>Ga0207681_10001336_pt1 | contig 15903 bp, 10 predicted proteins | sample KBSS53metaG_FD_184324 | JGI IMG/M metagenome (GOLD analysis project Ga0207681, IMG submission 184324) | Switchgrass rhizosphere microbial communities from Kellogg Biological Station, Michigan, USA - KBS S5-3 metaG (SPAdes) (version 2) | ecosystem: Host-associated > Plants > Roots > Rhizosphere... | reverse complement strand
CGCCGAAGCGCTGCCGGCCGAGGTCGTCGCGGGCGTGCAGGACGGATCCATCAGCCTCACCAGCACGGCCACGACGCTGGTGCTGCTCAAGTTGAACGCGGTCGTCGGCGTGAAGGGTACCGTGGAGACCGTGAACGGCGTCGACACGCTGACCCGGGTCGGCATCACCTGCGCGATCTGCCACTCGACGGTCGACGACTCGTTCACCAAGGGGATCGGAAAGCGGCTGGACGGCTGGCCCAACCACGATCTCAATCCGGGAATGATCATCTCGCTGTCGCCCGCGCTGGATCAGGCGACGAAGGACGTGTACGCGTCGTGGGGGCCGGGCAAGTACGATCCCCGGTACAACCTGGACGGCGTGATCGCGCCGCCCGCCGTCATTCCGCCCGCGTACGGCCTTCTGAACGTCAACAAGGTCACCGCGACCGGCGACGGCAATGACCTCGCGTACTGGAACCGGTACGTGTCGGTCACGCAGATGGGCGGGCATGGTTCGTTCATGGAGCCGCGCACCGGCGTCAGCGTCACCCACGGGACCGACGACCAGGTGTCGTCGAAGCTGCCCGCGTTGCAGGAATACCAGCTCAGCATCCCGGCGCCGCCGCCGCCGGCCGGGAGCTTCGACCAGGCCGCTGCCGACCGCGGCAAGGCGGTGTTCACGGGCGCGGGCAAGTGCGCCGGCTGCCACAGCGGCGACACGTTCACCGACGCCAACAGCAAGCTGCACGACCCCAGCGAGGTCGTCAGCGAGCCGGAGCCGAACGACGGCACCAGCTACGCCTCGCGCTCGGCGACGAAGAAGTACCGAACCGCGCCGCTGCGGGGCGTCTGGCAGCACCCGCCGTACTTCCACAACGGCACGGCCGCGACGCTGGACGCCGTCGTCGAGACCTACGACTCACGCAAGTCGCTCGGCCTGACCGCCGATCAGAAGGCGGATCTCGTGCAGTACCTGAAGTCGCTCTAGCTGCGGCGGCTGGCTACGGCACGCCGTTCAGGCCCTGGATCGTCGAGTTCGTGATGGTCACGCTGTGGCAGTTGGTGCCGACGGCGGTGCCGGCGTTGGTGGTGCTGCCGGTCTGGGCCTGCGTCCAGCGGCCGCCGGTGTTCCCGGTCATGGTGGTGTCGGCGATCTTCAGATCGCCGCCGAAGTTGTTGCTGGTGAAGAACAGCCCGCCGCCGAACGCGCCCGAGCCGGCGGCGTTGTTGAGGATCGCGTCGCCGCACAGGTTCACGTCGACGTCGTTGCCGTCGCTGTAGATCGCGCCGCCGTTGCCGCCCGAGCCGATCTCGTTCTGATCGTTGTTGATGTACGAGCACATGCTGGGATCGTTGCTGTTGGCGTCGCGGCCGTCCGCCTTGTTGTTCTGGAAGAGGCTGTTGTAGATGTTCAGCTCCGCGAACAGGCCGCCGACGGCGCCCGCGTTGCTGGCGTGGTTTCCGGTGAACGTGCTGCCCGAGATCCAGACGCCGCCCTTGCTGCCGATGACGTAGATCGCGCCGCCGCCCGTGTCGGGTCCCAGCGGGGCGCCGGCGTTGCTGGTGAAGATCGAATCGACCACGACCAGGTAGCCGTCGCGCATGTAGAGCGCGCCGCCCTCACCGTCGTTGTAGCCCTGCGAGCAGGGGGCGGGTCGGGTCGGGATCATCTCGGTCGGCGTCGTCTTGCCGCCGGTGAGCGCGATGTGTTGCAGCGTGAGGCCGTTGTCGTTGGCCTGGAAGTTCGCGCTGTAGAAACGCAGGATCTGGACGGCGCCGCCGCCGTCCAGCGTGATCTTCCGGCCGCCGTCGATGACGGTCTTCTTCGTCGACGGCACGTTCAGCGTCGAGGTCACGCGGATCGTGACCGGGTCGGGGCCGCAGTTGAAGGTGATGACGCCGCCCGCGGTCGCCGCGGTCTGCAGCGCGCTGAAGGTGCAGCTCGCGGCGGTGCCGGTTCCGATGACCGCCGTCGGGCTGGACGTGCTGGCCGCCTGCGCCATCGCCGGGACGCCGGCCGCGCACGAGCCGTTCGGGTTCCCGGCGTTCCAGGGCGGCGCGCCGGCGCTGCCACCGGTGCCGGTGGTTCCTGCCGAACCCGTCGTCCCGGCGGTACCCGTCGTGCCGCCGCGCCCTGCCGAACCGGTCGTGCCGGCGCTGCCCGTCGTGCCGGCGCTGCCCGTCGTGCCGGCCGCGCCGGTCGTGCCGCCGCGCCCCGCGGAGCCGGTGGTGCCGGCGGAGCCCGTCGTCCCGCCACGCCCGCTCGCCCCCGCCGCGCCGGTGGTGCCGGCGGAGCCGGTCGTTCCACCACGCCCGCCTGTGCCGGCCGTGCCGGTCGTGCCGCCGCGTCCACCGGCGCCCGCGCTGCCGGTCGTCCCGGCCGCGCCGGTCGTGCCGCCGCGTCCGCCCGCGCCCGCGCTGCCGGTCGTCCCGGCCGCGCCGGTCGTGCCGCCGCCGCCCACCGATCCCGCGACCCCGCTGGTGCCCGCGACCCCCGTGGTCCCGCCGCGGCCTCCGTCGCCTGTGCCGCCGGCGCCGCCTTTCGCCGCGCTGCTTCCGCCCAGGCCGATCGGGTCGTTCAGCGGCGGGCTGTTCGCGCAGCCCGCGCCGATGGCGAGCAGCGGGACGATTGCGAACGAGACGAGGCGGGCGGATCTGGGCATGGGCATGCCTCGGGCGGATCTGGGCATGGGCATGCCTCCGGATGGGCGGGTAACCGGTATGAACCCCGGGCACGCCGATCCGGGTCACGCCCCGCGTTGGCTAGTTGCCTTCCGCTCGCGACGCGGAACAATGGGCGCCGAGGTGGCGATGGCGCACAAGCTCTTGCTCATCGGCGCGGTGACCGCGCTGGCCCTGGCGGTGAATCACTTTCTGTTCCACTGGGTGCTGTTCACGGACGCGATGCTTCACGGCAACCTGTTCAATGTCTATTGAGCCGGCCGTTCATCCAGGCGGGTTTCCTTACGCGCGCCTTTTCGTCGTCGCCGGCGTGGCCGTCGCGATCTTCCAGATCGTGGCGCTGGTCGTCGCGTTTCGGCGCCGCGCGAAGGAGCCGCTCGAGTCCGCGCCGTCGCTTCGGCTGCAAGGCGCGGCGGGCGCGGCGGTCATCGTGCTGTTCGCCATCGGCGGCGGCGCGGTTCACGCCGCGCGCCACATCGTGACCGACGCGTTCGCGCTTTACCGGGCGCCGTGGGACGCCGGCTACGGGATCGTGGCGCAGGTGAACGCGTTCCCGATCGTGACGCGGGTGTGCGCGGTCGTTCTGTTGCTCTGGCTCGCGGGCCTGAAGCTGACGCTGGATGCGCGAGAGCGCGCACGCAGCGGGAGCAAGCAGTCGCCGACATCGCCGCCGGTCGCTCTCGTCGGCCTCGGGCTGCTGCCCATGCTCGCCGGCATCTGGAGCTGGTGCGGGATCATGGCCGACGCGTTTGGCGCGACGGTCGGCGTATCACAGCAGCGGTACAACCAGTTGCTGCAGGAAGGGATGGCGGCGGCACGCGCCCGGCTGGAAAGCGCGAATCGAATCTCGGTCGCGGCGATCGTCTCGCTCGCCGCGGTGGCGTGCATGCTGGTCGTGCTTCGCCGGCGCAAGCAGGGCGACGACGCCGGCGACCGCGCGCCGCGCGCTTCCATCCTCGCGTCGGCGGGCGCGCTGGTCGCCGCCGCGATCCTTTTCGTCGCGGCGCGTCCCATGCGCATCGAAAACATCACGCCCTGGCCGCCCGATCGGAACGAACCGTACGCGTGGATCGAGGGCAGCGCGCCGGACCTACCCGGTCCCGATGCCCCGAAGGCGTCCGCGCCCGTCGTGCGCCTGGGATACGAGGAGAAAGAACTGGAGCTCGACGGCCGCCGGATCGCGCCGGGCGACCTGGTCGACGCGTTGTGGAAGATGCGCAGCGAATTCACGCGCCGCCATCCCGATGGCTTCGTCCGGGACTTCGACGGCGCGGTCGTGGCCGTGGTCAGCGCCGACGCCGCGCACCCGCGGGTCGTGTCGATGCTGCGCGCGATGCACGACGCCGGATACACGTACCCCGTTTTCGCGTTCAGGCAACACGAGACCCACGCGCGCCCAAAGCTGGGCGGCTTCCATCGCGCGTACGCCGGCGGCGCGCGCGTCAACCTGATCGATGCGTCGGACAAGATGTTCGCCGACGACGATCCCACGGCAGGGCGGCCGGGCGCGCTGGTCTCGCTGTCCGACTTTCGATCGACGTTCGACGATCTGGCCCGCAAGGTCGTCGAGCTGCGCCGGAGCGGCCGGCCCGTCGTCATCGACCTCGATCGCCTGCGATAGGCGATCCGGCGTGAAGAAATGGCGGGGCTCGTGCCCTAATTCGGGAAAGCCAGCTCTTGCGCAGTCATTAGATGAAGGGGCACACTAAGGACCAGTCACGGAGCGGCGTCCGTGATGTAGGTGCATGTAGCTTTTGGTGGAGGCGCCCGAGTCCGACAGTTAAACGCCGCTGGAGGGTGCGAACATCATGAAAGGCCCATCGTCTCGTCTGCTGATCACGCTTTGCGGCGCGACCCTCTGGGGCGTCGCGTGCAACGGCGCGATCGGCACCCACGACATGATGGGTGGCGGCGGACTGACCGGAACGGCCGGAACGGTGCCGTCGGGGACGGGCGGGAACGGGGCGACGGGCGGTGCGCCGCAGCCGCCCGATCCGAGCGCCGCCGGCCTGATGCCGGCGCGCCGCCTGGCCTCGCGCGAGTACCTCAACACCGTGCGCGATCTGCTGAACGACACGACGCTGAAGATCGATGACGTGCCCGGCGAGTCCGACGATCTCAGCAACAACGCGTTCCCGTTCCGCCAGCCGACCGCGATCGGAACGCTGGACGCGGCGAACGTGCAGGTCGCCGCCGAGGCGCTGGCGAAGAACGTCTCCACCAAGCTGTCGACCATCCTGCCGTGCACGCCCTCCGGCGCGTCGGCGGAGGCGAGCTGCGCCAGCCAGTTCATCACGACGTTCGGCGCGAAGGCGTTCCGCCGGCCGCTCACGACCGCCGAGACGACGACGCTGAACACCCTCTACAACACCGGCCGCACGACGCTGGCGCTGGACTTCAACGGCGCGATCGTCCTGCTGGTCGAGGCGATGTTGCAATCGCCGGGCTTCATCTACCACTGGGAGATGGACGCCGGGCCGGCGATCAAGGACGGCGCGGTCGTGCAGCTCGGCAACTACCAGATGGCGAGCCGCCTGTCCTACTTCCTGTGGGGCAGCATGCCCGACGCCACGCTGTTCACGGCGGCGCAGAACGGGCAGCTGCTGACGGCCGACGGCGTCCAGACGCAGGTGACGCGCATGCTCGGCGACTCGAAGGCGCAGAGCTTCGTCGCCGACTTCATCGAGGACTGGCTGGACGTCAACGTGATCGCATCGCGGCCCAAGGACGCGAAGCTGTACGCGATGTGGAACCAGGATCTCGCGGCCGCCATGGAGACCGAGTTCCGCAGCTTCGGCACCACCACGGTGCTGGGCAGCGGCCTGTTCAGCGAGCTGCTGACCGGCAACAAGTCGTCGGTCAACCAGGCGCTGGCGACGGTCTACGGCGTCAGCGGCATCACCGGCACGACGCCCAAGGCGGTCACGTTCGACGCCGCCCAGCGCGCGGGCATCCTGACGCTGGCCGGCTTCCTGAGCGTGACCGGCGCCAGCGACGGATCGTCGCCGGTGCGGCGCGGACACGCGATCTGGACGCGCATCCTGTGCGGCACGGTTCCCGACCCGCCGGGCAACGTGCCGCCGCCCATGCCGCCGACGCCGGGCCTGACGACGCGCCAGCGCTTCGAGATGCACGACATGAACGCCTGCACGGGCAGCTGCCACGCCACCATGGACCCGATCGGCTACGGCTTCGAGCACTACGACGGCATCGGGGCGTTCCGCACGACGGACCAGAGCCTGCCCGTCGACTCGAACGGATCGATCGTGCTCGACGGAAAGATGCAGACGTTCGCCGACGCGCCCGCGCTGGCGAAGCTGCTCGCGGCCAGCCCGCAGGCGCAAGCGTGCTTCACCAAGCAGCTGGCCCGCTACGCGCTGAACCGCTGGGACACGACCGCGGACGCGGCGTCGATCCAGTCGGCGGCGGCGACCTTCCAGGGCAGCCAGAACATGCGCGACGCGATCGGGGCCGTCGCGACGTCGCGGACGTTCCGCTACCGGACGCCGTCGCCGGGGGAGGTGCTGCCGTGAAGCACCCCGATAAAACGAGCCGCGGCGTGCTGATCAAGACGTCGAAGACGCAGCTGAAGTTCTCGCGCCGCGCGATCCTCAAGCGCCTGGGCATCGGCGCCGGCTTCCTGCCGCTGCTGTCGACGGAGCGGGCGCGCGCGGCGGCCAATGGCTTCCCGACCCGCTTCATCGCCATCACCTGGACCGACGGCGTCTGCCCGCCCAACTTCTATCCGAGCGGCTCGGCGGGCGCGTTCAGCGCCAACCTGCCGTCGATCCTGTCGCCGCTGCAGCCCTGGAGCTCGAAGCTGATCGCGTTCCGGCACGCGACCAAGATACAGAGCCCGTTCGACATCAACGTCATGATCGACGTCGGGTCGAGGTACGGCGGCCACTTCACCTATCCGGCGATGCTGACCGGCGGCGTCAGCTCGCCCAACGGCAGCGCCGAGGTGCCGACCATCACCGCGACGTTCCCGTCGATCGATCAGATCTACGCCGACAACCTGCTGACCATGGGCGTGCCGAACGCGCAGCTGAACGTCGGCTGCCGTCCGTACAAGAGCTACACCAGCTTCCGTTCCGGCGGCACGCCGAACACGCAGCAGAACGATCCGTACAAGCTGTTCACGAACCTGTTCGGCGGCACGGGCATGACGCCGGTCGACATGAACGCGCTGATCGCGCGGCGCAAGAGCGTGCTCGACTACGTGGGCGGCGAGCTGACCAGCTTCGCCAAGAACCTGGGGACCGAGGACAAGAACAACGTGATGGTCCACCTGCAGTCGGTGAAGTCGCTGCAGGACCAGCTGAAGCCGTCGACCACGGGACCGGCGACGTGCACGTCACCGGACATCACGCCGACCGGCCTCAACTTCAACACGGTCGCGAACTATCCGAAGCACGTGCAGTTCATGTCGGACATCGTCGCGGCGTCGGTCATCTGCGGCAAGTCGCGGGCGGTGACGATGGACCTGATCGACAACGGCGGCGGCAACAGTCTGACGTTCCCGTGGCTGAACATCCCGTCACCCGACTTCCACGCCATCGCCCACCAGGGGTCGGCGAACTACGCGCAGAAGGCGGTGATCGACCAGTGGTTCTACGAGGCGTGCGTCAAGCAGATCGTCAGCAAGCTGGCGGGCGTCACCGAGGGGACCGGCACCGTTCTCGACAACACCGTCATCCTCGTGTGCAACGACATGAGCGAGGGCGCCGCCCACTACGTCGGCCAGATCCCGTTCCTGCTCATCGGGAGCGGCGGCGGTTTCTTCAAGACGGGACGGATGGTCACGTTCACGAGCCAGGTGGCGCACAACCAGTTGCTGACGTCAGTCCTGCACGCGCTGGGGATGACGTCCGTGACGGGCGTCGGCGATCCGAAGTACACCGGCAACCTCGACAGCGTCCTCACGGCGTAGCGCTCTCGTGAGGCGCTGGTCCCGCTCTCGATCGGTCCTGCCGCTGATCGTGCTCGGCTGCGGATGCGGTGGCGCCGCGCCCGCGCCCGCCGGCCTGATGGGCCGCCTGTCCGCGGGCGCCGGACACACCTGCGCCGTCGCGCGCGACGCCACCGTGTCGTGCTGGGGGTCGAACCCCGACGGTCAGCTGGGCGACGGCAGCGAGGCGGACTCGTGGTCGCCGACGCGCGTTCCCGGCCTGACGGACATGCGCGGCGTCGCCGCCGGCAGCTACCACACCTGCGCGCTCGCGGGCGTCCGATCGATCGCGTGCTGGGGCTGGAACGTCGGCGGGCAGGTCGGCGACGGCCAGATCGCAAACCGGCTGGAGCCATACCCGCTGCCTGATCTGTCGTCGATCGCGGCGATCGCGATGGGCAGCTACCACAGCTGCGCGCTGCTGGGCGACGGCAGCGAGCGCTGCTGGGGACAGAACGACTACGGGCAGCTCGGCAACGGTTCGGAGATCAACAGCGGTACGCCCGTCGGTGTGTTCTCGCTGCCGCCGTCGACGGCGATCGCGGCGGGCGGGCGGCACAGCTGCGCGCGGCTCGCGGACGCGACCGTGCAGTGCTGGGGCGGCAACGACGTCGGCGAGCTGGGCGACGGCACGACGACGGCGCATTCGTTTCCGGAGCCGGTCACGGGCGTGACGGACGCGATCGCGGTGACGGCCGGGTTCAACCACAGCTGCGCGCTGCGCGCGGGCGGGCAGGTGACGTGCTGGGGCGCGAACGGTTACGGCCAGCTGGGCGACGGGACGACGACGGACAACGCGACGCCCGTGGCGGTCGTGGGGCTGGACGACGCGGTCGCGATCGCGGCCGGCTACAACCACAACTGCGCCGTGCGCGCGACCGGCGCGCTCGCGTGCTGGGGCTGGAACGCCGCGGGCCAGGTGGGCGACGGGACGACGACGGACAGCGCGACGCCGATCGCGGTACCGTCGCTGCCGGCGGCGGTCACCGCCGTCGCGGGCGGTGGATTTCACACCTGCGCGGCGACCGCGGACGGCGCGGTGTCGTGCTGGGGATCGAACGACTCGGGTCAACTGGGTGACGGCACGACGACGGGCCGCGCGTCGCCGGGCCTGGTCGAGGGCGTGGTGCTGTGATGCGCGCGCGCCTCGTTGTCGCGCTGCTGGCGGGCGTGCTCGCCGGGTGCGCGACCAGTGAGCCGAGCCCGATCACGGGCAACGCCGGTAACGGCGGCACGGGCGGCAACGCGGGTGGCGGCATCGGCGGGAACGCGGGCACCGGCAGCGGCGGGAGCGGGGGAGCGGGCGGGGCGGCAAGTGGAGGCACGGGGGGCTCGGGCGGCGCCGTTACGACCGCTGGGACCGGGGGCGGGGCAGGCGCGGGCGGCGGCGGTTCGGGCGGTACGTCGAGTGCCGGCGCCGCCGGACGCGCGGGAACGTCCGGGGTTGCCGGCACGGGCGGCGGCGGAACGGCGGGGCAGGGTGGGCGCGGCGGCGCCGGCGGACGCGGCGGCACCGGCGGAGCGGCCGGTACCGGCGCCGCGGGCACGACCGGCGCGGGCGGCGGGACTTCGGCTTGCGCGGGAAAGACGTACAAGCTGTGCGAGGACTTCGAGACCGGCACGGTTGGCGCGATTCCTTCGGGCTGGACGGGCCTGAATGGTTACGGCGCCGACAGCATGCGCGGCGTCGGGCTCGCGACTGACCAGTTTCACTCCGGTGCCATGGCGCTGAAGTCCAGCTCGATGACGCCCGGCCAGCAGCGGGCGCAGCGGACGCTGTCGGCGCTCGGCGCCACCGCGACCAAGCACTGGGGCCGCATCTTCTACAAGGTGGTGTCGCCGTCGCCGAAGCCCGCGAACGGTCAGGTCATCCACGTGACGCTGGCGGCGCTGATGGGAACCACCGAGAACCGCATCGTGGACACCGTCGAGCAGTCGAACGGCACGCACCAGTGGCTGTTCAACATCCCCGACGACTCGTGCTGTACGGGATCCGCGTACAGCTGGAGCTTCGATGCCAGCTGGCACTGCGCCGAGTGGTACGTGGACGTTTCCGCGCAGGCTTACCGATTCTTCACCGACGGCACGGAGGTCACGCAGATCGGCTTCACCGGCCGCGCGGGGGCGCGGATGTCGAACTACACGGCGCTCGCGGTCGGCGCGATCTTCTACCAGATGCCGCCGTCACCGTTCACGATCTGGTTCGACGACCTCGCGATCGACGACAACCAGATTGGCTGCCAGTAGTCCGGGCCGTCAGGGCAGCGTCACCTTCACGTCGTCGAACGACGCCGTGATGTGGTCGGTCCCGACGCCGATGCCGCCCGCCGCGAACGAGGTGTCCGTCGTCGTGACCACCGCCGTCCCGTCGAGGTAGGCGGTCAGCGTCGTCCCGCGCACGGCGAGCGCCAGCGTGTACCAGGTGCCCGCCGTGAGTGGCGTGCGGCTCGAGGTGCTGTTGAAGGCGAGCACGCTCGCGCTGCCCCCATTCCTGATGTAGATCCCGACGCGGCCATCGGGGCCGAGCGTCACGAAGTACTGGTTCGACAGGTCCTGGACGCGCGCCGCTACCAGCCCGCCGGTCGTGCTGGTGAACGGCGCTGCCGGCAGCGTTGCGAACTTCACCTTCGCCTCGACCCGCTGATCGGTCCAGCCGACGGCGCCGCCGACCGACCACACCCTGGTATTGATGTCCGCGCTCTCTTGATAGACGTGGTTCGCCCCGTCGCTCACCACCGCCCAGGCGCTTCCGGTGGTGGCGCTGTCGGTCAGCCAGCCGTCCGCGTTGCCGTCCTCGAAGTCGTCGGACATCAGCAGCGTGCCGGAGCCGCCCGCTCCGCCCGCGCCCGTGCAACCGTAGACGATCTGGACGCTGGCGGCGCTTCCGGCGGCGCGGATCGTGTCGCACGAGGATCCGTAGACGCGCACCTCGGTGTGGGCGGTGCTGGCGTATTCCCAGCCGTTCGCGCCGGACGGGTCGTGCGGGATCGGGGTTCCCGCGACGCTGACCGTGACGTTGTCGGGGACGGGCGGCGGCGACGAGAGTGGAAAGCGGCAGCTGACGACCTGGCCCGTGATCGTTCGCAGCGCCGCGATCAGCTCGTCCTTTGACAGAGCCTGATGAAAGCGGGTCGTGAGGGGGTTCGCGCCCAGGCGCGGCTCGCCGCCCGCGATCGCGAGCTTGTTCAGCGTGTCGGTCGCGGCCGTGCTCGTACTGACCAGGCCGACGACGAACGTATTGATGCCGGCGTCCGCGGCCTTGGTCACCGACTTCACGGCGGCGGTCGCGGCCATCGCGCTGTCCAGCGTCGTTCCCGCGCAAGACGGCAGGCCGTCGGTCACGAGCAGCAGGTACTTCGCGTTCGCGCTCGTCCTGGCCTGGAGGTAGTCGCGTCCGACGTCGACCGCCGCGGCGGTCGGCGTGCCGTTGCCGTCGGGGGTCGTGGCCGCGATCGCGGCGTTGACGGCGGTTGCGTTCGCGGGCGCGACGGGGACATCGATTGTCGTCGTGACCGTCGAGCCCCCGCACTCGGGGCCCGCTTCGGGGAAGGTCTTGAGACCCCACGAGACGATGGCGTTGGTCGCGGTGATCACCTCGCTCAACGCCGGCGTCACCAGCGACCACTTGCTCGGATCGTTCGGCGTCGGCGAGGCGCCCAGCGGGGTTTCCTGCATGGAAGCGGAGCGATCCAGGATCACGAGCAGATCGGCGGGCCTGCCGCTGGCCGCGAAGGTCTGGACGCCGCAGGTGTTCTGACCCCCGGTGCCCGCCATTCCGCCGACGCCGCCGCTGCCGCTGCCCGAGCCTGCAACGCCGGCCGCGCCGCCGCCGATTCCGCCGCGGCCCGACACGCCAGCCGCGCCCGCGACGCCGCTCGTGCCCGCAGCGCCCCCCGTACCGGCGATGCCACCCGTGCCAGCCGCGCCGCCGCGGCCGCCGGCGCCGCCGCCCGTTCCAGCGCCGGCACCAGCGCCACCGCTCGTACCGCCGCCGGCGGAACCAGCGCCGCCTCCCGTACCGCCGCCGGCGGCACCGGCGCCGCCTCCCGTACTGCCGCCGGAGCCGGCGGAACCGCCGGAGCCGGCGGAACCGCCGGCGCCCGAGTCGCCGCCCGCTGCCGATCCGCCCGCGCCACCCGTCGAGCCGGCAAGGCCACCCGATCCGCCGGTCCCCGTACCGGCGGCGCCGCTCGCGCCGCCGCGGCCTGCGCCTCCCCCGACGCCGCCGGTTCCGCCGTTTGACGACCCCGAGCCCGAGCCGCACCCGCTCGCGACGCCCAGAACGAGGAACAAAGCCAGCCTCGTCGACACCCTGATTTCCATACCGCCGGGCTCATTTTACGCGCTTTTCTGCCCAAATATTCGGGCGAGGAGCAAGATGGTGGCATGAACGGCGCCCGCGGATGGACGCTAGGTGTTCTCGCGCTCGCCGTCGCGACCGGCGCGGCGTGTTCGGACGATCGTCTCGCCATCGAGGAGACGACGTCCGCGCTCAGCGTCTGTGACGAGGTCGTCCCGGCGAACCGCTTCGTCGACGGCATCCCCGCCTACGCGCAATGTGCTGGCTTCGAAAACTCGGCGATCTACTCCAACAACGGCGTCGACACGAGCGCGACGTCCCTCGGGGCGGACTGGATCCGCACGCAGCAAAGCGGCGGGTATCAGTGCACCGAGCTGGCGCACCGCTACCTGCATTTTCGCTGGAACGTCACCTCCTGGTTGCCGCGCGGCAACGCGGGTGAGTGGTGCAACACGCAGCCCACGGCCACGAGCGGCGTCGTCCAGACGACGGCGCCCGTTCACGGCGATCTGATCGTGTTCGCCCCCGGCGCCTGCGGCGCCGATGCGACAACCGGTCACGTCGCGGTCATCGACGTCGTCGACAACGCCCGCGCGCAGGTCACGATCGTCGAGGAGAACCGGGCAGGTCGTCGCAACGCCGCCCAGAGCTGCGCGACCTGCTATCTCCACGTGATCGCCAACAACGGCTCGTCGGGAGCCGCGGGCACGGCGGGGACGACGGGAGCTGCGGGGACGACAGGCACGGCCGGCACGACAGGCACGGCCGGCACGACGGGTGCGGCCGGCACGACGGGTGCGGCCGGCACGACGGGAGCGGCCGGCACGACGGGAACGGCCGGCAATCCAGGCACCGACGCCGGCTCGACCACGGCCGGTACGGGCGGAAGCGCGGGCACGACCGGAGGCGCGCCCGGAGCGGGACCCGGCGAAGCAACCGGTGGCTGCGCCATCGCCGTCGCCGATCCACGCGCGCCGCGCGGCGGCTGGTTGTTCGTGGCGGCCGCGTTTCTGATCGCGACGCGCCGCACGCTCCGGCGGCGGTCGTGACCGAACACGTCTAGTGGGTCGCTGGGTCTCTCGCGCCGCGGCCATCGCGGCCCTGGTGTGCCTGGCGGTGGCGGCCTGTCTCGGCATCCAGGCGCCCTGGTCGTTGTGGGGCTGGGCCACGCTGGTGTCCTGCGCGGTGCTCGCGGGCGCCGGTCTGGCTGGCGCCGCACGCATCCGCCTCGTGCTGCGCCTCGTGGGGGCAGGGGGGCTGGCGATGCTGGTGATCGTGCGGCTGGTGGCGGCGTCCGGAGGCGCGCAGATCTCGCTGCGCACGCTGCCGGGCGGCACGTCGTCGCGCTGGCTCGGGCGCGTCGTCGACGAGCAGGACGTCAGCTTGCTGGGCGCGCGCCCGCTCTCCTGGACCTGGCGAATGACACGCGAGGAGCGCGAGGGGCTGCCGCGCGAGATGCGCGCCGCGTACGCCGAGATGCGCGCCGCGATCGGGACGTTTCCGTCGCCGGTCCTGGACACGATGCTCGGGCGGCAAGCGCCTGCCGGGTTCGACGCTATCGTCATCGAGGCCCCTGAACAGCGCTCGCCGGGGACGGCCGTCGTGTTCCTTCACGGCTACGGCGGCAGCTTCACGGTGGAGTGCTGGCTGGTGGCGCGGGCGGCGCGATCGATCGGCGCCGTCACCATCTGTCCGGCGACCGGGTTCGCGGCGCACTGGGGCGGCCGCGAGGGCGAGCGCATCGTCGGCGCGACGCTGGAATACCTTCACGGGCGCGGCATCCGCCGCGTCTACCTCGCGGGCCTGTCCAACGGCGCATCGGGCGCCGCCGCGCTGGCGCCCCGCCTGGCACCGTCGCTGGCGGGCCTGATCCTGATCTCGGGCGCTCCGTCGGCCGGTACGGCCGCCGGCCTCCCGGCGCTGGTCATCCACGGCGAGCGCGACATGACGGCGTCCGCGCTGGCGGCGCACGCGTTCGCCACGCGGAACGGCGCGCGTTACGCCGCGTTCGACGGCGGCCACTTCGTCTTGCTCATGCGCCGCGAGGAGACGCGCGCCGCCATCGCCGACTGGCTGACCCGGCGCGAGGCCGGTCGAAGCCCGCCGTGAGCGGGAACCACGCCATCCGGCTGGTGTCCTTCGAGGAGAATGTTCGCCAGCCATCTGGGGCTCGCCATATGGTTGCTGTCGCCGACGACCGAGGGAATCGGGCTCCGGATCGGCCCGCCGGTCTGGACCGGCGCGTGCGGATTACCCGGCGAGACCTGCATCGCCGAGCTGCCGATCGTGGTCGAGAATCACCGCGCCGATCGCGCGGTCACCGTCGGAGGGTTCGATCTCAAGCAGGTCACGTACGCGTGGGGGTGGGTGCGCCACTTCCCCGGGGCGCCCGCGACGGTCGGACCCGGCGCGGCGTCCCGTCACACGCTGACGGGAATCAAGGACACCGAACAGACGCTGGCCGTGAATGTCTGGTTGCGGTTCGCATCCGGGCGGGCGGGGCAGGTGACCAGTGCACCGTTCGTACTGACCAACCCGTCGCGCGAAGCGGCAAAGCAGGCGTGCAAGCGGGACCGCGGCGACTGGCGGAGGAGCATATCGGGCAGGCCGTACTGCGTGCCGCGTGCGCCCGACGGCGGAAAAACCTGCCGGGATGGAAACGAGTGCACCGGCGTCTGCCTGTTCGATCGGCACGAACCGGTCGGCCCGCCGCCGGAAAGCTGGAGGCAGCGACAGAAGTGGCGGCTCGTCGGCCACTGCTCGGAATTCGTGTACGGTCCAAGCTGCATCGTCTTCATCCCCAGAGGCGCCGCGAGCGATCCTCCCGCGAATTACAAGACGCCACCGCCGATGGTCTGTTCCGACTGATTCGCCCCGCTCGTTCACTGACGACTTGCAATTGTCTCTAAACGATCGCGGCAACGAACGTCAGCAAGCTCACCGGGCCAGTCGCGAAACAACGAACGCGTGTCACGAATCTGGCGCGTGCTTTCCGCGTTCCGGAAATGAAACTGCCACGCGGGGTTTTCCGTCGGTGAGCGCGCCAACGGACCGTCCCCGGCATTGATCGGGTTTTCGGGCCTGTTAGCGTTCTTCCCCCGATTCGTCGCCGAATATTTTCCCGTCGGCGCGTTCGGGTCGGCGAACGTTAGGCAGTCGTTTATCAACCAAAGGAGACCTGACTATGAAGATGTGGAAGATGGGGATGTTGTCGTTGGTGTGCATGACGGCCGCGTGCAGCGGGCAGGGCGTGGACGATGAACCGATCACGGTGCGCGTGGGAGCGCTGGGTGGAAGCGCGCGGTTCAACTTCGTGAAGACCTCCGATTGGGGAACGGGCTACAACGCCCGCATCGACATCACCAACATTGGATCGACCGCGATCCAGGGGTGGTCGACGGACTTCGACATGCCGAGGAACGTGCAGGTCAACGTCTCCAACCTGCCCCGGTGCGGCGGCTCCGTCACCGACAACTGCTGGTCGATCATCAATGACATCGGCGTCGAGAACATCGTCCGCATCTTCCACACCGGCTCGGCAAACACCATCGGCGTGAACCAGACCCGCTCGGAGTACCTGTACGGCAGCTACGAGGGTGCGTTCGGCTTCCCCACCCACTGTGGCGCGCCGCTGGTCGGGCAGAGCACGCCCTGCAATGGCTCGGCGGACGTGACCGTGCCGTCGGACGCCAGCAACGTGCGCATCTTCGGGGCCGGTTCGGCGCTGGTCGACCTGTTCTGGAGCAACGCGACCGACAACGTCGCCGTCACCGGCTACATCCTCAGCTACGCGACGCAGGCCGCGCCCGCGCTGGAGATCGGGGAGGTGCCGTTCACGACGCCGATCACCCGCGCCCGCATCACGCGCCTTTCGAGCGACACGAACTACATCTTCACGGTCAGGGCGCGCGACGCGGCGGGCAACGTCTCGGCGACGGGGGCCTCGTCGGCGATCGCGCACACGGCGCTGCCGAACATCAGCGTCACG
>Ga0207681_10001330_pt1 | contig 15926 bp, 20 predicted proteins | sample KBSS53metaG_FD_184324 | JGI IMG/M metagenome (GOLD analysis project Ga0207681, IMG submission 184324) | Switchgrass rhizosphere microbial communities from Kellogg Biological Station, Michigan, USA - KBS S5-3 metaG (SPAdes) (version 2) | ecosystem: Host-associated > Plants > Roots > Rhizosphere... | reverse complement strand
TGATGGTGCCCCACCAGTTGCTGAACGTGCTGGCGAATCTCCTCTTCCGGCAGCTTCTCCATTGCCGAGAGGTTCATTTCCTCGATCAGACGCCGATGCTCGGCTATCTGCGATCGAAGGCGATACCGCTGATCGCTTATTGCCCGCTCGCCCAAGGTCAGGCTGCGGAAAGCAAGGAACTCGCGCAGATTGGTTCGAAGCATGGCGTTTCAGCAGCCCAGGTCGCGCTTGCGTGGCTCTTCGACCAAGAAGGTGTCGTCGCGATTCCCAAAGCCGGCCGTGCTGTCAGCCAGCGCGCTAACCTCGACGCACTCTCGCTAGCTCTTGATGACGAGGATCGCCAAGTGATCGCATCCTTGCCCAAGCGACAGCGGCTGGTGAACCCACCCTTCGCGCCCCGCTGGGATAAAGCCGATAGCTGAATGATGCGCACGTTGCCACGAAAGACGGCTTCCGTCCGAAGCCGCCGTTGGCGAGCCGGCCTAATACGTCCGAGCTTGGTCGCGAGCGGCCCTGGCACTGAACCGAGGAACGGCGGCTCATGGTCTTTCGAGTTTCATCACCCGCCGTCCTGGTCAGTCCCATTCTTTGTTTTTCAGCCCAAGCCGGCGCCAAGCCCCTTGATCGCAGTGGGCGCCGTCATCGCGCTGCCAAAATGCGCCACAGCCGTCTGCACCTGTCCAGCCCGCTCGCTGATCGCCGCAACCAGACGGCCTCGATCATCGGTAAAGACCGTCGCCGTCGATCTGGCCCGCGAAATCCCGACATAGAAGCTCTTCTGATCGACAAGGTTGGTCGCCTTGCTGTCCGCATGGATCAGGACATGGTCGGCAGTGCGTCCTTGGGCCGCAAAGGCGGTTTCCACATAGGCATGCCGGATATGCTGGTCGCGTGGCGCGTCCAGGCTCAGCGACTCGCTCCTACCCTGGGCCGTCCGGATCGTCGCGCTGCGTGCGAGCTCGTCCACCGCGATCACCTCGGCGCGCCCGCCATTGACCCGCCCGGTCTCGCGGTCGTTGCGGGTGAACTGGATGCGATCGCCGACCTGCAAGTCCAGCTTCTGCGGCGCGAACGCCTGGCTATTCCCTGCCCCCCATTGCCGCAAGCGCCAATCCACGTCCCGCCCATCGGCCGATTTCAGCGTAATGGCTGCCCTCGCCGGATCGATGGCTGCGACCCGATACGCTTCACCGCGCACCACGCCCTTGTCGGCATAGTCACGCGTGAAGCGCACAACATCTCCCTGGTCATAGGCCAAAGGGTCGCGCACTTCGGCACGGGTCAGCCCCTTGTTGACCAGGCTTTGCATCGTAACGGCCGGGCCGGTCAGCGCCCCTGACCTGGCCAAGGCATCGCGGATATCGGCAGTGAGCGCATCGCGCCCTTCCCGGGAGGGCTCGATCACCAGCATGCGCGCCTGGGCCGCCTTGTCCAGCCCGGCATAGTGCGCAGCAATGGCGGCAAAGCGCTCGGCCCGGTCAGCGCTTTCCACAATCCGGCCGCCACCGCGGTCCAGCGCGGCAAGCGCTGCCCTGGCATCGCCTGCAATGGTCGCGATAACCGCCGCCTTTGTTGCCGCGTTGGTCTGCCGGACGATGTCGCTCAGCCTGGCAGTCTCCATCCCCGCCCCCTGCAACTGGGCAAAGGCTGCCCCTGCCTCGACCGATCCCAGCTGTTGCACGTCGCCGACCAGGACCACGCGGGCATGCTCCTTCTCTGCCAGCTCGAACAGGCGGGCCGTGTCGCGGGCCGAAAGCAGCGATGCTTCATCGACGATCCAGGCTGCCGGCTGGCCAGGACCGGCCCGTTGCGGGGAGAGCAGATGCCGCGCGACCGTTTCGCTGCTGGTGCCGAGCGCTTCCCCCAGGACCATGGCCGCCGATGCGGTCGGTGCCAGGGCCATGACCGCTATCCCATGGCCTTGCGCCTCGCGGGCAAAGGTGGCGAGGACAGTGGTCGTCTTGGCCGTGCCGGCATAGCCCTGCACGGCCGAGATCCGGTTCGTGCTGGCCAGCAGCTGCTGCGTCGCGGCGCGCTGCCCGGCGTTCCAGGCAAAGCCGGCCCGCTCGGCCCGCGCCGCAGCGCTGGCCACCGCCTTGGCCGCAGCGAGTGGCGAAGCGATCGGTACCATTCCCCCTCGCCCGCGCGCCTCGGCCTTGAGCATCCTCGTCTCGATCGCGACATTCTGACGCGTCGTGAAGCCAGGGAATGCCGCGCCACGACGATCCAGAAACGCCCGGTCGATCAGCTCGCCGTCCCTGGTCGCCGACGTCACGGCCTGCGCAATCTCGGCATAACCGACCTTGCCCAACCCGAGCCGCCCCGCCTCTTCCTGCAGGGCAGCTGCGGAGAACACCGATTGCCGCTCACTCAGCTTGTCGGCAGCCTGGGCGACCGCGCGATCCGCCATGGTTGCCCGTGTCGCCCATTCCACCTGGTGCGCCGGACTGGCGGCCCTGGCCTGCGCCTGCGCGATCAGCGCCAGCCGCGTCGCCGGGCCGAACCCGGCCTTGCCCGCCGTCTCGCGCCATTCAGCGACCAAGGCAGCGTGGTCGCCAGCAACTTTGGCTGCGCGCGTATCCAGGGTCGCCATCTGCTTCTCGGCGGCGCTGGCCGCGACGCGCGACGTGCCGCGTTCTCCCAGCCTGGCCTCGATCTCCGCACTGCGGGTGCTGAAGGCAGCGATGACCGTGCCGGCAACGCCCTTGATTTCGAAACGGGAATCCTTGTCCACCTCGATGTCGTAGCCCAATGCGCGCACGTTTACGGCCAGTTGCTGGCGATAGATGGCGCCGATCTGCTTCTGCAGCTGATAGATCGCGCGCGGCTCGAGGCTGCGCCACGAACCGTCTGCGTCCTGCGTCGCGTTCATCACGATGTTGTGGGTGTGCAGCTGCGGGTCCTGGGCCCGGCTGGTATGATGCTGGAAACTGGCGATGACCAGATTGCCGGTCATGTCCCGAGCGACCTGCCCACCCTCGCGGATGCGGGTCGCGGCCATGTGCTGCTCGACATGGGTCATGGCGACTTGCACGGCCGCCCCATGCGCCGCGATCAAGCGCCGGTCACCGGCAACCTCGGCCATGATCGATACCGACTTGGGCGCGCTCAGGGTGACATCCCAGCCAGGGCGATGCTCGCGCTGGCCGCCGCGCATGGTGCCCAGCTGCTGCCCGGCGATCTCGCCCTCGAGCAGCGCGCGGAACTGCGCGCGGTCGACGTCGCCAGCCAGGCCCAGCGCCGCCGCGCCCTGGCCTTGCCACTGCGACGGCGCAAGGCCACCCTCGGCGTAGTAGTCGTCGGCCTCGTAGTAGCTCGCGGCCTGGGCGGAGCTGGTCAGGGCGGAGACGGAAGCGACCATCACACCGGCCCTTGGCCTGTGGGTGACGCGCGCCTGGCGACGGTAGGCCTGGATCCCTGCCGTGGCGCTGCCGAGGGCGGAGGACCGGGCTCCTGTGCCGTTGCCGCAACCGGCGATGGCGGTGGCATCGCGGCGGTGGCTTTCTCCCACAGCGTATGCCGGGGATCGCCAGGGACAAAGCCAGGCTCGCGCGCCGGCCCACGCCGGACGACATGATCGGCCGTCAGCTTGATCCGGGCCACCGGCAGGCCATCGGGGAACAGCAGAAAGCCTTCGAACTTGGGCAGGCGCAATTCGCTTGCGATGACCGCAGGCCGAATCTTGCGTGTCCGGCCCAAGGTCGTGCGGGGCCCCTCGTCTCCCTCGGCCAGCGTATCCGTCATGGTCTGGATCTCGACCTCGCAATCGCCGATCGCGCGGCTGGCCCATTGCTGGGTTTCCCCATCGATGGTTTGCAGGAACAGCTTGGTATTGCAGCACCCCAGGATGGATTCGGCGACCTGCGCGCCATAGCGATGCTGCATCTGCCCCAGCGCCTGGAAGGTCAGGATCACCGCGGCGCCGAACTTGCGGCCCTCGGGCAAGAGCCGCGCCAGGTTGTCGACGCGGGGCAGGTCGGCGAGCTCGTCGAGCACGAACCAGATGCGGCGCTCAGTCGCTGGCGGCAGGCCCAGAACCGCGCTGGCCGCACAGTCCAGCCAGCAGGCCAGCAACGGCTTCGAGGCCTCGAAATAGTCCTCCTTGCGCGGCACGAAAATCCAGGGACGGGCGCCTTCACGCTGGTCGAGGCCGTGGATGAAGTCCCGAAAGGCAAAAGGCGCGGCGCCGCTGTCCTCGACGCGCAGGAACTGGATGAGATCGGCGGCCTTGGCGAGCATGAACAGCACGCTGCCTGTCGCCCGATCGGCATCGTCGGCAAAGGTGCGCGCCGATGAACTGGAGGCAAGCCATGCTTTGAGGTCGTCCTTGGTGCGGTTTTGCAGCGCATGCAGCAGATCGGCCAGGGTGCAGGCCTTCTCGCGCCACAGCGCCCGGAGCATGTTGGCAACCAGGATCCGGCTGGTGTCGAGCCAGACGTCGCTGTCGCGCTGCCCGGTCTCGGTAATGAGCTGATGGGCAATGCGGTCGGCGTCGGCCGGGTGGGCGATCTCGGCGAAGGGCGACCAGAACGCACAGCGTGCATCGAACGGATTGAGAATGATGTCGCCGCGCTCGGGCCGGTAATAATGGGCGATGAACTCCCCGCTGGTATCGTAGACCAGGGCCGCCTGGCCGCGCGCTTCGATCCCATCGAGCAACTGGCGCAGGGCAGTGGTCTTGCCCGACCCGGTAGTGCCGATCATGGCCAAATGCCGGGTTTCCAGCTGCGACGGGATCGGCACCGTGCCAATCGACAAAGGCGAGTGCCCGGCCTCCTGGCCCGTGCGCTGGGCCAGTTGCTGCTCACTGACCAGCGCGGTTCCGGCCATCCAGCGGTCGGCCAGGAGGCGGCGACGGCGGCGCGCCATCACGCTGCGCTGCGCCAGCAGGAGCGCGAGCCAGCCTGCAAAACCGAGCGCGCTGCCCCCTGCCGCCCAGGTCCGGACCTGCTGCGCGCAGCGCTGGAAATAGGGATGGGCGATGATGGCGCGCGCCGAGCGGTCCTTGTCGATCGCCCGGCCGCGATGGACATCGACCCCGGTATCCCTGGCCCAGGCAGAGACGACCCGCAGCTTGAGCGCGGCCCAGTGATAGGTTGCGGCAGCGACCATCGCATCCCGCCCTGCCCCCGCGCACGGCAAGGTGATCCCGCCGAGGGCAACCGCGACCGCCATGGCGATGGCCTGTCGCTTGCCGCGCGCCAGGCTGCGCGCCTGCTGCTGCCTGTGCAGGGCATCGGCATGGATGCGGCGATCGGGCGCAGCGGTCATGGCGCCTCCTCCCGGGCCAGCCGTTGCTGGCGCTGGTAGGCGGCGTGGATTTGCGCGGTGATCACGTCATCGCTCTCGGCCAGCCCCAGGGCGGCCGCACGCGCGTAGCCATAGGCGGCGCAGGCGGTGAACAGCACGCGGTCGAGCATCCGCTCGGCTTCGGTCAGCCGGGTGCTGACCGAAGCCAGTTCCAGGACGATATCCTGCCCCGAGATGCCCCGTGCCGCCGGATCGGCAAGAGTCGCCATGCCGGCCGTCACGCAGCGCTGCAGCAGGGCATAGACGCTGATGCCCTCGCGCGTGGCCAGGGTCCGCAGGGCCTTGTCGAGCGTTACCGGCACGCGCACGGTATGCTGCACCGGCCTCATCGCTCTGCCTCGGGCAGACTGCGCGCCGCACTCTCGCCGCCGCCCGGATTTGCGCCATCGCGGCGACATGGCGCGCCCGCGCACGCGCGGCGCAGTCGCAAGAAACGGCGGAAAACCGGCATGCACGCGTGCGTGAGGTGTGTATCAAATATTGGGGCTCGATGCGCAGCATCGCAGCCCTTTGGCCATGCCGACATCGCGATGGGGTTGGGCAGCGCAATCATGGCTGGCTACTCCCTGTTGCGTTTGGATAGAGGCTGTCGCGCGGCACCGAAGGAAGCGCATCCACCGTGGCATTATGCGTCGGCTGCGCCGTCCCGGCGGGCTGTGGCGCCGAGGCAAACAGCGGGGCGGCGCGCCAATCCGGCACCACCGCAAGCGTCTCCCGCGCCGCCGGTGGCGTGGTACCGAGATCGCCCGGCAAGGCGAGCCGGGTGGCAAGCCGGGCCACGTAGCGCAGGGTCTCGGCGGGCAAGGGACGCAGACCGCTGCGATAGGCTTCGTAGCGACTTGGCCCGGCATTATAGGCCGCCAGAAACCCAGGACTGCCGTAGCGATCGTGCAAGGCGCGCAGATAGGCCGCGCCGGCCAGGATATTGGCGCGTGGTGCGAAGGGATCCTTGCCCAAATTGTAGGTACGGGACAGCGCACGCCAGGTCGCCGGCATGAGTTGCATCAAGCCCATCGCCCCGGCCGGCGAGACGGCGGCGGGATCGCCACCGCTTTCGGCAGCGAGAACCGCCGCCAGCCAGGCTTCGGGCACGGCAAACCGCGCGGCTGCTTCGGCGACAAGCGGCGCCCACGGCGATTGACCGCCCGCTCTCGGCACTGCCGACCCCGATCGAGACTTGGCGAGGGCCGGCGCGGACGACCATGGCATGCCCATGGCGACCAGCAGCACCGGAAGCAATGCATGCCGCCACACGGCGCAGCGCGCACTACCTCGCCCTATGGCGCGATGCCGGAGCAGGCCACGCCATGCGCGGCAGCCACGCAACCGCAACCAGTGTAGCGGCGCGCAGCAAGCTGGACGGTCCAGGTCGCGGGTGCTGCCGCGACCGGGGTTACCCTCGCCGTGGCGCGAAACCGGCAGCAGGACGCAGCGCCTGGGCCTGTGGCAGCGGCGGGCCAGGCCAGTGGGCAGCTGCGAAATCAGGTCGCCCCCGATCATGGCCGCAGCCTTGGCAGGGCAGACGAACGGAGCAGCGGCTCGCTCGCCGCAAACCACACGCGATGGCCCGTGCCGCGCTCGTCGGTCCAGACCGGGTGGGCCACGCCGAGCACGGCGTGGCGTGGCACGGCCCCGAAATAGCGGCTGTCGACGCTGTCGGCGCGCGCCGGGGCGAGCAGGAACAACTGATCGGGCGCGAGGCGGATACAGCCCGACCAGACTGGCAGAGCGCGCCCGGCGCGATCACGCAGGCGGGCCACCGCGACGAGGCGCCCGGCCATCGTGACGCGCTGGCCGAAGCGGCAGACCCGCGTGCCGGCCCCGGCGGCCAGGGGCTTGATCAGCGCTACCCCGGCCGGCAGGTAGCCACGCCGGGCCATCAGCGCGGCCCAGGGTTCCGGCATGCGCACGGCGAGCCGCTGGCCTGGCACCAAACGCGCGGCCGGCGCGATCCAGTAGAGCCCGGTCGGGACGCTGGGCGAGGCATTCCACACCAGGCGTGGCCGCACGGGCAGCAGGACCGGCACGACCAGCGCGGCCACGGCCAGTTCCATCGCGAGCAAGGCGCGCCCGTTCATGGCTGCATCTCCCGCGGCGCGCGCCGGGCCGCCTGGCACAAGGTATCGTCGATCCGCGCCACCGCGCGCGCGGCGAGACGGTCGTGGATTTGCCGCCAGTGATCGGGCACGACCTCTTGCGGCGCGAGACCCAGCGCCTCGATCGCCGCGATTACGGCAAAGACGCGGGCCACGCGGCGCCAGCCCTGCACGGAAAGGAGGATTTCGCCGCCCGGATCGACTGCGGCGAGGCGCGCCACCGGGGAACCGCGCGGCATGGCGCGGACGATGGCGAGATGCGACAGCGCGTGCCATGGTCATGTCCGGCCCAGCGCACCAGGGCAAAGACCTGGCCCGGCGCGTAGCTCTCGATGCGGCGCCCGCCGGCGCAGCAGCGGGTGGCGACCGGCTTGCCGAAACGCAGCCAGTGGCTGCGCTGGCCCTGCGGCCAGGACAGCGTGACGTGCGTCAGGGGATCATCGCCCGCGCCAGCAGGCGCAGCCTTGCTGGCCATCCCGCCAGCGCGCGCCGCCCGGTCGGCAAGCTCGCTTTCCGCCCCGGATTGTCCACGGTTTGCCGGCGTTAGCAGGAATCCGCAGGATTCCTGGTTAGGTCGGTTAAGCGCGGCACAACCCTCTGAATAGACGAGACTATCGCCCTGGTTCGGTTCCCGATCGTCCGGGAAAGCGGTTCCCGATCGTCCGGGCCATGGGGTTCCTGATGGTCCGAGCTGCATCATGACTTATCCACAGGAGCAAAGCCGACCCGGCGCAGCGCCAGGTCGTAGCGGTTGTCGGGAAGGCGCACGAAGCGCAGCCAGTGCCGGCCATGCTCGGCAAACAGCGTGAGCGTGTAGCCCGGCAGGGCCTGGCGCTGGACGATATCGCGCAGCGCGAAGGCAAAGCGCTTGCGCGGCCAGAGCAGCCCCGAGCGCAAGTGGAGATGGGGCAAGTCGAAGGTCCAGCCGCCGGGCTGGCGACCACCGTGCTTGCGCACCAGGCGGTAGAGCCAGCGCTCGAGCCCGCCGGTCAGGCCGAAATAGGCGCGATCGATCGTCAGTACCCACTGCGCCTGGATCACGCCCTGATAGAACCAGTCGGGCACGACCAGTTCGATGCCGCAGGCGCGGCCGCGCCCGTCGCTGCATTCGCGCCACTCGTTGATCCAGGAAAAGCGGTGGCGGCGGCCGCGCTCGGGCTGACGGATAGTGGTGGCGATGGTGGTCGACTGCAGGCGATCGAGCGCGGCCTTGAGGCGCTCGTAGCTGGCCTTGCCGGTGCCGCGGCGCGTGAACGTGAGGATGTCGTGGGGCCGCGCCGCGATCAGCCGCGACGTCGGCAGCCCGGCATCGCGCGCCTCGACGATCTGGCTCGCTATCCAGATCAGCACGTCGGCGTCCCAGATCGAGGCCATGCCATGCTCGCGAGTGGCTTCGACGAGGATGGCGACATCGCCCATGCGAAAATCGATCGGGCGGGTGCGGCGGCTCTTGGCGAGGCTGAAGAAGGGCCAGACCATGAGGTCCTGGGCATCGCGCGGCGCGATCGGTCCACGCAGCGGTACGAACAGGTCGAGCTGGTCGCGTGACGGCATGCGCCCGGCAGGAACAGCGCGCAGCGCCCCGGGGGGCCGCGCGCTCACCGGCGCACCGGCCCGGTGCCGGGCTGGCGCCGCGCGGGATGGACCACGCCGCGCCCGGGATCGCGGGTCGAGCGGCGCTGCCCCTGGCCGGCCCAGGCGTCGAGGTCGGCGAGCGCGTAGACAATCCGCCCGCCGAGCTTGTGGTAGACCGGACCGGTGCCGAAGCAGCGGTGCTTTTCGAGCGTGCGCGGCGACAGACCGAGGTGGACGGCGGCATCGGGCGTGCGCAAGTAGCGCGGGTAAACCGGGGACGGAATGGGGTTCATGGTCGGGCTCCATCGCGAGCGAAAGAGCTGCGGCGCAGCCCTTCCGGATGAGCCCAATCCTGGCGCAGTGCCGGCACCGGGGCGGAGTGACAAAAACGCCCCCGGCATCTTTGTCACCCCTCGCCCGGGCAAGGCGACCATCGCGGCCGCCGGTTCAGCGCGCCCTGCACCGGCGCGCCAGGGCCACCGGTCCTGCGCCGCGCCTCAGCGCAGCGGACGCTGCGCGGCCAGCGCCAGGGCCTGGTGCGGCACGCGTGCGGCGCGCAGGCGCTGCAGGAGGTTGGCCTGGAGCCCCGACCCTTCGCCGACGATCGCATGGACCGGGCGCAGCGCCAGCAGTTGCTCGTTGCGCACGAAACCGGCGCGCTTGCCCAGCGCGCGGTCGAGCGCAAAGCGTACGGTCGTCACGCCGCGTGCGGCGGCCCAGGCATGGGCGATCTGGTCGCAGCCGCGCTGCTGCGCCGTGGTCGCCAGGACCAGGGCCGGTACCCGAAACGATCGCAGGCATTGTCCTCATGATAGCGCGCGAGCGGCACGACGCGCGCCGCATTGAGGCGCAAGACGGTCGCCAGGGGAATGCCGTGAAGGGAAAGGTCGGTCATGGGCTTTCTCCAGACTTTCGCGAGCCTTTGTGCTCGCACCCGCCCCGCTCCCTCTTTCCTCTATCCGGCCAGGCCACAGCACGGCCAACCAGGCGCGGCAAACCCATGCGCTTTCGGCCGGACCAGCGCGCCATCGCCACCTGTCCTTCACCGGCAGACCGAACACCCCCGGCACCCCAGGCAACCTGGCAAGCCCGACGGGCAACAGCCAGCAAGGCAGAGGGACACAATCGCGGACCACCCGCAAACAGTCCGGATCGGACCGAATGACCGGGCTTATCCCCCCGCCCAGCGATCGCCGGTGCGTTCGATCGCCAGTGGGCCAGGCCATGTTTGGCACAGGGCCAGGGCCCCCTCGGGTTCGCCGTCCAGCCAAGCCGTCCACTGGTCGGCGCGCAGGACCACGGGCATGCGATCATGAACATCGGTCATCACGGGACTGCTCGCAACCATGACCATGGCATACGTCTGCCCCCAGTCGGCCGTGGTCCGCCAGATCCCCCGATCGCGAAGATATCGCCGCCAAGCATGCCATACCACGTTCGCGTCATCCGCCCGGGCTCGCCCTCCGGCTCGGCCCACTGGCTGACCGGGATCAGGCACCGGCGCCGGGCAAAGCTCGCGCGCCAGAACGGCGTGTGCAGCTTGTCGTCGCGCGCCTTGGTGACCGGTTTGGGCTTGAGCCGCTGGCCCTGCCTGCCTTTGAGCACCACCGGAAAACCCCAGTTCATGGCGCCAACGCGACCATGGGCCACGAGCAGGCCGGGGTAGCCGGGATAGACGTCCCCGGCAAAGTTCGCGCCGGGAACCGGCTGGGCTGCAAAGACACGGGCCACTTCGGCCTGGTTGGCGCGCAGGCGATAGAGATTGCACATGGCCCTGATGTCGGCCGCACGCCGCAACAGGTCAAACCGCCGGCCATCTTGCGCGATTGTTCCCCTTATGTTCCAATTGCGCGATGGAACGAATCGACCTCAACATCATGGCCAACGCCATTCTCGAAGCCCCCGGCTGGGTGCGGGTTGGCATTACCGCCCCTTCCCCGACCTTGCGCGAGGATGCCGCGCGCGAGCTCGCCGGCGCCATTGCCGAGCGCCTGCGCGCAGCACCGCCGCGCGCCGGGCAACTCGGTCTCAAGCTGTGACGCGATGCCACGCTGGAATGCGGCGGGACTGCTCGAACCGACCTCGCTGACCGATGCCGCTGCCCTGCGTCTGGTAGTGCACCCGGTGTGCCGCTGTGGTCATAGCATGACATTCGATCCGCATGACCTGTGGTGGCATTTCCACAAGCGCGGCTGGGACGACCGCCTGCCCCAGGTAAAAGACCGCTTCTGGTGCATCTGCTGCCTGGCGCAATGGCGCCGGAAAGTCCGGCCGATTCGCATCGAAGCGATCAACGCGCCTAGCGCCGCCATCCTGCTGCCCATGCCTCCCGACCACGAATGGAAACGCCAATCCCGCGCCCTCCGTTAAGTCCGGGATCGGGGACTGACCGGTAAGTCCTCATTCGGACGGCGAGCCGCCTAAGCGGCCTTGCGTTCATTGATCCAGAATTCGGATTCTGAACGATCCAGGTTCGGGGCAATCCTAACTAGCAGCTTTGAGAGACGAGCTTGCAAAAGCGTACTGACCTGGCCCGCGTCTGCCAGTCGCGCTCGCGATAGCCGTTGCCCTGAACGAGCCGGTCCGCGGACTTCTCGCCGTGCGCGGCGCCGGTCAGACCGCCAACCTCCATCTCCATCAGCCGCCGGCAGCAAACGAGATCGTCTCGCGCAAAATATCCGCGTCAGGGGCCTTCTCGACCAGCGCGCGCAAGTCCATCATGGAATCGGTCATCGTGGTTCTCCAGGTTCGAGTGTCGCAACCCAAACTATCCGAAATCCAGGGTGACCACCCGCGCGTCCGGCCAGCAGCGCTACCGTCAAAACCTACACCACGTCCGTGGACGTGATCGCATCCGTCGCGCACCTCTGCGACCGTTACCAGATTGCCGCACTGTGGCGGCGCTCACATTTTCGCAACGCGACATCAGATTTATTGCGGTTGCTCACACGCAATTCATTTCATAACGCCCCGTCACAAAACGCATTTGTCACACAAGAAACCGATACAGGGGAATTCCATGAGTTCGACGTCGTTCCGCAGGCTTGCGCTTGGCACCGCAGCCTCGGTCCTTGCCACCGCCATCGCCACCCCCGTGTTTGCGCAGCAGGCCCCTACCGCCGACGAGGGCGCCGAGGCCGCCGGTGGCATCGTCGTGACCGCCACCCGCCGCGCCGAGCGTTCGCTTGACGTGCCGGTTGCTGTCTCGACGCTGGGCGGCGAAAAGCTCGCTGTGCTGAACTCGAGCGGGCAGGACATCCGCTTTCTTGCCGGCCGTGTGCCCAGCCTGCAGATTGAATCCTCGTTCGGGCGTACCTTCCCGCGCTTCTACATCCGCGGCCTAGGCAACACCGACTTTAACTCCGACGCCGCCCAGCCGGTCTCGGTGGTCTACGACAACGTCGCGCTTGAAAACCCGATGCTCAAGGCCTTCCCGGCCTTCGACCTCGAAAACATCGAAGTGCTCAAGGGGCCGCAGGGCACCCTGTTCGGCCGCAACACCCCCGCCGGCGTGCTCAAGCTGACCTCGAAGCGCCCGACCGAGGAACTCGACGGCCACATCAGCGCCTCGTGGGCAACCTACAACACCGTCAATATCGAGGCCGCCGTCGGCGCCCCGATCACCGAGAAGCTGCGCTTCCGCCTGGCCGGCCAGCTCCAGCGCCGTGACGACTGGGTAAAGAACGACTACGCCGCCACGCTCAACGAAAAGTCGTTCGAAGGCTATCGCGACCTCGCCGGCCGCGCCCAGCTCGAATACGAGGACGGCCCGCTCGACATCCTCGTCAACCTCCACGGCCGCACCCTCGATGGCACCGCCCGTCTGTTCCGCGCCAACGCGATCAAGAAGGGCACTAACGACCTGGTCGCCGGCTACGACATCACCCACGCCCGCCAGAACGGCTCGAACCCGCAGACGCTCGATAGCTGGGGCACCAACATCCAGGCCAGCTACGAGTTCGACGGCATCGGCTCGCTCTACTCGGTGACCGCCTGGGAACGCGCCAAGGTCTTCTCGCGCGGCGACATCGACGGCGGCACGCCGGCGACTACCCCGTTCTCGGTCGAGACCGGCGGCGTCAACACCCCGCGCGAATTCTCGCAGGAACTGCGCTTCGCCTCAAAGAAGTTCGGCCAGATCAGCTTCCAGGCCGGCGGCTACTACTTCAACCAGAACCTCGATGACCGCAGCGGGTCGTGGAGCACCGCCAACGTCTATGCACCGTCGAGCGTCTCGCACCTCGACAACGAGACCTATGCGGTGTTCGGCTCGCTCGAATATACCCCGGTCGAGCAGTTGATCCTGCGCGGCGGCCTGCGCTGGTCGCACGACAAGCGCCACGCGGTGCTGGTCAACGGCGCCGATATCAACGCCACCACCGGCCGTTCGACCGGCGACACCAGCGGTTCGCGCCTGTCGTGGGACGGCAGCGCGACCTACAAGGTCTCGGGCCGTTCGAGCGTCTATGCCCGTGTGGCCTCGGGCTACCTCGGCGCGGCGCTCAAGAACGACACCACCGCCGGCGTTGCCACGGCGGCCCGCCCGCAGACCACCACCTCGTATGAAGTCGGCTTCAAGACTGAACAGCCCGGCCTGTTCAACTTCTCGGTCGATGCCTATTACTTCGACACGCGCGACATCCAGCTGACCGCAGTGGGCGGCAACACCAACGTCACCCGCCTGCTCAACGCCAAGAAGGCGATCGGCTACGGCCTCGAGGCCGAACTCGCCGCCAAGCCGGTCGAGCACCTCGAGATCACGCTGGGCGGCAGCTACAACTTCACCCAGCTGCGCGACAAGAACCTGTTCGTCGCGCCCTGCGGCGCGGGCTGCACCGTGACCGATCCGCTGGTGACGGTGAACGGCAGCACGCTGGCCTCGATCGACCGCAACCCGCTGCCGCAGGCCCCGCGCTGGATCGCCAACGCGACGGTCGGCTATGCCGTGCCGGTCGGCCAGGACAAGGAAGTCTTCGCCTATACCGACTGGTCGTATCGCTCGAAGGTGAACCTGTTCCTCTATGAATCGGTCGAGTTCACCGGCAAGGCGAGCCTCGAAGGCGGACTGCGCGCCGGCTATCGCGACACCCATCGCGGCTACGAGGTGGCGGCGTTTGCCCGCAACATCACCAACCAGATTCGCGTGGTCGGCGCGATCGACTTCAACAACCTGACCGCGATGCTCAACGAGCCGCGGATCATCGGTGGCGAAGTCCGCTTCAAGTTCTGACCTGCCAGGGGGGCGCCGACCGGTTCGGCGCCCCTTCTTCCTTGCCTTCCCCCGAAAGTTTTCGCCCATGCCTCGCGAGCGTGCCCTGTCCCGCATCCTCACCCCGCTTCTTGCTGCCGCCGCGGCGCTCGTCTCGGTGCCGGCTTCCGCCCACAGCGCGCCTGCCCAGAATGCGCCCGGCCCGCAGAAGGTGATCATCGACGATGAGGGCTTTTCCCTCATGCACATGATGCTGTTGGATTCGCCGGCGGTCGATGTCGTCGCGGTCACCAGCGTGTCGGGCAACTGGTGGGCGCCGCGCGCCGCCGCGTTCCAGCTGCGCGGGCTGGAGATCATGGGCCGCACCGACGTGCCGGTGGCGCAGGGCGCGATCTACCCGCTGCTCAACACCGAGAAGGCAACCGAGCGCTGGGAAGCGCTGTTCGGCAAGCTGACCTGGAAGGGCGCGTGGATGAAGCAGTGGGTCGAGCCCACCGTGCAGTCCACCCCGCCCTATTATGGCCCGCACGACCTGTCGAACCTGCCGTGGGGCGCGCCGAAAACCCGCGTCATCTCGACCATGGCGGCGCTGACGATGATCGAGCTGGTCCACAAGTATCCCGGCCAGATCACCATCGTAGAGGGCGGGCCGATGACCAACCTTGCCCTCGCCCAGCGCCTCGATCCCGAATTCGCCAGCCTGGCCAAGGGGCTGGTTTACATGGGCGGCAGCTTCAACCCGCACCGCGTGCTCGATGACCAGTCGGCCCGCGAGTTCGAGCGCGAATATGCCAATACCCCGCGCCGCGAATTCAACATCCGCTTCGACCCCGAGGCGGCCAGCATCGTCAGTCGCGCGCCGTGGCAGCACATCACCGTGGTCCCTGCCGACCCGTCGACCGCGACCCAACTGACCCCCGCCTTGCTTGCCCGCGCGATCAAGGCCGCCACCCCCGAGGTGGGCAAGCTGCTCGGCACGCTGGAGCCGGGCTTCCCGATGTGGGACGAGATCGCCGCCGCGGTGCTGCTCGACCCGTCGATTGCGACCGAGCAGGAACAGCTCTATGTCGACTACGACACCCAGTTCGGCGCCACCTATGGCGATACGCTGTCGTGGCGCGAGCACTACCAGCCGGGCCTGGGCGAACAGAAAGCCATTGTCGTACGCGCCATCGACCCGCGCAAGCTGGAAGACATGATCGTGACGCTGCTGGCCCAGCGCCCTGCGGACAAGCGCCCGGCCGCGAAGCGCCAGCCCTGATCGGGCGCCAGCTGTCCCCTCATCGCGATGGGGCGGGGGGCATGGCGTAATGGGGCAAACCTGCTAATCGCGTCGGCATGGCAAACACGCACAGGCTGGCCGGCACCGTCACCATCGACGCGCTGCCCCATGATTGGGAACTGCGGCGCGAGCCGAAATGGAGCGAGTCCGAGGGATGGAAGGGCATGGCCGTGGCCTTAGTGCGGCAGGGCGCCCCGCGCGAGGCCGTGCTGGAATTTCCCACCCCCAAGCGGCTGCTCAAGGGCCTGCCGCCCAGCCGCCTGCAGATCAGCGACGCGCTGGTCTCGCGGGGCATCCGCGCGGCGCTGCAGGCCGGATGGGAGCCGATGTCGCGCGGCAAGCCCGTGGTGATCGTCGTCGACGCCGACGGCAACTAGGGTCTGTGGGGATTCAGCGTGAGTTGATGATGGCAGCGGCGAGATAGATCATGGCCGAGAAACTCTGGTCTGTTTTG
>Ga0207681_10001324_pt1 | contig 15988 bp, 15 predicted proteins | sample KBSS53metaG_FD_184324 | JGI IMG/M metagenome (GOLD analysis project Ga0207681, IMG submission 184324) | Switchgrass rhizosphere microbial communities from Kellogg Biological Station, Michigan, USA - KBS S5-3 metaG (SPAdes) (version 2) | ecosystem: Host-associated > Plants > Roots > Rhizosphere... | reverse complement strand
TGCGTCTGCTGTCTGCATACTTCATCGACGCATTTCGGAACCGGATTCTGAACATCCATCCCAGTCTCTTGCCCGCGTTTCCCGGACTCGACGCGCACGCCCAGGTGCTTGAACATGGCGTTAAGTGGACAGGCTGCACTGTTCACTTCGTAGATGAAACGCTTGACGGTGGGCCAATCATCGCGCAGCGCGCGGTGCCCGTGCTCGACGATGACACGGAGGAGACGCTGGCGGCGCGCATACTCGAGCAGGAACATCAGCTTTACGCCGAGGCGTTGGCATTGGTTGTCAGCGGGAAGTATAGAATTGCCGGCCGGCGAGTATTAAGTGGCCCTTAAATAATCCGGCTCTATTTACCATTTACGATTCACCATTTACAGTTGCAGCAAATGACCATCGACGAACAACTGGCTTACCTGCGCAAAGGCACGACTGAGATCATTCGTGAGGAAGACTTGCGCGCCAAGCTGGAGAAGTCTACGCGGACGGGCAAACCGCTTCGGGTCAAACTAGGCGCCGATCCGACTGCGCCCGATATTCATCTGGGCCATACCGTGGTCATTCGCAAGTTGCGCGCGTTTCAGGAGTTGGGCCACACGGTAATTTTTCTGATTGGCGACTTCACCGGGCTCATCGGCGACCCGTCAGGCAAATCCGCCACGCGCCCACAGCTCACTCGCGAAGAAATCAACGCCAATGCTGACACCTACAGGCGACAGATTTTCAAGCTCCTTGATCCAAAGAAAACTGAAATCCGTTTCAACTCCGAGTGGATGGACAAACTCGGTTCTGACGGTTTCATCCGTCTTTCTTCTCACGTGACAGTCAAACAGATTCTGGAGCGCGACGATTTCGCCAAGCGGTTGGCGGACGAGAAACCGATCGCCTTGCACGAGTTGCTTTATCCGTTAACCCAGGCCTACGACTCAGTCGCTCTGGAAGCGGACGTCGAGCTTGGCGGTACAGACCAGAAGTTCAACCTGCTAATGGGGCGCAACGTGCAGCGCGAGTACGGCCAGGAAGCGCAAGTGGCGGTGATCACTCCGCTGTTGGAAGGCACTGACGGCGTGCAGAAAATGTCGAAGTCGCTCGGGAATTACATCGGCATTGACGAGACTCCGGCGGAGATGTTTGGCAAGGTGATGTCGATCTCTGACGAGTTGATGTGGCGATACTATGAACTGCTGACGGACGTCACGGTGGATGAGATCGCGGCCCTTCGTAAGGCCGGCGAACAGGGTGAACGAAATCCGCGCGACATCAAGGCCGAGCTGGCGAAGCGCATCATCGCTGACTTCCATTCGGAAGAGGAGGCGACGCGTGCTGAAGAAGAGTTTGTACGCAGATTTCGTAACAAGGAGACGCCTGACGAGGTCGAGGAGCTTAATGTGCAACCTGGCAAGTGGAAGTTGATCGACCTGCTGACCACGAACAAATTGACCCCGTCAAAATCTGAGGCGCGACGACTGATAGAACAAGGCGGTATTCAGATTAACGGAGAGCGTCAGACGCAAGCAGATTGTGAAGTCGAAATCACCGAAGCGCCATTACTTATCAAAATCGGCAAGCGCCGCTTCTATCGCATGCGCAGCCTTTAGTGAGACGAGCAGACCGGAGGATTATTCAGTTTCGCTTTCTTCACCGCTCAACAAATTGTCGATGTCTCGGGACGAATGAAGAACCCGCAGGATCTCAACTCGTTCATCCATGGCGCGATAGAAAATAAGATATTTCTCAAAGCCTTTCACAAGGCAGATGCGAATGTTCTTCAGCTGAGGATCGTTGAAGTTACGTGCTGGCCCAATATTTGGGTTTGCCAGTAGAACGTCAAACGTGCGGAAAGCTGCCTTATAAAATCGAATAGCAGCTTCAAGATTGTCCTTAGCGATGTACTCGAACTGATGGGTGATGTCACGGTCGGCTTGCGGCTTGAGGGCAAGACGCCACTTCATGGAGATTTTCCTTGCGTCGCATGTTGCTCAATGAGTCGCCGCAGTTTCGTGCCGATGTACTCAGCGGTCACTTCGATCGGTTCGCCACTGTTGAGACCTTCAAGGAGCAGCTTTTCCATCCGGGGCTCGCCCTGTCGCTGCTGGTCTTTCAAAACCAAATCGCGAAAATAGTCACTAATGTTTTCGTAACCTTGCTCTTCAGCGCGCCGCTCTACGAAGGCACGTAAACTGTCTGGTAGTGAAATATTCACAGTGGACATAGTGACCTCATTCAACTGGCTCCAAATATATCGCGAAGAAGTCATTTCTCAAAACCATTGACCACTGCGTAAGCGGCCGTTTTAACGCTAGGGCTTTGTCGCCGCTTCGTGATAAGAAATCGACATGTCAGCCACGCTTGCCACTGAAGACATCCTGATCATCGAAACGCCGGAGCGTGTGCCGCTGCACTTTGCGCTTGCGTCGATCGGCAATCGTTTTCTCGCCTGCGCGATCGATCATGCCTTGCAGGTGTTCACGCTCATCATCATTGCTATAGCCTTCACGCTAATCGCGAACTCCGCAAGCTTTGGTGATCACGTTTCCAACGCACCGAAGTGGGTGAAGGCGATCATGATCGTTATCATTTTCCTGATCGTCTCCGGCTATTTTGCATTCTTCGAGTGGATTTGGAACGGGCAAACTCCGGGCAAGCGCTGGCTGAAGCTTCGGGTCATCCGGGAAGACGGCCGGCCGGTCACATTTTGGGAAGCAGCGGTTAGAAATCTGTTGCGGACCTTCGACATGATGCCCGCACCGTTTTATTCGATTGGGCTTATTTCCGTTTTCATCAGCTTGTCAGATCAGCGCATCGGCGACATGGTGGCGGGCACGGTGGTCGTGCGCGAACGTGAGGCGGAGGTGCCGGCGTTTGCGAAAGTGTTTGCTTCGACTGTTAGCGATCCGGCGTTGCGTCGTTCTTTTAAGCCGGTAGAGTTTGTTGCCGACGTCAATCTTTTGACTGAGTCCGAAATCGAGGTAGTAGAAACTTTTCTACGCCGGCGCTGGGACCTTGCAGACATGGCCCGACAGTGGATGGCCTGGAGAGTTTCCTTGCCTATTCTCTACAAGCTACGGCCCACTTACGATCTGCCGAGTTTTACCTACGAAGGATTTTTGGAGGAACTGCTACACCGCTATCGCGCGCACCATCGCTTTAAGGAATGAAAAAAGGGCCGCGTTGCCATAACGCGGCCCTTCCGGTTACCCGAGTCAAGACCTAACCTACAACATCTTCCGCCATTCAATCGGGAACATCGCCCCGGCCTTCGCTGGGTCAACGTTCACCCCGGCAAGTTCGAAGGCGCGAGCCAATACCGGATCGCGACCCGCCGCCAAATCTTCCGCAGTTGGTATCACCAACTCGTCCGGTGTTACTCCAACTCTCTCGACACTTTTGCCGTCTGACATGATGACATCCGCGTTAGTGACGCTGACACCATACGACACTACATTCAAGGTGCCTACGTCATAAAAATATGGCCTGGCCTGCATCACCGCACCGGCTGACTGATCGCCAATTACGATGCCGCGTTTTTCGAGTTGCACCAGGCGCGCAAATATTTCAGCGGCTGAACCGGAATTGCTGTCAACTAATACAATCAGCTTGCCCTTGAAGATGCCGTTACCGCGCGTCTTCGCCAGTTGTGGTTTCATCTCCTTACGGCCTTTTAGATCCGCAATCTTGAGATCGTGATCGAAAAAATTCCCGGCCAAATGCTCGAGGGTGGTGACATAACCGCCACCATTGTCGCGCAGATCAAGGATTAGCGCTGAACGACCGGCGACATTTTCGGACATGATTATGTCGGCCTGGTCAGGTTCAAACTCAAAATTAGGCATCTTCCAGGCGACTACATCGCCGATCCTGACAAAACGATGGCGGTAAAGGCGGCCCTCACTCGCTGCCTGTCTGACCAGTTCATTGTAGTCCTGTTCAAAAGTGAGAATTCTCTTGCCATGGTCTACCTTCGCCGCGATGTCGAGTTGACGCGGTTCGCCGCCTGGACTCTGCGCTACCACCTGCAAACCCGGTCTGGGACTGAGCGCGTTGTAATAGTAGTTGATCTTCCACATGTCTTTTCGCGTAGGGGCGAAGCGCTCAATCGAGACAACCAGATCACCGACTTTAAGGCCTTTCTTCTCGGCGTCACTGCCAGGCTTAACCGCTACGACAAAACACTTGTTACCGATCATCTGCATCTTCCATCCGTACTCAACACGTTCCGGACGCGCCGGGGGAATGAAAAAGGCGTGCGAATCATCCAGGTCCATCAGCACCTGGGCAATAATCCCGAGGGCCTGTCCGAGCGAGGCTGCTTGCTTGAGTTTCTCCTCGGCGGTCTTGAAGCGAGCGTCGAGGTCCATGCCATGGAAGGCTGGGTCGTAGTAATTGTCTTTTAGCGAGCCCTTGATCGTCTTCAGCATGTCGAGGGTGCGTTGACGTTCAATGGAGTCCAGTTTTTGGGCCGACACAGATTGAAACCCGCTAATGAACAGGCAACAGACGGCGAGGACGACAAGATACTTGCGAACAGGGGCGTACTTATTAGGGGTCACGAGCTTACTTCCTTTTGCTAGTGGTTATTGTAAAACCCGAGTTAATAACTTGGGAGAAGAACCGGGAGAAACCGAAGATCAAGCAATCCATAGCGAGAGAATTGAATCGCCAGCTCGGAATAGGCTCAGATTCCAATTTCAGCCCAGCAGTTGTACCAAAATCGACGCGAAAATTGAACTTTGCGGATTGTACTTAAGAGCGCGTTTCCTTGGGTGATACGGCACGGGTGGATGCCGCAAATTTCGCAGCGGTTATACCTGACATGTTGGCCCACTGTCAACGATCCTTCATAACTCAAAATTGACCGAGTGTCTTCTGTCTGTTAGGCTTTTTTGTTTGGGCAAGTCGCAATATTTCGGACAAGGGAGCACTAAGTAACAAATGTCGAAGGATGTTTTTATTCTCGGCGGCAAGCGCACCGCGATGGGCGAGTACGTTGGCGCGTTGAAAGATATTTCCGCGATTGATTTGGGCGCGATCGCCGCGAAGGGCGCTTTGGATTCAACCGGCGTCGCCCCCGAAGATATCGATCACACAATCATTGGCAACGCGCTGCAAACTTCCGGCGATGCCATCTATGGAGCGCGGCATGTGGCGCTCAAGGCTGGTGTGCCGTTTGATCGTCCGGCGCTCACGGTCAATCGCTTGTGTGGCAGCGGCATTCAGTCGATCGTATCCGGCGCCCAAATGATTCAGCTCGGCGAAGCGGCAACGGCACTCGTCGGCGGCATGGAATCGATGTCGCAGGCACCTCACGTGATCCGTGGCGCGCGCTCCGGTTTTCCGCTTGGCGGAGGCAAACTCGAAGACAGCTTGATGGTGGCGTTGCTCGACACCTATTGCAACACGCCGATGGCGGGCACGGCCGAAAATCTCGCGCGCAAATTTGAAATCCCGCGCGAACAGCAGGACGAATACGCATTGCGTTCACAACAGGAGGCAAAGCGAGCGCTCGACGCCGGTTACTTCGCCGAAGAGATCGTTCCGGTTGACGTGACGACGCGCAAGTCGACTACTCGCTTTGAAGTCGACGACCATCTGCGTCCCGAAACAACTTTGGAAGGACTGGCGAAGTTAAAGCCGGCATTCGCTAAAGATGGTTTTGTTACTGCCGGGAACGCTTCCGGAATCGTAGACGGCGCGGCAGCCCTCGTCATCTGCGGCGAAGATTATCTGAAACGAAGAGACCTGAAGCCGATGGGCCGTATCGTGAGTTGGGCTTATGCGGGGGTGGAGCCGGAGATCATGGGCATCGGCCCGGTGCCGGCGACGCGTCAGGCTCTGGAGAAAGCGGGCTTGAAGTTATCGGACATCGACCTCGTCGAGGTTAACGAAGCTTTTGCGGCGCAGTATCTCGCAGTAGAGAAAGAGCTCGGACTTGATCGCTCAAAAACAAACGTTAACGGCGGCGCTATCGCGCTCGGACATCCTTTGGGCGCCACCGGTACGCGTCTGGTCATCACAGTCTTGAACGAGCTACATCGCAGAGCGGGTAGGTACGGACTTGCAACCGCCTGCATTGGCGGCGGGCAGGGAATCGCGATGATTGTCGAACGCCTTTGAGCACGGTAATTCGCCCTCGGGCACGATTTCCTGATTTTCCAATTTTATCCAAATTCTCGGCTGACCCGCGGCGCGCACGCAGCGGATAAGTGCGTTATTCCCTAAAAAGTGGGCGAGAAACTTCAGGCCCGGTTTCCGCGTAAATCCGGCATACATTTTGCGAACGGGTTTGCGATGTCATCGTCCGACTTTTTCTTTCCAGAATCAAAACAGCAACAGTGCATTTCAGCCGAGTTAAGTATGTATTACGCTTGCGCAAAGCGTGGCAGGCGTGATAGAAGTTCGCGTCTATCATTTCAGCAGTTACTTGCCTTCTGGACAAAATTCAATTTGCTCTCGATTCCAATTTCAAAGGTAGCAACGTGCGCCGCTCGGTCGCGCAGACTTTCAACGTTATCTCATTCCTAAGGAGTTCCCCTGTATGTCGAAATTTGTGAAGCTCTCTTTCGTTCTCTCCTTTATTCTCGGGATGAGCGCGATCGCGTTTGGCCAGTCCACCACGAGTGGCGCCATCGGCGGTAGTGTGACCAACCCGAATAAAGAAGTTGTTCCTAACGCTTCCGTGACGGTGAAAAACACCGAAACCAATAAGGAAGACACCGCGACCACCGACGACCAGGGTCGGTTCAAAGTCTCGGGACTTCAGCCCGGCACTTATTCAATCACGATCAATGGCACCGGCTTCAGCCCTTACACTCAGGATGTGACTGTTGAGATCGGTAGAGAAACGAGTGTCAACGCCGCTCTCTCAATCGGCCCACTGTCGGGCGGCACGGTTGAAGTAACGTCCGAAGCGCCAGTCATCAACACTTCGCAGCAGGACTTCTCCAGCAACATCAACCAGACCTCAATCAGCGAGCTGCCCATCAACGGCCGCCGCTGGTCTAATTTTGCGTTGCTGACACCGGGCGCAGTGCCTGACGGCACCTTCGGTCTGATCAGCTTCCGCGGCATTTCCGGACTGCTGAACAACAACACCATCGACGGCGGCGACAACAACCAGGCGTTCTTCGCCGAAGAGCGCGGCCGCACGCGTATCAGCTATTCGGTCAGCCAGTCGGCCATTCGCGAATTTCAGGTCAACACTTCGAGCTACTCGGCTGAGTATGGCCGTTCAGCCGGCGGCGTAGTTAATGCCGTAACGAAGAGCGGAACCAACGAGTTCCACGGCGACCTGTTCTACTTCCAGCGCAATAACAAATGGGGCGCGCGCAACCCGCGCAGCTTCATCACGCAAAACATCGGCGGTGTGTTTACCCCCGTCGCCTTTAAACCGGAAGACGTTCGTCACCAGTTTGGCGGCACCGTGGGCGGCCCAATCGTGAAGGACAAGGCGTTCTTCTTCTTCAGCTACGACGAGCAGCGCCGCAACTTCCCGGGCGTTTCGACTTACACCGCGCTCGACTTTCTGAACCGCGCTGACACCTGTGCTCTTACCGCCGCCGCCGGCGCAGCCATCAACCTGACAACCTGCCCGGCATATCCAGGCACGACCGGCGCAACTCGCACCGGATCGCTGGCCACCGGCAAAGGCTTGACTTCGGCCCAGGTAACCAACGCCCTGAACTTCCTCAACAGCATTTCCGGCGAAGTTCCGCGCACCGGCAATCAGCGGTTGTTCCTGCCGAAACTCGACTGGAACCTGAACGACAAGAACACGTTCACTGCTACTTACAATCGTCTGCGTTGGAATTCACCCGCAGGCATTCAGACCCAGGCCATCAACACTCGCGCACGCGACAACTTTGGCGATGACGGCGTAAACATCGATTCGCTCAACCTGCGTCTGGCTTCGACGATCAATAACCAGCTCATTAACGAGTTCCGCTTCCAGTGGGGCCGTGACAATGAGTTCCAGATCAGCCAGCCACCGCTTCCGGGTGAACCGACCACCTCGCTTAACGGTCGTTCGCCGCAAACGTTCATCACCAACGGTTTCTCTTTCGGTATTCCGGAGTTCCTCGAGCGCCCGGCATTTCCCGACGAGCGCCGCTGGCAGTTTGCCGACACGGTAACCCTGACTTCAGGTAACCACACCTTCAAGTATGGTGGCGACTTGAACCTCGTTAAAGACATCATCAGCAACCTGCGTTTTTCAGGTGGTGAGTTCAACTACACCGGTGGCGTTAACGCGGCCGGCTACTACGGCGGCTTGAACGACTTCATCATCGACTACACCAACTTCCTTAGTGCGCTGCCGGCGAACTCGCCCTGCTACAGCAGCACCAGGACGCGTGGAAAATGCTACGGCGGTAACTTCAACCAGGGCCTGGGCGTCTTGGGTCTGAATATGAAGACGACCGACCTGAACTTCTTCCTGCAGGACGACTGGCGCGTTAATCCGCGTCTGACCCTGAACCTCGGCGTTCGTTATGAGTATCAGCGGAATCCGGAAGCGATTAACGCCAACCCGATTCTGCCGCAGACGCGAAATACCGTGAACGACCGCAACAACATCGGTCCGCGTATCGGTTTTGCCTACGACCTGAATGGCGATGGCAAAACGAGCATTCGCGGTGGCTGGGGCATCTATTATGGCCGGGTTATCAATTCCACGGTTTACAACGCCCTGGTTAACACCGGCGTCGGCATCGATCGCGCACAGCGTCAGGTAACTCTCGCTGCGACCGCCGCAGCCGCGCCCATCTATCCGAATCTGTTGTCGACCGGAGCGCTTGTAACTCCGGCGGTGCAGTTCTTCTCGCCAGACTTCCAGTTGCCACAGATTCATCAGTGGGACTTCATCTTTGAGCGTGAGATTGCCCGTAACACCGTGGTCTCTGCTTCGTATCTCGGCAGCTTCGGAAATTCGCTGCCCAACTTCGTAGATACGAATCTGAACCCGCCATCAGCGACTGGAACGTTCATCGCGGTCGGCGGTCCTTATGACGGACGGCAATGGCGGATACCCCTATTCCTCGGTGCGCGCCCCGTCTCGGCTTTCGCGCAGATGACGGAGATTCGCAGCGATGTCTTTTCCAAGTATCACGCGCTGGTACTGCAGGCGAATCGTCGCTTGACGGATGGTCTGCAATTCCAAACCAGCTACACGCTGTCGCGCTCCTATGACAACGGTCAAAGCTCGGTGACCTTCACTTCCAACAACCTGCCCTTCAATGCTTTCGACCAGGCAGGCGAGCAGGGTTTGTCAGCTTTCGACCGCAGACAGAAGTTTGTTACCAGCATCGTCTACAACACAAACTTCAAGGGCGGCAGCCATGCCAGCCGCGCCATCCTGAACGGCTGGACGTTTGCGCCTATCCTGAATGCATTTTCAGGACAGCGTTTCACGCCGACCGTCTCGGGTAACGTCAGCCCAGCCAATAACTTTGGTATTGCCGGCGCCGTCACCCAGGCTGGCGGGCTCAATGGTTCGCTTGGTTCAAGCCGCTTCGCGCTGCTGCCGCGCAACGCTTATAAGCAACCGAACATTTGGTATCTGGACATGCGCATTTCGCGCCGGTTCAGCATTACCGAAGGAACCAAGCTGGAGTTGTTGGCTGAAGGATTCAACCTCTTCAATCGCACCCAGGTCACTGGCGTAAGCGCCGGCATCTATTCGATAGATACCACCGGCAGCGCCGTTTCCCCGCGACCGTTCCTGAATTACAGCAGCGGTCCCAGCGGCTTCAACAGTGTCACTGGTGCTGACAGCACGCTCTTCCGCGAGCGCCAGGTGCAGTTGGCGGCCCGGTTCCAGTTCTAACAAAAAGCAGGTAAACCCGCGTGTTTCGGGCGTGTTCCTTCACAGGGACACGCCCGAATACCTTTGTGGGACAAACAATTTTCTGGCAGCGGCCCGCCGGAATTTGCTACTATCCAACCTGCCGCCCGCTTCAGGCGGCATCCCCAAGCGACAGTCTCTGCGGCTCCTCCGCGCCCAGATTCAATGCCCATGTCACATTCAAATAGCCTGCTTGAAGATTCACCCGAGCTCCTTTCGCACACCGGTGACGAAACTACCGAGCGGCTGATCTCGGCAGCTTTCGAGTTCCTGCCTAACGCGGTCTACCTTTTTGGCAGTGATCGCCGGCTGCTGAAAATCAACACTGCCGCAGCTCGACTGCCTGGAGGTAATGCGCCGCCCGGCACGGCCTGTTGCGAAATGTTCTGGCGCGCCGACGGCGCCGACGGTTGCGTAGTGGATCGCGCGCTTCAGGCGAGGGAAAGAGTAGAAGTCGAGATTCAGACCGGACCCGAAGCACAAAACTCGATCTCCATCATCGTCGAGCCACTCAGCGACGGCGACGCGCAGCCGTCCGCGTTGGTGATCGCCAAAGACATTTCCGATCTGCGGCGCGCGGAAGCGGAAGCCATCGCACACAAGTCGTTCCTTGCCAGCATCGCCGATCGCACGCCTGACGAGATTTATGCGCTCGACAGAAACGGTTGCATCACCTGGATGAACGAGCGAGCCCAGGCTTACAAGCTGGTGGTAGCGGGCGGCGGCAGTTTTGTTGATCTCGTCTCTTCAGATTGTCTGGGGGTAACGGAAGAAAACTTGCGCCGCACTCTCGCCGGTGAAGACACCGAATATGAAGTTCGCTTCAGCCGGCCAGACGGCTCAACGCGTTATGCCGAAGCGCACACTTCGCCACTTTGGAAGGACGGAGAGATCGACGGCGTCCTGGTGTTCCTGCGCGATGTCACTGACCGCAAACGCGAACATGAGTTGATGGCCCAGTCTGACAAGTTAAGGGCAGTGGGCGAACTTGCAGCCGGCGTGGCCCACAATCTGAACAACTCTCTAACGGTCATTCAGGGGCGCGCCCAACTGTTGCTTCGCAACGCGACGGATGAGGTGTCGTCGAAAAGTTTGCAGGTAATCACGAATGCGGTGGAAGACGGAACTAAAACGCTACGCCGGATTCTTGAGTTTGCCCGTCGCGATTCAGCCAGCGAATTCAGCGCCGTGGAATTGAACTACTTGATCAGTTCAAGTCTGGATATCGCCCGGCCCAAGTGGCAGAGCAAGTCTCGCAAAGGTCAAATCGAAGTGAGAGTTGAAGGCAGCGGCGCGGTGTATGTCATGGGTGAACAGGCTGAGTTGCGCGAGGTAATTCTGAATCTGATCTTTAATGCCGTAGACGCGATGCCCGAGGGCGGCATCATGGAAGTGGGAACGCGCGCGGAGATTGAAAGCGGCTGTTTCTGGGTAGCCGACACCGGCTGCGGCATGCCGCCTGAAACTGCGTCAAGAATTTTTGAGCCGTTCTTCACGACCAAAGGAAAACTGGGTAGTGGCCTCGGGCTCTCCGCTTCGCACGGCATCATCACGCGACACAAGGGCGAAATACTGGTTGTCAGCGAACCCGGTGAAGGAACTCGTTTCGAAGTTCGCCTGCCGATCTGCGAGAAGAACGATCGCTTCGTCAAGAACAGTAGTAGTTCAAAAGAACCCGTCGACTGATGTCTTGGCTCAACCTCGCGACCTAAGCTCCTATCCTTAATCCGTGGGTTTAAAAAGCGGACTTGTCCGCCTGTCGCGCGGGGCACAAGTGCCCTATCTAAGCGAACGAAGGCAAAAGTCTCCCCCTAAAACGGAGCCCCATTGCTAGCTGTCCCAAGATCAACCGCGACAGTCTGCGAAGCGTACATTCGTATTGATGAGTCTTTGGGACTTTCTGTCGCCTGGGCTTCGTTCTCGTCGGCCCGGCGATAGGAACGAAGGTTGCACTTCGTGTCTATTGCGTGGACAGAAAAGTATCTTTTGGGCGACAGCAAAGGAGGATTCATGGGTTTACCAAACAAAGACGAGATTGAAGGAAAATGGGACCAGGCGAAAGGTGCTACCAAGGAAACGGTGGGGCGCGCGATAAATGATCGCGACCTTGAAACCGAAGGCAGCGCCGATCGAGCCGGCGGCAAAGTTCAGGAGGGCTTTGGCACGGTGAAACGGAAAGTGGGAGAAACGATCGAAGACATCGGAGACTCAATCAAAAAATAAATTGCCCGGGCCCATGGCCCGCAACCAACACCAAAGGGCTTACGCCAACTCAGTTGTCGTAAGCCCTTTTTGTAATTCGGCCACTCGTTCGGTTGAGTTACTCGGTTCTCACGTGTTCTCCACCGAGCGCTTCGAGCAGCTCTTCCAGTTTGTCGACTTCCTCATCTGATTTAGCTTCGACGCCCAACAAGATACCGCCGCCGAGCAAACCCGCCTCGTAAACCTTCGCGCGATATTCGGGAATGCCCGCGCCGATTAGTGCACCAATCACTCCGCCCGTGGCAGCGCCTGCCCCGGCGCCCGCGAGCGCGGCGGCGATTGGACCAGCAATCACGAGATTCAATCCCGGCAGAACAATCGTGCTGCCGACGGCCACGATCGCGGCCAACACCGCCCCGACGACCCCGCCCAAAGCGCCGCCAACGCCGGCGCCGTCAGCGGCATGCGTACGAGACTGTAATGCGAATTCCTTGCTCCTGGTCGCGTCAGACATCAACACGCTGATGTCGTCGCGGGTGTAACCTCGCTTCATGATTGAATCGACCGCGGCCTCCGCAGCCACGCGATTCTTAAAAAGACCTGTTATCAATTTTGCCTTGTCCATGCGATGAACCTCCTTAGTTTTCCGTCTACCTCATCTTAAGCAAGAAATAATTGGCAACATGCGTGCCGTCTCCCGGCAGGCACTTTTCGCCGTATTCATCGGTCAAGAGTAGACAGGCCAACCGCTAAGCAAACACGAGACTACCGCTGATGTTTGGCTTCGGTACGGACAACCAACTTGGCGTCTTCTCACTTCCGTTTAAAGGGCACTTCTGCCCCGCGCGCGTGGGCGCACAAGTGCGCTTTCTAAACGGCTGGTTGAATTAGTTCCCGGAGCGCCTTTCTGCTTTCGAGAGGGGGAGAAGATTTGCTTTTGTCTGGCTGCGAAACGAATTGTTGTGTACATTCAGTCGCTTTTAGACGTTCAGGTTACAAATCCCAATCGTATTGAGAATCCTTCAGATAAGTTCGGCGTCGTCACTCGGAGGTGGCGAGCGCCATCTCGCGGACCTGGCCCATGGCCTACTCAAACGGGGCCATGACGTTCACCTTGCGTTACGGCCGCGGTCACCTTTGTTAGACGAACTGAAAGAATTGCGCAAAGGAAATGTGGCTACGCTTTCACTGCGAAACTCTTTGGATGCAAAGAGCGCTCGCGATCTCGCGACGCTGGTGCACAAGAACGACATTCAGATCGTCCACGCACATATGGCGCGCGATTATTCTTTGGCGGCTTACGCTGTACGACGTAATCCGCGCGCCAAACTGATCGTTACCCGGCACGTTTTGTTCACCTTGAACCGGTTGCATCGTGTGACCCTCGCTCACGCAGCTCGTGTCATCGCAGTTTCAGAAGCGGTCGCCCAACAGCTTCGCAAGGATAACGTTGTGCCGGCGGAGAAAATCAGCGTAGTGCTAAACGGCATCGACACCGCGAAATTCGCCCGAGCAAAAGCGGAATTTGACCGCGAACAATTTCTCGAAGCCTGGAATTTTCCTCGGAATAGCCTGCTGGTTGGCACAGTGGGAGACCTGTCGCCGCTCAAGGGTCAGGAAGAGTTCATACGAGCCACTGCGCAGGTATTGAGAGGTTTTCCAGGAGCCTATTTCGTAGTTTGCGGCGTCGATCATTCAGAAGATGGCCGGCACCAAAAACGACTCGAACAGCTGATCGCTGAAGCAGGCCTGAAGGATCGCGTCAGGCTTGTCGGTTGGTTGGAAGACCTGCCAAAACTCTATTCAGCCCTCGACGTCTTTGTTTCGGCGTCTCACACGGAGTCGTTTGGTCTCGCGATCGCCGAGGCGATGGCGAGCGGCGCGGCTGTGGTTGCTACCAGAACCGAAGGTGCGCGCGAGTTGATAACCGAAGGCAACACTGGTCTGCTGGTTTCCATTGGAGATGTAGACGCGTTAGCGTCAAACATCTTGCGATTGCTGACGTACGCGGATGAGCGGATACGCCTGGGGCAGATGGCTCAGCAATACGCCGCGGCGAATTTCAGTTTGGAAAGAATGGTTGATGAAACGGAAAGAATTTATGAGACTGAAGGCGGTAGGCAGAAGGCAGAAGGCAGTAAGCACTAGGCAGAAAGCCGAAGGCAGTAAGCGGTCGAACGACAACTGCAATGAGCTAAAAAGGGCTTGACAGCGCCGTGCTTAGAAAAATCTTTTCTGCCTTCTGCCTTCTGCCTTCTGCCTTCTGCCTTCTGCCTTCTGCCTTCAAGGCTGATGCTCGCCAGCCGTCGGTCGGCCGAGCAGTCGCAGCATGTCGGGCTTATCTTTCACCAGAAGATAGACAACGCTCCGTAAACGGCTTACGTCGGTTTCGATCTGGCCCATGCGGTTGTCAACCCGCCCATCGAGTGAATCAAGACGAATGTGTACCTGCTCGAATTCGCCATGCATTGTGGTCTCAAGCCGCCGCAGATCATTCTTGCTGGCCATCTCGTTTTTCAAGGCAGCAAGCTCATCCATGGTCGCCATCTGACTTTTAACCCCAGCAATGTCATCTTTGATTCCGGCGATGTCGGCTTTCACGGCAGCCAAATCATCTTTGGTCGCCATCGTCGCCATCTCGTCTCTAAGATTCGCAATGTCGACCTTCGTCGCCATTTGCTCACTCATTACATCGATTCGCTGGCGCAGGGTCTCCACCGTGGTAGCGATGAAGTTGAAGAGGTTATCGTTTTCTCCGGTCATGGCCGCATCGTAGCACGGTAGCATTCTCGAATTCTCCCTCCGCGTTCAACAGCCGGTTTGCAATCGTTACAAAGAATCTGGCATCGTCGCGCAGCCTTCGAAACCTATCCGAGCGCATCAATCTTCGCAGCCAGAATGAAGTCGCTTTCAGTCAAGCCGTCGATTTTGTGCGTCCAGATTGTAATTTCCGCACGCCCCCAGCCGAAACAAATATCTGGATGGTGCCACTGCTCTTCCGCCAGCTCACCCACGCGCACCACGAAAGCCTGGGTTTGTTTGAAATCCTCAAACTTGTATTCCTTCCGCAGGTGATGCTCGTTTACAACCTCCCAACCCTCGAGCTGCGATTGCAGCGCGGTAATTTCTTCACCACGCAAAGCGGGAACACCGCCGCGACAAGGAACACACTGCCGTTCTGCTAGTTCATTCATGTTGCTACGCCTTTCCCTGCGTCTTCTTCAATATTGCCATCTGACCCGCGTGATAAAGACTGTGTTGGATCACTCCATGGAGTGTGATGTACACGGAACTCATCCCCGCAATGATCGGCTGTTCGAGCCGTGAATCGTCAAGTGAAGAGATTACAGCGCGCAATTCATCAAGCGCTTGCTTCATTGCGGTCACCACTTCTCGCCAGGCTTCGTCAGTTGCGTGGATTACCGCCGGCCAATCTTCTGAGTCACTCAGCTCCGCGCGGTCTCCCTCAAGCCGGCGACGGCAAGCTCGCAGCCACGCCGTAATATGAAGTGCCGTTTCCCAAATTGTATGGGCGCCGTCGATTGGCCGCGTCGTCGCTTGTCGCGCACTGGTTTCATTGAGAATTTCCAGCACCGCGGATCCATGCCAGGCTTCGCCCTCGAACGCGCGAGTGAGCTGGTCGACGATTCTGTCTACTTCGGACATGTTTGCAAATCCCTGGGCCTCGTTGCTTGCTAAAACATTCTACACTCTTACCCGCGCGGCGTTCACGCTCACCCACGCCAAGGTTCGCGATTTCCCCGCTTGCTAAGACTGTACGCCAACAGATAGTCTTACGATTCAGATCCACACTATTACGTTCAAGATAGCGCAGCGAAGTGCTCGCCGAGGAGTGTCTGCCCCTGCGCCGGGAGGAAATTGGTGGCTGTCATTCGTCCGTTTAGTGCATTGCGCCCGGAAGCCGCAGGGGCAGATCAGGTAGCTAGT
>Ga0207681_10001319_pt1 | contig 16007 bp, 16 predicted proteins | sample KBSS53metaG_FD_184324 | JGI IMG/M metagenome (GOLD analysis project Ga0207681, IMG submission 184324) | Switchgrass rhizosphere microbial communities from Kellogg Biological Station, Michigan, USA - KBS S5-3 metaG (SPAdes) (version 2) | ecosystem: Host-associated > Plants > Roots > Rhizosphere... | reverse complement strand
TTGAGGAACAGGAAGACTAAGCCATGGCCAGTGCGATTTCCGCCAACCGTGCCGAGCTGCTGGCGATTGCCAACGCGGTCGCCACCGAAAAGATGATCGACAAGTCCATCGTCATCGAGGCGATGGAAGAAGCGATCCAGAAGTCGGCGCGCAACCGCTATGGCGCCGAGAACGATATTCGCGCCAAGCTCGATCCGCGCACCGGCGATCTGCGTCTGTGGCGCGTGGTCGAAGTGGTCGAGGACGTTGAGGACTACTTCAAGCAGGTCGATCTCAAGCAGGCCGAAAAGCTGCAGCCCGGCGCCAAGGTGGGTGACTTCATCGTCGATCCGCTGCCGCCGGTGGACCTGGGGCGCATCGATGCCCAGTCGGCCAAGCAGGTCATCTTCCAGAAGGTGCGCGATGCCGAGCGTGACCGCCAGTACGACGAGTTCAAGGACCGTGCCGGCGAGATCATCACCGGCGTGATCAAGTCGGTCGAATTCGGCCACGTGATCGTCAACCTGGGCCGCGCCGAAGGCGTGATCCGCCGTGACCAGCAAATCCCGCGCGAAGTGCCGCGCGTGGGCGAGCGGGTGCGTGCGCTGATCCTCAAGGTGGAACGCCAGAACCGTGGGCCGCAGATTTTCCTGAGCCGGGCGCACCCCGATTTCATGAAGAAGCTGTTCGCCCAGGAAGTGCCCGAAATCTATGACGGCATCATCGAGATCAAGGCCGCTGCGCGCGATCCGGGCAGCCGCGCCAAGATCGGCGTGATCAGCCGCGACAGCTCGATCGACCCGGTCGGCGCGTGCGTCGGCATGAAGGGCAGCCGCGTCCAGGCGGTCGTGCAGGAAATGCAGGGCGAAAAGATCGACATCATTCCCTGGAGCGAAGACACCGCGACGTTCGTGGTCAACGCGCTGCAACCGGCCACCGTCAGCCGCGTGGTGATCGACGAGGAAGAAAGCCGCATCGAAGTGGTCGTGCCCGATGACCAGCTGAGCCTGGCGATCGGTCGCCGTGGCCAGAACGTGCGCCTGGCATCGTCGCTTACCGGTTCTGCCATCGACATCATGACCGAGGCCGAGGCGAGCGAAAAGCGCCAGAAGGAATTCTCGGAACGTTCCAAGACGTTCGAGGAAGAACTCGACGTGGACGAAACCCTTTCGCAGCTGCTGGTGGCCGAAGGCTTCAGCGAGCTGGAAGAAGTCGCCTATATCGACATCAGCGAACTCGCCAACATCGAAGGCTTCGACGAGGAACTGGCAACCGAGTTGCAGAACCGTGCGCAGGAAGCGCTGGATCGCCGCGAGGAAGGCCAGCGTGAAGAACGCCGGGCCCTGGGCGTGGAAGATGCCCTGGCCGAACTGCCGCACCTGACCGAAGCCATGCTCGTGACCTTGGGCAAGGCCGGGATCAAGACGCTCGACGACCTGGCCGACCTGGCCACCGACGAACTGATCGCCAAGAAGCGCAACAACGATCAGCGCCGCCGCAACAACGACCGGCGCGAGCGTGAACGTTCGGAGCGCAGCGAAGACAAGGGCGGTGTGCTGGGCGAATATGGCCTGACCGACGAACAGGGCAACGAAATCATCATGGCGGCCCGCGCCCACTGGTTCGACGACGAACCGGTGGCCGACGAAGCCCCCGTAACCGAGGAGGCCGCCGATGCGGAATCCTCACAATGAGACGCTAAGCCCGCAGCGGCCGCAAGACCGACCGGCAAAGCCTGAAAAGGCTCTGCCGGAGCGGAAGTGCATTCTCACCAATCGGCATGATGACCGGGACGCGCTCGTGCGCCTGGCCATCTCGCCCGAGGGGCAAGTGTTGCCCGATCCCCTGGCGCGTGCCCCCGGGCGCGGCGCGTGGATCGGTGTTTCCCGCGCAGACCTTGAAATTGCCCTTGCCAATGGCAAACTTAAGGGTGCGCTGGCGCGCGCCTTCAAAGGTGCGCCGCTGACCATTCCCGCCGATTTGCCCGATCTGATCGAACAGGGCCTCAAGCGTGCCACGCTGGACCGACTCGGGATCGAGTTGCGGGCCGGTGGTTTGGTACTGGGTACCGAGAAAATCGCCCAGGCGGCCCGTTCCGGGGCGGTGGCGTGGCTGGCCCATGCCAGCGATGCGCGCGCCGATGGCGTGGGCAAATTGGCCCAGGCCTGGCGCGTGGGCGAAGAGGCCGAAGGATCGGGGATGACAGGCGTCATCTTGCCGCTGGACCGGGCGGCGCTGTCTGTGGCATTGGGCCGCGACAACGTCGTTCACCTGGGCGTTACCGATGCGGGCGCGGCCCAACGGATTGCCGGTCCACTGGACCGTCTGATGCACTTTATCGGGGCTGCGGCACCGGAAGGTCCATCTGGGAAAGATGTTCCAGGCAGGCCGACCCCTGCCGCTGCACCGGCTGCGCAAGCAGCGAACGACGATTTGGATACGAAGGGCGAATGAGTTCGATGAGCGATAGCGACAAGAAGCCGACACTGGGCCGCAGGCCACTGGGCCTGAAGACCGCAGTGGAGGCCGGAGAGGTCAAGCAGACCTTCAGCCATGGTCGCACCAACAAGGTGGTGGTCGAAGTGAAGCGGCGCAAGCTGGTGCCGGGCGGACAGCCCGCCGCCCCGGCTGCTGCTGCACCCGCCGCCGCGCCGCGCCCGGCCGCCCCGGCCGCGCGCGCGCCGGTCATGCCGCCGCCGCCGCCGCCGGTCTCGCCCGCCGCCTCGCGCGAGACTCGCCAGGAATTGCAGTCACGCCTGCTGCGTGAGGCCGAGGAAGCCCGCCTCGCCTCGGCCGAAGCCGCCAACCGCCGCGAGCAGGAAGAACGCCTGCGCGCGATCGAGGAAGAGCGCCGCCGCACCGAGGAAAAGGAAGCTGCCCGCGCTGCCGTGCAGGATACGGCTGAAGCCGCGCCTGCAGCGGCGTCTGCAGCCACCCCGGCTCCGGCCGAGACCCCTGCGCCTGCCGCGCCTGAACCTGTCGCCGCCCAGCCCGAAGTGCCGGCTGCGGCACCGGTGGAGCCCGCCGCTCCGGCCAAGGTTGAGGAAGTGGCCCGCGTTGCCGCGCCTGCCGCTGCGCCTGCTGCACCGGCTCCGGCTGCTGCGCCCGCGCCGCGCCGCTTCACCCCGGTGGTGGCGCCCAAGCGCCCAGAACCGGCCAAGAAGCCGGCCCATGCCCCGCGTGACAAGAACGCCAACGACCGCCGCCAGGCGGGCAAGCTGACTGTCACCCGCGCGCTCAACGAAGACGAGGGCGCTCGCGCCCGTTCGCTCGCGGCGCTCAAGCGTGCACGCGAAAAGGAACGCCGTGCGCACTTCGCCGGGCAGACCCAGGCGCGTGAAAAGCAGGTGCGCGACGTGATCGTGCCCGAAGCGATCACCGTGCAGGACCTGGCCAACCGCATGGCGGAAAAGGCCGCAGACTTGATCAAGGCGCTGTTCAAGATGGGCATGATGGTCACCATCAACCAGACCATCGACCAGGACACCGCCGAACTGCTGGTCACCGAGTTTGGCCACAACATCCAGCGCGTGAACGAAAGCGACGTCGACATCGACACCGCTTCGGATATCGACGCCGAAGCCTCGCTCAAGCCGCGTCCCCCGGTCGTGGCGATCATGGGACACGTCGACCATGGCAAGACCAGCCTGCTCGACGCGCTGCGCGGCACCGACGTGGTGCGTGGCGAAGCCGGCGGCATCACGCAGCATATCGGCGCCTACCAGATCAAGACCAAGGGCGGTGACCACATCACCTTCCTCGATACGCCGGGCCACGAAGCCTTTACCGAGATGCGCATGCGCGGTGCCAACGTCACCGACATCGTCATCCTGGTGGTGGCGGCCGACGACGGCATCATGCCGCAGACGATCGAGGCCATCAACCACACCAAGGCGGCTGGCGTGCCGATGATCGTGGCGATCACCAAGGCCGACAAGCCCGAGGCGAACCCCAAGAAGATCCGCGAGCGCCTGCTCGAACACGAAGTGATCGTGGAAGAAATGTCGGGCGACGTGCAGGACGTGGAGGTTTCCTCCAAGACCGGCGCCGGGCTCGACACGCTGATCGAGAAGATCCTGCTCCAGGCCGAACTGATGGAACTGCGTTCCAACCCCGATCGTGCTGCCGAGGCAACCGTGATCGAGGCGAAGCTCGACAAGGGCAAGGGGCCGCTCGCCACCGTGCTGATCAACCGCGGCACGCTGCATGTGGGCGATATCCTGGTCGTGGGCACACAGTCTGGCCGCGTGCGCGCCATGCTGGACGACAAGGGCCGCCAGGTGAAGTCTGCGCCGCCGTCGCTGCCGGTAGAAGTGCTCGGCATTGGTGGCGTGCCGATGGCTGGTGACACGCTGACCGTGGTCGAAAACGAAGCCCGCGCCCGCGAAGTGGCCGCCTATCGCCAGGAAAAGGCGACGGCCAAGCGCACCGCCGTGGCCCCGGCGAGCATCGAGAACATGTTCTCGGCGCTGGCAGCCAAGCAGACCGTCATCGAGTATCCGGTGGTGATCAAGGCCGACGTGCAGGGCTCGACCGAAGCGATCGTCAATGCGCTCAATCGCCTCTCGACCGACGAGATCAAGGTCCGCGTCCTGCAATCGGGCGTGGGTGCGATCACCGAAAGCGATGTGGGCCTGGCCCAGGCATCGGGCGCGCCGATCGTGGGCTTCAACGTCCGTCCCAACGCCAAGGCGCGCGAGCTGATCGAGCGCAACAAGGTGCGGATGAAGTACTTCGACGTGATCTACCAGCTGACCGACGACATCGCTAAGGAAATGGCGGGCGAGCTGGGTCCGGAACGCATCGAAACGGTGGTTGGCCGTGCCGAGGTCAAGGAAGTGTTCCCCGCCGGCAAGAAGGACAAGGCCGCAGGTCTGCTCGTGCTGGAAGGCTACATCCGCAAGGGCATCTACGCGCGTCTTACCCGCAACGACGTTATCGTCAGCAAGACCACGATCGCATCGCTGCGCCGCTTCAAGGACGATGTGTCCGAAGTGCGGGCAGGGCTCGAATGCGGTGTGGTGCTGCAGGACACCAACGACATCAAGGCTGGCGACACGCTGGAAGTGTTCGAAGTGGAAGAGCGCGAACGCACGCTCTGATCTTCGGATCGTTTATCAAGAAGGCGGCTTTTTCCATTGGAAAAGGCCGCTTTTTTGTAACCACTTCCAACGCTGGGGCAAAATCAGGACGAACCGATGAGCGATGGGCCGACGGAAAAGGCGGATGGGGGCTGGGACCCGGCACAGGTGCGCACCTGGCTGGAAAGCCGCATGGCCGCTGCCGCGCAGGAGCAGGTCTATGCCGATCGCAAGGGCCGGGACTATCGCGACGATTACGACAAGGCTGCGGCAGAGGGCTATGTTTGCGGCGTGGCGAGGCGCAGCGCCAGTGTGGAGGATCAAGCCCGGTTCATCGCGTTCCTCACTGCCCAACTGGCCAAGGACGATTACATGCTGGCCGGCGTCAACGACGATCGGCGGTTCGAGCGCGAAGTGCGGGCCTGCCTGCGCAAGTTGATCAAGAAAGCCAAGGCGAACGAAGGGTTTGCCAATCTGGCGCACTTCCAATGAAAAGGGCGGCTTGTTGAAAGCCGCCCTCTCTTGTCCGATCGCGGTGCAGATCAGAAGTTGTTGGCGATCACCGAGGCAATGATGCCGGTGCCGATCGCCACCAGCAACGCGTCGTTGCCCGAGCGCACCCAGTGATAGCCGCGCGGCGGCGGGCCGAGGCGGCGGTATTGGCGGTAATCGACGACCCGGTAATTGGGCGCGCGACGCATCTCGAAACGCTGGCCCTTGCGGAACGGGTTGGGGGCAACGCGCACCGGGCCGCGCCGCACATCGTGGCGATGATCGCGCTGAACCTGATGGCGCATGTCGTGATGCTGGGCCAGCGCGGGGGTGGCCGTGGGCAAGGCGACGGCGAGAGCGGCCAGCGCGGTAACGTACTTGTTCATGACGGTCCTTCCATTGAAATATCGTGGTTTCAACGGCGGCCTGCGGAACTGGCTCCCGTGATAAGTGTCAGACTTTGTATCTGGATTGTTACGTCCTGCCACGGCTTGGCCCGGCGTTGCCGGAGTCTGCGCAAGATCTTCCCCCACTATTGACCACAGGTTCTGGCGAAATGGCCGGCAATGCCCCATATAGGCGCCGATGAACCGCCAGAATGCCTCTCCCGAACAACGCTCTGTCCGCCTGCTTAAGGTGGGTGAGCAGGTGCGCCACGTCCTCTCCGAACTGCTGACGCGCCAGATGGTCCACGATGACGTGCTGAGCGCGCATACCGTTTCGGTCACCGAAGTGCGCATGTCGCCCGATTTGCGCCACGCGACGGTTTTCATCAAGCCGCTGCTGGGCGAGGACGAGGAGATCGTGCTCAAGGCGCTGCGCACCCACACCGCCTTTTTCCAGAAGGAAGTGGCCGGGCGGCTGAAGCTGAAATATGCGGCCAGGATCAAGTTTCTGGCTGACGAAAGCTTTGACGAGGCGTTCCGCATCGATGCTCTCCTTGCCGATCCGCGCGTGCGGCGCGACTTGGGCGAGGGTGCCGACGAGGAAGGCGAGGGCTGAGCGCCCGGCCAACCACGATGGCCAAGCTCTATTTCTATTATGCCAGCATGAATGCCGGCAAATCCACCAACCTGCTCCAGGCTGCGTTCAATTATACGGAGCGGGGCATGGGAACGATGCTGTGGACGGCTGCACTTGATGACCGGGCGGGGCATCGGGAGCCGGGCCGGGCGATTGTCAGCCGCGTGGGCCTCCACGCCGATGCGCACCGCTTCACGCCCGAGACGGACCTGTGGCAGGCAGTGAACGCCGAACTGGCCCGCGCGCCGCTGGCATGCGTGCTGGTGGACGAGGCACAGTTCCTGAGCCGTGCACAAGTGTGGCAACTGGCGGACCTGGCCGATCGCGCCGGCATTCCGGTGTTGTGCTATGGTCTGCGTACCGATTTTCGCGGAGACCTGTTCGAAGGTTCGGCGGCGCTTCTCGGGATTGCCGACAGCCTGGTGGAATTGAAAGCCGTGTGCCATTGCGGACGCAAGGCGACGATGAACCTGCGCGTCGATGCCGATGGCTGCCCCGTGCGCGACGGTGCGCAAACCGAAATCGGCGGCAACGAACGCTATGTTTCCCTGTGCCGCGCGCATTTCAGCGCGGCCATGCGCCCGGACGAACTGCCATGAGCGACGGACTTTACACCCATCTTGCCGATGGCGATCTCGTGCTGGAACCGCTGGCCGAGCAGCATCGCGAAGGGCTGCGTGGTGCTTGCGCCCAGGATCAGGACATCTGGACGATCTATCCGTTCAATTATCTCGGCGATGATTTCGATCCGCAGTTCGATCGCCTGCTGTCAGGCGCGCCGCAACGCCGCGCCTATGCCGTGCTCGCCGATGGCGTGGTGGTGGGAATGACCGCGTGGATCGAGCATGGCGCGCCGGGCTGGTCGATCGAGATCGGCAACAGCTTCATCGCGCCAGCCTTGCGCGGCACCGGCTTCAATGGGCGGCTCAAGCGCCTGATGCTCGATCATGCCTTTGCCTGCGGCCTGGAGCGGGTGGTGTTCAAGGTGGATGCGGTCAACCAGCGCAGCCAGGGTGCCGTGCGCAAGTTGGGCGGCGTGCAAGAAGGCGTGATGCGCCACGAGCGCCGCACCTGGACGGGCCGGGTGCGCGACACCGTCCTGTTCTCAATTCTTCGCTCCGAATGGCAGGCTCGCCCGTGAACGATACGCTCTACAATCTGGCAACGGTGGCGCTGCCGATGATCGTCGCTATCGTGTTTCACGAAGTGGCGCATGGCCGCATGGCGCGCCTGCTGGGCGATCGCACGGCGCAGGACAGGGGGCGGCTCAGCTTCAATCCGCTGCGCCATGTCGATCCGGTGGGAACGGTGATCCTGCCGGGAATGCTGGCGCTGGCCCATGCGCCGGTCTTCGGATGGGCCAAGCCGGTGCCGGTGGATGTGCGCGGCTTGCCCAATCCGCGCCGCGCCATGATGCTGGTGGGTGCGGCCGGGCCGGCGATGAATTTCGTCCTCGCAGCCGTGGCGGCGGTGGGGATCGGGATCTTGGCGCGGATCGATCCCGGTCCCGGTGCCGTGGCGCAGTTCGTGGCCGACAATCTGGTCAATTTCCTTGCCATCAATCTCTTCCTGGCTTGCTTCAATCTTGTCCCGCTGCCGCCATTCGATGGCTCTCATATAGTGGAAGGCGTGCTGCCAGCCTCGGCTGCACGCGCTTATGGCAAGCTGCGGCCATTGGGCTTTCCGATCATGCTGGCGCTGCTTGTGGTATTGCCCTGGCTGCTACCCTCGGTCGATCCGGTGCGCGCTCTTGTGGTTCCGCCGGTGATGTGGCTGGCCGATCACTATCTGGCACTGGCTGCGCTGGTGGCAGGCCATCCGCTGGCCGGCTGATGCAGGGCTGACAGGTCTGCGCTTAACCGCTAGGGCGCGCGGCGATGGCAGATGGCTGGATCATTCTCGACAAGCCGCTGACCTTGGGATCGACCCAGGGCGTGGCGGCGGTGAAACGCAACTTGCGCGCGCGCGGGCTTGGCAAGTGCAAGGTGGGCCACGGCGGCACGCTCGATCCGCTGGCCACCGGCGTGCTGCCCATTGCCGTGGGCGAGGCGACCAAGCTGTGCGGCCGCATGCTCGATGCCAGCAAGACCTATGCATTCACCGTGGCATTCGGCGCGGAAACCGACACGCTCGACCTGGAAGGCGCAGTGATCGGGCAAAGCGATGTGCGCCCCACGCGCGCGGCGCTCGATGCTGCGTTGGCGGCCTTCACCGGCCCCATTGCCCAGGTGCCGCCGGCCTATTCCGCGCTCAAGGTGGATGGGCAGCGCGCCTATGACCTCGCCCGCGCTGGGGAGGACGTGGTGCTCGCCTCGCGCAACGTGACGATCCACGCGTTGCGCGTGCTGGAGACGACCGGCGCGCAGGGCGGGCTCGACAGCGTGACGCTGGAAGCCGATGTGTCCAAGGGAACCTATATTCGCAGCCTGGCGCGCGACCTGGCGCTGGCACTGGGCACGCGCGGGCACGTGACGATGCTGCGCCGCCTGAAAGCCGGGCCGTTCGCGCTGGATCAGGCGATTTCGCTGGACAAATTGAACGAATGGGGCCAAGGCGCGCCCCTTGAGAACGTGATCTTGCCTGTGGAGGCAGGGCTGGTCGACATCCCGGCTCTTGACCTCAACCCCGAACAGGCCGGGGCGGTCCGACAGGGCCGCGTTCTATCGGGGTTGCCCTTTCCTGACGGGCTATGGTGGGCGCGATGCGGCGGCAAGCCGGTTGCGCTGGTCATGCTGGCAGGCGGCGACTTGCGCGTCGAGCGGGGTTTCAATCTATAGCATGTCGCGGAGTGAATACTTATGTCGGTGACCCCGGAAAAGAAGCAGGAAATCATTCAGGACAACGCGCGCGTCGCCGGTGATACCGGTTCGCCCGAAGTTCAGGTGGCTATCCTCACCCATCGGATCGTCAACCTCACCGAACACTTCAAGGGCCACCACAAGGACAACCATTCGCGTCGTGGCCTTCTGCAGATGGTGAACAAGCGCCGTTCGCTGCTCGACTACCTGAAGAAGAAGGATGTCGATCGGTACAACGCGCTGATCCAGAAGCTTGGTCTGCGTAAGTAAGTTCACAGACGGCCCGCCATCCTGGCGGGCCGTTTTGTTTGTAATCCGCCAGCGTGGCTGGCGGCGGCCGCCATCTCGGCGGGCCGTTTTGCATTTGATCCCCCGATAAGGCGGATCGACCAGGATGGGCCGCGAACCGATGCAAAAGGCATTCGGCCGCCGTGCAATCCATGGTAAGGCAAAGGGGCCTTGCGCAATTCGGCGCGGGCTCCACGGGGCTGAGCCCCACACCGGACCGGGACGGCATCCCCGGCAGCAAATCCCGCCGGCAATAGGGCCTGCGGGCCGAAGGAAAATACATGTTCGACGTCAAGACCGTATCGCTGGAGTGGGGCGGAAAGACCCTCACTCTGGAAACCGGCCGTATCGCACGCCAGGCTGATGGCGCGGTGCTGGCCACTTATGGCGAAACCGTGGTGCTCTGCGCCGTGACCGCCGCCAAGTCGGTGAAGGAAGGCCAGGACTTCTTCCCGCTCACCGTGCACTATCAGGAAAAGTTTTCGGCTGCCGGCCGTATCCCCGGTGGCTTCTTCAAGCGTGAACGCGGCGCCACCGAAAAGGAAACGCTGGTTTCGCGCCTGATCGACCGCCCCGTGCGCCCGCTGTTCCCCGAAGGTTTCTACAACGAAGTCAACGTCATCGCCCAGGTGATGAGCTATGACGGCGAAACTGAACCCGATATCGTCGCGCTGATCGCCGCTTCGGCCGCGCTGACCATTTCGGGCGTGCCGTTCATGGGCCCGATCGGCGCTGCGCGCGTTGGCTTCAAGGATGGCGAATACCAGCTCAACCCGTCGCTGGGTGAAGCGGCGTCGGGTCGTCTCGACCTGGTCGTTGCCGCCACCGACACCGCCGTGATGATGGTCGAATCCGAAGCCAAGGAACTGACCGAGGAAGAAATGCTCGGCGCCGTGGTCTTTGCCCACAACGAAAGCCGCAAGGTGATCGGGGCGATCATCGAACTGGCTGAAAAGGCTGCCAAGGATCCCTGGGAAGTCGATCTGTCGGACAACACGGCCGACATCAAGGCCAAGCTCAAGAAGGGCGTGGGCGCCGATATCGCGGCTGCCTACAAGCTGACCGACAAGTCTGCCCGCTCGGGCGCGCTGAACGACGTGCGCGCCAAGGCCAAGACGCTGTTTGCGGACGAAACCCCGCAGACGCAGATGGTGGCGATCAAGACGCTCAAGAAGCTGGAAGCGGAAATCGTGCGCGGCGCCATCCTCAAGGACGGCCAGCGTATCGACGGTCGCTCGGTCACGCAGATCCGTCCGATCGAATCGATCGTCGGCTTCCTGCCGCGCACCCACGGTTCGTCGCTGTTCACGCGCGGCGAAACCCAGGCCATCTGCACCACCACCCTTGGCACCAAGGATGCGGAACAGATGATCGACGGCCTCGATGGGCTGTCGTACCAGCGCTTCATGCTGCACTACAACTTCCCCCCCTATTCGGTGGGTGAAGTGGGCCGCTTCGGTGCGCCCGGCCGTCGTGAAGTGGGCCACGGCAAGCTTGCCTGGCGCGCGCTGAACCCCGTGCTCCCCACCAAGGACGAGTTCCCCTACACGATCCGCGTGCTGTCCGACATCACCGAATCCAACGGTTCCTCTTCGATGGCCACGGTGTGCGGCGGCTGCTTGTCGATGATGGACGCCGGCGTTCCCCTGGCGCGCCCGGTTTCGGGCATCGCCATGGGCCTGATCCTGGAAGGCAAGGAATTTGCCGTCCTGTCCGACATCCTGGGTGACGAAGACCACCTGGGCGACATGGACTTCAAGGTGGCCGGCACCAGCGAAGGCATCACTTCGCTGCAGATGGACATCAAGATCGCCGGGATCACCGAGGAAATCATGCGCAAGGCCCTGGCCCAGGCCAAGGAAGGCCGCGCGCATATCCTGGGCGAAATGACCAAGGCTCTCGGCTCCGCCCGTACCGAGCTTTCGGCCCATGCTCCCCGGATCGAGTCGATCCAGATCGACAAGTCGAAGATCCGCGAAGTGATCGGCACCGGCGGCAAGGTCATCCGCGAAATCGTCGCGGAAACCGGCGCCAAGGTGGACATCGACGATGAAGGCCTGATCAAGATCTCGTCTTCGGACATCGCGCAGATCGAAGCCGCCAAGGCCTGGATCCTCGGCATCGTCGAAGAAGCCGAAGTGGGCAAGGTCTACAACGGCAAGGTCGTCAACATCGTCGATTTCGGCGCTTTCGTGAACTTCATGGGCGGCAAGGACGGTCTCGTCCACGTGTCGGAAATGAAGAACGAGCGCGTGGAAAAGCCGGGCGACGTCGTCAAGGAAGGCCAGGAAGTCAAGGTCAAGGTCCTCGAGATCGACAACCGTGGCAAGGTGCGCCTGTCGATGCGCGTGGTGGACCAGGAAACCGGCGAACTGCTGGAAGACACCCGCCCCCCGCGTGAACCCCGTGGGGATCGTGGCGACCGTGGTGATCGCGGTGGCGACCGCCGTGGCCCCCGCAGCGATCGTGGCCCGCGCCGCGATGGCGACCGCGGCCCCCGTCGCGAAGGTGGCGACCGTCCGCGTCGCGACCGTGACGAAGGCCCGGCTCCCGATCACATGCCGGCGTTCCTCAAGTCTGACGACTGAGGACGCGCCAGCCTGATGGCAACGAAAGAGGCTCGCACCACCCGGTGCGGGCCTTTTTCCGTTGGTGGCTCAGGCTATGAAGCGACGCCCCGATATCGCCGGGGCGCCGTGTGCTAGCGCGCCGCCGGCCAGGCGCGGTCTGTCAGCATCACGCGGTTGCGGCCGGCTCCCTTGGCGGCGTAGAGCGCGCCGTCGGCGGCCGTCATCGCCGTTTCCAGATCGCCGCATGCCACGGCATCGGCAATGCCGCCGGAAAAGGTGACCGGGCCGAACGGCATGTCGTTGGTGCGGTTGATCAGGCGTCTCTCAGCCAGGCGTGTCCGTGCGCTGTTCAACAAGGCCAGCGCCTGGCCAGGGCTTTGGTTCGGGAAAAGCACGGCAAACTCTTCGCCACCGATGCGGCCCAGAACGCAACCGGCATCGCGCAACGAACCGATGGTTTCGGCCACCACCTTGAGCACACGATCGCCTGCCGTGTGGCCGTGCCGGTCGTTGATGCGCTTGAAATGGTCGATATCGACCACGGCAACGCACAGTGGCGTGGCGTGGACACGCGCCGATTCCAATGCCTGCGCGAACTGCCGCTCAAACGCGCGGCGCGTGGCAAGGCCGGTCAGATGGTCTTCATCGGCGGTGCGCTGCACCTGTTCGAGGGTGCTTTGCAATTCGGCCGTGCGCTTGCGACTGGCGTCGAGTTCTGCGTGCAACTGGCTCGCCTGGACAAGCATTGCCTTTGTCGCTTCTGCAAGGCTGCGCACGAGCGCCTTGTCCGCCCCGGCCTTGGTCATTTCGGCGAGATGATTTTGCAGCGTATCGGCAAAATCCCCGCTCGCCTGCATGGCGCCATGCGTGCTGCGGTCAAACGCGGTCAGGCTTTCGCGCACGTGGCACAGCAAGGTCACGAGCTGTTCGGTGGCGATATCCTGCGCGGGATGGCGCAGCGCCTGTTCCAGCCAGGCCAGGTCCACCGGCAGGCCTGCCGCCACGCGCTGTACCAGCAAGGCTTCCAGGCGGGGATTGGCGCCGGTGATGCAATCGTGGGCCATCACCAGCGTGAATGGCGTGATCGGCAGATCGTGGTCGATCAGCAGAGCGGCCACGCGCGATAGCACGGCGCGGCGCATCGACAGGATCTCGGCCGTTCCCGCGCGGTCGGCGGGATCGGTTTCATCTGGCCCGAGGCCCAGCCTGTTCCACAGGCGCTGGAAAGGGCTCTCCGCCCGCCGTTCGTGTTTGCCCATGTGCGCCAGAACGACGAGGCCGCGCTCCGGTTAAGAGCGCGGCCTGCGTGACTGACAGGGCTTTTGTGGTCAGCGCCCGATCAACGAACGCGCGGGCCGCCAAACGGCATCGGCGGCGGCGGGCGACGATGGCCACGCGGCAATTGCGCCTGATAGGCGCGGCCGCAGTGCTCCACGCAATAGGGGAAGCCGGGGTTCACCTTGTCGCCGCAGAAATGGAAATCCGGCTCGCCCGGGTGGCCCATGGGCCAGCGACAGATCCGGTCGTTCAGATCGAGCAGGCTGGTCTTGTCGGCAATCTCGGGGCTGGGGCGGGCAGGCACCAGGCGGCGCGGCGGCGCGGGCGGGATGGGCGCCTGCTGGTCACCAGGGCCCTGGCGCAGGAAGCCGCCGGGACCGACGGAAACCACGCGCATCGTGGGAGCCGGGGGCGTGTCCGTCGCCGGGGCGGCACTGGCAGCGGCAGGCGGAGCGGCCGGGGCGGGGCGAGTCACGGGGGCGGCGGGCACCGGGCGATCCGCCACCGGCGCAGCGGCAGCCGGCGCCGGCTTGGGCGCAACCGGGCGCGCTTCGGCCGGCGGCGGAGGCGGAACCGGGGCGGCGGGCCTCACCGGCTTGGGCTCGGCCGCCACGGGCTCGCTCTTTTCGTTGGCCTTCACCGGGGAAGGGCGCGCCTTGAGGCCAAGGCGATGCGCCTTGCCGATCACGGCGTTGCGGCTGACCCCGCCAAGCTCCTCGGCGATCTGGCTGGCAGTGGCGCCGCCTTCCCACATCTTGGTCAGTTTCTCGATCCGCTCGTCGGTCCAGCTCATCCGTTCGAAAACCCTTGCATGGGCAGGGGGATAGGCCCCTTGCCCTTTCCTAGTCTTGCCATTGGCCTGCGCGCGCGATACCCCGCAGCGCATGGCCAATCAATTCCCGTCTCCCACCGGAGAAACGAAACCGCACGGCGCCGACGCGGCCTTTACAGGCAGCGCCGCCAGTCATGCCTATGGGCACCTAGCCGGTTTCCCGCCGCCCGGACAGCCGATTTTCCGCAGCTTCAACAGTGTCGGGCTCTGGACCCTCTATATGAAGGAGGTGCGGCGTTTCTTCAAGGTGCAGACCCAGACCATCTGGGCGCCCGCCATCACGACGCTGCTCTACCTGATGATCTTTACCCTCGCGCTTGGCGGCGGCGGTCGCATGGTGCTTGGCGTGCCCTTTGCCAGCTTCGTGGCACCGGGCCTGATTGCCATGGGCATGATCAACAATGCCTTTGCCAATGCCAGCTTCGGCCTGCTTGGTGGGAAGATCCAGGGCACCATCATCGACTATCTCATGCCACCGGTGTCCGAAGGGGAACTGTTGGCGGCGCTGGTCGGTGCGGCGGTCACGCGCGCTGTGCTGGTGGGGCTGGCAGTGGCGGCAGCCATGGTGTTCTGGCCCGGCGTATCGCTGGAAGTGCGCCATCCCTGGGCCGTGGTGTGGTTTGGCCTGATGGGCGCGGTGCTTCTCTCACTGATCGGCGTGGCCACCTCGCTTTGGGCGGAAAAGTTCGATCACAACGCGGCCGTGACCAACTTCATCATCACCCCCATGTCGATGCTGTCGGGTACGTTCTATGTGATCGATCGTCTGGCCCCCGCATTCCAGACCGTCAGCCGCATGAACCCGATTTTCTACGTGATCTCGGGCTTCCGCTATGGGTTTCTCGGCCAGAGCGACATCGGCAGCAGCAATATGGCCGTGCTGCACGGCGCGATCGGGCTCGGCGTACTCAACCTGGTGCTGGGCGTGATCGTCTACGGCCTGCTGCGTTCAGGCTGGAAGCTCAAAGCCTGAAGTCTTCACACATGTGAAAAGGGCGCCGTTCCAGACTGGAGCGGCGCCCTTTTTCGTGCTCAGCAGTCAGTGCGACAGACTGCGGCGCAGGCGATAGCGGCCGTCGGCAAAGCCGTCGAACATTTCCGAAAGCGACGGGTGATCGACGGGACCAGCCTCTGCGTCCGCTGCCAGGTTCTGTTGGCTGACATAGGCCACATAACTGCTTTCGTCGTTTTCGGCGAGCAGGTGGTAGAACGGCTGCTCGCGCGGTGGCCTCATGTCTTCGGGAATGGATTCATACCATTCCTCGCTGTTGGCGAAGACCGGATCGATATCGAAGACGACGCCGCGAAAGCCGAACATGCGGTGGCGCACAACGTCTCCGATGGCAAAGCACGCCTCGCTTACCGCAGGTGCGGAAATCTGGCGGCCGGCCTGCGGCGAAAAGAAGCTGTTGTTCTCGGCATGAATGGACATGCCACGAATATAGGTTTGCGGCACATGCGAAACAAGCAAGTGTTTGCGTGGAAATGTTCGCTTGGGGATAACTCTTCTTTCCCCTTGGCAAGCCCGGAATCCTGCGCTAGTGGCGCGGTCCTCGACCAGGGCGGCGCATGCCACCCTCGCACGGCACTTCATGGAGAGGTGGCAGAGTGGTCGAATGCGCCGCACTCGAAATGCGGTGTACGGGCAACCGTACCGTGGGTTCGA
>Ga0207681_10001316_pt1 | contig 16023 bp, 11 predicted proteins | sample KBSS53metaG_FD_184324 | JGI IMG/M metagenome (GOLD analysis project Ga0207681, IMG submission 184324) | Switchgrass rhizosphere microbial communities from Kellogg Biological Station, Michigan, USA - KBS S5-3 metaG (SPAdes) (version 2) | ecosystem: Host-associated > Plants > Roots > Rhizosphere... | reverse complement strand
GACCTGTCGAACGCGCGCGCGGACTGGACGCGCTGCGCGGCGCCGAAGACGCCGGACACGACCCTGGCCGCGCAGCTCGGGCGCGCGTACACGGATCTGCTCGCCGGCGACCGCAGCGCCGCGACCCAGCGCCTGGCCGGCGTGCAGGCGGCGATCGAGGCCTTGCCGCAGGGCCCGGACCGCTGGATGTTCTCGCTGCAATGGGCCGGCGTGCTGACGCGCCTCGGCCAGACGCAGGCGTCGGACCGCATCTACGCCGCGCTGCTGCCGGCGCTGCGGGACAGCGACTACCGCTGGCAGGCGGCGGCGGCCGAAACCGGCATCGCCGAGAACGCCGCGGCGCAGGGCGACTGGGCGCGCGCGCAGGCGCATGCGGCGGCGGCGAAGCGCGGGTTGCCGGCGGACGCCTGGGCGTTCCGCAGCCGGCTCGGCGTCGTCGACGCGGCGATCCGCCTCGCCGGCAAGGACCAGAGCGACGGCTTGGCGATGCTCGGCGTCCTCGACGCCGAAGCGCACCGCCTCGGCGACGTCGGCACGCAGATGGAGATCCACAGCCTGCTGCCGGACGGTTATGCCGACCGCGAATGCGACCACGCGCAACGCGAGCGCCTCGTCGCGCGCACCGGCATGCGCGGCGCGCGCGCGGACTGGCTGGGCATGCGCGCCGGCGTGAACGCTGGCGCCGTCGCGGTTGGCGTGCCGAGGATCTGAGCGGCGCCTGCGACGTCATCGGCGCACCTGCGCGCGTCCCGGACGCGGCGCCGCACCCGGATCACCTACGTCGAGGGGCCGCCCACGCGTGCGCCGCGCGCGGCATTCGCTTCCTCACGCCGCGCGCGCGCAGAATCGCGGCTTCAACCGGGAGCCGTCCATGTCCGATCTGTTCGCGTTGTCCGCGCCTTGGTGGCAGTTCGTGCTGCGGGCGGTGGCGGTCTACGTCGTGGTGATGCTGCTGATCCGGATGTCGGGCAAGCGCGCGGTCGGGCAGTTCACGCCGTTCGACCTGGTGCTGCTGATCCTGATCGGCAACGCGGTGCAGAACGGTCTCAACGGCGGCGACAATTCGCTGACCGGCGCGGTGCTGCTGGCGACGTGCCTGATCCTGCTGAACCTGCTCGTCGCGTGGCTGACCGCGCGCAGCCGCCTCGCGCGCCGCATCGTCGAGGGCGAGGCGGTGGTGCTCGCGCGCGACGGCCAGGTGTTCCGCGAGATGCTGCATCGCGAGCTGGTCAGCAAGGCCGATTTCCGCGAAGCGATGCGCGAGGCCGGCTGTTCGAGCGTCGAGAAGATCAAGCTCGCCGTGCTCGAGACCAACGGCCACATCAGCATTTCCCAGGACGACGACCACGACACGGCGCCGGACGCCGATTGAGCGCGTCCAGCGCGCGCCATGCGCCGTTGGTAGGAGCGACGCCAGTCGCGACCCCGGACACCTTCCGCAATGAATCGGTTTCCCGCGCCGATGAATGGTCGCGACTGGCGTCGCTCCTACGAAAGCAGCGACCGCGCGATCAGCCGCCGAATTCCGCCAGCCAGTCGCGCGGCCGCAGATAGTCGCGCAGCCGCGCCTCGGCGCTGCCGTCCTCGGGCGCGTAGCCGTATTCCCAGCGCACCAGCGGCGGCAGGCTCATCAGGATCGATTCGGTGCGCCCGCCGCTCTGCAGGCCGAACAGCGTGCCGCGGTCCCAGACCAGATTGAACTCGACGTAGCGGCCGCGCCGGTACAGCTGGAACGCGCGTTCGCGCTCGCCGTAGGGCGCGTCGCGGCGGCGTTCGACGATCGGCAGGTACGCGTCGAGGAAGCCGTCGCCGACCGCGCGCAGATAGGCGAAGTCGCGGTCGAAGTCCTCGTGCAGGTCGTCGAAGAACAGGCCGCCGACGCCGCGCGTCTCGTCGCGGTGGCGCAGCACGAAATAGTCGTCGCACCAGCGCTTGTGCGCGGCGTAGCGGTCGGCGCCGAACGGCGCGCACAGATCGCGCGCGCTGCGGTGCCAATGGACGACGTCGTCGTCGGCCGGGTAGTACGGCGTCAGGTCGAAGCCGCCGCCGAACCACCAGGCGACGGTTTCGCCGTCGCGCACGGCGCGGAAATGGCGCACGTTCGCGTGCGTCGCCGGCACGTGCGGATTGCGCGGATGGAACACCAGCGACACGCCGACCGCGCGCCACGACGCGCCGGCGAGTTCCGGCCGCGCGGCGGTCGCCGACGGCGGCAGCGTGGTGCCGGACACGTCGGAAAAACCGACGCCGGCCTGTTCGAACACCGCGCCGTCGCGCAGGATCCGCGTGCGCCCGCCGCCGCCTTCCGCGCGCGTCCACGCGTCCTCGCGGAACGCGGCCGCGCCGTCGACGCGTTCGATCGCCGCGCACAGGCGATCCTGCAAGCCGGTGAGATAGTCGCGAACGCGGGCGATGTCGTCCATGCCGGCATTGTAGGACGCGGGTACGGAATCCCGTAATGCCGTCGCGTGAATTACCGCGCTACGACGGATCGACGGATCGCTCCCGTGCGGCGTCGCCCGCGCGCGCGGCGCGCCACGCGTTCAACGTCTCGGCGAGCGCGTTCGCGCTGCGCCCGTAGGTGTCCGGCAACGCCGCCTCGAAGCCGGACAGGCCGGTATTGAGCTTGCGGATGCGTTCGTGGCCGACGTGGCCGGCGACGAAATTCCAGCCGACCATGCGGTTCAGCGCGATCTGCGCGACGCCGAACGCGGCGACGTCGCTCCAGCCGACCCGGTGCGAGCGGAACAGCGAGCGCATCTCGAAGCCGGCGTCGTCCAGGCGCAGATGGCTCGCGCCCGGCAACAGGTTGACGATGCCGATCAGCACGCACAGGCCGAAGAAGCCGATCGCCAGTCCGCCGGTGAGCGGATGCCCGTCGACGATGCGCGTGCCGACGACGATGAAGACCACGCTGAGCGCGATCATCAGCAGCCAGCGCTTCGGCGAAGGCCGCAGGGTCAGGACTTTGCCCGGAGCGGGCGTATCGTCTCGCGGCGTCGCCATGCGCGGCTCCTAGACCGGAACGGCATCGTGCGCCGCGCCGCGCGCGACGAATTCGGCACGCACGCGCGGCGTGCGCAGCATCCACGCCAGCCAACCGTACAGGCCGGCGAACACCAGGCCGAAGAACAGGCCGCTCGCATGCGACGAACTCAGCGATGCGTCCAGCTGCAGGCGCAGCTGTTCGGATTCCTTCGACAGGTCGGCGAACGCGAGGACGATCGCGCGCAACGCGTCGGTGAGCCACCATTGCATCGGGATCGCGACGCCCTGCCAGAGCACGCCGAACACCAGCAGGCCGACGAACAGCCGCCGGCCCCATTCGCGGCGTTTGAGCAGGCCGATCGACGCGACGATCGCGACCGTCGACCACAGCAGCGACAGCACCAGGATGCCCGGCAGCCAGCGCGACACCGTCGCCATCAGCGCCGCGCTTTCCGGCTTGGCCATCAGGTGCTGCCGCATCGTCTCGAACGCGGGCGTGTGCGAGAACGCCTGGTACGCCAGCACTTCCAGCCCGATCATCAGCACGCCGATGCCGCACAGCACCAGCGTGATCCAGGCGACGACATTGATCCAGCCCGCGCGCGGCAGTGGCGGCAACGGCGGCGGCAGCGCGGGCGTGGGCGTGGTCATGGCTTCAGCGTCTCCAGGAACATCTCGTCGATGCGGCGGTATTCGTCATACCAGGCGTCGGCGTGGACGAAGCTGTGGCGCTCGAGCGGATATGGCGCCAGCGTCCAGCCGGGCTTGCGCAGCTCGATCAGCTTCTGCGTCATCATCACCGAATCGCGGAAGAACACGTTGTCGTCGATCATGCCATGGGCGATCAGCAGGCGGTCGCGCAGGCCGTCGGCGTATTCCATCGGCGACGACGCCTTGTACGCGTCGGGATCGAGGTCGGGCGTGTTGAGGATGTTCGACGTGTATTCGTGGTTGTACTGCGACCAGTCGGCGACCGGCCGCAGCGCAGCGCCGGCCTTGAACGTGCCGGGCGCGCGGAACAGCGCCATATAGGTCAGGAAGCCGCCGTAGCTGCCGCCGTAGATGCCGGCGCGGTCGCGGTCGCCCTGCCTGTTTGCGACCAGCCAGTCGAGGCCGTCGAGATAGTCGTCGAGCTCGGGATGGCCCATGTTGCGGTAGATCGCGGTGCGCCAGTCGCGGCCGTAGCCCTGGCTCGCGCGGTAATCGAGATCGAGCACGACGAAGCCCTGCTGGACCAGCAGGTTGTGGAACATCTGCTCGCGGAAATAGTTCGGATAGCGCGCGCTGACGTTCTGCAGATAACCCGCGCCATGCACGAACATCACGATCGGATACCTGCGCCCGGCCTCGGGCGTTTTCGGCCCGTAGTACTTGCCCCAGATCGTGCCGGCGCCATGTTTCGACGACACTTGCACGTATTGCGGCTGGATCCAGTCGATCGCCTTGAACGCGGCCTTGCGCGTGTCGGTGAGCTCGCGCAGGCCGCCGCCGTCGGCGGCCGCGACCGCGATCTGCCGCGGCAGATAGCTGCCGGAATGCACGACGAGCATCTTCGCGCCGTCGGGCGACAGCGCGAAACCTTCGACGCCGTCGAGCGCGGTCAACTCGCGGGTTTCGCCGCCGGCTGCGGGCACACTGCAGACTTCGTAGTCGCCCGGCGCCTTGCGGTTGCACAGGAAGAAGAAGTCGCGGCCGTCCGCCGAGAGCCGTGGCGCGGAGACTTCCCATTGGCCGGACGTCAGCGCGCGCGCCTTGCCGCCGTCGCCGGCGAGGTACAGGTGCGAATGGCCGGATTCTTCCGACAGCAGCCAGAGCTTGCCGTCCGGCGTCCAGCCGAAATCGTTGTAGTCCCAGTTGATCCACGCGTCGTCGTGCAGGCGGTGGCGCGGCACCAGCGCGCCGCGCGCGAGATCGACGCCGGCGATCCAGCGGTCCTTGTTGTCGGTCGCGCGCACCAGCAGCGCGACGTTGCGACCGTCGTCGCTCCAGTGGATCGCCGGGCCGCTGCCGTCGCCGTCGGTTTCGATGCGCACCGCGCGCTGGCCTTCGAGCGGCGGCTGCTTCGCGGCCTTGCGCAGCGCGGCGAGCGGGTCCTGGCCGATGCCGGGCAGGGCGTCGTATTTCAGTTCGCGCACGCTGGCGTTGGCGACGTCGACCAGCCACACCTTCTGCGGCAGCGGCGCGTTGTGGCCGACCAGCGTGCGCGCTTCCTCGGTCTCGGCGTAGCCCGACGCGGTCACGTAGGTCGGCAGCTTGTAGCCGGTGCCGGCGTCGGCGCCCTTGGCCTGGGTCACCGCGATCAGCCAGCGGCCGTCGGGCGACAGCGCGCTGTCGACGAGGTCGACGTCCTTGCCGAGATACGCCGGCGCCGCGGCGCGGCTCGGATCGGCCTTGCGCCAGGCGTCGTCCTGCGCGCGCGCGGCGTCGTGGCGCGCCTGGTCGTCGGCGAGCGTGGCGATGTAGCGCAATTGGCGGTCGCGCAGGTCGTCGGCGGCCGGCGCCTTCGCCGGGTCGTCCTCGGCCTTGAGGTTGGACGCCTGCATCGCGCCGCCGGCCGCGGTCCAGCGGAACCAGTCGTTGCCCGAGCGCCAGACCAGGCCGCCGTCGCGGCTCCATTGCGGGCGCGATTCGGCGGCGTCGGTGCGCGTGAGCTGGGTCAGCGCGCCGCTGCGCAGGTCGCGCACGAACAGGTCGCCGTTGCGCACGAACGCGATGCGCGTGCGTTGCGCGTCGACGGTCTGCTGGTCGCCGTCGATGTCGGCGAGCGCGGCGCCGTCGAGGCGCGCGGCGGCGCCGCCGTCGACCGTTTGCACATAGGTGTCGCGGATGCTCGCGCCGTCGCGCTTGAGCGTGTAGTAAGCGCGCTTGCCGTCCCACGACCACCACGCGGTTTCGACGCCGGGGCCGATCCAGTCCGGATCGGCCATCACCTGCGCCAGCGTCAGCGGCTGCGCGGATTGCGCGCCCGCGGCGGTGGCGCACAGCGCGATCGGCAGGAGGCACCACGACCGGGGAAGACGACGCATCGAACGGGCCTGCTGGCGGCGAAAGAACGGCGAAGCGTAGCAGGCGCCCGCGCGCGGCCGGATCGGCCGGTGGTCATGTGCGCCAAAAAAGAAACGGGAGCGACGCGTCGCTCCCGATGGACTTCCGTGTCCCCGGCTACCCGCCGAAGTGGTGCGGCGTTGCGCGACGCGCGCGAGGGCCTAGAGGTCCAGACCGAAACCCACACCCGCCGACGTCTCGCTGCCGCTGAACGCGCCGCCGACCGAGAACGAGCCGCGGTTGCCGATGCGCTTGCCGTAGCCGATCGACAGCGCCTGCTCGCCGCTCTGGAAACCGGCGCCGACCGCGATGCGTCCGCGCGCGCTCTGGCTGCCGGCGGCGTTGATCGCCATGTTCAACATCGCCGCGCCCATCGCGCCCTGGCGGTCGATGCGGCGGTCCTGCTTCGACAGGCGGCGGTCGAGATCGCCGCGCAACGCGTCGAAGTTGTCCTGCCACGCGGCGAACTTGTTGTCGGTGTAGGCGTTGGCCGAGGCCAGCGTCGCGGTGTCGCCGGCGTCCATCTGGCCCTTGTTGACCGCATCGCCGTCGGCGACGCCGTCGGCGAGGTTCGACACCGTAGTGCCGCCGGCGCCCTTCAACGTCAGCGTGTCGCCGGCGTCCTGGTCGTAGGTGACCGAGCGCGGGCCACCGCCGGCCGGGCCTTCGGGGCCTTGCGGGCCTTCGCTGCCGGTGTCGCCCTTCGGCCCCTCCGGTCCGGTCGGCCCCTGCGGACCGGCCGGGCCTTGCGGGCCGGCCGGACCCTGCGGCCCCGGCGGGCCCTGCACGCCGCCGGCATCGGTGATGCGCGCGTACAGATCGGTGATGCGGCCATCGACCGCGCCGAACGCCGCGCCGACGTCGCGATAGCTCGCGCCCTGGATCACGTAAGTCGGCGCGGTGAACGCGCCGCCGGCGAATCCGGCGCCGCCGCCGAACGCGCTGACCACGCTCGCGACCTGGGCGACGTTGACCGCGTCGGTGTCCTCGCTGCCGGCGGCCACGCGCACGAGCTGGCGCTGCAGCGCCGCGTCGCCGAACGACACGGTATTCGCGCGCTCGGCCCGCGCGCCGCTGCCGATCGCGACCGCGCCGGCGACGTCGCTGCGTGCGCCGTGGCCGATCGCGACGCTGTCGTCGGCCAGCGCCAGCGCGCTCGGGCCGAACGCGGTCGCGCCGGTGCCGTAGGCGATGGTCTGGCGCGAATCGGCATCGGCGACGCCGTCGCCGTCGAGATCGAGGTCCTTCTGCGGGTCTTCGAGGTCGCCGCCGGTGTAGCTGCCGACCGCGACCGAGAAATTCCCTTGCGCCAGCGCGTAGCGCCCCGACGCCTGCGCGCCGAGCCCGTCGGCGTGGCTGTAGCTGCCGGACGCGAAACTGCTGCGGCCGTCGGCGACGTTGCGGAAGCCGACCGCGGTGCTGATCGGGCCGTTCGCGGTGTTGTTGGCGCCCAGCGCCGAGGCGCCGCCGCCGTTGGTCGTGTTGATCCAGCCCACCGCGACGCTCTGGTTGCCGTTGGTGGTGTTGCGGAAGCCGAGCGCGCTGCTGTCGAAACCGATGGCGGCGTTGCGGTAGCCGATCGCGCTGGCGTCGGCGCCCGTGGCCTGGTTCATGTAGCCGAACGCATTGCTGGCGTTGCCGGGCGTGACGCCGGCGTTGTTCTGGTTGCCGACCGCGGTCGCGTCGACCGCGCCGCCGACGTTGTTGGCGTTGCCGAAACCGCTGTTGCGGTCGCCGGACACGTAGTTGCCGTAACCGAACGACGAGGCCTGGCGGCCGAGCGCGGTGTTGCCGCTGCCGACCGCGCTGGTGTCGGTGCCGGCGACGCTGTTGCCGGCGCCGAGCGCCGCGCTGTTCTGGCTCGGAATCGTTTCGCCCGGCGGCGTGTACAGATCGTAGATCGTGTTGTTGTAGCCGAACGCCGAATCCTGCACGCCACCGACGTTGTTCTTGCCGCCGACCGCGGTCGAATAGGAATTTCCGACGTTGTTCTCCGAACCGACGGCGGTGGCGTTGAAGCCGTAGGTGGTGTTGCTGTAGCCGAACGCGGTGCTGTACAGCCCGACCGCAGTGTTGCCGACGCCGAACGCGCTGGCGTCGGTGCCGCTGGCGTTGTTGTTAGCGCCGACCGCGGCGCTGAAGCCGCCCGAGGCGCTGTTGCCGTAGCCGACCGCGGTGTCGGCGTAGGTGCAGCTGGTGTTGTCGGTGCCGGCTTCGTTGCCGGTATCGGTGCCGTTGCCGTTCGGGCAGGGCGCATCGGCGGCCCAGGCCGGCGACGACAGGGCGGCGGCCAGCAAGGCGAGGCAGAGCGCGCGGCGGCGCGGGACGCGGGTGGCGTGGGAAGACATCGTGGTTCTCTCCGTATCGGGTAGCGCCGGAATTCCCCGGCTGCTGGAGAGATCGGAAAACGGGCGCGGCGACTGACATGCCGGCGAAGGCCGGCCGCGCTTTGCTTTGGTAGGAGCGACGGAAGTCGCGACCGGGCTTTCATGGGAACGCCCGTCGCGACTTTCGTCGCTCCTACCGAAAAACAGTGAGGCCGGCGACTAGCGCGCCAGCGCGGACGCGGCGGTGAACTCTGGCGACCGTTCCATCCCGTGAGCGGCCAGCAGGTCGCGCGCCTGGGCGGCCAGCGCGCGGCGTTTCGGCGGATCGCCGTCGGCAGCGGCGACGCGCGCCGCTTCCAGCAGGAATTCGGCGCGCGCCATCGGCAGGCCCTTGCCCTCCACCAGCGGCCGCGCCTCGGCGAGCGCCGTGGCCGCCGCGCTGCGGTCGCCGCGCAGGCGCGCGCTCGTTGCCAGCGTGGTCAGCGCGGCGGCCAGCTGCGGCGTGTCGCGCCCGCGCATCGACACGATGCGCGGCGACAGTACGCGCACCGCGTCGTCGGGCGCGCCGGCGGCGTCGTAGGCGCGCGCCAGCAGGATCGTCGCGTTGTCGATCCGCGCGGTCGCGTTCGCCGGATTGTCCGCCAGCTTGGCGAGCGCGCCGCGCAGCGTGCGGATCGCGGCCGCGGTCGAGCCGCCGCGCAACTGCGCCTCGCCGAGGCTGATGTCGAGCAAGGTCGCGATGGGATGATCGGGCGCCTGCGCCGCGACCAGCGCCGCGGCCCGCTCGAGATGCGCGGTCGCCTCGCCGATCAGGCCGGCGCCGAGTTCGGCGCGGCCGAGCAGCTGCAGCGAGCGCATGTACTTCAGCGTCCGTTTTCCGTAGATCGCGTCCACCTGCGCGAGCGCGCGCCGCAGCGGCGCGAGCGCGTCCGGCGCGCGTCCCGCCGAACACAGCGCGCTGCCGAACGCCCACAGCGCGCGCGACACCGCGGGGTCGCGGCCGTCGGGATGGCGCCGTTCCAGGATCGCGACGGCCTTGCCGGCTTCCGCCACCGCGTCGTCGGCGCGCTGCGCGCCGTCGAGGAAATAGCTCAGCTCCAGCAGCGCTTCGGCGTAGGCGTCGGAATCGCCGCCGTCGAGCTTCGCGGTCAGGCGCGCGGCCTCGCGCTGCGCGTCCAGCGCCGCCGCGAACTTCTCCTGCAGGTATTGCGCGGTGCCCAGCGTGCCGAGCGCCGACACCAGCGCCTCGCCGTCGGGCTGCGTGCGCAGCAGCGCGACGGCCTTCGCCGCTTCGGTCTCGGCCTGCGGCGCCTTGCTGTCGGAGATCAGCGAGAACGCGTATTCCGCGTGCGCGTTGGCGCGCACGGTGGCCGCGATGTGCGGATCGGCGTCGGCCGTGGCCACGGCCTTGCGCAACAGCGCCTTGCCGTCCTCGTAGCGGCTGAGGTCGGCGTAGGTCGATGCGATCAGCGTCATCATCTCCACGCGCAGTTCGGGCTGGTCGACGAAGTCGGTGTCGATGCGCGCGCGCGCGCGGTCGAGCAACTGGCGCACGGTGGTGTCCTCGCCGCCGCTCTTCTCCGGCGACGCCTCGCCGAGCAGCGAGGCGAGGAAGTCGCGGCTCGCGGTGGCGCGCGCGGCCTCCGCCTGCGCGCGGCGCTGTTCCGTTCGCGCCAGCGCCGCCGAACGCTCCGCCTGCGCCGCGGCCTGTTGCGCGTGGCGCGTCTGCACCAGCACGCCGCCGACGCCGACCGCGGCGGTGGCCAGCGCCAGCGCGGCCATCGCCACGCCCCAGCGGTTGCGCCGCGCGAATTTGCGCGCGCGGTAGCCGAGCGTGTCGCCGACCACCGACACCGTGCGGCCTTCGAGGAAACGCTGCAGGTCGGTCGAGAACGCCTGCACGCTGGCGTAGCGGCGCTCGGGTTCCTTGGCCAGCGCGGTCTGCACGATGCGCGTGAGGTCGCCGCGCACGAAGCGCCGGAACGCCGCCGTGGTGGTGCCGCGCTGCGCGGTGCGCGCGGCGATCTCGTCCGGCGTGCCCGTGGCCAGCGCGCGGTCCATGCGCTCGGCGGTGCGCGCGGTGACGGTCTCGGCGGCGGCGCGCAGGTTGTCCTGGTCGAAGCGGTACGGCAGCTGCCCGGCGAGCAGCTGGAACAGGATCACGCCGAGCGCGTGCACGTCGGTCGCCGCGGTGATCACGCCGCCGGCGAACTGTTCGGGCGCGGCGTATTCGGGCGTGAAACCGGCGAACATGCCGGTGCGGGTCGCGCCCGCGAGGTCGTCGATGCGCTTGGCGACGCCGAAATCCAGCACTTTCGGATGGCCGCCGCGGTCGACGAGAATGTTCGCCGGCTTGAGGTCGCGGTGCACGACGAAGCGTTCGTGCGCGTGCTGCACGGCGGCGCAGACGCCGCGGAACAACGCGACGCGCGCGCGCAGGTCGAGCCGCTGCGCGTCGCACCACGCGACGAGGTCGGGTCCGTCGACGAATTCCAGCGCGAACCACGGCCGCGCGTCGGCGTCGGTGCCGTGGTCGATCAGGCGCGGGATGTGCGGATGCGACAGCGCGGCGAGGATGCGCCGTTCCTGCAGGAAACGCTGCGCCTGCAGACTGCCGTCCCAGCGCCGGTGCAGGCGCTTGACCGCGGCGCGCTGGCCGCTGTCGCGGTCGTCGCGGCGCGCGGCGTAGACGGTGCCCATGCCGCCGCTGCCGAGCACGCGTTCGAGCCGCCAATGGCCGAGCAGACCGCCGATCGCGTCGCGCGCGTCCTCGTCGGACGCGTCGGCGCGCGCGGCGAGCGCTCCGGCGTCGACGAAACCTCCGGCGCCGGCGTCGAGCGGCGCGGCATCGGCGTCGGCGGCCAGCATCGCGTCGAGTTCGCGGCGCAAGGCCGGATCGTCGGCGCATTCGGCGTCGAGCAGCACGCGCCGCGCATCGGGATCGAGGTCGAGCGCGCGGTCGAACAGCGCCGACAATCTGCGCCAGCGCGCGCCGTCGTCCGCCGCGCTCATGCCGCCCGCATGCGCGCGGCGAGGAACGCGCGCGCCTTGCGCCAGTCGCGGTGCGCGGTGCGCTCGCTGACACCGAGGTGGTCGGCGATCTCGGCGAATTCCATGCCGGCGTAGAAGCGGCATTCGACGACCGTGACCAGACGCGGCTCGAGCTGTTCAAGCGCCTGCAGGCCCTGCTCGATCTCGATCAGGTCGGCGTGCCTGCGTTCGTGCTCGAGCGGAATGTCGGTGGCCAGCGTCACCCGCGCCAGCGCGCCGCCGCGCTTGTCGGCCATGCGCGCGCGGACGTGGTCGATCAGCACGCAGCGCATCGCCTTGCCGGCCAGCGCCAGGAACGGACCGCGCTCGGCGACGTCGAGGCGCTTGCCGTCCAGGCGCAGGAACGCCTCGTGCACCAGCATCGTCGTCGACAGCGTCGCGCGCGCCGAGCCGCCCAGCTCGCGGCGCGCGATGCGCCGCAGTTCGGCATACAGCGATTCGAACGCCGCGCGATAGGCCGGATCGACGGCGTGCCGCGACGCCGGCGCATCGGGCGCGTCGCTGCGATCGGCGGCGGAGTCGCTGTCATCTGGATCCATGGGTCGCCAAGCGGGCGTTGAACGCGGCCCGGCGAGTATGCCTCGCCGGGTGCGCTGGCGCGCGAACGCCGTTTCACGCGGTCGCGACGCACCGTTCGTCGCATCGCGCATTCCGGTGGTTTACCGCGCGCATGATGCGGCGCACAATAGCGCCGAAACCGACGAAAAACGTAGCGCCATCACTAGGGAGTGATGTCAATGGATGTCCTGTTGTTGTCGCGGATCCAGTTCGGGTTCGTGATCTCGTTCCATATCCTGTTTCCCGCGTTCACGATCGGCCTGGCGCATTGGCTGGCCTTCCTCGAATGGCGCTGGCTGCGCACCCGCGACGGCCTGTGGCGCGACCTGTATTTCTTCTGGCTGAAGATCTTCGCCGTGTCGTTCGGCATGGGCGTGGTCAGCGGCATCGTGATGAGCTTCCAGTTCGGCACCAACTGGGCGGTGCTGAGCGAGCGCGCCGGCAACATCCTCGGGCCGCTGCTGAGCTACGAGGTGCTCACCGCGTTCTTCCTCGAGGCGACGTTCCTCGGCGTGATGCTGTTCGGCTGGAAACGGGTGTCGCACCGGTTGCATTTCTTCGCCACCTGCATGGTCGCGCTGGGCACGCTGTTCTCGACGTTCTGGATCATCTCGGCGAACAGCTGGATGCAGACGCCGCAGGGCTACACGTTGGTGAACGGCGTATTCGAGCCGGCGAGCTGGCCGCAGATCATCTTCAATCCGTCGTTTCCGTACCGCCTCGCGCACATGGTGCTGGCGGCGTTCATCACCACGTGTTTCGTGATCGGCGGCGTCAGCGCCTGGTATCTGCGCCGCGGCATGCACGCGCCGGCGAGCCGGCGGATGCTGAAACTGGCGATCGCGTTCGCGGCGATCGCGGTGCCGGCGCAGATCCTCGCCGGCGACCTGCACGGACTCAACGCGCGCGAACACCAGCCGACCAAGGTCGCGGCGATGGAAGCGCACTGGCGCGACGACGGCAAACCCGGCGTGCCGCTGGTACTGTTCGCGGTGCCGAACGAGCGGCAGGAACGCAACGATTACGAGATCGCGATCCCGCGCCTGGGCAGCCTGATCCTCACGCATACGCTCGACGGCAAGATCCAGCCGCTGACCGCGGTGCCGCGCGACGAGCGGCCGCCGGTGAAGCCGGTGTTCTACGCGTTCCGGGTCATGGTGGGCCTGGGCGTGCTGATGCTGCTGCTGACGTTCGCGTCGCTGTGGGCGTGGTGGCGCGGCTGGCTGTTCAAATCCGACGGGGGCGCGTCGCGCTGGCTGTTGCAGGGCTGGCGACTGCTCAGCCCGGCCGGCTTCGTCGCGCTGCTGTCGGGCTGGTACGTGGTCGAGATCGGCCGCCAGCCCTATGTGGTCTACGGCCTGCTGCGCACCAGCGACGCGGTCAGCCCGAACATCCAGGCTGCGGCCGTGCTCGCGTCGCTGATCACGTATGCGACCGCGTACGCGGTGATCTTCGGCGCCGGCATCTGGTACATCCTGAAAATGATCCGGCGCGGCCCGCTGCCGCACGAGACGCCGCCCGAACCCGGCGGCGGCGACAAGACGCCGGCGCGGCCGCTGTCGGCCGGCGACGACCATGCCGCGGACGCGCGGGAGGTCACGCCATGACCGTCGAAACCGTGTTGCCGGTGCTGTGGTTCGGCGTGATCGGCTTCGGCGTGCTGATGTACGTGCTGCTCGACGGCTTCGTGCTGGGCTTGGGCATCCTCGCGCCGTTCGCCGAGGACGAGCACCAGCTCGACCACATGATGAACACCGCCGCGCCGATCTGGGACGGCAACGAGACCTGGCTCGTGCTCGGTGGCGCCGGACTGCTCGCGGCGTTTCCGAAGGCGTACGCGCTGATCCTGTCGGCGCTGTACCTGCCGGTGCTGCTGATGCTGATCGCGCTGATCTTCCGCGGCGTCGCGTTCGAGTTCCGCTTCAAGGCCACGCGCGCGAAGCGCTTCTGGGGCGCGGCGTTCGCGCTCGGCTCGATGTTCGCCGCGTTCGCGCAGGGCGTGATCCTCGGCGCGCTGGTCGAAGGCATGCCGCTCACCGACGGCAAATACCTCGGCGGCGCGTTCGGCTGGTTCAGTCCGTTCTCGATGCTGACCGGCGTGGCGGTGGTGTTCGGCTACGCGCTGCTCGGCGCGTGCTGGCTGATCCTGAAGACCGAAGGCCGCATGCAGCTGATCGCGCGCACGCTGACGCGGCCGCTGGTGCTGGTGGTCGCGGCGTTCATGGGCCTGGTCAGCGCGTGGCTGCCGTTCCTGGATTCGCGGATCATGGCGCGCTGGTTCGACAGCGGCAATTTCTGGTGGCTGTCGCCGGTGCCGCTGCTGGCGTTGGCGAACGCGTTCGCGCTGTGGCGCGCGGCGATGCGCGAAGGCCGCGACGCCACGCCGTTCCTGCTGACGCTGTGCTTCTTCGGCCTGGGCTTCGCTGGCCTCGTGCTCGGCATCTGGCCGAACATCGTGCCGCCGGCGCTGACGATCTGGGAAGCGGCGTCGCCGCCGTCGTCGCAGGGCTTCGTGCTGGCCGGCATGGTCGTGCTGCTGCCGGCGATCCTCGGCTACACGTATTGGTCGTATTCGGTGTTCCGCGGCAAGATCGCGGCGGATGCGGGGTATCACTGACGCCGAACGGATCGGCCGGCGTCCGATGCGCGCGTCGAACCGAGCGGCGCATCCGAACGAGCGATTGCGCATCGGCGAGCGCACGACATCGGCGGGAACCGCCGGATCGTCGCGCGGACGCCCGCGCCGATTCCCCCTCGCCGCCTTTTCCCGCACAATCCCGGCTGTTTCGCGTTTCCGCCGGGCCATGCACGCCTACGTCTACAAAAGCCAGCGCAAGGCCGACACCTACGTCTATCTGGCCGCGCGCGATGATTTCGACGCGCTGCCGGAATCGTTGCGCACCCAGCTCGGTCCGCTGACCTTCGTGCTCGACGTGGCGCTGACGCCCGAGCGCAAACTCGCCCGCGAGGACGCCGCGCAGGTGCGCGCGCATCTGGCCGAACGCGGTTTCCATCTGCAGATCCCGCCGGTCCTCGGCGTCGATCCGATGAGCGAAGACTGGGGCACCGATGCCTGAGCGGCCGCGTCCGACCGGCCGTTCGCTGCTGGCGCTGGGCCTGGGCGTCGCGTTGACCGCGGTGTGCGGTTTCGGCGGCGCCGTCGCCGCGATTGCCGCGTGGCTGGCGCAGCCGCTGCTGGCGCTGGCGCTGCGTGCGTGGCGCGACCGCGACGGTCTCGACCGCGCGGCATGGCGCCGCGATGCGCTGCCGCTGGCGCTGCTGTGGGGCGGCACCGGCGTGGTCGCCGCGGCGCTGGTCGCGTGGCCGCTGAGCGCGCTGCGCGAAAGCGGCGGGCTCGGCGCGGTGCTCGGCCTGAGCGCGGTGATCGGCCTGTACGTGATCGGCCTGTGGCGCACGTGGCCGCTGTGGCGCGCGGCGGAACGCGAGGGCGGTCCGCTGTCCGCGCACTGGCGCACGCTCGGCGACAGCGACGCCAGCGGCTGGCAGGGGTTCGCCGCCGCGGCCTGTGTCGCACTGGTGCTCGGAACGGCGCTGGCGCTCGCGTGGCCGGGCCTGCTGCCGCCGCAGGGGCGCTGGGCCCTGGCAATCGCCGCGGCGGTGGTCTGGCCGCTGCTGCATGCCGGCCTGCAGCGGTTTCCGGCGCCGGCGCTGCTGCCGCCGGCGCAGATGCCGATCGTCGACATGCCCGGCGCCGCATCGATCGCGCCGGAGCTCGAAGGCGATGCGACGACGCTGCTCTACGACGCCGCGCGCCGCGGCCGCGTCGATCGCGCGCTGGAACTGCTCGACACCGGCGTCGACGTGCACGCGCCGCCGCCGCCCGACGAGCGCGACCAGCGTTCGCTGCCGGTGCTGGCCGCGGTGCTGCCGGATCTGCGCCTGCTGCGCGCGTTGATCGCGCAAGGCGTCGACCTCAACGCCGCCCACGCCGGCATGACGCCACTGCTGGCGGCCACGCGCGACAGCTGGCACGGCCGTCCCGAAGCGGTGATGACGCTGCTCGCCAACGGCGCCGATCCGCGTGCGATGGATC
>Ga0207681_10001314_pt1 | contig 16036 bp, 12 predicted proteins | sample KBSS53metaG_FD_184324 | JGI IMG/M metagenome (GOLD analysis project Ga0207681, IMG submission 184324) | Switchgrass rhizosphere microbial communities from Kellogg Biological Station, Michigan, USA - KBS S5-3 metaG (SPAdes) (version 2) | ecosystem: Host-associated > Plants > Roots > Rhizosphere... | reverse complement strand
GAGCTGCAGCCAGCCGCTGTCGCGCTGGCTCATCGTGTCGCTGTGGTCGGTCCAGATGTTGATCGGCGCACCGATCGCCCGATTGGCGATGGTCATCACGATCGGCAGGCCGAGACCCGAGGCGTTGTAGACCGCCTCGGCCATGAAGAGCAGGCCCTGGCTTGCCGTGGCCGTGTAGGTTCGCGCGCCGGTCGCCGAGGAACCGATTGCCACGCTCATCGCGGCGAACTCGCTCTCCACGTTGATGAACTCGCAGGGCGAAAGCGCGCCGCTCTTCACCAGCTCGCCCAGGCCTTCGACGATGTGCGTCTGCGGCGAGATCGGATAGGCGCAGATGACGTCCGGGCGGCACAAGGCCACCGCCTCGGCCACGGCGCGCGAGCCTTCAGTCTGTTTCAGCATGGGTGGTCGCTTCCAGTTGTCGGCGGACGACGTCATACGCCTCCGCCGCGGCGCTGACGTTGTCGGTGCCCACCTTGCCGGCGAACTTGGCGTGGATCGCGTGCGCGACCGCGTCGAGCGATATCAAGCCCGAGAGAGCCGCGAAGCCGCCGAGTAGCACGGCGTTGGGCAGGGGCCGGCCCAGGTGCTTGAGCGCGATCTCGGTTGCCGGCACGGTGATGAGCCGTTCGCGGCGCAGGCGCCGGGTGATCTCGGCGAGGCCGAGCTCGTCGAAGCTGCGCTTGCTGTTGATCAGGACGTAGCCCTCGGGCGGCAGGCCCTGGAAGACATCGACCTGGTGCAGCAGCGTGGGGTCCTGGATGATCAGCACATCCGGCGCGAGGATCGGCTCGCGCAGGCGGATCTCATGGTCGTCGATGCGACAGAACGCCACCACCGGCGCTCCGGTGCGCTCCGAGCCGAAGCTCGGAAATGCCTGCGCATGGCGGCCCTGCTCGAACGCTGCGAGCGACAGCATCTCGGCGGCCGTGACGACGCCCTGGCCACCGCGCCCGTGAATCCGGATCTGCAACATCGTGTTCTCCGCCTCGCTGCCGTCAGACGTACTGCGGGTACGCCGGGTCGTACATGCAGGAGCGCACATGCGCGAGCAGGTCGGCGGGTCGCTCGATGCCGGCGTGGCCTTGCCTGAACGCGACTTCGGCGACCGCCACGGCCAGCTTCATCGACACGTCACGAACTTGCGCGAGCGGCGGAAAGAGACTCCCCTGATCCAGATCGTGCTGCGTCACCTGCGCGGCCAATGCCGTCGCTGCCGCAAGAAACATCTCGTCGGTGACGCGGCGGGAGCGGACGGCGATCGTGCCGAGGCCGACGCCGGGGAAGATGTAGGAGTTGTTGCCTTGGCGCGGGACCCAGGTCCGCGTTCCGATCGTGACCGGATCGAACGGGCTGCCGCATGCGAACAGCGCCTTGCCAGCGCTCCACGCGTACGCCTGCTCGGCCGTGCATTCCGACTTCGACGTCGGGTTGGACAGCGCGAAGATGATCGGGCGGGGATTGAGGGCGCACATCGCCTCGACCACGGCCTGCGTGAATCCGCCGGCCTTCGCCGCCACGCCGATCACGGCGGTCGGCTCGAGTTCGCGAATCGCGGCGACGAAATCGGCCTGCGGCGCATGCTGGTGCGCGTAGGGCAGCTTGTGCTCGGCAAGCTCACCGAGCCGGCTGGCAACGACGAGGCCCTTGGAGTCGAAGAGCCAGCAGGAACGCCGCGCCTGCGCCGGGTCGGCGCCGCCTGCGACCAGCGCCGCGACCACCAGATCGGCAATGCCGGTGGCCGCCTCGCCGGCACCTAGGAAGAGAACGCGCTGGCGATCGAGCGGGGTGCCTGTGACGCGCAGCGCCGAGCACAGGCCCGACAGCGCGACCGCCGCGGTGCCCTGAATGTCATCGTTGAAGGTGCAGATGCGGTCGCGATACTTCGTGAGGAGGCGAAAGGCGTTGTGGTTGGCGAAGTCCTCGAACTGGATCACCACCCCCGGAAACACCTCCACGGCCGCGCTGACGAACTCCTCGATCAGCTCGTCGTAGGCCGCCCCGGTGAGACGCGGCCGGGGTAGGCCGAGGTAGAGCGGGTCGTCGCGCAGCGTCGGGTTGTTGGTGCCCACGTCGAGCATCACCGGCAGGCACTGAGTGGGGTGGATGCCGGCACATGCGGTGTAGAGCGAGAGCTTGCCGACCGGAATTCCCATGCCACTGGAGCCCAGGTCGCCGAGGCCGAGGATTCGCTCGCCGTCGGTGACGACGATCATCGCCACATCCCGATGCGGCCAGTTGCGAAGGAGCTCCTTCACCTGGCCGCGGTCCTCCGCCGTGACGAAGATCCCGCGCGGCCGCTGGAAGATGTGGCCGAACTTCTCGCAGGCGAGCCCCACCGTCGGCGTGTAGACGATGGGCAGCATCTCATCGGGGTTCTCCATGAGGATGCGAAAGAAAAGGGCTTCGTTGCGATCGTGCAGCGAGGTCAGGAAGATGTATTTCTCGAGCGGGTTGTCGAGGCGACGAAGGTTGCCCAGGACGCGGCTGACCTGTTCTACCTGGCTGCACACGTGCGGCGGCAGCAGCCCCTTCAGGCCGAGTGCGTCGCGTTCGGCTGCGCTGAATGCAGTGCCCTTGTTCAGCCCAGGGTTCTGCAACAGCGTCACGCCGCGCGGGAACCAGGGCGCCAGCGGAGCCGGAGTCCGGCCGACGGGTTCGCTCTGCATGACCGATCTCCCTGCCGCGCAATTGCGACGATTGCACGCACGGTAGCGGCGGCTCATGCGCCGCCTTTGTTCTGGAACAAGCTTTCGCGGTGTCCGGGCTAGTCCGGACCTCGCGGTTTTCGAGCGGGTCCAAGCCAGTCGATGCGACCTGCGGTTTGTACGGATGGCCAGAGCGGCGTGCGTTGATCTGTGTCAAGGGAGACCCTGCCCGCCCTGCCGAAGATGCGCCGTGCTCCGACCGCGAACTCCCGACCTCCCATGAACACCGGTTCGACCGTCGTCGCCGGTGCGGGGACCCGCGATCCCCGCGCCGGTCGCAAGAGCCGGTGGCCGGCGCGGCTGGACTGGATGCAGAGCGCCAGCGGGCTGGTGCTGGCCCTGTTCATGTGGGGCCACATGTTCTTCGTCTCGTCGATCCTGCTCGGCAAGGACGCGATGTGGAGCGTGACCCGGTTCTTCGAAGGCTACTTTCTCCTCGGAAGGTCTTACCCGTGGATCGTCTCGATGGTCGTCGCCGCCGTGATCTCGCTTCTCGTCGTGCACTCGATGCTCGCGCTGCGCAAGTTCCCGATCGACTATCGCCAGTACCGGACGTTTCGCGACCACGCAGGCGCGATGAAGCACGGCGACACGACCCTCTGGTGGTGGCAGGTCGTGACCGGCTTCGCGATGTTCTTCCTCGCCTCGATCCACCTGCACGTGATGCTGACCCGTCCGGAGCGGATCGGTCCGTTCGAGAGCGCCGACCGGATCTGGAGCGAGCACTACTGGGCGCTCTACCTGGTGCTGCTGTTCGCGGTCGAGCTGCACGGCGGCATCGGCCTGTACCGACTGGCGGTGAAGTGGGGCTGGTTCGCCGGCGCGCATGCAGACGCCACCCGGCGCCGTCTGAAGGCGCTGAAGTGGGCGATGACGGCCTTCTTCCTCGCGCTGGGCCTCGCGACGCTGGCGGCCTACATCAAGATCGGCATCGAGCACGCGCCGCGCGCGGGCGAGCCTTACACACCGGCGTGGGTCCAGCCCGCGTTGCCGGCGCCGAAATGAAAGCGCCGCGGTGAAGATCGTCTATACCGACGTGCTTGTGGTCGGCGGCGGACTCGCCGGGCTGCGGGTCGCGATCGGCGCCAAGCGACGCGGGCACGACGCGGTCATCCTGTCGCTTGTGCCGCCCAAGCGCTCGCACTCGGCGGCCGCACAGGGCGGCATGCAGGCCTCGCTCGGCAACGTCATCAAGGGACAGGGCGACAACGAGGACGTGCACTTCGAGGACACGGTACGCGGCAGCGACTGGGGCGCCGACCAGCGCGTCGTGCGGATGTTCGTCAATACCGCGCCAAAGGCAGTGCGCGAGCTCGCCGCGTGGGGCGTGCCGTGGAGCCGCGTCGCTCGCGGCGATCGCCAGGTGATCATCAACGGCCAGAAGGTCACGCTCACCGAGCGCGACGAGGCGCACGGCCTGGTCGCGCAGCGCGACTTCGGCGGCACCAAGAAGTGGCGCACCTGCTACGTCTCGGACGGCACCGGCCACGCCATGCTGTACGCGGTGAGCGACCGCGCGATCGCCGAATCGATCGCCGTCCACGAACGCATGGAAGCGATCGCGCTGATCCATGAAGCCGGTCGCTGCTACGGGGCGGTCGTTCGCAATCTCGCCACCGGCGAGCTCAGCGCCTATGTCGCGAAGGCGACGGTCATCGCCACGGGCGGGGCCGGGCGACTCTATCGGGTGACGACCAACGGCGTGATCTGCGAAGGCATCGGCAGCGCGATCGCGCTCGAGACCGGCATCGCGACGCTCGGCAACATGGAGGCGATTCAATTCCACCCGACCGCCATTTTTCCGGCCGGCATCCTCGTTACCGAAGGCTGCCGCGGCGACGGCGGGCTGCTCAAGGACGTCGACGGGCATCGCTTCATGCCCGACTACGAGCCCGAGAAGAAGGAGCTCGCGTCGCGCGACGTCGTCTCGCGCCGCATGGAGACCCACATCCGCAAAGGCAAGGGCGCGCAGTCGCGCTTCGGCGAGCACCTCTGGCTCGACATCACGCAGCTCGGCCGCGCCCACATCGAGAAGAACCTGCGCGAGGTCAAGGAGATCTGCGAGGCCTTCCTCGGCATCGATCCGGTCGACAGAATGATCGCGGTGCGCCCGGCGCAGCACTACACGATGGGTGGCGTCCGCACCGACCACACCGGCCAGAGCCCGACGCTGAGGGGCCTGTTCGCCGCCGGCGAGGCCGCATGCTGGGACATGCATGGGTTCAACCGGCTGGGCGGCAACTCGGTTGCCGAGACGGTGGTCGCCGGAATGATCGTCGGCGACTTCGTCGCCGACTTCTGCGACGACTCCGCCAACGATGTGCGCATCCCGACCGGGCTGGTGCGCGAGCTCGTCGGCGCCGAGCAGGCCAAGCTCGATCGCCTGGTCTCGGGCGCTGATGGCGATGAGGACGCCTCGGCGATCAAGGCAGCGATGCAGAGCGTGATGACGGCCAAGGTCGGAATCTTCCGCACCGGTGCCGAGCTCGCGTCCGCGCTCGACGAGCTGCAGGCGCTGCTCGAGCGCAGCCGCCACATCGGCCTGCGCCACAAGGCGGCAGGCGCCAACCCCGAGCTCGCGACCGCGTACCGAGTGCAGAAGATGCTCAAGCTCGCGCTCTGCGTCGCCTACGGCGCCGCGCAACGGACCGAAAGCCGGGGCGCGCATTTCCGCGAGGACTTCCCGCGTCGCGACGACGCGCAGTGGCTGAAGCGAACTCTCGCGAGCTGGAAAGACGAAGGCGACACGCTGCCGACGCTCGCCTACGAGCCAATCGACGTCCGGTCGATGGAGCTGCCGCCGGGCTGGCGCGGATACGGCGCCAAGGATTACGTCGACCACCCTGACACTGCCGCCCGAACCGCCGAGGTCCTTGCACTGCGCGAGCGCCTCAAGGAGGCGCCGCGCTTCGAGGTGCAGCACTCGCTCATGCCCTACGACGAGCTCCTGCCGCACGCGCTGCGCGGGCGCAACGAGCGCATCGACGAGCCCTTGTCATGAGAATCCCCATCCATCCGGTCACTCCGACGCTGCTGCAGGCGGCTCCTGGCGCCGCCGAGACGGCGACCCGCATGCTCAAGATCAGGATCCTGCGCTTCGACCCGCGCCAGCCCGAGATCGCGCCGCACTGGCAGACCTACGAGCTGCAGGACGCGGCCGGGATGACGCTTTTCATCGCCTTGAGCGAGATCCGCGAGAAGCTTGACGCGTCGCTGCAGTTCGATTTCGTCTGCCGCGCCGGCATCTGCGGGAGCTGCGCGATGCTGATCGACGGTCGTCCCGGGCTCGCGTGTAAGACACTGACCAAGAACCTCGGCGCCGAGTTCACGCTGGCGCCGCTGCCGGTGTTCGCACTGATCGGCGATCTCTCGGTCGATACCGGCAGCTGGATGCGCGGCATGAGCGAGCGCCTGCAGACGTGGGTCCACCAGCAGGAGTCAAGTCCCGACCTGACCCGCCTCGAGGCGCGCATGGAGCCGGAGCTCGCCGAGAAGATCTATGAGCTCGATCGCTGCATCGAGTGCGGCTGCTGCGTCGCGGCCTGCGGCACGGCGCGCATGCGCGAAGACTTCGTCGGCGCCGTCGGCCTCAACAAGATCGCGCGCTTTCGCCTCGATCCGCGCGACACCCGCAGCGACGACGACTTCTACGAGCTCGTTGGCGACGACAACGGCGTGTTCGGCTGCATGTCGCTACTGGGATGCCACGACGTGTGTCCGAAGAAGCTGCCGCTCGCCACCCAGCTCGCATTCATCCGTCGCAAGATGGTCGCGATCGGCTGGACTTAGCGACGCGTTCGGGAAGTACTTTCACTCTCAAAGAGGGTGCGGCCCCGGACTCCGCGCCGCCCCTAGAAGGAACGCCATGAACGCCGAAACGTCTCCCCACACGGCTGAGCTCGCCGTGAAGCCCAAACACTTCTACCAGTCGCTCTACGTGCAGGTGATCACCGCGATCATCGTCGGCGTCCTGCTCGGCTACTTCTATCCCCACGTCGGCGAGACAATGAAGCCGTTCGGCGACGGCTTCATCAAGCTGATCAAGATGATCATCGCGCCGATCATCTTCTGCACCGTCGTCGTCGGCATCGCCGGCATGGAGGACATGAAGAAGGTCGGCAAGACCGGCGGCCTAGCGCTCCTCTACTTCGAGATCGTCAGCTCGATCGCCCTGATCGTCGGCCTCACCATCGTCAACACCGTCCAGCCTGGCGTCGGCATGCATGTCGACGCGGCTTCGCTCGATACCAAGAGCGTCTCTGCCTACACCGGCCCCGGAAAAATGGGGGGCACGGTCGACTTTCTCCTCAACATCATCCCGAACACCGTGGTCGATGCGTTCGCCAAGGGCGAGATCCTCCAGGTGCTGCTGTTCTCGGTCATGTTCGGTTTTGCGTTGCAGCGGTTCGGCGGGCGCGGAACGCTCGTGTTCGACTGGGTCGAGAAGACCTCGCATGTGCTGTTCGGTATCGTCGGCATCATCATGAGGCTCGCGCCCCTCGGTGCCTTCGGCGCGATGGCGTTCACGATCGGGAAGTACGGCCTCGGCTCGCTGCTATCGCTCGGTCAGCTGATGGCGACGTTCTATCTCACGTGCCTGGTCTTTATCTTCGTGATTCTCGGCACGATCGCCCGCGTGCATGGCTTCTCGATCTGGAAGTTCATCAAATACATCAAGGAAGAGCTCCTGATCGTGCTCGGCACGTCGTCATCCGAGGCGGTGCTGCCGCGAATGATCGCGAAGATGGAGCACCTGGGCGTGCGCAAGTCGGTGGTCGGCCTGGTCATCCCCACCGGCTATTCCTTCAACCTCGACGGCACCTCGATCTACCTGACCATGGCGGCGGTCTTCATCGCCCAGGCGACCGACACGCCGATGACGCTCGGCCAGCAGATCACGCTGCTCGCGGTCCTGCTGCTGACATCCAAGGGCGCCGCTGGCGTCACCGGCAGCGGCTTCATCGTCCTCGCGGCGACCCTCTCGGCGGTTGGCCACGTGCCGGTCGCCGGACTTGCCTTGATTCTCGGCGTCGACCGGTTCATGTCCGAAGCGCGTGCGTTGACGAACCTGATCGGCAATGGCGTGGCCACCATCGTGGTGGGTCGCTGGACCGGTGATCTCGATCGGAAGCGGATGGCGAAGGAACTCAACGGCGAGACCGAGATGATCGACGACGACCCCGAAGCGATCGTCCCGGCGATTCCCGCCACGCTGACACCGGCCGTGGCGATCTGAGTCGCTCGGCTCGCCGGCAGGGGTTTTCCACGACGGCTGAATTTCACTGCGACTTGATTTGGCTCAATCGGCGCGTTTGAGCGCTGCCGCACATTGCTTTCGCGTTCCCTGGCGCGGCGCGGCCGACCTCCAGGCCGGACGCCAGACGCGGTGTCTCCTCGAATGAAAGTGGCCTTGTTCATTCCCTGCTACATCGACGCCTTCTTCCCGGAGGTCGGCATCGCCACGCTCGAGCTGCTCGAGCGCCTCGGCTGCAAGGTCGACTACCCGCTCGACCAGACTTGCTGCGGCCAGCCGATGGCCAACAGCGGCTGCCACGCCGATGCGCACGACACCGAGGCGCTGTTCGCGCGCAACTTCGCCGGCTACGACCACATCGTCACCCCGTCCGGCAGCTGCGCCCATCACGTTCGCGACCAGATGACGGCGATCGAGCAGACGCCGGCCGTGCAGGCGGTGCGGCGCAACACCCGCGAGCTGGTCGAGTTCCTGCACGACGTACTCGGCGTGCGCGAGTTCCCGTGGGCCGAGTTCCCGCACAAGGTCGGCCTGCACATCGGTTGCGCCACGTTGCGCGGCTTGCGCGAGGCCAAGGCCTCCGAGATCGACGAGCCGGCCTTCAACAAGCCGCAACGGCTGCTGTCGGCAGTAAAGGGAATCGAGTTCGTGCACCCGCAGCGTGTGGACGAATGCTGCGGCTTCGGCGGTACCTTCTCGGTCTTCGAGGAGCCGGTGTCGGCGAAGATGGGCCACGACAAGGTCGACGATCATCATCGGGCGGGCGCCGAGTACATCGTCTCGCCCGACATGTCGTGCGTCATGCACCAGCAGGGCTGCGCGCGTCGCGCCGGGCTGCCGCTCAAGTTCATCCACATCGCGCAGGTGCTGAACGGGGCGAGAGCATGACGCGGGTGGACCACGCCGAGGCCTCCTCGAAGTTCATCGAGGCCAAGGACCACGCCGACTTTCACGACAAGCGCCTGTGGGACCTGCGCAAGAAGCGCGACTCCGAGAGCGAGGCGATGCCCGAGTGGGAAACGCTGCGCACGCTCGCCTCGGCGATCAAGGAACACACGCTGACCCATCTCGGCGACTACCTCGAGGAATTCGAGCGCAACGCCACCGCCAACGGCATGGTCGTGCACTGGGCGCGCGACGCCGCCGAGCACAACCAGATCGTCCACGAGATCCTCGAGCAGCACGGCGCGACCACGCTGGTCAAGAGCAAGTCGATGCTGACCGACGAGTGCGAGATGCGGCCGTTCCTCGAGAACCGCGGCATCGAGATCATCGAGACCGATCTCGGCGAGCGGATCCAGCAGCTCGACGACGAGCCGCCGAGCCACATCGTCGTTCCGGCGGTGCACAAGCTGCGCGGCGACGTCGCCGAGGTCTTCGGCCGCACCATCGGCACCGATGCGGCGAACACCGACGTGCCCTATCTGGCCGAGAGCCAGCGCCGCCACACCAGGCCGTACTACCTGAAGGCGCAGGCGGCGATGACCGGCGCCAACTTCGCCATCGCCGAGACCGGCAGCTTCGTCGTCTGCACCAACGAGGGCAACGCCGACCTCGGCGCGAACCTGCCGCCGCTGCACATCGCCTCGATCGGCATCGAGAAGCTGCTGCCGAAGGTCGAGCATCTCGGCGTCTTCGTCCGGATGCTGTCGCGCAGCGCGCTCGGCTCGCCGATCACCCAGATCACCTCGCACTTCCGGGCGCCGCGGCCCGGCACCGAGATGCACGTCGTGCTGGTCGACAACGGCCGCTCGGAGCGCCTCGGCATGGACGACTTCTGGTACTCGCTGAAGTGCATCCGCTGCGGCGCCTGCATGAACACGTGCCCGGTCTATCGGCGCAGCGGCGGCCTGAGCTACGGCTCGACCTACTCGGGGCCGATCGGCGTGATCATCGATCCGACCTTCAACCTGCGCAAATACAGCTCGCTGCCGTTCGCCTCCACCCTCAACGGCAGCTGCACCAGCGTGTGCCCGGTGAAGATCAACATTCACGAGCAGATCTACAAGTGGCGCCAGGTCATCGCCGAGCGCCACCAGCTGCCGATGGTGAAGAAGGAGGCGATGCGCGTCGCCGGCAAGGTCCTCGCGAGCCCCAAGCTCTATCGCGCCGCGGTCGAGGCCGCCGCCGCGGGCCTCGACCACCTGCCGCGCTTCCTCGTCTACAACCCGTTCAATGCCTGGGGCCGTCAGCGCGAAGTGCCTTCGGCGCCGGCGTCGACGTTCCGCCAGTGGTATGTCACGAATCGCGGGGCCGAGCGATGAACAGTCGCTCCCACATCCTGGCTCGCGTGCGGCGCAACCAGCCGGCCTGGCGCACGTTGCCCGAGATCCCGTCCTTCGACCGGCCACTCGCCGACCCGTGGGCCGCGTTCGCCACCGCCCTCGCGCGAATGGGCGGCAGCGTCGCCGTCCCGCCCGAGGGCGGCGCGCTCGACGCCTTCATTTGCGCCCGCTTCCCGCAGGCCCGGGTGATCTGCTCGGCCACGCCGGAGGTGGCCGGCACGCGCGCCGTGGCGACCGTGCGCGATCCGGCCGAACTCGACGACGTCGATGTCGGCGTCGTCCGCGCCGTGTTCGGCGTCGCCGAGACCGGCTCGGTGTGGCTCAGCGAGCGCGAGTTCGGCGTCAACGTCCTCGGCTTCCTGTCGCAGCACCTCGTCGTCCTGCTCGATCCGAGATCGCTCGTTCCCGACCTGCATCACGCGTACCGGCACCCCGGCTTTCTCGAGGCGCGCTACGCGGTGTTCATGACCGGACCATCGGCCACCGCCGACATCGAGGGTGTCCTCGTGCGGGGCGCGCAGGGAATCCGCACGATGACCGTCATTCCCGTTGCCGCGGCCGACGCGAGCAGCGCCTACCAACCAGGGAGAACCGCATGATCTGGCAGCAGACCTACAACCCGTTCGGGAGCATGGTGGTGTCGACGGCGCTGGCGGCGCTGCCGGTGGTCGTCATGCTCGTTGGCCTCGGCATCCTGCACATGAAGGCCCACATCGCTGCCGGGCTCGGCCTGCTGGCCGCGCTGGCGGTCGCGATCCTCGCCTACGGAATGCCGGCCGAGATGGCGGGCAAGGCGGCGATGCTCGGCGGCTTCACCGGGCTGCTGCCGATCGGCTGGATCGTCCTCAACATCATCTTCCTGCACCAGCTCGCCGACAAGAGCGGCGCCTGCAAGATCCAGGAGGACTCGATCGCGAACATCACGCAGGACCGGCGCCTGCAGCTGCTGCTGATCGCCTTTTCCTACGGCGCCTTCTTCGAAGGCGCGGCCGGCTTCGGCACTCCCGTCGCAGTGACCGCGGCGATCCTCATCGGCCTGGGTTTCTCGCCGCTCGCCGCGTCGGGCCTGTCCCTCATCGCAAACACCGCCCCGGTCGCCTATGGCGCCCTCGGCACGCCGATCATCACCATGGCCAAGGTCCACGGCTACGACCTGATGGCGCTCTCCGGAATGGTCGGCCGCATCCTGCCGCTGTTCTCGCTGATCGTGCCGTTCTGGCTCATCTGGGCTTTCGCCGGCCGCAAGGCGATGATGGAGATCTGGCCGGCGATCCTGGTCTCGGGGCTGAGCTTCGCGATCCCGCAGTACCTCGTTTCCAACTACATCGGCCCCGAGCTCGTCGACGTGATCGCGGCGATCAGCTCGATGGTTTGCCTCGTCCTCTTCCTGAGGGTCTGGCAGCCGAAGTCGATCTGGACCTCGACCTCGCTCGGCCACCGCGAGGCCAAGCTGGCCGGCGCGCCGGGCGTCGCCGGCGGGCTCACGGCCGCAGGGATGCCGCCGCTGGCACCGGCCGGCGTGCCGCTCGGCATGCAGGCGCGGATTTCGGATCGCGTCGCGCACGGGACGCCGGCGGGCGGTTCCGGCCCGGCGATAGGCGCCACCCCGGCCAAGACCTTCACGCAGCATCCGCGCGACGCCGTCATCCGCGCCTGGATGCCGTGGATCGTGCTCAGCGTCTTCGTCTTCATCTGGGGGCTGCCGCCGGTGAAGAACGCGCTCAACGGCCTGTTCGCGCCGACGTTTCCGATCGACGGACTGCACCAGCTGATCGAGAAGGTGCCGCCGGTCGTGCCGAAGGCGACCAAGGAAGGCGCGGTCTACACCTTCAACCTGCTCTCGGCCACCGGCACTGGGATCCTGCTCGCGGCCCTCATCGGCGGGCTGCTGATGAAGTACAACCCGGTGCAGCTCGTTAAGCAATACGGCGCCACGTTGTGGAAGGTGCGCTATTCGCTCCTCACCATCGTCCTCATGCTCGGGCTGGGCACCTTGACGCGCTATTCGGGGCTCGACACGACGCTCGGCCTGGCGTTCGCGAACACCGGCGTCTTCTACCCGTTCTTCGGCACCTTGATGGGCTGGCTCGGCGTCGCGCTGACCGGCTCCGACACCGCGTCGAACGTCCTGTTCGGAGGCATGCAACGGGTCGCCGCCGAGCAGCTCGGCCTCAGCCCGAACCTGATGGGCGCGGCCAACAGCGCCGGCGGCGTGATGGGCAAGATGATCGACGCCCAGTCGATCGTCGTCGCGTCGACGGCGACCGGCTGGATCAACCACGAGGGCGACATCCTGCGCTTCGTCTTCTTCCACTCGATCGCGCTCGCTGCGCTGGTCGGAATCTTCGTGAGCCTGCAGGCCTACGTCTATCCGTTCACGCTGATGGTGATCCAATGAGCGACCGCGCGCACCGCCAGCTCGTTCGATGTTGAAGCAAGGAATCGCCGACGCCGCGCTGAAGCCATGCACCTGAATTCGATCCAGTCCCGGGCGCCCAGCGCGGCGCGCCGGAACAAGGTGGTCGGCGCCGCCGACGCGGTGCGCCTGATCCACGACGGCGACACGGTCGCGACCGGCGGCTTCGTCGGCATCGGCTTCGCCGAGGGCATCGCGCTGGCGCTCGAGGCGCGCTTCCTCGCCACCGAGGCCGAGACCGGCACCGGCTCGCCGCGCGCGCTGACCCTGGTGTATGCCGCCGGCCAGGGCGACGGCAAGGAGCGCGGCCTCAACCACTTCGGCCATCGCGGGCTGGTGAAGCGCGTCGTCGGCGGCCACTGGGGTCTCGTGCCGCGGCTGCAGGCGCTGGCGGTGGCCGGCGAGATCGAGGCCTACAACCTGCCGCAGGGCGTGATCACGCACCTGTTTCGCGACATCGCCGCCGGCAAGCCGGGCACGCTCAGCCGCATCGGCCTCGGCACCTTCGTCGATCCGCGCCACGGCGGCGGCAAGGTCAACGCGGTCACGCGCGACGACCTCGTGCGCCTGATGGAGATCGACGGCGAGGAGGTGCTGTTCTACAAGGCGTTTCCCATCCACGTCGGCATCATTCGCGCGACGACGGCCGACCCGGACGGCAACCTGACGATGGAACGCGAGGCGCTGACGCTGGAAGCGCTCGCCATCGCCATGGCGGCGCACAACAGCGGCGGGGTGGTCATCGCCCAGGTCGAGCGGCTCGCCGAGCGCGGCTCGCTCAATCCGCGCCAGGTGAAGGTGCCCGGCGTGCTGGTCGACTGCGTCGTCGTGGCGGAGCGGCCGGAGCACCACATGCAGACCTTCGTCACCCAGTACAGCGCCGCATTCGCGGGCGAGATCCGCGTACCGTCGAGGGATTTCGAGCCGCAGCCGATGGGAGCGCGCAAGCTGATCGCGCGCCGAGCCGCGCTCGAGCTGAAGCGCAATGCCGTCGTCAACCTCGGCATCGGCATGCCCGAAGGGGTCGCCGAAGTCGCCGCCGAGGAACAGATGATCGACCTGCTGACGCTGACCGCCGAGCCCGGCGTGATCGGCGGAATTCCGGCGACCGGCCTGAACTTCGGCGCCGCGGTCAACACCCAGGCGATCATCGACCAGCCGAGCCAGTTCGACTTCTACGACGGCGGCGGCCTCGATGTCGCGGTGCTCGGCCTGGCCCAGGCCGACGCCGAGGGCAATCTCAACGTGAGCCGCTTCGGCACCCGGCTGGCGGGCGCCGGCGGCTTCATCAACATCAGCCAGTCGGCGCGCGAGGTGGTGTTCGTCGGCACCTTCACCGCCGGCGACCTGCAGGTGCGCGTCGCCGATGGCAAGGTGGAGATCCTGAGCGAAGGAACCTGCCGCAAGTTCGTCAAGGAGGTCGAGCACCGCACCTTCAGCGGCGAGCGCGCGCGCGCGAACGGCCAGCGCGTTCTCTACGTCACCGAGCGCTGCGTCTTCCGCCTCGCCCCCGCCGGCGGGCTCGAGCTGATCGAGATCGCGCCCGGCATCGACCTCGACCGGCAGATCCTCGCCCTGATGGACTTCACCCCGGCGATCAGCCCGTCGCTGCGGCTGATGGAGCGCAGCCTGTTCGAGGACGGTTCGATGAATCTGCGCGAGCGCATGCTGGCGCTGCCTCTCGCCGACCGCATCGAATACGACAGTCGCAGCAACGTGCTGTTCGTCAATTTCGAGGGGCTCGGCGTCGACAGCGCCCGCGACATCGACGAGATCGAGACCGTCGTGACCGGCCGAGTCGAGCCGCTCGCCCGGCGCGTCGACGTCGTCGTCAACTACGACCACTTCAGCATCCGTCCCGAGCTCGTCGACGCCTACACCGCCATGGTCGATCGCGTCAGCGAGCGCTTCTACCGCCGCGTCACGCGCTACGCGGCCAGCGGCTTCCTCAAGGCGCGGCTCGAGCACCGGAGCTCGGGCGAAGCGATCGCGAACCGGCGTCCGGACGAAGCGCGCCCCCCCATAGGAGAACACCGATGAGCGATAGCCTGTTGCAAGCCCTCGAAAGGCACCCTTTCGTTTCCGATTTCGCGCCGCGGGATCAGGCCCGCCTGGCCGCTCTCGCCAAGGAAGTCCGGTTCGCGCCGGACCAGGTGATCTTTCGCGAGGGTGACGACTACTCGGTGTTCTACCTGCTCGGCAAGGGCATGGTCGCGCTCGAGCTCGAGGTGCCCGGCCACGTGCTGCGCGTGCAGACCCTGTACGCCGGCGACGTGTTCGACTGGTCGGCGCTGCTGCCGCACGCCGGCAAGCACTTCCAGGCTCGCGCGCTCGAGCCCGTCACGGCGCTCGCCTTCGAAGGCGATCAGCTCCTCGCGAGTTTCAATGCCGATCCCCAGTTCGGCCTGGCCTTCATGCTGCGCCTCATGGGCGTGGTGTCGGAGCGGCTGCGCAACACGCGGCTGCAGCTGCTCGACATGTACTCACCGGTCGCCAAGCGCGCCGGCACCTGAGCCGGCCGGGCGCGAAGTCGCCGGGGCGCGGTCTCGCGCGTCTCGTCAGACGCCCGGCTGCAGGGCCCAGGTCTCGTTGGCGTGGCGCAGCAGCGCCGGCTCGCTGCGGCAGCGCTGCACGAAGTCGCGAACCTCGGTCGTCCGCCAGGCGGCGCGATAGGCATGCCAGGCGTCGTGCAGCGAGTCGCGGCGCAGATCGGCGGGGGCGAACGGGAGCGCGTTGAGGAGCTTGACCTTGCCGTTGGGAACGACCAGCAGCATCGCCTGCGGGTTCTCGAGCCTCGTCTCGATTTCGGTGACGATGTCCCACGGGTAGATCGACAGCGCCGGACCGGCTGCGCGCGCTGCCGCCCGCTCGCGCAGCGCCGCGACGGCGCGCTGCCAGTCGTCGTCGCTGCAGGCGAGCGTGTCCCACGCCGCAGCGGCGCGTCCCAGGCGCATCAGCGGGCCGGTGACGAAGGCGCTGCAGCCGAGCGCGGCCGCGAGATCGAACGCGGAAACGATCTCGGCGAGATTGATCCGGGTCGGGACGAAGACGAACTGGGGCGGTTGGCCGCGCGCCACCAGGCGCTCGATCGCGCCGATCGCCGCCGCGAAGCTCGACCCCGGACGCGCGCGCTGGTGCGTCGCGGCGCTGGCACCGTCGACCGAGATCTGCACGCAATCGACGGCGAGCGCCGCGATCCGGTCGGCAGCGGCGGCGTCGATGCGGCTGCCGTCGGTCTCGAGCTTGAGGGCGACGCCACCTGCCGTGAGCCGCTCGAAGACGTCCCAGCAGTGGGCGACGCCGAGGGGCTCGCCGCCGCCGAAGGCGACGAAGGGGATGCCGAGATCGACGATGGCGCCGGCGAGGCGGAGCG
>Ga0207681_10001309_pt1 | contig 16044 bp, 9 predicted proteins | sample KBSS53metaG_FD_184324 | JGI IMG/M metagenome (GOLD analysis project Ga0207681, IMG submission 184324) | Switchgrass rhizosphere microbial communities from Kellogg Biological Station, Michigan, USA - KBS S5-3 metaG (SPAdes) (version 2) | ecosystem: Host-associated > Plants > Roots > Rhizosphere >... | reverse complement strand
GGCGTGATCGCGGCGGGAGTCTGGGTGGTGCGACTCCTGAGCGGTTTGCTGAGCTAGCCGACTCCCGACGAACGGTACGGCGGAAATTGGGTCAGACACTCAAGCCTGATGACTCTTACTGACCGGCTGGCACACTTGGAACTGGTGCGGCCCGATCCGGCACCGTTCCCCGGGCTTGGCCGCCTCACGTAGCTCGCCGTTTACTCGCTTCGCAGCGCCTCCAGGGGATCCACGCGTACGGCCCGCCGCGCCGGGATGAAGCACGCCACGAGGGTGACCGCGAGGAGCACCGCCGCCACCGCCACGAACGTGAGCGCGTCCGTCGGTGTGACCCCGTACAGCAGCTTGGCCAGTACCCTGCCTAACGCCGCAGCGCCCAGCAGGCCAAGCGTCAGCCCCACGACCGCGGCGCCCAGGCCCTGCCGCAGTACCATGCCGAACACGTTGCGCGGCTGAGCCCCGAGCGCAACACGCACGCCGATCTCACGCGTGCGGGCCGCCACCGAGTACGCCATCACGCCGTAGACGCCGACGGCGGCGAGCGTCAGCGCGAGCAAGGCGAAGGCGATCATGAGCTGCATGGGCAGTCGGCGGTCCGCGAGCCGGTTGGACTTCACGTCGCTCATGGATGCCGGCGAACCAATCGGAAGCGTGACGTCGAGCGCTTTCATCTCACGACGCACCGCCGGCAGGAGCGCCATGGGATCGCCGGCCGTCCGGACGACGACGGCTGCCCCGCCCCAGTGATCCTGACGGGAGGAGACGTAGGCGGTCGGGCGCGGGTCGCCCGCGACACCCAGGCGCACGTCCCCGACGATGCCGACGACCGTGTTCCACGGCTCGGTCGGGTTCGGGCCAAGCCGGATCCGTGCACCGATCGGGTCGGCGTTAGGCCAGAATGCGCGCGCCAGTCCTTCGCTCAGGATGACGACCCGCGGCGCGCTGCCGTTGTCTCCGGCATTGAACGTCCGACCGCGCTTGAGCGCCATTCCCATTGCCCTGAACAGGTCGTCGGAGACGGGCTGATATCCGACCTCTGGCAGCTTCCCCTCCGGCTGTGGCCGCCCGTGGATCGCGAGCGACGCCATCGATCCGCCGCGCAGCGGAATATTCCCCGAGCCGCCCACGGCGCTGACGCCCGGCAGTGCGCGAAGGCGCGTGTACAACGCATCGAAGAACTGATCCTCTGCGTCGTTGGAGGTGTAGCGCGGGCCGGCGAGGTTCACTTCGAACGTCAGCACCGAGTCGACCGAGTAGCCGAGGTCGTTGCGCTGAAGCTCGAGGAGGCTGCGAACGAGCAGACCGGCGCCCACGAGCAGGACGACCGCGAGCGCCAGCTGGCCGGTCACGAGCGCCGTCCGCATGCGATAGCGAGTCACCCCGCCGCTCGACCCACGCGTTGCGTCCTTGAGCGCGAGCTGCATTCCCCGCGATGCGGCGAGCGCCGGGATGAGGCCGAACACGATGCCAGAACCGACGGTCACCAGCAGCGCCGTCACGAGGACGGTGCCGTCGACCGCGACCTGGCTCGCCGCCGGCAGCATCTCACCCGCCGCCGCGATGAGCGCCCGGGTCGCCCAGAAGGCGAGCGCGATACCGGTCGCCCCACCGCACAGCGCCAGTACGAGACTCTCTGTCAGCATCTGCCTGACGAGTCTCGCCCGCCCGGCACCTAACGCGGCGCGCACCGCCAGCTCCTGCCGGCGCGACACCGCGCGCGACAGCAGCATGCCAGCCACGTTCGCGCAGGCGATCAACAGCACCACGAGCGACGCCCCGAGCAGCACGAGGAGCGCCGGCCGCGCGTCGCCCACGACGGCGTCACGCATGCCGACCGTGGCGACCGACATGTTCGTGTTCGCGTCCGGGTGCTCACGCTCGAGCTGCCGCGTGATCGCTGTCAGCTCCGAGCGGCCCTGCGCGAACGTCGTGCCCGGCCGGAGCCGGCCGACGAGCCCGAGGTTGTGGAACTTGCGCGCCCGATTCACGTCGCGGAGGACGGGCGTCAGATCCAGTGGGGCGAAGATCTCGGCCTCCGCCACGGTCGGGAAGAAGAACAACGGCGGCAGCACGCCAATGACCGTACGGGTGCGGCCGCTCAGGTTGACAGTCTTGCCGACGATCGCACTGTCGCCGCCGAACACGCGGCGCCACGCGCCGAACCCGAGAACGAGCGTCGGATCCGCGCCCGCGGAGTCCTCGCCGGCGACGAACGTTCGGCCGAGGAACGGCTTCACGCCCAGCGTCTGAAAGACGGTCGCATCGACGCGCAGACCGGCCAGCTGCACCGGATCGCCCGTACCGATGTATGTGCCGCCGCCCCACGCGAAGGCACCTAACGTCGCGAACGACCGCTGACGCGCCTTCAGATCGACGAAATCGGCCGCGGACACCTGACCCCGCTCCTGCTTCGAGTCGGTGTGGGCGCCCCAGATGCGCACCAGTCGCTCGGGATCGGCATAGGGCAGATCGCGGAGCAGCAGCCCGTTCACGACGCTGAAGATCGCCGTGGTCGCGCCGATACCTAACGCGAGCGTGATGAGCGCGACGACGGCGAAGCCCGGCGCCCGGCGCAGCGTCCGCCAGCTGTGCACGACGTCCTGGCGCAGCTCGGCAAAGATGTCGGTCGTACGATCCTCTCGAGTGCCCATGGCGTCCTCGGCCAGACAATATTGCTTCGTGTACTCCAGGTCCCCGAACTCGCGTACGGCTTCGCGACGCGCGTCCTGCTCGCGCAGCCCCTGCTCCATGAGCTCGCGCGTGCGCATGTCGAAGTAGAAGCGCAGCTCGTCCTCGAGGTCCGCCCGTCGCCGGGATGGCGAGCGCCACGGCAAACGCAGAAACCGTCCGCTCATATCGGCTCCAGCACCTTGAACACGGCCTCCGCATACGTGCGCCATGTCGCGGCCTCCGTGCGCAGCTGCTTCCGCCCTTCAGTGGTGAGCTCGTAGTACTTCGCGCGGCGGTTGTTCTCCGAGAGCCCCCACTCGGCGCGAATCCACTTCTTGCGCTCGAGTCGGTGCAGCGCCTGGTAGAGCGCCGCGCTCTCGATGGTCAGCACGCCCTCCGTGCGCTGCCGGATGAAGCGGGACACACCGTAGCCGTGCATGGGCTCCCATGCGAGCGTGCGCAGGATCAGCACGTCCACGGTGCCCTGCAGGAGGTCGATTGGAGGATGGCTCATCGGCTTCCAGTCACATGGTTACTGGAACCATGCGACTGGTGTCGGGCGCCGTCAAGCCTGGTGTGACCAACAGCTGGGAACAGGGAACTGAAACGGCGCTGCTTACTGCTTGCTGGTGCTGCTTACTGCGAAAAAACCCTCGGGAAGCGCATGGCCTCCCGAGGGGTCTAAAAGCAGTAAGTAGCACTAGCAAGCAGTAAGTAGCACCAGCAAGTAGTACGTAGCACCAGCAAGCAGCAAGCAGGGCCGTCGCGCCGTCGAACGGCAACTACCGTGACTCGAGGACCTTCACCGGCCCCGCGCTGCCAGACCCCCGGCAGCGCGGGCAGCCTAACGTGGAGCTTCTAGGCGGCCACTCGACGGCGGGAGCCCCGGCCGCGGAGGTAGATCGCCGTGCCCAATGCCACGAATGCGGCCGCGCCGCCGATCACCTTCGCGGCGAACACGCCGCGGTTCGGAGCGTCGCCCGGGGGAATCGCGGCGACGACCATCGCGAACGCGGTCACGCCCAGGCCGCAGATGCCGGCGAGCGTTGCACCAGCGCGTCCGCCCGGCAGCGATCCCGTCTGTGACTTGCGTCGCGCCTGTCGCAGCAGACACAGGAACAGGTACAGATACGGAATGAAGTAGACCAGCAGCTGCGTGTCGAGCAGGACGAGATACGCCTGCTCCACGGTCGATCCCTTGCCGAGCTGCGACACGAGCAGAAATACGGTCGCGAGCACGGCCTGTACGAGAATGGCGACGTACGGCGTTCGCCACTGTGGATGAACCTTGCCGAACGCCGGCGGAAAGTATCGGTCGAGTCCGATGACGAACGCCACACGCGCGGGTCCGGACAGCCACGCGCCGACGCCTGCGACGTTGCTGACGGTATACATCGCCGCTGCGACCGGCGCGATCCACACGAGCCCCGGCGACAGCGCAGCGCTCCCTGCCGAGATGCCCTGCAGAAATCCCGAGACGATGTTGAGCTCGTCGTTCGGCACGAGCCAGAGCACGGACAGCGTACCGAGAACGTATGCGACCGCGATCAACGGCGCGGAGATGACGATGGCGCGCGGGAGGTCGCGTCGTGGATTCGCCGTCTCCTCGCCCATCGTCGATGACAGCTCGAGCCCCGCAAACGCGAAGGCGATGGACGCCCACAGGTTCAATGTGGACAGCTCCGTGACGTCCGGCACGAGGCGCTCGCGCGTGAACGCGTTGGCGCTCGGGTGCATGAAGACGGCCGCGAGTCCCAGCACGATCAGCATGACGCCCGGCAGGTACGTCGCCACGCCGCCGATGTTGTGCAGCCACTTGCCCGTCCCCAGGCCGACGATGTTGAGCACCGCGGCAATCCACAGCGCGGCGAGCGACACCGACAGGACGTACGGCCAGCTCTCGCCTAACGTCGTTCCCCCCTTGCCGATCGCGTACGTCGCGATCACGGCCGTGGAGATCAGCAGGTTGGGGTAGTACAGCACGTTGTTGATCCAGTAGCACCAGCCGCACAGGAAGCCGTTCCATTCGCCGAACGAGCGGCGCGTCCACGCGTACACGCCACCTTCGTCAGGAAAGCGCGACGCGAGCGTGATGACGGCGATGCCCTGTGGAATGAAGAACAGGGCCGCCGCGAGCAGCCACAGGACGAGCGAGCTGGGCCCCGCCTTGGCCGACGTGGCCACCCACCTGAGCCCCAGCACGGCCACGACGTTGAACAGCACCAGGTCGCCGAGCCGCAGCACCCGCTTGAGGTCGTGTGTGCCGGACTGTGTGGTCGAGGTCATGGAAGGGGAGAGTCGTTACGTCGAGTTAAGGCGGAGCCCGTCAGATTTACGAGTCCTCTTGTGTACCAGCAGGCACATGCACGCTCGAATGTCGTCTACGTCAGGGATTTCCTCCATGCACTCACTTCAACGAGCCGCCGGCACCATGCTCGCGGCCGTCGTTATCTCGGGCATCGCCGCCGCGCAGGGACCCGGCGGTCGGCCCGCATTCGACAACACCGGCGTCGCCGACACCTCCCTGTTTGCCCCCATCACCCTGCCCGCGCCGAACGTGTACCGGCTGGGGTCCGGCGCGCCCGGCCCGAAGTACTGGCAGAACCGGGCAGACTACGACCTCCAGGCGACGCTCGACACCGCCAAGACCACGCTGCACGGTGCGCTCCGCCTCCGGTACACGAACAATTCACCCGACACGCTGCGGTTCATCTGGATGCAGATGGAACAGAACGCGTTCGCGGACAAGTCGCTCAACTCGTTCATCTTCCCCCAGGAGTCCCGCTTCGGGGCAAGAGGGTTCGAGGGTGGTGACATCGTCGAGCGGTTCGACCAGCTGAACACACGCGCCGGCCCCAGGACTGCCGTCAAGAGGCGAGTCGAAGGGACGATGATGAAGGTCGATCTGGCGGAGCCGCTCGCGCCCGGCAAGGTCGCGACGTTCAGCGTCGCGTGGCACTTCCTCATCCCCGAGCATGGCGCCGACCGCATGGGCCGCGACGGCGCGCTCTACGAGCTCGCGCAGTGGTATCCGCGCGTCGCCGTCTATGACGACGTCCGCGGCTGGAACATCGAGCCCTACCTCGGGCAGGGCGAGTTCTACCTCGAATACGGCGATTTCGACTACGCCGTGACGGTTCCCGCGGGCTACATCGTCGCCGGCACGGGCGAGCTGACGAACCCGCACGAGGTCCTGACCGCCGAGCAGATCACGCGTCTCGCCCGCGCATCCAGGAGCGACTCGACCATCCAGATCATCTCCGCGGCCGAGCTGCAGAATGGTGCCGCGCGCACCAGAAAGGCGGGCACCCTGACCTGGAAGTTCCGCGCGATGAACGTGCGCGACGTCGCCTGGGCGGCGAGCCCCCAGTTCATCTGGGATGCATCGAGCTGGAAGGGCAAGATGGCCTATGCGTACTATCGCCCGTCCGCCCTCGACACCTGGAAGGAGGCGGCCGACATGTCGCGCCAGTCCATCATCGAGTACTCCGACCGCTGGCTCGAGTACCCGTACCCGCAGATCTCGGCCATCGAGGGCCCGATCAGCGGCATGGAGTACCCGATGGTCGCGATGGAGAACCGGAGCAAGGACAAGTACGACCTGTACAACGTCGTCACGCACGAGATCGGGCACATGTGGTTCCCGATGATCGTCGGCTCGAACGAGCGCGTGCACATGTGGCAGGACGAGGGGTTCAACACGTTCATCAACACGTTCTCGGAGGCGCGCCGCTATCCGGAGAAGGGCGACCAGCTGACGCGCGCGCTAGGCGAGCGCGAGTACGTCGAGGCGGCGATGAAGCGGGACGTGGACGGTCCCATCGAGATGAACCCCGACCGCATCGAGCCGCCGCTGCTCGGCCTCGAGGCGTACGTGAAGCCGAGCGTCGGACTGCAACTCCTGCGTCAGGAGATCATGCGCCCAGCGGCGTTCGATGACGCGTTCCGCACGTACGCCCAGCGCTGGAAGTTCAAGCACCCGACGCCAGCGGATTTCTTCCGCACCATGGAGGACGTAGGCGGCCGCCGACTCGACTGGTTCTGGCGGGAGTGGTTCCTCGAGAACCCGCACTTCGATCAGGCGATCGATACGGTCGTGACGAAGACCGCGGGCGACACGTTGGACGTGGCGGTGATGTTCGGCAACCGCGCGCGCGGTGTGCTGCCGATCCACGCGCGCTTCACGTTCGGCGATGGGTCAGTCGAGAACTATGACTATCCTGCCGAAGTGTGGAGCACGAACACGACGCACTACGTTAGGCGGTATCGGTTCGTCGGGAAGAAGTTGACGGGTATCGAGCTCGACCCGGACAGGCGGCTGGTGGATTTGAACCGCGACAACAACAAATGGGGGGCCGTACTGACGAAGCCGCTATCCTACGGTCCAGGGGCGTGAAGCTCGTGATCGGCGTCGTCTGACTCGCATAAGACACGGTTCGTTGCTATATATGTGTCGTGGGACCGGCCGCTCGGACGTCTTCGCGCGGCCCTTTTTTTCTGCCGAATTCGCCTCCTGATCAGCGGGCGCAGTTGCTCGCATCGGTGATCGGCAACGGTCCTGCTCCAGTCACCGCGTTCATCCATCCATAGTTGTGACGGCGCCATCCGCGCGTCGTCGTCTCGGGACAAGAACTCGCGTCGTCATTCGCCTTGGGGCGATGTGCACGAGCTCGTCTCACGTTGGTCTCACGCATGCGCCGCCGCATCTCCCTACTTCTCGCCTCCGTCCGCCAGCGCCTCGGAAAGCAGCCGCGCTGGGCACTCGCCGTTGTCGCCGTCGCCTTCGTCGGGGTCGGCATCGTCATCGTCAAGGCCGTTCAGCAGCGTCACGCGAACGTCCCGGTTCCCGGCGTTCCCTACTCGGAGCTGGCCGCCGCGCTCGATGCCCGCCAGGTGCGCGCGCTGTCCATTGAAGACGGCGGCACACGCCTCGTCGCGCAGCTCGGATCGCCACGTCGCGTCGGCTCGGCCACCGTGACCAAGGTGTCTGCCGAGGTGCCGAAGGGTGCAGTCGGGCTCGCCGACCTCGAGCGCTGGTCCGCACGTGGCGCGCGCGTCCAGGTCGAAGGGCCAGGACGCCTCCCCGAAGATCCTGTCTCGTTCGTCGTCTCCTTCGTGCTGATCGGCGTGACGCTCATGCTCGTCGCGCGGCTTCGCGCCGGCGTCGTCAGCGGCAGCAAGAAGTTCGACAAGGTGGCGGAAGATCGGCAGCTCACCCTGGCCGACGTTGGCGGCGCCAGGGAAGCCCGCGCCGACCTGCACGACGTGATCGGCTTCCTCAAGGATCCGGCGCGCTTCAAGAAGATGGGCGCGCGATGCCCCGCGGGCGTGCTGCTCGTCGGCCCGCCAGGCACCGGGAAGACGTTGCTTGCCCGTGCGGTCGCCGGCGAAGCGGGGGTACCGGTATTAGTCGCATCCGGCTCCGAATTCGGTGAGATGTACGTCGGCGTTGGCGCGCGCCGGGTGCGCGATCTGGCGTCGAAGGCGCGCGCCCATGGCCGCTGCATCATCTTCATCGACGAGTTCGACTCCATTGGCGGCAAGCGCGGGCGCCCGAACCGCACGAGCGAGGAAGACCTCACGCTGAACCAGCTGCTCGTCGAGATGGACGGGATGGCGGGCAGCGAAGGGATCGTGTGGATGGCGGCCACGAACCGCGAAGACATGCTCGACCCCGCCGTTCGTCGCCCCGGCCGTTTCGACCGCGTCGTCGAAGTCGGCATGCCCACGGCGGCGGATCGACTCGAGATCCTCAAGGTGCACGCGGCCAAGCGACCGCTCGACGCGGACGTCAATCTGCAGGAGCTCTCGACGCTCACCGTCGGCTATTCCGGCGCCGAGCTCGCGAATCTGCTGAACGAGGCGGCGATTCTCGCCGTGCACGCGGAGAGCGTCGTCATCACGCGCGACCATCTCGATCAGGCGCGCGACAAGATTCTGCTCGGCCGCGTGCGCTCGGGCGTCGTCGTGTCGGATGAGGAGCGCCGGCTCATCGCGCTTCACGAGGCCGGCCATGCGATCGTGGGACTGCTGACCTGCCCGGAGGACCGGCTCCACAAGGTCACCATCGAGCCGCGCGGCCGCTCGCTCGGAGCGGCGCACTTCGCGCCCGACACGGATCGCCATTTGCACTCGCGCCGCTATCTCGAAGGCGTGATCGCGAAGGCGTTAGGCGGCCGGGCGGCGGAGCTCGTGTTCCTCGGCCCCGACGCGGTAACGTCCGGCGCGGGGAGCGATCTCGTAAGCGCGACGGGCGTGGCGCGGCGGATGGTGGCCGAGTTCGGGATGAGCGAGGAAGTCGGGCTCGTCTCCGCCGACCCCGCCGCTCAGAACGGCGCGCCGTCCGCGCAGCTCCAGGGCGAGATCGACACGGCGGTGCGAGCGCTCATCTCGGCCCAGGCGTCGCGCGCCGAGTCGATTGTGCGCGAGCATTCGACGGCGCTGGACGCGATCGCGCGCGCCCTCATCGACCGCGGGGTGTTGATGGCGAGCGAGGTGATGGAGATCGCGGAGCACCACGGCGTGCCGCTGAAGCAGACCGGCGAGAAGGCGGAGCTCCGGGTCGCCTGATCGACGCTCCGTGCCCGTCCGGGCACGGAGCGATACTGGCCTCACCGGCGTGCACCAGCGTCACGCGCCGCTGCCCCACGGCGTCACTCGGTCGCCGGAAGAAGAAAAACACCCTCGGAGACCATGTCTCCGAGGGTGCGAGCGCGTGTCGGCTATACCCGGATCAACGCCAGAACGCGTCCCACGCCTGCTGGTCGCTGAAGTACGCCCACACTTCGACGCAACGGTTGTCCTTGAACCGCCAGAGCTCGGCGAGCGTCTGATTCAGGTGCTTGTCGCCGCGCGTCGCGGTGACGTGGTGCAGCAGCGACACGAAGTCGCCATTGCCGGACAGCGACGTCGACACAGCCTCGAACGTTCCGTTCGACAGCTCGGCCATCTGCTGCAGGCGGGCGAACACATTCGCACGGCCACGGACCCCACCGCCGAGCGGACTGGTTCCCGGTGCGTGAAGTACGACGTCCTCGGCGTGTATCTCGTACAGCGGGGCCGGGTCGTTGCGATTGCGGTCGAACACTTCCTTCGCGCGACGCACGCGTGTGACGTAGGGATGCTCGGTCGAAACTCTCACTGGTCGATGCTCCTCTATGCGATCAGACGGCGCAGCTCCGCTGTGGCGCGCCATCGTGAGCGAAGAGTAGAACACCACACCGTTTGCGTGTAGCCGCCGGGCGTCATGCGTCCTGCCTAACGGTAGATGCCGTGCTTTCCTGCCCGGAGGATCGGATGATTCCTGTCTGAAGGCAGGGCTCGGCGGTCGGCCGGCGACCTGCAGGTCATCGGAATGCGCGACGATTGTTGAGGCGCCATCTGTTTCGCCCGTTTGGGATACCAACTGCGGGATCATGGCGGCGACGATCATGGCTCGGATCGGCGTGAACGGCACTTACCGGGGCGTGGCGGCCAGTGGCATTCGACCATCATGCCGGGTGGCATCGAGTTGGCCGGGATCGTGCGAGACCGTCGCGCGAGTAGCCCGCTGAACGAGAAAATTCGGCGCATGAGAGAAAGGGAATGCTCGGGATGACATCGTCGGTGAGTGCGCGGCGCTCGCGAGCGTCGCGGAGTCGGCGATCATGGTGGATGTGGTTGTGCCTTACGTTGGCCCCGCTGCCATTCAGCGCGATCCACGCGCAAACGAGGTCGACGACGGCGTGCCCGTCAGGTAGTCATGCGGACTCCGCGCTGTCGGTCGCCGCACGGCGCGTCGACGTGCAGCCCAACGTCCCCGCCCGTTGCTTGGCCGTACCGGTCATCGATTCCGCAACGCCCGGCGGACACACCGCAAGGACACTGTCCGACGAACTGCAGGGTCGAGTAGCCGGCGTGACCGTCCTCGAGTCGTCGGGTATCGTCGCGACCGGCGCTCGCGTGCGCTTTCGCGGCGGAATCGGTCTCACTCTTCCTCGCGAGCCGTTGCTCGTCATCGATGGTGTTCGCGTCGACGCGAGTCAGTCCTCACCGGGTATCGACGTCGGGGGGCAGCGGCCATCGCGACTCGATGACATTCCGCTGGATGACATCGATCGCATCGCGATCCTGCGCGGGCCCGCGGCATCGGCACTGTACGGTGTGGACGCAGCCGGCGGCGTGATCGAAGTAAGGACGAAGACGGGCCGCCCGGCGCCGCTCGGTGGAGCACGTATGTGGAAGCTGGTGCATCCACCGACGTTACGAGCTATCCGAGCAACTGGGCCACGAGCCCCGCCGGCACTGACGCGTGCACGCGCGCGGGGGCAGTGCAGGGCATCTGCACGCCTGGGCCGCTATCGAGCTGGAACCCACTCGAGCGCGCGAGTCCGTTCCACACCGCACCCGCATTCCGGGGTGCAGCAAACGTCGCGGGCGGCTTCGACCGATTCCGCTACTTCGCAGGTGGGACGGGTAGCGCCGAGCAGGGCGTGCTTGAGCCCGATGAGGCGCGGCGCTACAGCCTGCGCGCGAACATTGATGCGCAACCGATGAGAAGCTTCACGGTCTCGTTGCGTGGCAGTCACGGTGCCGGGCGATTGGCACTTCCACTTGGCGACGCCGTGCACCAGAGCGCGCTGTACGCCGGCCTGCTCGGCAACTCGGCGGATGACCCGGTCAGGCGCGGCTACCGCGAGATCGACCCGGGAAGGATCGCGACGGCTGGCGCCGTCCAGCACATCGCGCGCTGGCTCGGGTCAGCGGCTGGAGCGTGGACGCCGTTGCACTGGCTGACCGTCACGGGGCTGGCCGGGCGCGAGGTCAGTCGTCGCGACGAGTCCCGTTCGGTGAACCGGAGCTTCGTCTTTGCCGATCCGGCACAAGGTGACGTCCCGGTCTCGCTCCAGGGGTCGACGAGCCGAGAGAAGCGCACCACCCTCGCCGCGGGCCTCGCCGCGACGTATCACGTGACCGGCTCGGTCCGCGTGGCGACGAGCGTTAGGCGTGAGCGACTCACGACGTCGCTCCTCGAGACCGACTCGTCGCTGGTGTACGGCCTCTTCCCTCCAGAGCCCAGCACGCCGGCGACCCCTGGCGCATCCAACTATCGGACGACGCGCGAGCCGGCCAGGGCGGTCGGCACGTACGCGACCCAGCAGATTGTCTGGGCCGATCGACGCATGGTTGACGTCGGCGTCCGGCATGAAGAGTACGACAGGCTGTACCGCCTCGACCCGGCGACGTACGGGTCGGCCGGCGCGACGTGGCTGCTGTCGGACGAACCATTCTTCCCGCGCTCTCGCGCCTTGAGTGGGCTCGCATTGCACGCGTCGTACGGCGTTGCCGGCGACTCGCGGCCAATCGCCGCGCTGCTGTCGCGCGCCGTCTTTTTCCCACCGCCGGGTGTATTCCCCGGCGACGTACAGCCAATCACCTTCGACGTCGAGACCGTGTCGGAGGCTGAGGTGGGGCTTGTTGCTCGAGCGATGTCGGATCGCCTGCGCCTCGATGCGACCTGGTTCCGCCAGCAATCGACCCGACGGAGTTCAGGTCGGCTGTTGCACCGGCCCGTTCGGGATCGACGACCACGGCGCGTGGCATACCACCGGACTCGAAGTGGACCTCTCGGCCACGCTGCTGCGCAGGCCGACGGCACGGTGGGATGCGCGATTGACGTTAGGTACGATGCGAAACCGCTTCGACGGTCCGAGCCAGCAGCGTACGATCGACGCCAGCCCGTTCTTCGGTGGGGCACAGCGACGGCTGACTACCGGGTACCCCGTCGGCGGCGTGTGGGGATCCCCGGGCGTCGGTCGCGACGCGAACGGCGACGGCGTGGTCGTCCCATCCGAGATCATCGTGGGGACCGACCCGGTCTACCTTGGCTCGCCCGTTCCCACGCGCGAGGCCGGGCTGGTTACGTCGGTCACGCTTTTTCGTCGAACGACGCTGGCCGCGCAGATCGATTACCACGGCGGATTCCAGAAGCGGAACGAGACCGAGGCCTATCGCTGCGACTTCGGTCTCTGCCAGGCGCTGTACGACCCTTCTTCTTCGGTCGCCGACCAGGTGCGCGCCGTCGAAGGATACGGCACAGGTGCGGGTTTCATGGAGAAGGGTGACTTCGCGCGCGTGCGCGAAGTGGCGCTTACCTGGGAAGTTCCCGCGCGCTGGAGCGACCGAGTTGTTTACGCTACCTCTCCCACGAACGTGGCTGGTCCGCCTCGACATGCGGCGATGACGGCGATAGACTGAGGCCGCTCTCAACCCACGTTAGGCCATCCCGTCCCGCACCATGCATCTGATCGCGCTTCCCGGGCTCACGCTCGCGTTCGCAGCGAGCGTCGCCGTGGCGCAGCCCACGGTTCCTGCGGCGCCCTCCTGTGCGGACCGCGCGCGGCAGCCGACGACCAATGGACCGAGCGCGCTGGTTTCCGTCACCGGCGCAACGGTTGGCGTCATCGACTCCGCTTCGCTCGCTCCGTTCATGCGACGCACGCTGTCCGAGGCGTTGACCGCACGGATCCCGGGCGTCAGCGTGATGCACTCGAGCGGCGTCGCCGGCGCCGGATCCCGCGTGCGACTGCGCGGGCCGAGCGGGATCATCCTCGCTCAGGAGCCGCTGCTGTATATCGACGGCATCCGCGTCGAAGGTGCGTTGCAATCGATCGCCCTCAATTCCGGCGGACAGGCGCCGTCGCGCCTCGACGACGTGCCCATCGAAGACGTTGACTGCATTTACGTCCTCCGGGGTCCTGCCGCCACGGCACGGTACGGGACAGACGCCGCGGGCGGCGTCATCCACGTCGTCACTCGGCGCGCGGGTCAGGATCAGGCGCGCGTCCACACGTTTCTCGAAGGCGGCACCGCGACTGATGTTACCGACTATCCCGCGAACTTCGGATCGCCGAACGGCGGTACGTGCTCGAGAGCCCGGGCCGCGCTCGGACAATGTGTCGGCGGAGCGATGCAATCCTGGAATCCGATCGACGCAGATAGTCCGTTCCGTACGGCGTCGCTGATCCACGGGGGCGGGCGCGTGACGGTCGTGGACGGACCACGCACGTCGTTAGGCGTGAGCGGGAGCGGCACGGTCGCTGATGGCGCCCTGCGTAACAACGACCATCAGCGCTACGGCGCGGTTGCGACGGCCACCGTTCATCCCGGCAGCGCGCTGAATGTCGAAGGCGACCTCTGGCTCACAGGCGGCAAGACGCGCCTTCCGCAAGTCGGGAACTTCATTCTCTCTATCATCAACAGCGCACTGCTCGGCAGCAGCATCGATGACACGGTTCGCCGCGGCTACCGAAACGCGCCGATCTCGGCCCTCGAGCAGTTCGGGACGGATCAGCGCGTGCAGCGCATCGGCGGCGTCGCTCGCGTTCGCTGGACGCCACGTGACTGGCTCGCGGTCAGCGCACTGGCCGGTCGCGAAGATGCCCGCATGCGCGATGAACAGCTCGATCCTTCGTTCCAGTTCTCCACGCTGCCGAACGTCGGTCCGCCAACCGTGCGCGCCACGGCCGAGCAGCGCGGCCAGCGGTCGTCTGCAAACGTGTCCGCAACGGCGACGTACGGTTTGGCGTCCGCGCGGCTGACGACCGAAGTCGGGCTCGACTACCTCGACGAGACCGACCGTCGCGTGGAGCGCGTGGTGACGGTGGGAGCGCAGCAGCCCTTTGAGAGCTACTACGCGTACAGCGCGAGTGACCCGACGACGAAGGGGCTCATCGTCAGGCAGGCGCTGGCGGCGCGAGATCGCGTGTTTCTCGAGGGAGGCGTTCGGTACGACGTCCTGGATCGCGCATTCGTCGAGTTGAAGAATCCGATTTACCCCTTCGCCAGCGTGGCATGGGATGTCGTCCGTCCCGCACCGGCCTCGTCTCCAGCCGCGCTGTCGTCGCTCCGAGTGAGGGCTGCGTATGGCGAGAGCGGCGACAGCCGTCCGTACGACGCGGCGATCGCGTTCGCAGTCTCAGTGCCTCCAGGCACGCCGTCGCCTTCGTCGCGCCCCCGAGTCGAGCGAGCCCGCGAGCTCGAAGGCGGAATCGACGTCGGACTCTTCGGCGACCGCGCCAACGTGGAGGCCACGTATTTCACGAAGCGCACGTCCGACGCATTGATTCCGGGCGTCCTGCCCCCCAGCACTGGTACTGGCGCACTTCAGGTCATCGTCAACTCGGCATCGTGGGAGAACCGCGGCATCGAGCTCGCGGCACGCGCCCGCGTGGTGGACGCGGCGAACGTGCGCGCTGATATCGCGCTCACGTTCACGTCCCTGAAGAACGAGGTACTTGGTCTTGGGACGGTGCCGCCGATGATCGGCACGAACTATCGGATCACACCCGGTTACCCACTGTACGGCACGTGGGGCCGTCCATTCTCTGTTGCTGACCAGAACGGCGACGGCGTCATCGTCCCGGCCGAGGTCACCGCCGCCAGCACGGCACAATTCCTCGGCGCTTCGACGCCGACCCGCGAACTGGGCATCGCACCAGCAGTCGTCCTTGGCCACGCAATCACCATCGCGGCACTGATCGATCATCGAGGCGGCTTTCGTGCGGTCAATTCCGGCGGGAGACTGCGCTGTAATGCGGTGTGCGCCGATCTGTACTCGCCCGACGCGTCGTTCGCCGATCAGGCACGCGCTGTGGACGCATCTGATGCCGCGGCGGCCTGGATCGAGGATGCCAGTTTCGTCAAGCTCCGCGAGCTCGCCGTGTCCTGGACGATGCCCGCCCGCTGGAGCCGTGCGGTCGGCGCCCGCGCATCGTCCGTGACGCTCGCCGGACACAACCTCGCGACAAGCACGAGCTACACCGGGCTCGATCCGGAAGGTACCTACACGGGCCAGACGCGCATCGAACAGGAGGACCTCTTCGTGCTGCCACTTCCCCGGACCGTATCGCTGCGATTCGACGTGCGCTGGTAGCGCGGGCGCGCCTACTTCGTCGCGACCGCGATCACGCTCCGCGACGTCAGCATACCGATGCTGTTCAGCTCACGAAGCATGTCGGCGTTCTCCACGACGACATCCGGCTTCTTCGCCGCGAGTCGGCGGCGGAACAGCCCGTGGGCGACACCGATGAACGGCCCCCACGCGGCGAGGAGCGCACGCGCCGAGGTCTTGAAGCGGTCGTAGTGGGCGGTGACGGAGCGGAAGCCCGCGCGCCGCAGCTGATACGCCAGATAGTAGTAGGGCACCGGGTTGATGTGGCCAGCCGTGTGCCGCGGATCATCGCTCGACATGAGCAGCGGGTCGAACAGGACCGTGAAGCCGGAGTGCAGGTACCGCACGCGAGAGTTGAGGTTCAGCACGTTAGGCGTGCTCACGATCGCGATGCCACCCGGCCTCACTACACGGTACAACTCGCGCGCGAACGAGAATTGATC
>Ga0207681_10001304_pt1 | contig 16067 bp, 12 predicted proteins | sample KBSS53metaG_FD_184324 | JGI IMG/M metagenome (GOLD analysis project Ga0207681, IMG submission 184324) | Switchgrass rhizosphere microbial communities from Kellogg Biological Station, Michigan, USA - KBS S5-3 metaG (SPAdes) (version 2) | ecosystem: Host-associated > Plants > Roots > Rhizosphere... | reverse complement strand
CGCGAAAGAGTTGCGTGACGGCGACTACGTCAACCTCGGCATCGGCATGCCGACGCTGGTGGCCAACTGCATCCCGCCCGGCGTGCACATCACCTTGCATTCGGAGAACGGCCTGCTCGGCATCGGGCCCTTTCCGACGGACGACGAGGTCGATCCGGATCTGATCAATGCCGGCAAGGAAACCGTGACCGAGACGCCCGGCTGCTCCTATTTCAGCAGCGCCGACTCGTTCGCCATGGTGCGAGGCGGGCACATCGACCTGACCGTGCTCGGCGCGCTCCAGGTCGATCAACAGGGCAATCTGGCGAACTGGATGATTCCAGGCAAGATGGTGAAGGGGATGGGCGGCGCCATGGACCTCGTGGCTGGCGCGAAGAAGGTCATCGTCGCGATGGAGCACACGACGAAGGATGGCGGCCACAAGATCGTGAAGGTGTGCACGCTGCCGCTGACCGGCCTCAAGGTCGTCCACATGATCGTCACCGAGCTCGCGGTCATCGACGTGACCGATCGCGGGCTGGTGCTCAAGGAGATCGCCTCCGACACCACCGTCGAGCGGGTCCGGGCGGCCACCGGCGCCGACCTCATCCAGGAAGGGCCGATCAGCACCTTCTGATTGGTCTCGTCCAGTTCACCTCACCGGACGACGATCGTTCCAATATTCCTGCGCCGCAGCATGTCGTTGAACGCCGCGACGTCTTTGTTGACGACGCTGTTGAGATCGGTCGCGGCCGCCGCGACCTGATCCGTCAGCAGCTTGTGGACTTCGAGCTGCTGGTCGGTTGGCGCGAAGTCCGCGAGCTGCAGCGTGTCGGCGAGGTGCGCGAGTTTTTCCATCAACTGGCTCGGCATGCGCAGAAAGTCCTGGCCGCGCCCCGTGGCGTGCAGATTGAACAGCCGCTCTTCGACGGCAATCACTCTCTTGTCGAGATCCTCGCCCGCCGCGATCAGCTCCTTCGCGGCGGCGTCGTCGCCGATGAATGTCTTGACGTGCCCGATCTGCGCGCGGACCGCCTCGGCGCGGTTGATGAGATCGGCAGTCTTGTTCATGGCGTCGCGCACTTCGCGAATCGCTTTCGTCTGCGCCTGGATGTCCGCCTCGCTGCCCGCGGTGTTCGGATCCTTGCGCACCGTGAGCGGTTGCGTCACCGTTCCGGCGGCGCCTGGGGCTTCGAGCGTGACTGAATAGGTGCCCGGCGGCACCATCACGGACAGCCGGCTCGCGCCTGCCATCGCGAACGTCCGGGTACCGTCGGGATTCATCTTCAAATCGTCGGCGTTGATCGGCGGCGTCCGCGGTTTCACTTCGGCGGTCGGCTCGCCACGCAGGTCCCACCAGACGCGGTTGAGACCGACCTTCGGCTCCTTGACGTCGACGGTGCGCACCAGCTGTCCTGCCGCGTCCTTTACCACGATTCGTACCGGCGCCTTCGCGTCCTTTGGGGCTTTGGGATCCTTCGGCGGGGCGGTTTTCAGTACGAACGTAATGGGCGCGCCATCCGGCGGATTCACGCCCTCTGTTGCATCGTCAGGCATCATCATCGGTTCGGTGATGTTGCGAAGGCGATACGTCGAGCGCGGCGCGAACAGGTGCGTGTTGGCATTCAGAGCCTCTGGCGTCAGCTGACGCAGCGGCGTCACGTCGTCGAGGACGAAGAAGCCGCGTCCATAGGTGGCGACCACCAGATCGTTGAAGTCCTCCTGGATCGTCAGCCAGTGGAGCGGTGCGTGGGGCAGTCCGGACTGCAGCGGCGTCCAGTGCTCGCCGTCGTCGAGAGAAAAGTACAGACCGTTCTCGACTCCGAGATAGAGCAGGCCCTTTCGCACCGGATCTTCGCGGACGCAGTGGGCGTAGCTGTGGACGCTCTTCGGCAGATCGCCGGCAATGAGTTTCCACGTACGGCCATAGTCCGTCGTCTTGTAGACGAACGGGTCGCGGTTGTTGACCTGATGCAGGTCGATCGTCACATAGGCGACGCCGTTGTCGAATCGTGACGGTTCGATGTTGCTGACGGTGCCCCACGGGGGAAGACCCGGCAGATTCGCGGTGACGTTGGTCCAGCGCGCGCCGGCGTCGCGCGTCACCTGCACCTGACCGTCGTTGGTCCCGGCCCAGATGACGCCTTTCTCCTTTGGCGACTCCGCGATGGCGAACACGACGCCGGCATACTCGACGCCGACGTTGTCCGGTGTGAGTCCGCCCGAGGACTGCTGGCGCGACGCATCGCCCGTCGTGAGGTCGGGACTGATCACCTGCCAGCTCTGGCCGCCGTTGGTCGTGCGGTGCACGTGCTGGCTGCCTGCGTAGATCGTGTTGTGATCGTGCGGTGAGATGGCGAGCGGGAACGTCCAGTTGAAGCGGTACTTCACGCCCGCCGCCGGCGTGCCGACCGTGACTTCGGGCCAGATCTCCACCTCACGTGCCTGCCGCGTACGCTGGTCGAACCGCTCGACGGTTCCGCCGAGGCTCCCGAAGCCGGTGCCCGTGGCCCAGACGATGTTTGGATCGACGGGATCGGGAATCGCCCAGCCGCTCTCCCCTCCGGCGACCGAGTGCCACATCCCGCGCGGGATTGGCCCCGCTTCCGCCTCGGCCGACTGCTTGCCGAGGCGACTGTTGCTCGGTCCGCGCGTCGATGGTCCGTCCTGCCGATTGCCGTAGACGTTGTACGGCACCTGACGGTCGGTGGCCACGTGATACATCTGCGCGATCGGCAAGTGGACGTGATGCCAGCTCTTGCCGCGATTGATCGAGAAGCTCAACCCATCGTCGTGCGCCACGACCATTCGTTCGCCGTTGCCGGGGTCGATCCACATGTCGTGGTTGTCGCCGATCGGCGCGACGGCGCCGGTCAGATCGATGCTCGACTGCCCGCCGTCGACGGTCTTCGTGAACTCTGCGGCAAGGAAGAATGCCTCGTTCTCGTTGTCCGGCGACACGGCGAAGCGCGTGTAGTAGTGCGTCCGGCCGCGCAGGCGGCGGTCGGCGCTCACCATCGTCCAGTTCTCGCCGCCGTCCTCGCTGCGCCACAGCGATCCGCTTTGCGTTTTCTGACCGTTGTTGGTCAGCATGCCGTCGCCGGTTTCGATGAGCGCGTAGACGCGGTTCGAGTTGCTGCGCGCGACTTGCGCCGAAATCTTGCCGAGCGGTGCGCCTGGCAGGCCGTGTGCGTCGCTCCCGGCCGGCACCGGCGCCAGCCGTTTCCAGGTCGCGCCGCCGTCGATCGACTTGAACAGTCCGCTGCCCGGGCCGCCGCTGGTCCGGCCCCAGGTATGAATTTCGAGCTGCCACATGCCGGCGAACAGCACCCGCGGGTTGTTGGGGTCCATTGCGATGTCGGAACAGCCGGTGTTCTCGTCGACGAAGAGCGCCCGGGTCCACGTTCTGCCGCCGTCGGTGGTTTTGTAGACGCCTCGATCCTGCTGCGGGCCGTAGGCGTGGCCGAGCGCACACGCGAACACCACGTCGGCGTTTTTCGGGTCGACAACGACGCGTGCGATGCGGCCGGTTCGTTCCAGACCCATGCGGGTCCAGGTTTTCCCGGCGTCGAGCGACTTGTAGATGCCGTTGCCGATCGAGATGTTGCTGCGGATGAACGCTTCGCCGGTGCCGGCCCAGACCGTGCTCGGATCGCTCGCGGCCACGGCGAGCGCGCCAATCGACTGGACGTCCTGGTCGTCGAACATCGCCTCCCAGTGTGCGCCGTCATCGACCGTTTTCCAGACGCCGCCGGACGCCGCACCGGCGTAATAGACATGCGGACTGCCCGGCACACCGGCAATCGCGATCACGCGATTGCCGACCGGGCCGATGTACCGGAATTTCAGCGCGCTGAGAACGTCGGCCGAGGGACGGGGCGATTGGGCGGTGACAGGGCCCTCGGTGAACCGCACGAGCGCGAACATCAGCAGCGCACCTAAACTGACTCGACGGCGCATCGGACTCCTCCTGCGAGAGGTACTCTAGCGTAAGATTTCCTCTGCCGTTGGTCATTGCATGCGTTTGAAAGATCGAGTCGCGATCGTCACCGGCGGTGGGTCAGGCTTTGGCACCGCGATCTGTCGCCGTTTCGTCGAAGAAGGCGCGAAGGTGGTGATCGTTGACTGCCGTCGCGAGGGCGGCGACGCCGTCGCGCGCGAAACCGGCGCGATCTTCGTCGAGGCGGACGTCGCATCCGAGGCCGACGCGCGTCGAATGGTCGCAACCGCCGTGGAACGCTTCGGGCGACTCGACATCCTCGTCAACAATGCGGGCGCGCCTCAGGCGCCGACGCCGATCACCGACATTGACGAGCGCGATTTCGATCGGCTCATGGCGGTCAACGCGAAGGCGATCGCGCTGGCCGCAAAGCACGCCGTGCCGATCCTGCGGCGGCAGGGCGGTGGCGCGATCCTGAATACCGTCTCGGTCGCCGCCATCCGCCCGCGGCCCCATCTGGCGGCGTACAACGCCAGCAAGGGCGCCGCGCTCGTGCTCAGCAAATCGCTCGCGATCGAGCTCGCTCCGGATCGCATTCGCGTCAACGCAGTCTGCCCCGGGCCAGGCGACACACCGATGCTTGCGACGTTCGTCGGCGGCGAGTCGGAAGCGCATCGCGCGGCGTTTCTCCAGTCGATCCCGCTCGGCCGTCTCTGCGCGCCGGGGGATGTGGCCGGCGCCATGGTGTTTCTCGCGTCGGATGAGGCCAGTTTCATCACCGGGGCGGTCATCGAGGTCGACGGCGGACGCTGCATTTGAGAACCTTAGAACTATGAACTCCTATCTGAACTACATCGCGGGCCAGGATGTGGCTGCCGCCGATGGCCGCACGTTCACCGCCTTTAATCCGACGACCGGCGATCAGTGGGGGACTTTCGCGCTTGCGGGAGCGCCTGAAGTCGATCAGGCCGTCCGAGCGGCTGCAACGGCGTTTCGGGACGGGCCCTGGGGCGCACTGTCCCCGACCCGCCGCGGACGCCTGCTGATGAAGTGGGGCGACGTGATCGCCGAACACGCGGATCCGATTGCCACCATTGAAACCGAGCAGAACGGCAAGCTGTTCGCCGAAATGCGGGCGCAGGCGCGGATCGCGCAGGACTGGCTCTACTACTTTGGCGGCCTGGCCGACAAGATCGAGGGCACGGTCATCCCGCTCGATCGGCAAAGCATTTTCAACTACACGCTCCGCGAGCCGCTGGGCGTCATTGGCGTGATCACGCCGTGGAACTCGCCGACGTTCATCGCCATCATGTCGCTGGCGCCGGCTCTCGCCGCCGGCAACACGATCGTGCTGAAGCCGTCGGAGATCACGTCGGCCTCGGCGATCGAGCTCGCCCGCCTGGCCGAGACGGCGGGAATTCCCCCCGGCGTCATCAACGTCGTCACCGGCTTCCGGGAAACCGGCGAGGCTCTCGTCGATCACCCCCTGGTCGCGAAGGTGTCGTTCACCGGCAGCGTCGGCGCCGGCCGTGCCATTGCGGCCCGCGCCGGGCAACGTCTCGTCAGCTGCATGCTCGAGCTCGGCGGCAAGAGCCCCAACATCGTGTTCGACGATGCGAACCTGGATCAGGCGGAGGCGGGCGTGCTGGCGGGCATTTTCGCGGCGGCGGGGCAGACGTGCGTCGCCGGTTCGCGCGCCTACATCCACGAGCGCATCTACGACGCGTTCGTCGATCGGCTCGTCGGCCGCGCCAGACAGATCACGCTCGGCGATCCGCTGAAGCTCACCACGCAGATGGGGCCGGTCGCGACGAAGATGCAGCTGGAGAAAGACGAGTCGATGGTGCAGCGCGCCGTCAGCGAGGGCGCGGCCGTGCTGTGCGGCGGCCGCCGGCCGCAGCTCGCCGAGTTTCCCAACGGATATTTCTACGAGCCGACGATCGTGCACCAGGCCGCGAAAGACAGCTTCCTGATGCGCAACGAAGTCTTCGGTCCGGTCCTCGCGGTCACGCCATTCAAGGACGAAGCCGAAGCGCTCGCGCTGGCGAACGACACCGAGTTCGGCCTGGCGGCCGGCATCTGGACGCACGACGTGCGACGCGTGCACAAGATGGCGAGGAACCTCGAGGCCGGCACCGTCTGGGTCAACACCTATCGAGCGCTGACGTTCAACTCGCCCTTCGGTGGCTACAAGGCGAGCGGGATCGGACGTCAGAACGGCATCGAAGCGGTCTATCAGTACCTGCAGACCAAGAGCGTCTGGTGCGAGCTCGGAGACGAAGTGCAGGATCCTTTCATCATGAAGGTCTGAGGCCCTTACGTGCTAGCGACCGGGAAGCCATCTCGCTACGCGTTTTTCGTGCCATCCGACGGGTTGACTTCACGGCCCGCTGCGCGAGACGTCTTCCCGGTCAGTCAGTCCTACGGATCACCACAGGCCTAATTCACAATATGCGTCTGTCCCAGAGTCTTTGCGAGCAGTGGTCTGGCGAAGGCCCAGTGGAGTGTCCCGTAAAACTGACTGGGCCGATTGGAAATGCCGTTCTCGTAAGAATCGGGGTCCTTGGTGTCGTGCAAGTTGACGTGGTCTAGAAGCTGGTGCGCGAGTTCATGTGCCGCGGTGCGTCCGATGCCCTTGCCGATCGCCTCGATGATGAGGGCGCGGCTCGCATCCGCCGGCGCGTTGGCGACCGCCTGGCTCCCCAGCGTTCGAAAGCTGACCTCCCCGATGCCGCCGCCGAGTGGCAGGCGCCTCGACGCACCGGCGACCGGCAGGGCACGCCCCGGAATGTCCTGGACCACACTGACGCGATAGGCGGCCGGCGGCTGCGTGGTGAACCGAATGCGCAAGCCGGCGTACGCCGTTGCGAGCTCGGCTCGCGCGATGGACTCGATTTGGCGTTGCTCATCGGGCCGAACCGGACCGCCAATGCGTTCGACGTCGCCGACGGGCAGGTCGAACGTGACGCGATCGAACCAGAACCCGGCCTCGGCCACACGGTCTCTTGCGCAGGACGGCAGGCCGAGCGCCACGACCACGGCTGCTATGCCTGCGCACCGCATCGAGGCGTGGCTACGGCGCCGAAGGTTTGGCGTTCGGACGGACGACGTTCAGTGTGAGACGAAGCGGCCCGCTGGCCGCGGCTGGCGGCGTTGCCGGCCCACCGAAGGCGGCGGAGAGGATGTCCGGATCGTCGAGCTTTGCGGTGACCTCGATGCGCGTGCCGCGTGGGAAGGTGAGCGGCCGTTCGAACCAATAGCGCCGCGACCAGTCAGGGCGTGTGCTCAGACGGATCATCGGCGTGCGCGACCCGTCGGGCCGGATGGCGACCATCTGCACCGAGATGTTCGGCGGAACGTCGTCGGGGCTCACGGCGACCGCCTGCACGTCTTCGTTCAGCGTCCGGGTGAAGGTGATGTCTTTCGTGTCGTTTGCCGCCCGGCCCGGCGCCGAGAGCGCCAGCGTCAGCAGTTCATGCGGCCCGGCGTCTTTCGCGAAATAGATGCCGACCGTGCTGCGATCGCTGAGCGCCTTTCCTTCGAACTGCCAGGTCTTCTTGTAATGGATGCGAACCGCGAGCTGCGCGCCAGCGGGCACGCGGAACGCGGTGCCGGCAGCCGGCTGCGGATCCTGGCCGGGAAGCCACCGTGCCAGCACTTGCTCGGGCACGGCCGAAGTGGCGTTCGCGTCTGCCGAATCAGACGCCCGGCCAGAGCCAGCTACCGAGATGGTGGCGCTGCGTACGATCGACGGAGTGCCCGGGAGCAGATCGACGGCGCGCACCCAGCGTGGCTCGCTCGTGCCGATCGGCACGACGAACTCGTGCCAGTCTTCCATCTTGTCCGCCACGACCGTGAATTCCGAGGGCAGCGGCAACGCCAGGTCTGGCGCGCCCATCGTCCAGTCGTTCTTGAGGGCGATGGGCGGCAGCTTCTGATCGAGCTGGCCGCGCGGGTTCCCGCCGGTGGCCCACGTCAGGATGATGTCCAGCTCGCGCGGCGACAGCGTGTGCGCCGTCTTGAGCGCGCCGAAGCCTTCCTCGGCGTTCCACGGCGGCATATGGTTCGCGACGAGCTCGGCGCGGATCGATTCCGCCCACGGAAACGCCTCGTCGTACGTCATCAGCGACATCGGCGCGACGCCGCCGGCGACATGGCAGCGGGCGCACTTGTCGCGCAGAATCGGAAAGACATCGTCGTTGTAGGTGTACTTCGACGTGATCGCCTTGTGCGCTTCGCCCGGCATCAGGCTCAGCGCCCCGATCGTCGCGGACGCGGCGATCACCAGCAGCAGGCGGATGTGTCTGGACGTCATCGTCATGGCCGGGCGGGAAAGGCGGATTCGATCTCCTTCACCGCCGAGGAAAAGCGATCGTAGGCTTCGAGAATCTGCTGTTTGTTGCCGAGGTCGCCGAAGGCGTCGAGGAGATACGCCGAGCGCACGAGCCGCCCGATCGCCGGCACCGCGACACGCTGGCGATCGTCGGACAGCTCCTTCTTGTGCTCGTCGAGCGCGAGCGCGAGGTCCTTCGCCTGGAAGGCCGGCACGTAGATCGCGGCGAACGCGCCCTTGTCGATGAAGGAGCGGATCTGATCGGCGCGCGTGCGAAGCTGCGCGAGCATCTCCGGAACCGTCTCTGGTATCGGCACAGGAATCAAGGCCGGATCCACGGATGAGGAGATATCCGGCGCGGGCGCCGGCGCCGACGACGCGGCCGGCGTCGTGGATGCCGGTGCGGTCGGCGGCATCGCCGTGGTCATCGTCGCCGAGGGCGCGACCTTCGGCTCTTTCGAGAAGGCGTCGAAACTGAAATCGAAGCGGGTGTCGCGATCGCCGGGCTTGAAGGCGACCCGGGCGTACATCTGCGCCGGAAACGGCTGCTTGCCGATCGCCGCCTGCAGATACCGGCCGTTGCGCACGAGCGGGATGTCCTTGTCCTTCCCCGTCTTTGGATCCTTGACGACGAGCGTGCCGGAAATCTCACGCGCCAGCTTCAACGTGAGCGGCTTGGTGTAGTCGTCGTACAGGTGCATGCGGAAGACGCCGGTCGGCAGGTAAGTGCCCTCGATGTGGTGCCAGCTGTCCGGCGCCATGAAGAACTGCCCGCCGTGCTGCGGATTGTGGTTACCGTGCGCCCGCGCGGAGTACTTCTTGACCATCGTCGAGCCGTCGGCACAGGTGCCTGGCTCGAGCTTGTCGATGGCCGGGTCGTCCTTGCACGTCCACGACACCGCGGCCGTGACGCGAACGAGCGCGGTGCCGTCCACCGGACATTTGCCCGGTTTGTCCGCCACCACCAGCAGCGGTCGCGTGGCGCAGGTCCAGACCGAATCGAGCCGCGTCGGCACGAGCGTCATGCCGCACTTGCGGCACTTCCCGGGCCGATCCTCGATGACGTCTTCGTCGCCCGCCATCGTGCAGACGTACGACAGCGGCGGCAGCTCGACGTCGCCCGCCGGCGCCTTCGGCTTCGCAGGCTGCGCCAGCACGTTTGCGAGCGCGAGCATCACGAGCGCGAGCCCGACGGGCCAATCCCTAATCCCTAATCCCTTCACGGCTTTACTGCCTATGTTATACCCTCGCCCCATGCTGCGATCCGCACTGGCGTGCGCCATGGCCGCATTCGCGGTCCAGGCTGCCACAACCGAAACATTCGACAAGGCTTACCAACGGCTTCGGCAGGGCCGCACCTATACGGCGCAGCCCACCGGCCTCGTGCGGATGAGCAACCGTTCGAACGGCGTCGAGCATCACTTTGCCGTCAACGTGCCGGACACCTACGACCCGGCGAAGAAATACCAGCTCCGCATTCAGCTCCACGGCGGCGTGGGCGGACGCCGCGACAATCAGCCGGTGGGAACCGGCCTGATCGGAGCGCTCGCCGGCGTCGAGCAGATCTACGTGATTCCGTACGCCTGGTCCGGGTCGCCCTGGTGGAGCGACGATCAAGTCGACAACCTCCACGCCATCGTCGACGCCGTGAAGCAGCGGTACAACGTCGACGAGAACCGCGTTGTCGTGTCCGGCGTCTCCGACGGCGGCACCGGCGCGTATTACGTCGCCATGCGCGACACGACGCCGTACGCGAGCTTTCTGCCGCTCAACGGCTACTGGATGGTGCTCGCGAGCCGCGACGTAGACGACGGCGAGATCTTTGCGAACAACCTTCGCAACAAGCCGCTGTTCATCGTGAATGGCGGACGCGATCCGCTGTACCCGACGCGCATCGTCGATCCGTATGTCGAGCACTACAAGAAGGGCGGTGTCCCGCTCGAGTACCATCCACAGCCCGAGGCCGGACACAACACGCAGTGGTGGCCGACTGTCCGGGACTCGTTCGAAGCCTTCGTCCAGGTGCACCCACGGCAGCCACTGCCGGACACGCTGACCTGGGAAACGTCAGACATCTCCAAACACAACCGGGCGCACTGGCTCGTGATCGATCGGATCGGATCGGTGAAGGGCGAGGCGAAATCGCTGCCCGACCTGAACGAGATGGCGATGGGGCCGGCGCCGGATTTCGGCGTGCGCTCGAACGGCACGCGCATCAACCGCGTGATGCCAGGGTCGAACGCCGACAAGCTGGGCCTGAAGAACGGCGACGTGCTGGTGCGGTTGAACGATCAGACGGTCAGGGCGGGCACCGACGTTCAGGAGGCGCTCGAGGACGTCCAGCCGGGCGCGCACATCGATCTGCTCGTCGCGCGCAATAATCTGCCTGTGGAAATCAGCGGCACCTACGAACCGGCGCTCGTCACCGGGCCGCCGCGGACGTTGTTCGCGCGGGCCGGACGCTCGGGCCGCGTCGACCTGACGCGCACCGGCAACGTCGTCCAGGCCTCGACGCACGGCGTCACCGCGTTCACGCTGCTGCTGTCGCCGGATCAGTTCGACTTCGCGAAGCCGGTGAAGGTCGTCGCCAACGGGCGAACTGTCTTCGAAGGTCGAGTGCAGAAGGACGTCCGGACGCTGGCGAAATGGGCTGCCATCGACAACGATCGAACGATGCTCTTCGGGGCGGAGGTCAGGATCGATCTCACCCGATAGATCGCTCGGCTGAAGCCTTCGCGCTCCAATTTGCGAACACGGAGCGCGACGGTTTAGCCGGGCGTCAGCCAATTCGCGAGCACGGAGCGCGACGGTTTAGCCGGGCGTCAGGCAATTCGCGAGCACGGAGCGCGACGGCTTTAGCCGAGCGTCAGCGCCCGACGACGGCTATCCCCCAGGGGCGATTGCCCGCGGTGACCTTCTTGACCGCCTTGGTCGCGAGATCGATGAACGACACGTCGTTCGACGGCCCGTTCGCCGTCACGATCGTCGTCCCGCCCGGGAGCACGCCGACGCCCCATGGCCGCTGACCGGCTTCGATCGAGGTGGACGACGATTTCTTCGACGGATCGACGAGGAACAGGTGACCGAACGAGCCGGCGGTGACGAATACCGTCGAGCCGTCGGGATGGACCGCGATGCCCATCGGACGAGCCTTCGGCGTCGCGCCTTTGCCTTCGAGCTGAATCAGGTGCAGGAACTTGTGCGCCTGCGAATCCACCATTGCGATGGCGCCGTCGTTCTCGAGCGACACGAACGCGCGCGATCCGTCCGGGAGAAACCCGATCGACCGTGGCCGGTGACCCACCGGCACTTTCTTGAGCACCTTGTTCGTGGCGGTGTCGATGGCGTAGACGGCTCCTTCGTCTTCACTCGTCACGTACACGACCTTGCCGTCCGGTCGAATCGTGACGCCCTCAGGCTCCTCGCCCATCTTCACGGTCGCGACCACGTTGCCTGACGGCACGTCGACGACGCTGACCTGTGCGGCGTCTTCGTTCGCGACGTACAGGCGCTGACCGTCGGCGCTGATGTCGAGCTGCTCCGGATCGTTACCGGCCTGGATGACGCGCTTCACTTTGTGCGTCGCGACGTCGACTTCGCCAATCCCGTCGGCGCTGCGGTCGGGCGGCGGCAGCGTCTTCGGATCCACGCCGGGTCCGGCGTTCGGCGAGCCGCTCAGCGCCACGAACAGCGACTTGCCATCGGGGCTGGCCTTGATCCCGCGCGGGCGTTTGCCGAGCGGGTAGGTGCCGACGACGGTCTGACGATCGCCGTCGATCACGGTGAGGTCGCCGGACGCTTCGTTGGTCACGTACACCTTGACCCGCGGCTCGGGCGGCGGCGCGGGCGCGGGAGCGGCGGTCGCCGCTGCAGGTTTGGGCGGCTCGCTGCCGCAGGCGGCGATCGCCGAGAGCGCGAGCCCGAGTCCGATCCAGCCATAACGCGTACTCATGGCAGGGATGATAACGCAGCATGACAGCGCGCGTCGTTGGTGACGTTCCGAGCGAAGAAGACTATGATTCGGCGCCTCAGGAATCCGCCGTGCATCTGACGCCGAGAGAAGTCGACAAGCTCCTGATTTTTTCTGCCGGCGAGCTGGCGCGCAAACGCCGGGCCCGCGGTCTCAAGCTCAATCATCCCGAAGCGGTGGCGCTCATCACCTCCGAGATCCTCGAGCTGATCCGCGACGGCCGTTCGGTCGCCGAGATCATGAGTCTGGGACCGACGATTCTGGCGGCCGACGCCGTGATGGACGGCGTGCCGGCAATGATTCCCGAGATTCAGATCGAGGGCACGTTCCCCGACGGCACCAAGCTCGTGACGATTCATCAGCCGATCCGGTGACGAAATTGGCCACAGAGACACAGAGACACCGAGCTGACGATTCGACGGGATGGCCGGCGCAGCCGGCCATGCTGACGATCGAAGCGAATCGTGGAAATGAGTCGCAGTTGGGAAATCGAAAGGCGACTCATTTCCGCGATTCGCTTCGATCGCTCAACGCCGCTTCGCGGCGCCCGTCGAATCGGGTGCGCTCAGTCGGCTCGGCTTCTCTGTGACTCTGTGCCTCTGTGGCAAGAAACGTGTGAACAATGACCCCAGGTGAGTATTTCCTCGCAGCCGACCCCATCGAGCTGAACGCCGGCCGCCCGACGCAGCGGATCGAGGTCAGCAATCGTGGCGATCGGCCGGTGCAGGTCGGATCGCACTGCCATTTCTTCGAAGTCAACCGCTGGCTCGCGTTCGACCGGGCGGCCGCGTATGGCATGCGGCTCAACATCGCGGCGGGCACCGCCGTACGCTTCGAGCCTGGCGACACGCGTGAAGTCGAACTGGTCGCGATCGGTGGCACACGCGAAGTGGTCGGCCTCAATCAGCTCGTCGAGGGACCGCTCGACGAAGAGAAGGTCAAGGTCGCGGCGCTCAAAGCGGTCGCGGATTTCTGCAGATGAGGATCGATCGCCGCACCTACGCGGATCACTATGGCCCGACCACCGGCGATCGCATTCGCCTCGCCGACACCGACCTCATCGTCCAGATCGAGCACGACGCGACGAGCTACGGTGACGAAGCGAAGTTCGGCGGCGGGAAGGTCATTCGCGACGGGATGGGGCAGTCGGCGACCGCAAGCCGCCAGGGCGGATCGCCCGACCTCGTCATCACCAACGTCGTGATCATCGACGCGGAAGGGATCCGCAAGGCCGACGTCGGCATTCGCGACGGTCTGATCTCCGCGATCGGAAAAGCCGGCAATCCCGGCGTGATGAATGGCGTCAGTGCGGGGCTCGTGATCAGTGCCTCGACCGAAGTGCTGGCGGGCGAGGGGCACATCCTGACCGCCGGCGCGATCGACACACACGTGCATTTCATTTCGCCGAATCAGATTCCCGACGCGTTCTATTCCGGCGTCACGACGCTGATCGGAGGCGGCACCGGCCCCGCGACCGGAACGAAGGCGACGACCTGCACGCCAGGGGCGTGGAACATCCGGCGGATGTACGAGGCCGTCGAAGCGTTTCCGTTGAACTTCGGGTTCCTCGGCAAGGGCAACAGCTCGGGACCTGATGCCCTGCGGGAGCAGATTCGCGCCGGCGCGCTCGGCTTGAAGCTCCACGAGGACTGGGGCACCACGCCGGCCGCCATCGATCGCTGTCTGTCCGTGGCGGACGAGTTCGACGTGCAGGTGGCGATTCACACCGACACGCTCAACGAGACCGGCTTCGTCGAGGACACCATCGCGGCTATCCGCGGCCGCACGATCCACACCTACCACACCGAGGGCGCCGGCGGTGGTCACGCCCCCGACATCATCCGGTTGTGCGGCGAGCCGAACGTCCTCCCCTCGTCCACGAATCCGACGATGCCGTTTACGAGGAATACGCTGGACGAGCACCTCGACATGCTGATGGTGTGTCATCACCTCTCGCCGAGCGTGCCCGAAGACGTCGCGTTCGCCGACTCGCGGATCAGGCCGGAGACAATCGCGGCGGAGGACGTGCTGCACGATCTCGGCGCCTTCAGCATGATGTCGTCCGATTCGCAGGCGATGGGCCGCATCGGCGAGGTGATCTGCCGGACGTGGCAGACCGCCGACAAGATGAAACGCCAGCGCGGCAAGCTGCCCGGCGAATCCGCGGACCACGACAACTTGAGAGTCCGGCGCTACGTCGCGAAGTACACCATCAACCCCGCCATCGCCCACGGTATCGCGTCGCACGTCGGCTCGGTGACGGTCGGCAAGATGGCGGATCTCGTGCTCTGGAAGCCGGCCTTCTTCGGCGTGAAGCCCGAGCTGATTATCAAAGGCGGATTCATCGCCGGCGCGATGATGGGCGACGGCAACGCGTCGATTCCGACGCCGCAGCCGGTCGTGGCGCGCCCGATGTTCGGCGCCTACGGCGGCGCGCTCGTCGGCTGTGCTGTGCATTTCACGAGCAAGGCCGGCCTCGACGAAGGTGCGCTGGCGATGCTCGCGCGGCCGGCGGTGGCCGTGACGGGGTGCAGAACGATCACCAAAAAGGATCTGGTGCTCAACGACGCGCTGCCGAAGGTCGAGGTCAATCCGGAAACGTACGAGGTGCGCGCCGACGGCGTGCTGCTCACGAGTGAACCCGCGGACGTGCTGCCGCTGGCGCAGCGGTACTTCTTGTTTTAGGCAGGCCTGAAGGCCTGCGCTACGAGCACGGCGCGTGCTGCCGCGTACTCGTAGCGCAGCCCTTTAGGGCTGCCCGGAGTGACGGTGATTGTTGTTGACCGGGTCTTCAGAGAGCGCGACGTTGCGGAGACTGCCCGCAGCTATACACGCGACACGATCACACTCGGGTGGGAGGATCGGACGCACGTCCACGGCCGGCGCCGGACCGAGGGTGGCGTCGAGTTCGGAACCGCGCTTCCGCGCGGCACCGTGCTCCGTGCGGGCGACTGTTTCGTCCTCGACGACGATCGGCGCATCGTCATGGTGGTTGAGCGGCCCGAGGCGGTTTTCGTCATCGAGCCGCGCAGCGCACCCGAATGGGCGCTGTTCGCGTACCACATCGGCAATCGCCACCAGCCGCTGATGATCACGGACCAGTCGCTGGTCTGTCCCGACGTACCGGGAGTCGAGCTGCTGCTGCAGCAGCACAAGATGCCCTACACGCGAGCGACGATGCCCTTCACACCGGCTGCGACCGTGGCCGCTCACCAGCACTGACCGCGGATGAGCCTTGAGCCTTGAGACTTGAACTGTTGCACTTGTGTGATTCGCTGTTTCCGATCGGTGGTTTTGCCTACTCCGACGGACTGGAAGCCGCGACCAGCGCCGGCACGATTGCCGACGCGACGGACCTGTGCGAGTGGCTCGAGGCCGTGCTCGACGACACCATCGGCCGGCTCGAAGGGCCCGCCGTGTGGCACGCATGGCGCGCCGTTGCTGACGGCGACGTCGCGGCGATGAGCCGACTGGACGAAGAGCTGACCGCGCTGCGGCCGTCGTCGAGCGCCCGGCGATCGAGTCGCGCGATGGGTCTGCGGCTGCTGACGACGTGGCAGGCCTTGCACCCGGACGTGCGGCTGGAACGGCTGGCGCTCGTCGCGAAGGAGGGCGCCATCGGTCCGGTCCTGCCGCTGGCGTTCGCCGCGGCGTGCGCGTCGGCAGGCGTGACGCGCCGCGAGTCGGTCGAGGCGTATGCGTACACGCGGCTGGCGGCAACCGTGTCGGCGGCGATGCGACTGATGCCGATCGGCCAGACCGACGCGCATCGACTGTTGTCGCGCGCGCTCGAGCGCGTGCCGGCGGTCGTGGATCGGATCGCCGCCGGCGGCGACGAGCCAACG
>Ga0207681_10001303_pt1 | contig 16089 bp, 15 predicted proteins | sample KBSS53metaG_FD_184324 | JGI IMG/M metagenome (GOLD analysis project Ga0207681, IMG submission 184324) | Switchgrass rhizosphere microbial communities from Kellogg Biological Station, Michigan, USA - KBS S5-3 metaG (SPAdes) (version 2) | ecosystem: Host-associated > Plants > Roots > Rhizosphere... | reverse complement strand
AGAACTGTGGGCTCTGATTGAGGCACCACCTGAACCGCGACAGCCCAGCGCTTCTGTGAGTACCTGGCGGAGCTGCATTAACCGAATAATCAGCGGTACCTGATAGCAAGGCTACATGAGGACGTTGGTCGAGCTACTCGCGCCTGAGGCCCTGCTGCGCACTGGCTGCAATAGCCCGAAGCGGGCCGGCGACCACGTGATGATCGGCACCCATCACGGCCCGGTCTATGAGATCGTGCACGTGGCCGGTGATCTCGCTTGGATCCGGCCGCTGGTGAATGGAGAAGAGGGCTTGGCGCCCGTAAATCGCCTCAGATTGGTTTAAATCCTCCACGATCCGAGCTGCGAGACCACCGCACAGCTGGCGAAAACGGGCCAACGCAACGTCGGCCCGTTCCCCCTCGTTCCGGAGGGCCGCAGCCTCGCCGACCAATCCGCTGAGGCGCTTGGCGCCGCGCCTGGCATGGTGTTCGAAAGCCGGCGTGCTCGGTTCACTTGACGAGGCGGTCTCGGCCGTGCGGCGCGACGGCACCGTCGCAGCACCAGGGTTCTGCTGGGGATGGACCGGTTCAACGGCATGGTCGCGATGATCAAGGACGTGACCATCCGCTACACCAACATGTACAGCCGTTCGAGATTGCGGTCGATGCGCTCGATGGCGGACATGTCGAGCCAGGACTGGCAGCACCGCCATTGCGATCCGGAAAATGGCAGAAATCTGCGATAAGTCGGCGGTAATGCTGGTCATGCCAATGTCTGGGCCAACGGAGCCAATATCCTTAAGTGGCGGGCCGCCCATTTCCTTAGGCGCCGCGTCTACAACCCCCTTCAGGCATCACGTCATGTTGCACCTGCCCGGCGTGATGCTCAATCATCAGTTCGTGTGCAACACCAATCCCCCCCGACATGGCGAGATCTGTGTCGTAGACGAGAGCGCGGGCTATTACCGCATTGAGTGCGAGGCCGAGGACGACGCCTGGTACCGAGCGCTGGGCCCGTTAAGGGATTCTCATTGTAGTCTGATCGGGCGGCGATAGCTCGTACACGTGGGAGCCACCATGAATCGAGCTGGCCGGCGCGTTGTAATGCCGCCCCGCCCCGAATAGCTTTCACCTACGAATCAGGGGCTGAAGCAGCCGGGCAACATGAAAGAAGACGAGAAGACCTGTACGAAGTGCGCGGAGACGGTCAAGGCAGCGGCGGTGGATTGCCGATATTGCGGTCACGCTTTCACGACTGAACAGCCTGCTCCCATCAATGCTGCCCCAGTTCCGACGGCCTCCATGTCTCGGCCGGCCAAGTTTCTCTTGGGGGTGGCAGGCCTCGCGGCTTTCCTCGGGATTGTTAGGGACACTTGCCCAGAACAGCGGCAAGCCTAGCTCCCCAACCGCGCTTCCGCCCGAGCGGCGGGTGTCAGGGCGGTCGCTGGTCCCGATTCTAACGTCGAGCTTCCTGCTGAGCCAGCATTGGACGACGCGCCGGCTAAACCTCAGGACGCAGCGGCAATCGTGAGCGGCCCTCTGGCCAACGCCCTGCGTTCTACCCAACAATACATCAACGTGACCGCATTTTCGCGCGAAGGTCTCACCAACCAGCTCTTGTCGAGCTCCGGAGAGGGATACAGCCATGCCGACGCTGTGGCGGCGGTCGACAGCCTTGGACGTCGACTGGAAGGAGCAGGCGGCCAAGTCCGCCGGCAATACCTGGACATGCAAGGCTTCTCCTGCGATGGGCTGATCCAGCAGCTCTCATCCAGCTCAGGCGAAAAATTCACGCGGGCCCAGGCGAAGTTCGGAGCGAAGCAGGCGGGCGCGTGCTGACCGATTGGCAAAGGCTGTCAATCGAGACGTTCCATTGCGCCTAGGATGCGCGACACCGGCGGTCCTAGGTTACCTCGCGTTCGCCGTGTACGCTTGGTGTGACTTCGTGAGCACCAACCATGACGGGCTCGCGAACGTCGGCCTTATTATGGTGACCGCACCCGTTGCCCTCATTGGCCTCGTCTTGTCCGGTAACGGCTCATTTGCTCTGATCCCCGTAGGTCACGGCTACCTGGCAGATCACGCCATCTACTACGTCCCTGCTGTTGCATGTACCGCGCTTCTTCTCTGGCTGATTGGCCGGCGGCTCGAACGGGCCTTCAGGAGCGCGGGTTCAGCGCACGACGATGGTCCTCCGGCGGGACCTTGACGCTGCTCGGGTGCTGAACAGCTGGTTTGGCGTCACAGCGACTTTCGCGGAACCGATTAGCCCCTCGGCACATTAAGGCCATAGACCGAGCGCTGGCAGATTCCCCCCGACTGTCCCCACCAGCGCATGGACGCAATGCCAACTTTGAGGCGCCCGGGCTGGATGGCTCTGGCGCCTCTTCTTTGTGGGCGCCAGCTCTCGCAACCGCGCGCAAGCATTAGGGCGTAGAAGCCGTGTCCCGGACAGCGGTCCCACCACGTGCTGCGCACTTGATCCTTTTCAATCGATCCGCATAGCTTGCATGCGATCCGGCCCGCCCCCCTAAGCCGCTCCCTGTCCCGGGGCGATGCCGTCGGGTCGTAGGCGGGCTGGATCACCCCCTGCTTGCCTAATCGTTCCACATCCGTTCTCATGGCCGGGTGAGCACGAAAGCCTTCACGCCACCGGAGACCTCACCCGGCACGGCATCCCCTTGACCGTCCGCTGCACCGGCTGCGGGCACGAGGCGACACTAGCCGGGATGGCGCTCGACCAGCTGTGCAAGGCGCGGCACTGGGACCGCGATCTGTCCAGCGTGCGCCGCCGGCTCAAGTGCGGCCAGTTTGGATCTCGGAGCGTGGAGATGCTGCCGCATGGCGAGCAGCGCTAAGCGTTATGTGATCGTTATGCCGGACGGCTCGCTGGTTGCCGACATCTACGGCAAACCGGCCGTGTTCACGTCGCGCGAGGAGGCGGAGCGCTGACTAATCCCTGGGGAGCGGGTGACTGCGGCGCTGACGAGCCCTAATAGTCTGGCCGGTCCTGTCAGAGCTGTGTGGCACGCGATGCCGCACATTGCTTAACCGCCCTGATGCCACGCAGGTCCCGCACCAAACCGCCCAGTCCATTCAAGGGGTTCAACTCCTCGCCGGAGGTGATCCGGCTCGTTGTCCTCATGTATGTACGCTTCCCGCTCAGCCTGCGGAACGTCGAAGACTTGCTGTTCGAGCGCGGCATCGATCTCTGCCACGAGACGGTGCGGTTCTGGTGGAACAGGTTTGGCCCGCTTTTCGCTGCCGACATTCGTCGTCAGCGGGTCAGCCAAACGCGTGGGTTCCGTCACTGGAAGTGGCATTTGGATGAGATGTATGTCCGGGTGAACGGCGAGATGGTGTACCTTTGGCGTGCCGTCGATCACGAGGGTGAGGTGCTGGAAAGCTACGTCACTCGGACCCGCGACAAGGCCGCAGCCCTGCGCTTCATGAAGAAGGCCTTGAAGCGGCACGGGTCTCCTGCGGCGATCACCACGGATGGGCTCCGCTCCTACCGTGCAGCGATGACCGAACTCGGCAACACGGAGAAGCATGAGATCGGCCGCTACGCCAACAACCGGGCAGAGAACAGCCATCTCCCGTTCCGACGACGCGAGCGGGCAATGCTGCGGTTCAGGCAGATGAGGTCACTGCAGAAGTTCGCGTCCGTTCACGCTTCGCTCCACAATCACTTTGCCCAGGAACGCCACCTCGTCGACCGCACCACATTCAAGGAACGTCGCTCCGCCGCCGTGGCAGAGTGGCAGATGCTTGCTGCATAAAGGTGTCTGCTCATGAGCCGAGATCCGCCAAGTGGAGACTGGTTCGCAGAGGACTGACAGCACCCCTCGCGGCGACGCGAGGTGGCGGCGACGGCAACCCGGGCGGCACCGGCTTGGCGCGCCCATTAGGCTGCGGCGAGACCGATCGGCCCCGCGCCGAGCACCAGCACCCGGTCGCCCTGGCCCGCACGCGAGACTCGCGCCGCGCGCAGCGAAACGGCAAGCGGCTCGACCAGCGCGCCCGCGTCGAAGCCGACACTGCGCGAAAGCGGCACGCACCAGCCCGGGTTGGTCAGCACAAACTCGGCACAACCACCGCCAGGGCCGGAACCGAACATAGAGAACTGTTTGCAGCCCATGCCGTCGCCGGTGCGGCAGGACACGCACCGGCCGCAGGTGACATAGGGCAGGACCGCGACATGCTCGCCGACGGCGACGCTTTGGGCTCCCGGCCCGAGCGCGACCACCTCGCCGGACACTTCATGCCCCGGGATAGCGCCTTCGGCGAAGCTGATCATGTGGCCCTCTGCCATGTGCAGGTCACTGCTGCAGATGCCGCGGCGGTGGACCTTGACCACCACCTGACCGGCGCCAGGGGTGGGATCGTCCTCCGCCTCCACGGTGAGCTGGCGGTCATTTTCGAGGAATACGGCGGCGCGCATCGGGGTTCCCCTCAGGGCGAATGCTTGTCGGATGGGGTACTGCGATGTCAACGGCAATTGGCGGGGGAAGTGTATCCCTGCCCTGCACTGGTTAGGCGCGCCAAGTGGAGACGAGCTCGCATTCGACTGAGCATGGCGGAGTGATGCACACCGCCGCCGCTTTTCTCTTGCGACTGGTGGAGCTTGCCGCGGCAGTTCTGTGGCCGCGGTAAGCTCCACCCAATGCCGGGCTAACGTGACCGACGTGGCGCGGGGACTGAACTCACCCGGTCTTGGGGATTGTACCAGATCGGCGAGGACCAGGCGCGTTGCTGGATCGTTGCAGGAACATCCTGTGGCAGCGGCAAACCATATTGAAGCGCCCTTATCGTGGTCCACCGGGGAGTCGGAATCTCCAGCACCCTGACATAATATACTGCATTGTTGGCTGCCCGGAAACTCGGGTCGGTCCACACCGTCGCCAGTCGCGCAGCGCCGATAGTATTGCTGTATGTCCCAGTCTGGACATTCACCGTGGTGCCGATGGCGGGCAATTTGCCTGTCTTCGGATCAATCCGGCGAGAGCCGGCCCAAGCGATGTCAAATATCCGCTCCTGCTGCTTCCCGCCCACCTGCCAGAGCTTTACGATCTGGATGCGGTCGAGATTGCCGCGTTTGGGATCCTTGATCGCCTCAACGGCAAACGAAGGCGCTGTCCCCTGCGCCGCGGGTAGGTCGCCGCCCATGGGCACGCCTCGCTGATATGCAGTGTGCACCCAGTTGGCGGCATGCTGGAGCCCTGGGGTAAAACCCCACCCGCCGAAGAACCGAAGTTTGATGTGGCTGCCTGAGGTCGCATAGGTTTCTTTGCGCCGCAGGGCGTCGAAGATCGCTTCGCGGGTGTTTGATTCCGCCCAGACACCGGTCAGGGCTGCGGGGCTGAGGACCTGCGGCTGAAGCGCCGAACCGGTTGGTTGGCCCCCGACCCCGATGGCCCGAGCAGCCGCTGCGCGATCGGCGGGTTTCCCGCCGCCAAGGTTCGCCGAAGCGGTTCCACCATATTCCTCGGCGGTATTTACCGACAAGCCAGAATGGAGGTCGCCCGCGCCGACCGCACCATCCTTGTACGGATTTACGCCGATCTTGCGCTGGATCACCAGGCCGCGGCCGAGCGCGTCGCGCCAGTAAGACCCCTGTGGCTTGGACGCGAGGTTACCAAGCAGCAGGTGATCGAAAATTTCGTAACCGGCGAACTCATCGTTGCTGGAAAGGGCAGGATGCGTTTCCGACGTGCCCTTGTTCTGGGCGACTTCCGAAAGGGGCTCGTTCGCCACCCGCAGTTCAGCATAGCCTTCGTCGATCGGGCGGCCTTTCAGCGTAGTCCAATCGTACATCAAGCCGTTGGAGGCATTCCCGTTGTGGGCGATAGCCAGGGCGTCGTAGCCTTGAGACCGGATCTTCGAAAGCCAAGTCCATAAGTCTTGCGGGTCCGTGGAATCCTGAGCCGTAAACGGCGACGGCGCTGAAGCACCACGGAAGATCACGTTGCGGTGGAGGTTCTCGCCCGATGGCATCGAGGTCCATTCATAGGCGACGAAGGTCGTGAACTTGCCCGGCTCATAGGCGTTATTGGCAGCAGCGATGTTGCGCGCCCACGTCGAGGCGGCGACCCGCTCGTTGTCGGGCCCCAGCCGTTTGCCACTGAGCAATCCGACGAGTTTGAAGAAGTTTTCATAGCCGCCGGCATGGGCCAGTTTGCCAATCTCGGAAAGCGAGAAGGCGCTGGTGGGATCGTCAAGCTGGTTGAACACGCCGATGTTCTCGGAGTGATCGGTCACTGCCAGGAAATCAAGCGGTTCGCTGCGCTTCACCGGCTGCCCGAGATAATTGATCGTGTCGCCCTTGGCGAAGGCATAGGCCTCTTCCGGCGTCGTCTTGGTACCCATCAGCACATAGGCATCAAAGCTGTTGGTGGTGTGGAGGTGCAAGTCTCCGAAATAAGCTTCCCGATCGGGATTGACCTTGATCTGCAGAGCCGGCCGTGCGGCTCCGGTCGCTTGCTGGGCGGCCTCGGCCTTGTTGCCAAAGCCAATCACGACATGCCAGGCGAGCGGTAGGGCTACGGTACCGGCGAGCAGCCATTTGGTCCTGCGTTGCATGATTTATTCCTTCTTGCTGATGGTTAGATGACAGTGTCGAGCGCGGTGTGCAGGCGCTCGAGGAACCAGAACGTGGCGAATGAGCCGATCGCATAACTGGTGGTGGTCCATGCGATCCGCGTAGCGGCGGTCGGCCAGCGCAGCCGGCTGAGGGCCCAGAGCAGCGCCGCGATTGCCGCTACGAAGATCAGCTGCCCCAGCTCAACGCCCACATTGAACAGGAACAATGCCGCCGGGATGTTGTGCTGGGGCAGCCCGATCTCCTTCAGCGCGCCGGCAAAAGCGGCGCCGTGAAGCAGGCCAAAACCGAAAGCGACGATCCACGGCTGGCGCTGGGTGATGCCGTCGATCCCGCCCGCCTTGCGTACCAGTTCCACGGCCAGGAACAGGATAGAATAGGCGACCATCGCCTCAATCAGCTGTGGATTGACCGAGATCAGCTTAAGTGCAGTCAGCGCCAGAGTGATCGAATGGGCCACGGTGAAAGCCGTGATGGTGCGCAGCAGTTGCCGCCAGCCGGCGCTGAGCAGCAGCAGTCCAAAGACGAACAAGAGGTGATCAATGCCGGTGAGAATGTGCTGGACGCCCAGCTTGAGATAGGCCGGCACCGAGGCCCCGGAGTGGGCGTTGACCGCGAAAGAGCGCTGGGCGGCGTTCAGCACGCGCTGTTCCTCGTCGCCGTTCTTCAGATGGACGAGCACCAAGGTGTCAGTGATCGTCCGTTCCAGCCCGTCGATTCCGACCTCGCGTCCATCAAGTCCGCCCGCTCCTGGATCGACGGCCTGCCAGCGCTGGAGTTGGAAGTTTTCGGCGTCTTCTATCCCGTCAGGCTTCCGGTCGAGCAACCCGCCGGCGATCCTTGGGTGCAAGGCCACTGCCATCAGACCGACCGACGGTTGCTTCCATAAGACATCGAGCTTGCCGTCTGCACGCTCGGTGATCTCGAGATAGGCGGGGCGGACCTCATGGGCCTCGACCCGCGAGATGAGCGCGATAGTGGCGAAGATCACCGCCACCAGCCACACCAGGAGGGGAAAGCCGTGCCGGGCCATCACTGGTTCTCCTGCCGGATGCTATATCGGGCCAGAAGCTGGCGATATGTCGCATCATTACGCGCAGTCCGGTCCTGCTCCTGCCACGCGGCTAGTACATCACGGCGAACGGCGGCGAAATCGCGTTGCCGCGCCGGCGAGACGTCGGTCACGCGAATGACATGCCAGCCGAATCCGGAGCGGATTGGGCCGACCCATTGCCCGGGCCGCGCGGCGAACACCGTCTTGGCAAAGGTCGCGTCGCCGAACAGCCGCTCTGCATCTGCCTCGGCGAGACCGGCGACATTCTTCGGTCCGGGGAAAGGATCGCCCTCAGGGGCAACGTTCCCGTGCGCCAGCTTCAATTGGGTGAGCGTGGCCAAGCTCCTGGCAGTGGCCTCACCGCGCTGGTCAATCGCGAAGTAGCGTTGTTCGAAGCTTCGCCGGGCGGGCTCGGCGAAGTCTGCCGCGTGTGCGGTGAACCACTGGCGCAACTCACTCTCGGTCGGAACGCGCGGCGTCGCCAGGTCACCTTGCAGGAACTGGTACTTTTGGGCGAGCCGGCGGCGGACGATCTCATCGTTGCGGTCAAGGCCTAAGGCCAACGCCTCACGCAGGTAGATCTCTTCGCGGATGGTATTATCCACCATGGTGCGCATTTGGGCCGGTGTTGGCTCGCTTCCGTATTGCTGGACATAGCTGGTCTCGATCCTGGCGAGATCTGCTGGAGCAAGCGTGATGACGTAGCGCTGCGAACGCTCGTCGAGCCAGTGCGAAACGGCGAAGATCAGGAGGCCCAGGAGGAAGAAATGAGTGAGCGGTTCGCGCTGGACCAGCCGCAGCTTCGCCAGGACACGAGAGCGGCGCGTGCGTGGCTCGGATGGGTAAGAGGGGGGGCTCGGCGCTGCAGTCGCGGCGCTATCTGGTTCTCTGAAGGTCTTGTACATCGCTCTCCTTCTGGGCCGCAGCCACGCGAGAGGGGGCGCGACGCCCAAGCGCCGCGCCCGGTGGAGTGAACTCAGAGCTTGACCCGGAGTGTCGCGCCAAAGGTGCGGGGGTCCCCCACAGCGGCAGTGATCAAACCATAGGTATTTCCAGCGCCGCGTGAGACGTAGTAGTTCTTGTTCGCAAGGTTGCGGGCCCACAGCGAGAAGTCGTACTTCCCGTCAGCGGTGCGCAGGCCGATTTTGCCGTTGAGCAGGCCATAGCCAGGCACAATCGCGAATACGGAATTGGTTGCGCTCGAATTGAACGACGAGCGTTGCAACCAGTCCCCGTGGAGGTAGGCGACAAGGCCGTCGTTGATCGGACGGGCGAGATCGGCGGCGACTGACCAGGCGAACTTGGACACCCCGGGTAGCCGCTGCCCGGAAAGATTCTGTACGGGGCTCGCCGCAGGGTTGTTTTCCGGAGCGTTGGGCGCGTTGGCGTAGCTGACGTACCGCGTGTCGGTGTAGGCGCCCGATGCGGACAAGCTCACCCATTCACTCGGCGCATAGGTCAGGTCTGCCTCCACCCCTTTGGAGCGGACTTGGGGGATGTTGTCGATATACTGGACGAAACTGGCCCCGCCGGGGACGCTCACGTTTGCCTGGTAATCATACACGTTGGTCAGGAAGGCGGCGGCGTTTAACGTGACGGTCCGGTTGGCGAACTGACTTTTCAGGCCGATCTCGAAGTTGTCGACCTTTTCGGGGCGGATCTGCGCATGCCCGAAACCGCCCGCGGTGACGTTCAGCCCACCCGACTTGTTGCCGCGCGAATACGTCGCATAGACCAGTGCATCGGCGGTGACTTTGTACCCCAGAGTGAAAAGGCCGGAGAGCGCATTGCTTTTCTGGGCGGTCGAGAAGCTCAGGTCGGTGGCCTGGAACTGGGCGTACTGGGCCGGAACGAGTGAGGCAAACAAGAGGGCGCGGTCGCCTCCCGACCCGGGCGCAAGGAAGCGAGTGAAGGAACCGGTCTTATCCTCATGCGTGAAGCGTAGGCCAGCGGTCAGCGTCAGCGGCTCTGCGAGGTGCACGTCGACCTGGCCGAATGCCGCGTAGCTCCTCGTGCATGGGTCCGAATATGAGCCAATTTCCAGACCATTGAGCGCCGTGGACGCGGCGGCGATGGCGGTCGGCGTATTGGTAGCTACTGCCGGGTTAAGGTTGAAGACAGCAGCATCGGGGCCGTAAGCAGTGGCGCCATAGCCGCGAACGACCTGCCGGAAGTAGTAGAGCCCCGCCTGCCAATCAATAAAGTGCTTGCCCGAGGAGGCCACGCGCAGCTCCTGGCTGAACTGTCGCTGGAAGTTCTGCTGCTGGGCCTTGGTGGTGCTGGAGATCGGGAGGCTGTCGCCGTCGTTTGCCGGATACCAGTCCCACCAGCGGTAGGCGGTTATCGAGGTCAGATGCGCGCCGCCCAGGTCATAGTCTAGCTCGCCCGAGACGCCGTAGCTTTCCATGTTGGCTTGATAATGCGAATTGGAATTTCCGCGGCGATCGAAAGCGTTGAGGTCGAGATTGCTCGGGGTTAGCCCGAACCGGGCAAGCCTGGCGACGATGTTGTTTGGTACCGCCGCGCCAGTGGCGTAGCTTGTAAAGTAGCCGTCGTAGAGATTGAGAATGAACTGCTGCCGCTGCTTTGAGTAGTCGCCAATCAGCCGGATCTTGAGATCGTCATTCGGCTTCCATAGGAGTTGGCCACGCAAGCTGAAGTTATCGTAATCCTGGGCTTTGGACTGGTTGAAGACGTTAGTCAGGAAGCCACCGCGATGAGTGTCGGCGACAGTGAGGCGGACAGCAAGGGTGTCGCTAAGGGGCGCTGAGCCCGACAGCCGCAACTGGTGATAATTCCAGTTGCCGAGCGAAGTTTCCCCGGTCAGATCCGGCGTGAAGCTGGGCTCGCGGCTTGAGATATTGATCGCGCCGGCCGTGGTGTTCTTGCCGAACAGGGTGCCTTGCGGCCCACGCAAAATTTCGATCTGCTGAAGATCAACCAGATCGAATTGTGACTGGCCGGGCCGGCCATAGTAGACACCGTCGAGATAAAGGCCGACACCGTATTCCAGCCCATCCACCGCCAACGACGAATTCGCGCCGAGACCACGAATCGTGATATTGGTGTTGCGCGGGTTAGTGTTGACCACCTGCAGGCTGGGCACCTGCTGCTGGATCTGGTTCAACGTGAAGTTGCCGGTCCGCTCGAAGGCATGTTGGTCAAAGACACTAATGGCAACTGGGACATCCTGGGCATTCTCCTCACGATGGCGCGCGGTTACGACGATCGCACCGCCGTCGTCGGAGTCGGCTTCGACTGCGGCATCAGCTTCACCGGCAGCCAGGGCTGGCGATGCCACGGCAAGGCTGAATGCGAGGAGCGCGGAGGACAGCAGAAGCCCCGCGCGCGGTAGTTTGAAATAGGTCATGATAACCCCCTTGAACTTGTGGTTGGGACGCGCTCCGGCGGTCCGCGCGCAGCGGTCGAGGATGCGCAGAGATGCAGGCCGGGCACGGCGTTGCGGATTTGAGATGGAGCTCCGGAGTGTCGATCCGGACGAGACAGACGGGCCGGCGGCGCGTGGGCTCCAGCCGCGCGCGGCCGAGGCCTTGGTGCGGCAGAGTAAGTCGTCGTGGCGGTCGGCTCAGGTCAATAGTGGTGGATATGCATTCGCATCGCTTCGCCTCATCCTTGGAAGGGGGAACACGAAGCCTGGCGCTGTCGCCCCAGCATCGCGCGCTTTAGCCTTGGTAACGCGGAGCAAGCTGCATCCCGGTCAAATGCCGCGGGCCAAGCCTCCGCATTGGTGCAGCGGGCCTGGCCAGCCGTCTGCACGGAGTAATCTCTACTAATTCAATTGAGTAATGTGGGTCAAGCGAAGGTTTCCTTGTAAGTGGCTTAGCGGGCCTTCAGTGCGGCAGAGTATCGCCAGCAAGCAATTCATCTCGGCGCGTGTCCGAATAGAGCCCCACGGCATCACGGGCCGCCAGCATCCGGCGGATTTCGCCATGATTGGTCTCGTTGAGCGGGAAGCCGCGGATCACCAGGGCGGAGAGCAGGTGAGCAAGGGCCGGGCCCAGAGCGAACACCAGTTGGATGTGGTTTAAGACGGGCCGGCTGTTGACCCGCGCCGGGTCGAAACCCAGCCATCCCAGCAGCGGCAACGCGATGCCGACGGCGACGGCAAAGGCGGCTTTGTCGCTTAGGCTGAACACCGAGAAGAACAGGCCAAGTCGGTCCTGGCCAGTCTCTAGCCGATGATGATCGGCCACGTCGGCGACGATCGCTCGCAGCATTAGGTTGCCTGAGCCTTGGGCTAGCCCTTGGGCAATGGTCAGCCCGGCGAGCAGGGCAACCGAGCCGGGGGTCAGCAAGATCAAGCCAAGATTGATCGCAGCCTGGACCAGTTCGCCGGCCACCGCCGCGGGGGTCTTGCCCAGGCGCCGCCCCACGGCGAGCCAGATTGGGCAGGCAAGAATGCCGAACACGTACTGGAGCAGGAACAGCCCCGGGGCCCACATTGGCTTGCCAATGAAATGGGCAACGAAGAACACGAATACCGCCGTACGCACGCCTTGACCGAGACGGACGGCAAAGTTCGACGCGAGAACCCTTAGCAAAAGGCCGTCGGTAAACACCAGTCGTAAGGAGCGCAGCAGGCCTTCGCTGTGAGGCGGACTAGCGGGCGCCGCTGGTTCCGGCAGAGCGGTGAGTCCCAGCAACATGGCTGGGAGGAACAGGATGAAGACCATTGCGCCCATGCCAGCGAGCTGCAGTCGCGGGGCATCGGCAAAGTGCGTGACCATCAGGCTGGGCAGAATGAGGGCTAACAGCAGGGCAATGGACGTCATTACCTGGCCGTAGGTCGCGATGCGCGTGCGTTCGTGGTAGCGGCCAGCAAGCTCGCCGCCCCAGGCCGCGACTGGTGTCGCGATCATCGAATATCCGAGATAGAGCGTAAAGAGTGCAAGCGAGAGCAGGGCGGGGCCGAAGTTTGCGGGCGGGCAGAATACGGGAATGGCGCCGGTCAAGAATATCGCGCCGCCTATTGCAATCCACGGCCTGCGCCGACCGAAGCGGCTGCGAGTCCGGTCGGACAGGATGCCGATAGCGGGGTCGATCACCGCGTCCCATAAGCGGGCTGCCAAGAATATCAGGCCGACGGTGGTCAGGCTGAAACCGAGCGCACTGGCATAGAGCGCGGGCAGATAAGTTGTAAGCGGCACTTCCACCGCGGCGAGCGGCATCCCGAGCGCAGCGAAACGAATCAGCCGCCCTGCCGGAATGCCTTGCTCTGCCACATTGTTCGCGGAGGGGTATCGGGGTGCCGCGTGAATTCCACCAACTGGTGAGACGACGGTGGACATGGGGAACACTTTCGGAGGCAAATGACGAGGTGGGGTCCAGGGCCCGGCGGTGTCGCCGGCCCCTGGACGCATTCAGGCGTTCAGCACCTCGCGATTGCGCTCCTTGCGGAGTGTCTGGCTGCGTCGGCCGTCGATGCCGACCGGAACGTCGCCCGCGATAGTCGCGCGCCGGAGCGTCCGGCGCTGGAGGGCGAAGTCGGCGACGGCACGGTGCTGCGTCGCACGATTATCCCAGAATGCTACGTCGCCCGGATGCCAGCGCCACCGGACGACGTTCTCCTCACGGGTGAGGTGTTCCTGGAAAATTCTGAAGATACGGTCCGAATCCGCTTGGGTCAGCCCGACGAAGCGTTTGACGAAATGGCCGAGCAGAAGGCTGCGCTGGCCTGAGACCGGATGGACTCTCACGACCGGATGTTCGGTTTCGTAAACCGTGGAAGCGAAGACCGCTTTGTGCTGCGCTGTAAACTTCTGGGCCTTTTCGTCGGTCGAGTTCAGCAGAGCGGCATAGTCGTAGTCGTTGCTGTGAACTGCCCACAGGTCGTTGGCCAGTTGGCGGAGTGGTTCAGGGAGAGCTTCGTACGCCGTTTCACCGTTTGCCCACACCGTGTTGCCGCCGGCCTCGGGAATGGTAATGGCGCGCAGGATCGAGCCCTTGGGGTAAGCATCGACAAAGGTCACATCGGTGTGCCAACTGGAAGCCGCATAGCCTTCGCGGCTGTCCAGCTCGAGCAGATAGCGCGACCCTTCGGCAACCGGCACAGTCGGATGAGCAACCGGTTCGCCGAACAGTTCGGTAAAGGCCTCGTGTTCAGCGTCATTAAGGTGATGCTGCCCGCGGAAGAATATCACCTTATGGCGCACGAGCGCGGCTTCGATCGCCCGAACGGTAGCGGCGTCCAAGTCTCCGGAGAGGCAGACGCCGCGAATTTCCGCACCGATGCGGCCGCCAATCGGATGAATGTCGAGCGTCGATGTCGGGTCCTTGGCGTTTGGGTAAGTGGATAGGATTTCGGTCATGGCAATGGTCCTCGATTGCTGCGGCCAAAGTAGGCGCAGCAGGGCCGTCCACCTTGAGCAGGCGGCGAAGGCCTGGCGGGCGACGACAAGGTCAGCCCGACGGGATGTCGGAATCGCGAGCGGCGGTGTGCCGGTTGCTAGCTAGTCAGATGTTGAAGTGGATCAGTCGCATCGTATCACCTCATCAGTTGAGGGGATCACGATGCCGGGCGTGGTCGCCTGAGCATCGCGCGCTTTAGCGGTTGGTAACGCGGAGCAAGCTGCTTCCCGATCAAAGGCCGCGGACGAGGAACCCGTGTGGTGACGCAACCAACCTCGTCCCGGGCGCGTCGGGGTATGTCTACCTAATTGGTCGACTTACCTTACGTCAAGCCAAAGCTTTCATTAATTGGCACAAACCCGCTCTTTCTCGGTAGGGAGTTGCCCGCGTGGGCTCGACCGAGCAGCCTTGTCGTCGATGCCTCTGCTGGATGCAACGGCTTACGATTCGTCTCTTCAGGCATTGTCTACTGATTAACTTGAGTATACCCTGCTAGGGTCGGGACGTAGTCCGAGTCGACCGGCCCTTCCCTCATCCACCGGAGACATGCGTCATGGCTGTGCAGCAAAACGACTCGAGCCCCGCCGAGGGCGGACCGCTTATCTTGTTGGTTCCAGGGCTGAACAACAGCGGACCAGACCATTGGCAAACCCGGTGGGAACAGACCCTGCCTAACACCGCGCGTGTGGACCTCAGCATGTGGGACAATCCTCATCGCAACACCTGGGTCAATCAGCTAAACCTCGCAATTCGAAGCGCGTGTCGGCCTGTCGTTCTGGTTGCGCATAGCCTTGGTTGTGTCACGGTCGCCTGGTGGGCTGAATATGAGCAGCCCGGGCCGGATAGCCCCGTCATCGGGGCTCTGCTGGTGGCGCCCCCCGACGTGGATCGACCTGGTCTGGATCCACGACTTGTCCGGTTCGCAGCTTGCCCCAGGCGTGAGCTACCATTCCCGAGCATCGTCGCCGCCAGCCGGGATGATCCGTTCTGCAGCTTGCGCAGTGCAATCGCGCTGGCCCGGGACTGGGGCAGCCGCTTCGCCGACGTCGGGGAACTCGGGCACATCAATGCCCGCAGTGGCTTGGGGGAATGGAAGCAAGGCCAGCACCTCCTGAGCCAGCTGGTGGGACGCGAGGACAGCACCTATTCGCAACGCGGGTCAGCTGGTTCAGCTGTCTCGGACAGGCTGTGCGATGCGCGTCGATCACGGCATCAATGATAAAAGGGGAAGGGAGGCTCCGACACGGGGTTCGGTCGAGGCGCCCAATCATCGATGAGATAGCTGGTAAGCTGTTGCGTAGCAGACAGCCTCTTGGCAAGCCTTCCCGGCAAACCGATTAGAAACTTGGGAGGATCCTGGCTAGCCCATGCTGTCGCAAAAGACCCGTTACACCATCCGGGCGCTCCAGCACCTCGCAGACCATTGGCAGCAGGGTTCTGTCCGGCTCGATGCAGTTGCTGAGCGACAAAATATTCCCCGCAAGTTCCTCACAGTAATCATGTCCGAGCTGGTGCGGGAAGGTCTTGTAATCTCTCGGCGCGGCCGTGAGGGAGGCTATGAACTCGCAGTCGCGCCAGAGAAAATTCGCTACGGCGACATCATCCGGTTGACCCGCGGCAGCCTTGCACTGGTCCCCTGCGCGGCGCGCAATGCGCATGAGAACTGCACCAATTGTCTGCCCGAGGCCCAATGTCGTTTGCGCGGCTTGATGCTCACCCTGCGCGATGAAATGGCAGCCATGCTCGACCGGGTGACCCTGGCCGATCCGATTGAGGTCGAGCCTCCGTTCGCCAAGGAGCGGCCCGCCGCATAGTAGCTGCGCTTTACCCCCAGCAAGCCAATCTCTCATTGTCTATTGATTGAGTAGAGTTATGCGTGCGCCTCACAAGGAGGCGTAGACCATGACACCACCAACTGATTCGCGCGGGGCTGACCCAAAGCGAGCAACGCCCGATGAGGCAGCCGCGATTGCCATCAATGCCGTCGCGGACGCAGTCTCGCGGCTGCGCTACGGCGCCATCGGCCTGACCGTCCACGACGGGCGGGTCGTCCAGCTGGAAGTCACCGAACGCCAGCGCTTCAC
>Ga0207681_10001302_pt1 | contig 16106 bp, 20 predicted proteins | sample KBSS53metaG_FD_184324 | JGI IMG/M metagenome (GOLD analysis project Ga0207681, IMG submission 184324) | Switchgrass rhizosphere microbial communities from Kellogg Biological Station, Michigan, USA - KBS S5-3 metaG (SPAdes) (version 2) | ecosystem: Host-associated > Plants > Roots > Rhizosphere... | reverse complement strand
AGCCTAAAATCATTAGAAAACAATATTCATCATACTTCAAAATTTATTGAAAAAGCTTATCCCAATTTTAAAGTAATTAATTCTGAAATATTTATCGAAAATCTTCATAGTGGTAGCTTAGATCTAAAATTAATAATTAGAAAATCATTACATGCTGTAAAAAGCAGCAGTAAAAATATATCTAATGTCATGCCATCTAAAGAAACTGTAAAGGATATTGTCAAACAAGCAACTATTGCATTAATTATCGAAGGTACAAAGTTGGCCACAGCAGCACCTCAAGTTCCTCCCGTAAATAAATCAATCACTATAAATAATGTAGTTAATATTCAGGCTATGAATCTCTCAGAAGAGGATTATCAATCTATCTTAGGTAAAATATCTCAAAAAACTTTAGCAGAAAATGCCATAAATATTACTAAGCCTGCAAAACTGGAAGATACGGCCGAAATTAAATTTAATCACAATGACAAAAGTGAAGTTGTCTTTGATCGTAAAACATTAGATCCAATTCCAACAAATTACGCACCCCAAGAACAAGAAGAGCGTGAACAGTTTTACCAGGATATTAAATTATCAATCTATGCTTCAGATAAAGATAGAAGAGAAACTGGATGGGCAGGCTCTATTCACTCTCTTAATCACAATCGAATTACACTTAAGCTTAATGAAAGTGTTAAACCTGATCAATTACATGGAATGACCGAAGTTATTGCTAGTGTAATAGTTCATGAGAAATTTAATAAAAATAAAAAAAAATATGAAATCGGATATATAGAAGTATTAGGCTTTAAACCTTGAAATAATGCATATATAAAAAAATAACATGAGCCTAAACTCAGCCTCATGTTATGAAAATTTATGCATTATTGATCTGCACTAACCTCTTTTATTAGTTCAAAACCTGAACTGATTGCTGTAACCCCTGCTGAATATCCTGAACTTGAACGAGATCAGCTTCATTTTTGAGATTTTGTGGTGATGTTTCTCCCGTATAAAACTCTTCCACAGTTTCCAGTCCCTCCTCTCCATCCACCTCAAACAGAGCATTGGTATAATCAATTGGTGCTTTTAAATTAGGCCAACATGCGTAAAGCCTGTTCCAGTCCACGTTGTTTTATGCCTGCCCCTGCACTAAACCATGCTGAATCCAGTCGATGATCAGTGCTCATGGCCCGACGTTCGTGATCGACAAACTCGGTAATACTACAAAGCAACCCATAAGCAGTATCTTTAGCTGAAGCTAATTCAGCCCCACGTCCATGTCCGTTAAACATAGTCATGACCTTAGACATAGCACGTCCATTTGGTTCTGTTTTATTGTCAGCTTTGGTTGAATGGATTTGTTTAGGCGTAGCTAGATTACGGTAGAACTGAATGATACTTTCGCCCTGTTCGGCAATACTCAGGTTCGTGTTATTGAACACGGCATCAAAGTAAGCTGCTGCTTCCTGTTGGGTAACTTTACGCTGGCTGAGTTGCTTCATTTCATACATGTGTTCGTCCCATGCACGAACCGAAATACCTAGTTGCTGTTTAATCTTTTCAGCATCGAATTTGGTACTGTGTGGAACTTTCACCACACCTGCACTGCTATTCTGCCCGCGTAAGGCAATCGCTAAGGTGTTATTACACACCACACGAATCGAAGTAAACTGCGCCGTGGTTGCCAATGTACCATCACATGCGGTTGCCAACAAAATGTAGCCATTACTGACATCCTTGCCTTTTAATGCTGCCGATTGTCCTGTTCTTGCCAATGCCCAGAACTTACGCCCACCTTTGAGTACCCCTGCCGTTTCCAATTCAAAGCCTGATTGCTTGGTAAGGTCACGGTAAAACTCTAAAATCTCTTTAGGCTGTACTTCCTGATAACGCTGACTCACCACTGATAACGGCGCATGAGTATCTGAACGATAAAGCACTCGCTGTTCTTCATAAGGCATCAGGATATTTTGTCCCCGTTCATTCTTTGCCATATAACTGACATTGGATGATTCTATTTGCCAGTCCATGCCTGCTTGCTGTGCCCATACTTCTATTGGTTGATTCCGAGGGAGTTGATTTCCCAGACCATGCCAAGGGGTTTGACCAACGAATGCCATTGTTTCTATTTGATGTGCCATTTTTAACCTCTGCTTTGATAAATGTATTCATTTCCGAAATAAAAAAGCCTGCTATCAAAGCAGGCCAGATTGGTATACAGACTGTAGTTCTGTAATAGTTGTCGATTAGATGATGTAGATCTGAAAAAATTTAGAACGTTGTACCTCTTATTTGAGGTTTAAGGACTAGATTACATCCCTTTGTTCGAAGTATCGTTAGAGGACTATTCGAAGTATTACTTATTACAAATTGGGGATGTAACAAATTGGATTTACAAAGAAAAAAACTTGCCGTTTTAATTGATGCAGATAACTCTTCTATCAATTCTATTGACCTAATTCTCGAAGAAATAGCTAAATATGGAATAGCGAGTGTTAAAAGAGTGTATGGTGACTGGAGTAGTGAAACACTAAATAAATGGCGTGATATTTTATTACCTCACGCGATTACGCCAGTTCAACAATTTGCCTATACCATTGGTAAAGATGCGACAGATATGGGCCTTATTATTGATGCGATGGATTTACTTTATAGTGGTGCTCTAGATGGATTCTGTATTATCTCCAGTGATAGTGATTTTACCCCTCTGGCCTCACGTATCCGCGAAAGTGGATTGGTTGTCTATGGTGTAGGACGTAAACAAACCCCTGAAGCATTCCGTAAAGCCTGCGACAAATTTATCTATGTTGAAAACCTGATTGAAGAAGATAAATCTTCTGGTGAAAACAAGATGATGCTTTTAACCAAGGATTCAGTAAAAGAAACAACAGTAAAACCACCTGAAAAAGAAGTAGTTCCAAATATTGACCGAACAACTTTAAATCTGATTTATAAGGCAGTTAAAGACAATTCTGATGAAAGTGGATGGGCTAATCTTTCTATCGTAGGACAATATATTAATATGGTTTACCCAGACTTCGACTCACGTAATTATGGACGCGCTAAGTTATCCGGTTTGATTAAAATGCTAAACCTATTTGAAACTAAAATTGTAGGTAGCCAGATGTATCTTAAGAAAGCAAAAAATACTAAGCAGAATAGTCAAGCATGCTAATCGTAAGTCAATAACAAAGAGATTTATATACTGAATCGATCTATTTAGATAATAGGGACTTTACCAAGTGTATAGCCATTCAGTTATACACTTTTTAGTTTTTAGAGATTCTAAAACCCGCGCCCATTATGCTCGAATGGCAAAGCAAAGCGATGTTCGCATTCCAGACAGTGATATAAGGTTTGTGGTAACGGTGACTCTTTTAGAGTTGGATCAGGCGTCTGTTCATGGACATGATTTAAAAGACAGGCTGCACAGCCAATCGCTCCACCAACCAAAGCACCAATAACAAAAACAATGGGCCGTTGCCCCCTGATCATACGAGCTCCAGATGCACCCATTGCAGCATAGTTCACTACATAGTGCAGCAGGTTTTGCATTGGTGGTTTGGGAAAAGATTTCCGTTGAGTGGTGGTTTTAGTTGAGTTTTTCTGATCAACAATTTCAACTTCGTCACTACTACAAATTGGGCAACAGATTCGGGACATGATGTCCTCCTTAAATACTAGACATAAAAAAGAGCCTGCGGATTCGCAGGCTCTTTTTGTCTTGGTTAAATTTTATTGTTTACTGACCACGCCGTTTGTTTTTACAGTCAGCAACAGCTCGGGGTATGTAACTTAAACTCGGGTGACAAGGATCACTTCGCCCCGGAATATAAATACCTCCAAATTTTCGAGGTTTTACACCAATGAAAGTGACAAAAGTGCTATTGGTGGTATAAGGAATCCGTGCCACAGTGTTATAAGCACTTGGACCAACACTACCCAGTGCTAAAACCTGTTCACATTCATTAAACATCGATGCTTTAAAGGTTCTTCGGGTTCCATTAACTAAAACAGTCTTATAAGTACAAGTCACTGGTCCGGAATATCCTGCTTGTTCTACTAAATATGCAGGTATTTCATGGGGCTTAAGATCCACTGCATACACTGAAATACTGATTACTGCTAACCCGAACCCTAGAAATAGTTTTTTCATTTGATCACTCTCTATTTCTTAATGGATTACAAAGTACAAGTAAGTTCAACACTGTCGATGGTCTGTTTCGTTTTGATATCAAACATAGTTTGCATGAGCAAACATTCACCAGTATTCGTATAAGCACTGTGGAATATTGCCATTACATATTCCTCTTCTGGACCATATTTCATCACTTGCCAACCTGACCAGTTATTCGGAATTGAAGTCACCTTATTGCCATCTGTAATAGAGAACCAATATTGCGTATTCTTGTCTTGAGTTTCGTAAAAAACATCTTCCCATTCTTTAGGAAGTTGGCTAATTTCAAACAAACCACAGGATACTTTATCTGAAGTTATGCATTTTCCACTATCCATGTAAGTCGTGTATAACCCATTACCAAGGGATTTACCTTTACTATTTCCAACTGTTTTTTGAGTAGAACCTGCTTTCTTTTCCAGTATGTCTAATACAGGTTCACTAGTCGCCTGAATAACAGGCTCAGAGATAGCAACAGATTCCGAAACAGATGCTGTAACTGTTGTTTCTGATTTAGGCTTTAAAAACTTGTCATAGCCGACCCATCCTGCAAGTACCACAACAAGTGCAGATAAAACGCCAATAATAAAAGTCTGAATATTTTTAGATTGTGATGTCATCATGCTTCCCCCTTTCGGTTTCATGAATTTGCTTCATTAATGAGAGCAATTCGGCAGCTCTCTCATTTAGGTAATATGTATTTAAAATTTCTTTATTTATGGTTTTCTAGATTAAGGTCAGCTTGATCAAAAGCAGGGACTTCATCTTTGTCAGTAATGCTTGTCACTGCTGTATCAGCATGACTAGTTGCAGGACGGCGGGCATCTTTAAGCATCTGTTCTGTTGATTGATCCTGAGCATGGTCATAGACATAAAACAATGCAAATGACAGAATAAAAATCACCGCATAAGCCGTGTACCATTTCCAGCGCCGTTTCAACCGTTGTGTATTGATTGCCATCGACTACGCTCCAAGATAGGCTTTTAATACAGCTCTGGCCTGATTGATCTGCTGTGCCTGTTGCTCAATGAGCTGCTGTACTGATTCTGGTAGGCTCTGGTATTTATCGGGGTGGAAATCGGTCATCTTTTGTCTATAAGCCTGTTGCAGACATTGTTCATCCAGCTCTTCTGGTCTGATTTCCAAAAGCTTGCACGCATTTACCTCTTCAATTGTTAACTCCAGTCCGCCATTGCTTTGCCCAGCTAAATCAGCAACACGCTTGAAATAAAGTTCAAAAGTATCTTGTAAGAGTTGCTGTGAAATATTGAAAGCTCGGCATAAATCAGCAATAAAATATTGCACCTGCTCCTGTTCAATTTTGGAACCCAGCATAAAACGGACAAGCTCATCAATCGTTTGCATGCGAAGCTCATATGGAAGCTGATCACGAAACTGCCAGACTTGATCTAGTAATGCACGGTAGTTAAAGTTAGGCGTGGTGCTTGTCAATTGTTGTATATACTGTTTTTCTTCTATGCTGGCTTGGTCTGTTGAAAATCGTAGTCGCATGGTTTCACACGAATCGTTATCCCATCGCCCGTTACAGTAAGTTAAGTAATAAGCATACAAGTTGAGTATAGTTTTAGCTTCAGGAGGAAACTCATCTGAAGTAGATGAATGCGTTGCTTTCATTTGACTGAGTTCATTTAAGAATGCCACCAAAGTACGAACTACGCCTTTATCGAGTTGGGTAAAGTTCAGTTCATCCTGACCATTAATCAAAATAGAACTGGTGATCATACCGATATCAGCCTCTACCCGCTGGATGTGTTCAAACAGATGGACTTGCCCATCTTCAAAACTAGCTTTATAAAACAATCCCTTTGCGGTGAGACACATCCCGACCTTGGCACTGCCAAATACCGTATCGTCAATCAGCATCAAGACTTCATCGGGATTCACACCATGAGGTAGGTAGGTCATGGCACCTTGCAACTTCTTATTAGGAATCACTGGGGCAAAATAAATGTTGTCATTACTTCTTAATAAGGACACCCACTGGCTCTTCTGGATCAGGTCATTTATACGTGTCGACATGATACTTCCCCCTAGAAGAACCAGCGTATAAGTGCAGCGGGCCACACTAAAGCACCACCAAGTAAATAAGCACCAGATTGTCCCGGATACTCCCAAATGCAATACAGCCAGTAACCAATCACAATCGTAAAATAGAATGTAAAAAATGGATGTTTCATGATCAATATTCCTAAATTGAGTTGCATAAACCCTTCCCGTTGCCCGAACAGGCAACAGGAATGAGTGATTCAATGATTTGCTTAAGGCTTTAAATATCTTTTATTAAAGTTCATGTACGCATTGTTGACCTGACTGATACATCACTCGGTCCAGATCATCTGGTAGATAGGTCATACGTTCGATCTGGCGCATGACTTTACGACCATAGTGTTCTTCAACTTTGTCATAGACGCAGGAACAATAGCTTCGACTGCCACCCATGTTGTAACAGCCCTGCTTGACGCCCTTTTCAAACTGGGAAGAACAGCCATTTAGGATCAGAACACTGACACCCACCACACCCATTAAAATTTTATTTTTCATCGTTATATCCAGTGACTTGATCATGGAGCTTAGGCTTTTTTAGGCAATACAAAGCCCTGCCAAGGTGTAGCCCACATGACATATTTATTAAGTTAAATTTTTAGACGAAAAAAGCTAAAGCTTGAAAAACCAGAAGTTCATCAAACCCTATTAAAACTAATCAGGAGGCGTAAGAAGAATATGCATAGCCAACTCCTTTATTGGGGGAGTTCTGCCAAAGCATCAATTTAGAATTATGGTGGCAGAACGGAAAAGGGTTGACAGACCGGATTGGATTGATACCAGCACACTCGAAAGTGTCCCTCTCCCGTCCTACCGCAACGGGAGGAGACGAGATGTACCCTCAAAGTTATTCCTCAGAAGGAATAACTCTGATGCAATCCAATAATCGGCCTGTCAAAGCCGACTGGCAATGTAGGCCAGTAAGCAAAGGATAATGTGCAACATTTAAGGTGTCAATGATCTATCGACTAAGTCGTAAAGTGATTGTTATTGTTTTTCATTAGATTAGCCCATTAAACTAACCACTAGGTAAATTTAAGGATGATTCAGTGTTTCGTTTAAAATGTCTTGGAGGTCCTCTGTATGGACAAGAATATTCTCATGCACATAATGAGTTTATTTTTAAAGACAAACAGACTGGTAAACAAACACTCTATCGTAAACAGACCTTAGACTTCATCCCACCACAGGACTTCTTTGTAGCAGAGTCAATTTCTAGTACCGTAGCCTACAATCTTGCATTGCAATTGATAAAAAGGTCTTATTAAAATTAGAAAAGATTATATATTCAAACCTTAGTCGTATCTCATATTGACCCCACTTTAAGAATATGCCATGTTTCTAAAATCATTAAATTTTTTAGGTGAAAACATGTCAATCCCAATGAACCCTCATGAACAAGCAGACTTTGATCAATTCGAAGAAGATAGAGAAGAACAAATTGAGCAAATTATGAAAGAAGAAAACTGTTCTGAAGATAAGGCTAAAGAAATATGGGAAAGTGAAAAAGACAATTCTTAATATATTTGCTGGCCATTGGAGCCTCATCGAATAGGTTCAAATGGCTTTTTTTATATTTTTTTAAAACAAACAAATATCAGAGTATTTTCCACTTTTTCAGCAACTTAAACTTAAGTGTGTATATGTTTCATCTGAAAAATTCACTGCAACTTCGGCCTTACAACAATGCAACCTCCATCACATACACCAGAAAATCGTCAAAAAAATATGCGCCTGTTAAAGAGTATCTTGAACAAGCAACAAAATAAAAAAGCTAACTTTAATCAACTCATCAGAGAAATGCCGATCTCCACCAATGAGCAGAATCAGCTTATTAAAGGCATCAGTAAAAAAGTAAAAGACATATGTACAGAGATTGAAGAGGCCAAAAAAAACAATCAGGAATTGCCTTCTGTCAAAATCACTTATCAGCTTAAGTTTGATAATGACCCGACGCATTACACAATTATCATTCAAGACACCGAAATCATCCCTGAATACCTATATAAGCCTGTTACAGAGCTCACATTCAAAGATATTCTCTTTATGAGACAAGGTAACTTGCACAGTAAGGATGAATATGTACAAATTTTCACTGCTGTCGCAATAACCTTTTATTTGATTATTGAATACTTTCTAGGTGAACCTTCCAATCTCAACCTATCTTTGAGCGAACTGAATACGCAATTAGTGCAGCTCATGGAAAACCAGCCCGGCTATTCAGACTTCGTAAACAATATTGGCTATAGAGATGATGAGCACCAGACGCTTTATAATCTATTTTTGTGCACATACGGTCTACAGCAGACACTCAAGGCCTACCACTTGTACTATAAGCTCTATATCTTGACTGAAGTAAAAAGCAGACACCAACACTTATATAACGATGTCAAACATTGGGAAAAAGAAGTCGGTTTTTACGAGCTTAAACCTGCTTACAAAGAAGTATATGGCTTCTTAAAACGTCTGATTAACGACATGATAGACAGAGGGCTATTAGTAAAATATCAAGTAAAAGGTCCAGATAATATTCGACCAAGCATTTGCCATGACCACAGTCTGCTTAATAATAAAAAACTATTAAAAAACCTTCATGCCAAAGAGTTCAGTGAAATTGGTAACACACAAAAAAAGGCCTACTATCAGGAGTATGCCGACTTCCTAATTCACCTTATTACAAGTGATATTACTTTACATCGACATCAGTATTCATCACTTGAACAAGCGTATTCAACAATCAGTGATCACTATCTCACTCATCTTGAAAAATTCATTGAAGAACGTAAGCAACACCATCAGCACAATTTAGATATTAAACCTGAAAACTATCCCCAAAATATCAAAAAGTGGCTAGAAGAACACTTTGGTAAGGATAAAACCAAAGCACTATTTCTAAAAGGCAATGAAAATCATAAGCTTAGTCAATAAAAAAACCACTCGGTTATATCTACGGTAGAAAGTAGTAATTTTTTAAAGTGCCATCCACGGACCTAAGATAATTTCAGCCTAGGTCCTCTCTTATAAATCGTTCCAGAAAAGGAACATAGAAGGATGGTAACTATGCATATGTTTTTAGTTGTTTTTTTATCTCAAAAATCTCGTTGGGAAAGTGCGTTTTTCATTGATTTTGCCTTAAGAATATTTGGGATAATACTATTATTTATATTACTCCTCAGATATCTAATCTTATCCGCTATCAGACATACTCATGTTCTTTACTCTACTCATTCTAGTGTTTGTGCTCAACACAAAACACTAGATAAAACACTTATCCCTACGCTTAAGGGAAAAGTGCAATGAGAATTAGCCATCAAGAACTTATAGCGAATGTACTCTGTGATCAGACAGAGGTTCCTGCATCCGATCTTACCTCTGTACGACTTCTATTCGGTGACTATCGGATTGAACGCACGTTACAAATCTCAGACTTTGTCCACGAATGTAGTAAGACCACTTTGCCAGCCGCAACAGTCAAAAAAACAGCTAAAGGCACAGGTATTGCAAGATATACCCCTTGGTTCAGAAGCAGTGTTCCGATCTTTGATGAACTGATGATAGACCCGAATGATCTTAAGCCGTTCGAACTATGTGCGGAGGTCAAATCCTTCATGCAGGCACAAGATGACATGGATAGTCCCCCAAGTACCTATGGTCTATTTGAGAACCTTAAATCAGCCAGTTTTGATTATTTAAAGTCACGAGTCGATGTACTTAATGAGTTTATTGAATCGATACGCAGACAGTTAAACACTCCTGAAGTAAAGCAGGCTATTCAACAGAGAATAAAGCAAAGCAGAGAGAATTTAGCTTCGTGTAAGCATATGGTTAATAAACTCTTTATGAAGTACAGCGCACTCACAGTTCTACGTATAGATTTCGCTTATAAGCCAAACCATGAAGATATGCTGAACCCTGAACTAGCTGACCTTGATGAAGGTGAGCTACATGCCCCCCATCAGCTTGAGTTATTGAAAGAACAAGTTCATCAATTTCTAAACAATCGTCGCTGCAATAAGACACTTAAGAAAATTATTGCGTACATTGTTAAATTCGAGCATGGAATTCGCAAGGGGTATCATGCGCATCTGATTTTATTTCTAAATGGCAAGAAGTATTCTAACGACAGTTACTACGCAACTTACTGCACCAAATATTGGGTCAAGCTGACCAATGGTAAAGGCTGCACATATAACTGCAATCTATCAAAGAACAAATACCGAAAGCTAGGTATTGGTCTCATCAATTATCACGACAAAGAAAAACGAGATAATCTCATGATTTGTCTTCAGTATCTCTGTAAAGCTGAACAGTTCTTTATCTTCAAGCGTTTAGGAGCAGCTAAATTTAAACGATTACAGAAAAGTTTAGCACCAGTAATCATCGAGGGTAAAGCCAAAGCTGGCCGTCCAAGAAAATATAAGGGCTGTTAAGAGGTACTATTCTATGCAAACGAATTCTAAAATTACACAAAGCCATGCGATTGCAGCCATGTCTCAAGTACCCTTTGGCCCGACAACATGTCTCTATACGATTGAACAAGCTTGCCAGCAAGCATTGAAAATAAGTTCGATCTATACAACGCAGATTGATGAAGATGGTCAGGAACGGATTTATTTAAATAAATCTGGTCATAAACTTACCTCTTTAATGCCAATCCTCAAAGACTGCCCTTTCTTAAACGGACGGATAGCTCATGCCAAAGCTCATCCGTTTGTAGAAAGTTTCTATCACATCTCACAACAGTCGGGGCTGTTCTACATCCAGCCCAATCAGGAGCCTGATCAGGATTTTTGTCTGAATACGATTCAACAGATTAATCATTATCTGTTAACACGCCAATACGATCAACGGCTTCAAGACTGGAATAAGCAACTGTCTGAACCTACAGTACAAGTTGATGGTTTTCTCAAAGGTATCAGCAAAACAGTATCGGGATATGATCTACAAGAAGTTGTATGTTCCTACCCTCTCAATCAAGACATGTACTCAAGCGCTACTTTTACCAGCCAATCTGATTTTGCGGAATCGATGGATACAGAAATCACCCGACTCATCTGCCAAAGTGAGGAAAATGCTGTGCTTGGTGTATTGGTCAAAAGTGAAGTATCCATTCATTACCAACTCGTTCGCCGTTTTTTAATCTTTACGGAATGTCAGTACATTGATGATCCATCTAGTTTTACTAATCTAGAATTCATGAATGAGGTCAGACGGCTGATAGAACCGAATAGCCTGAATCGTGTTGTATTAGCATGCAATCACCTGAATGGATTTTTATCAAGTAACCGATTCCTTAAGAAATCCTCTGATTTCAAGGAGCAAATAAAACGATTGAAAGCTTATGTGGTTGGTACAGATAAGCTCATCAGAGTGGGTGGAGTACAGCCTACTTTTAAAGTTTTATTTTCTAAATTTGAAATTAAGCAGTAATTGAGCGATTTCACAATGGGAGTATTTCAGTTAACTACCACTGATTACCTGTTCATGAAATATCGCACTATGACTGTTGAACTTTTGACGGTAGTACAAGACTACTATCCTCACTTAAGTAAAGCAGAAGCTCTGAGAAAGGCAAATAATCAAGAATTTCCTTTCTCAGTCTTTAAAATAGATCCAAGCAAACGTGCACCATTTTTGGTACACGTTCAAGACTTGGCTGGTATTTTAGACAAAAAGTATTCTGAAGCAGCTAAAGACTTTGCTACGTTTCATCAATGAGGCGTAGCACCTCTTCCAATTGAATTACATTCCGTCTTGATTTCACAGAAACATACCTCTGCAAACTACTCCAAGAATCATGCAAACTGACTTTCTGAATTTCAGGAATAGTAAAACTTTGTTCTGCAAGTCTCGTACAACCTTCATGTCTTAAATCATGAAAGTGCAAATCTTCAATCCCCAACATTTTACAAGCATCACGGAACTCTTTTCCGATGCTTTTCGGATTCAATGGCAATAAAAGCTGCTCATCATATCCTAACTTAAGCATACGGCTTCGTACTTCATTATCCAATAATAGTTCAACTATTGTTTTACAGGGATCCAACACTTCAAAAGACTTATGGTTGCCTTTTGAACCATTTGGATTTTTCAAATCATGAACTTTCCATGAAGAGTGGTAAGAATCATAATCTTGCAGCCATAAGCGTGTTAGTTCTGCTTCACGTCTACATGAAAAAATTGCAAACCAAATAATTAAATGCATTGGATACTTAGTACCATACTTATTTAATTTCCAACGCTCGGCAAAAAAATTCGTTAAATCAATTAACTCTTCATTTGTTGGAAGCCTATCTCTAACTTTACTAGACGAGATTTGGCGAGTCTTTCTAAGCTGTGCTGTTGCTTTATCGAAGTTACTTAAATCAATCTCCATGCCCCACATAACAGATGCATGAGATAGTACACCTCTAATATGTAAAAGCTCATGCTGCTGTGTACTTGTTGCAATAGGTTCTAAACCAAGATTCGGTACACCTCTACGTCTTAGAGCAACATGCTCAGCCAAATGTGTTGAATGTATTTTTGTGATAATATTGCGCGCGATTGGCAACTTCTTAATTAAGAGTAGAGCATAGCGTTTCGTCCTTCCGTATTCGCTCCCAACTTCATCCAAGTATTTATCTATGGCATCTGACAAAGTTAGGTCAATCAGTTGGTCTTTGCCAAGTAAAATATCTGGGTTTTCTTGAATCTCGACTTCTCTTTTTTTAAGCCAGTTTTCTGCCACTTTTTTTGAATGAAATGTTTTGCTTTCAGAATAAGCTGGATAGCCCTTTTTGTTGATCCGGATAGCAGCTCGGTAACTAACGTTTCCATCTGCACCTTTTCTGGCAGTAATTGACCCCATAAATTTACACCATGAACCATTTTTTTTCATTATGGTGTAAATTTTGGTGTAAATGCAAACCGATTAACGCAGCTAAACATGAGTTCCCACAGATTCAAACATGTTGCAAAACACTGATTAAAGGTATGATTTTTAATGACTATTAACAAAACCATTGAAACTATTAAATCTCCAAGAATCAGTGTAGCTCCAATGATGGATTGGACAACGAAGGATTATCGATTCTTTGCGCGCTTGTTTAACCCAAATGTTGTGCTATACACCGAAATGGTGACCACAGGCGCGATTCTTTTTGGCGATGCTAAACGCCACTTAGACTACAGTGCACAAGAGCATCCTATCGTATTACAGTTGGGTGGTTCAAACCCGCAAGAGCTTGCGACTTGCACAAAAATGGCTGAAGACTGGGGTTACGATGAAGTTAACCTCAATGTAGGCTGCCCAAGTGACCGCGTACAGAACAATAAAATCGGTGCTTGCTTAATGGCAGAGCCAGACTTGGTTGCTGAATGCATTCATACCATGCAAAAAGCAGTAAAGATTCCGGTAACGGTGAAACACCGTATTGGTATCGATGACATGCAATCTTACGAAGAGATGCTTCATTTCGTAGATACTGTTGCAGCAACAGGTTGTACTTACTTCGTTGTACATGCTCGTATCGCTATTTTGAAAGGTCTATCTCCGAAAGAAAACCGCGAAGTTCCACCTTTGCGCTATGAAGATGTTTATCGTTTAAAACAAGAGCGCCCACATCTCACCATTGAAATTAACGGCGGAATTAAAACGTTTGCTGAAACTCAAGCACATTTACAGCATGTTGATGGCGTCATGATTGGCCGTGAAGCCTACCATAATCCGTACTTACTCGCGGAAATGGGTCAGCTTTGGAATTTGGAAGCTCCAGATCGATTCGAGATTATGGAACAAATGCTACCTTATATTGAACAGCGTATGGCTGAAGGTGCTCCACTCTCCATCATTACACGTCATATTTTGGGTTTATTCCAGAATTTACCTGGTGCGCGTAAATGGCGTCAGGCGCTAAGTGGCGGAAATGCAAAAACTTTAGGTGATGTTGAACAGGCTATTAGCAACATGCAAGCAGCTTTAATTCGGACTGAGGAATATTTAAAAGAACATCAGGCTTAAGCATGTGATGGCTTCTTAAATTGTAAGAAAATGTGGCATTTTAAATCAGGGACTTAGATTTTGAGTATATTCGCAATGACTGAATTAAAATATTCAAATTTAAGCTCTGATTAATTATTTTTAAATAAAAATATCAAAAACTTAAGTTAAATTGTTTTTGTGTTTCATTTTAATAAATATCTTTTGATCTCTAAGTAGCAATATTTGGAAAAAAGATACGTTATTACATAACGCAAACAAAACTTTTAAGGTACGCCTATTAGTATCTCTGAACGCCACAGGTAGGTGGTGATTTTTTTAATATGGATATAGATAGTACGGTAGAGATTTCACGATGATTATTTATGACGGACAAGTAGCTGATAATTATATGTATCAGGATTCAAATCAGGCAGCCATTGTTGTATCCCACAGCACTCCAAGTCTCCCTTATCCTTTCACCATGAAACCTAGTAATCATCAAACTGAAACTTCCGATACTCCAGCAATAGATGTTGATAGATTCGTAGCTAAATTAGAAAGTATTACCTCAAGACGTAGCAAAGCCCGTTGTGCACGTAGTATCCGCCTTGCTCTCGAATCTGCTGGTGCAGATATTCGGAATCACCCCATTGCAGCTTCAGACTGGGGAGATACTCTCAAAAAGATTGGCTACAAAGAGATAAATCCATCATTTGATGAGCCACAAGAAGGCGATATTTACATCATTCACAGAACTCGCAATCACGTTTATGGACATATTGCTGGATACACAGGAAGTGAATGGGTCTCTGACTTCAAACAAAACAGCTATGATGTCTATAAAGATGATAGCGTCACTTATACTTACTATCGTTTAGGGCAACCTACCTAAGCATTGGGTTTTTCAATCCTTTTCAAATATGCCAAGCAGTTGATCAGACAGAATTTTTAAATCAGGTTTGGCTTCTTTTTTGCATGATTTTCATATTGTACTTGTCAAAAATGATGATGTAACTTTATGAAAAAAATACTCTTAGGTGGTTACTTACTGACATCGTTTAGTTTGGCGTATGCCATTCCCGATACAAACGTTATAGAAGTTTTCAAAAAAGTACCGGAAAAAAGGATTTATCAACCACAATATTTATTGAGAGGAACGGCTCCTCAAGCTCGAATCCATGTCATGCGAAAGCAATATTTAAATGGATTACTAGATTGTCCTTCTGTGATTTTTCACGATAAGAAAAAAATTCTATCTCTTCACTCATTTGAAGAAGCAACAATTTTTCTAGAGCCAGATAATTACTATATTCGCTATGCAATTAATAATAGTGGTTGCATCAATTTAGAATTCTATCAACATAAACGCCCTAAAATAGACATTATGTCTCAGGAGCGTCAGTTAGACGGTGATAGCGAATATACGTTTCTTATTAGCGAGCACACCGGGCTACAATAATTATTTCAGCATATGGCTAAAGATATCTCCTACTCACGCTTGTAGCAGTTCGTAGATATGTTCAGCATAAGATTGAATCAGATCACTTTGGTCTGTTCTATAAGCTAAAACCACTTCAGAGAAAAGGTTCTTATTTTCCAGCGGAATCAGTTTTACATTTTTGGGTAGTATTTGTTCAAATTCTTGAGGGACAATACTAATACCCAAATTTGCAGCGACTAATTGTAATTGGGTTATCTTACGAGATTGGACTACCGCTGTTTTAGGCAAGAAACCAGCACCTACACACAAGTTTGAGACTAGATAGCTCAAACCTCCCCGCTTTGGATGTGGAGTTGAAACAAAATATTCATCTACTAAATCTCTTATCTGGATACTTTGTTTTTGTTTAAATTTAGGGTGATCAATATAGACAGCGACAAATAACGGCTGTTCATATAATTTCAAAATCGTTATT
>Ga0207681_10001294_pt1 | contig 16150 bp, 15 predicted proteins | sample KBSS53metaG_FD_184324 | JGI IMG/M metagenome (GOLD analysis project Ga0207681, IMG submission 184324) | Switchgrass rhizosphere microbial communities from Kellogg Biological Station, Michigan, USA - KBS S5-3 metaG (SPAdes) (version 2) | ecosystem: Host-associated > Plants > Roots > Rhizosphere... | reverse complement strand
TCGGCTTCGCTCGGCCTCACGATGATGGCCTGCTACGGCTGCCCGGGGGGCACCGCCTGCGGGGAGTGGGACGGCGGAAACGGCGACACGAACGGCGACGCGAACGGCGACACGGCCAGCCCCGACGGCGGCACCAGCTAGCACCTCAGCGCGACGACCGGCGCGGCGCGTAGCCCGCAAACTTTGCGGGGACGCCTCCGCCGGCGAACAAACTTTCGTGCCGTAGGTAGGTGCCTGGTTCGCGCGCGCGGCTCTCCACGTGGTCCGTCGCGTGCACATTCTCGCGACGGGGTCGTTGCCGATGCATTCGAAGCTCTCGCGTTCCAGCCGAACCGCGCTCGCGATCGTCGCCCTGATCTTGGCTGGTCTCGTCGTGCCGGCGTTCGCCATGTACCGTCGTGACGTCGGCCGCGCCCGCGCCCGCATCGCGGCGCGCAGTCAGATCGCGCAGACGCCGTGCGGGCCGATCGAGTACGCGGTCGAGGGCGAAGGGCCGCCCGTTCTGGTCGTACATGGCGCCGGCGGCGGCTTCGATCAGGGCCTCGACCTGGCCGAATCGCTCGCCGACGGCGGGTTCCGGTTCATCGCGGTATCGCGTTTCGGTTACCTGGGGACGCCGCTGCCCGCCGACGCCTCGGCGGCGGCGCAAGCCGACGCGCACGCCTGCCTGCTCGACGCGCTGAACATCCGGCGCGCCGCCATCCTGGGCATCTCCGCGGGCGGACCGTCGACGCTTCAGTTCGCGCTGCGCCACCCGGATCGCACCGCCGCGATGGTCCTGCTGGTGCCCGGTGTGTACGCGCCGCGCTCGACCGCGGCGCCAGCGGGGCGCATGTCGCCCGCCACGGCATTCGTCGTCGACCTGACGCTGCGATCGGACTTCATCTTCTGGGCCGGCAGCAAGCTCGCGCGCAAGACGTTCGTCCGGTCGATCCTCGGCACACCGCCGGAGGTCGCGGCGGCCGCGCCCGCCGGCGAGCAGGCGCGCCTCGCGGCGGTCATCGATCACATCCTTCCCGTCAGCGAGCGCCGGCTGGGACTGCTCAACGACGCGGCGGTCGTCTCGTCGCAGTCGCGCTACCAGCTGGAGGCGATCACGACGCCCACCCTCGCGATCAGCGCCGCCGACGATCTCTACGGCACCTTCGAGCCCGCGCGCTACACCGGCGAGCACATTCCCCACGCGCGTTTCATCGGCTACCCCAGCGGCGGTCACATGCTGGTCGGCCACAGCGCGGAGACGGCGGCGGCGGTCGCCGCTTTCCTCGAAAAATCGGCGAGTTTCTGAACCTGAGCCTAAGGTTTTCGCGCCGTCACGTCGAAATACGACGCATGACGAATCGCCACGTGTATGCCTCTTCGCGACGGGTCGCCTTCTGCGCCGCCGTCATTCTTGTGACGGTGGTCGGGTGTGGCGGCGGCGGCGGCGGGACCGGAAGCGGCGGCCACGGCGCGACCGGCGGCAGCGGCGCGACGGGCGGCAGCTCGTGCCCGACCAGCAGCGCAACAGGAACCCTGGCGATCGAGATCAGCGGAACGCCGAGCGGCGACGGCGCGGTCATCGTCGGCGACGTGGCGACGGGCACCGAGGTCACGACTTCGAGCGATGTCACCGTGACGGCGGGTCCGCAAGCCGTGACCGCCTTCATCGCGACGGTGCCGGGAACGCTGGTTCGGACCGCCTACTCGCCGGTCGTCGATAATCCGACGCCCTGCGTGCACGCCGGCGAGGTGACCACCGTGCACGTCACCTACTCGATCATCGATACGAGCGGCGTGGTCTGGACGGGCCTGGCGAACGGACCGACCACTGCCTCCCTGCTCGGGTTCGATCCGGCGACGGTGACGGCGACCAACAACACGCTGGCGGTGGTGGTTGCTGACACGCACGGCGCCGACGGCTTCACGTTCGACGTCTTCGGCGACCTCTGGGTCACGGGCGGCACCACGGCCGACCCGCCGGTCGCCCGCTATCCCGCCGCGATGCTGGCCACCAACGGCGTCAAGACGCCGGACTTCACCCTGGACAGCCCCTCGTTCGGCAGCTCCATCCCCGGACCCAAGGTCCTGACCTTCGACCGGGCCGGCGGCCTCTGGGTCTCGGTGGTCGCGGCAGGAAAGGTCGTCAAGTTCGAGGAGACGCAGCTGGTCCCCGGGGGCAGTACCACAGCCAGCGTCGAGCAAACGGGGTTGATGGGGCCGATGGGCGTGGCCTTCGATTCGGCCGGCAACATGTGGGTCGCGTCGAATGACAGTGACACCGTCGTTCGGATCAACGCCGCCCACCTCACTTCAAACGGTTCGGGCGCCGACTTCGCGATCACGGCGATGACCAGCGGCGTGGTCAACAGCGTGCTTCGTTTCCCGATCGGCCTCGCGTTCGACGCCACCGGCAACCTGTGGGTGAACTACGACGGCACGATCGCCGAGCTTCCCGCCAGCGTGCTCGGCGGCACCGGGGCCATCACCGTCACGCCGCCCGTCCAGCTCGTCACGGATGTCGGGGCGCTGCCCGAGGGGATCGCCTTCGACGAGCAGGGCGGCCTCTGGTTCTCGTACACGGCCGGGAAATTCGCGCGCTTCGCCGCCAGCCAGCTGGTGGCGACGACGGGGACCGCGATTCCGGGGACGATCATCAGCAGCGCCGACATCGGCGCGGGCGGCGACGCCGGCTGGTTCGCGTTCTACCCGGCCCCGGCGTTCACGCCGCTGGGCCACGCGTTCTAGGCGGCACCGCGCCGCAGGCGCGGTGTGCGACTATCCAGCGACGCCAGGAAACGCCGGCCGTCGTCGCAACCGCAGCCATCATCGGCGAGCGGGTTCGCGCGCGCCCAGGCGAGGAACCGAACGCGGCGCTGGCCTTCGATATCATGGCGTGGCCACGCGCGGCCGGCGGCCCGCAGGCGCTTCGCCGCCAGCATCTCGGCTTCGGCATGCACCAGGCGCGCGTCGAACCCTGCGGGCACCGGCTCACCAGCCACCAGCGCGCCGACCAGACGGCTCTGCTGCGCGGCCAGCTCCAGCCGATCAGGCGCGGCCGCCGGCGCGCGTGGCTCCGCCGGAGGTGGCGTAGGTGAGGCGAGGGCCGCTGGCATCGAGCCGATCCCGGCCGCGGTGGATATGGCGTCCAACTCGCTGTTGACCTCGGCCTCCGGCGGGAAGCGATCGTCGCGCTCCAGCAACACGCCGGGCAGCGGCATGCGGTGACGAAGGAGACGCAGCAGCGCCAGGCATTCCAGCGGGACCGCATGCGCGTGCGTGTCGTGCCACAGGCCGCCGCGCGCGACACCGCCGCCGACGTGTACATAGGCGATGCGGTCGAGCGGTGCGCGCGCGAGCCAGTCACGACTCGCGAAGCCCTGGTTGCGGGCGTTTGCGAACAGGTTCGAGACGTCGAGCACCAGCAGCGCGCCTGTCGCCGCGGTCAAGCGGCTGAGGAGCGCGGGCTCGTCGAACGCGGGCCCCGGCCACTCGAACAGGGTGGCGATGTTCTCGAGCGCGAGTGGAACCGGCAACGCCCGGCGCGCGCGGGAGACGTTGTCGCACAGCACGGACAGCGCGATCTCGGTGTACGGCACGGGCAGGAGGTGGCCCGTTCCGCGGCCGCCGGCGCGCACGAAGGCGACGTGGTCGCTGACACAGACCGCACCGGCCCATTCGGCCACGCGCGCGAGACGATCGAGACGGCGCTGGTCGAGCGGCTCGGCGCCTCCCAGCGACAGTCCGACCGAGTGCACCACGATCTGCACGCCGCGTTCGCGCAGACGGCGCAGCGAAGCGGGCAGAGGCTTTTGCGGGTCGACGTTCTCGGCCAGGATCTCCACGAAGCCGACGTCCCGCCGCCGATCGATGGCCAGCGCCAGCTCGGGCCGCCAGCCGACACCGAGTCCGAGGTTCATGTCAGCTCCCTCCTCCGCCACAACCACCGCAACCGCCTCCGCCGCAGCCTCCGCCACCGCCGCTGTCTCCGCCGCCGCCCCCGCAGCTGTGCCCGCCGCTCGAGTGGCCGCACGACGCACCGCCGCCGCCGTTCGTTTCGTCGTCGCGCGCGAAAGCCTTGCGCGGCTCGAACACCGACGCAAACATCGGAACGGACAGCGCCGCCGCACCCCACAGGCCCACCGCCGTCGCCACGTCGTTCGGCGCGAGCTGCTCCGCCGCCGACGACCACATGGTGGTGCGCAGCGCCGCGTGACGTTCGCTCATCCCACGCAGCAGCCGCTCGCCCGCGACGGTGGCGCGGGGAATGAAGCTCACCGCGCACACCAGGGCGGCCGCGCTGAGCAGCAGCAACAGGACCAGCAGTCCGACCGGGCGACCGCGCGTGATGCCCACCATCAACTTCGCGACACCCGTCGCGAAGCAGACCGCCATGCCCAGCGTTGGGATGAGACGAAGCGCCGCCTTCTGCCCTCGGCTGACCGCCAGCCCTTCGCGGGCGAGGCGAGCCTCGATCTCGTCGCAGTCGTCGGCGACGACCAGCTTCAGCTCGGCGATGCCGAAGCCGAGACGCGTGCCATGAAACACCGTTGCTTCGATCTCCGGCAGCTCCGTCGCCGGCTCGGGTGCGCGCCACACCACGACGCTCTCTCGGAGCTGGAGCAGCTTTCGCTGATACAAGCTCGCCAGCGCAGCGCGTACGACCGCCTTCGGGCCGCCCTTCAGCCAGGCGATCGAGTACGGGTCGAGCTCGCGGTTCGGCGGCGCGTGTGCGGAGGCTGCGCGGCGCAGCATCCAGCGCAGAAGCAGAAACGCGCTGGCCGCCAGCGCGAACCACTGCAGGTACCAGGTCAAGAATTCGGGGCCAGTTAGGTCTAGTGCGTTCATGTTTTCTCCTGACCTGGTCAGAAGAACCGACCCCAAAAGGTCACGGGGGTGCGCGGGAAGCCCTGAGAACACGGCGTCCGATTGCGACGCAGGCCGCCAAGGCGGCCGCCGCGAACACGGTCAGCACCGACAGCAGCACCCAGTCCCGGCTTTGCACCAGCACGAAGAAACCCGTGTGCCCGACGGGCGCGATGCCCGCGAGCCACGGTCCCGCGTAGCGGCGGTCGCGCCTGCCCAGCGGGTCGAAGTAGACGTTGCCAAGCGGCCAGGCCTCGGCGAGCGGCCGCAGATCCTCGCCGCCGTGGGGAGGCGTTCGGGCGTCGAGCCGGGCGTCATTCCACATCATCGCCGTGTCGCCGTGCCGATACGACGGATGCAGGACGACCACGTGCTGCGTCTCGGTCGGATACGAGCGCGGCTGTCCGCTCGGGTAATTGGGATCCAGCGGTCCGAGCACGACGACCTTGCGTACGTCGGCCTGCAGATTGGAGACGCCCAGCGTCGCGTCGGTCGTCGAGCTGACGATGAGGACAGCGAGCACGCCGCCGCTGTCGTCACGCACCGCCGACGACAGCGCGAACTTGAGCTTGCCGTCGATGCGGCTTTCGTAAGCGGCGGACACATGGACCGGATCGGCCGCGCCGTGCAGGAGCGCGCCGCGGAAGTAATCGCGGGGCGCGTAGTCGAGGGCGAGGTATTGATCCGCGATCGGCGAACGGGCGATTCCGTGCGCCGACGGATCCAGGATGAAAGCGGTGTCGCTGGGCAGACCGCCATTTTCACGAAGCGCCGCCAGCCAGCGTTCCATGGCGGGACGATCGTTCGCGCGTAACGCAGCCACCAGCGCCGGGTCGGTGGCGGCCACGCGCAGACGGGCGCTCCATTCTCCCAGACGCAACAGCAGCGACGAGGCGACGCCGCGCGCGGCGAACGCGTTGGCTTGAACGGTGTCGCGGCGCGCGAGCACCGCCGCCACGGCCATTAGCGCGAGCAGCGCCGCCAGCATCGCGCCCAGCGTCGCCAGGGTCGGGTTGCGACGCGCCCAGCGCCCCAGCCGTGCCGCGCGTGACAGCGGCCGCGCCCGGATCGGCGCGCCCTCGAGAAAGCGTCCCAGGTCGTCGCGGAGATCGGCGGCGGACGGATAGCGTTGCGCGGGGTCCTTGGCCAGGCACTTGAGGCACAGCGTCTCGAGGTCGCGCGGGACCTTGCGATTGAGCAGGCGCGGCGTCGCGGGATCGACGTCGATCACCTGACGGACGGTGTCGATCACGCTGTCCGCGCGGAAGGGTGGGCGGCCGGTGAGCAGCTCGTAGACAATTGCGCCGACGCCATAGACGTCGCTGCGCGCGTCGGCCTTCTGGCCGAGCGCCTGCTCCGGGGACATGTAGCTGGGCGTTCCGACCATCGCCGCCAGCGAGGCGGCCGTGTCCACGTCGACCACGCGGCGGGCCAGCCCGAAGTCCGTGACGCGCGGGCGATCCAGCTTGTCGACGAGGACGTTCGACGGCTTCAGATCGCGGTGCACGATACCCAGCGCGTGCGCCGAATGTATGGCGTCGGCGATCTCCCGCGCATAGCGTGCGGCGCGCGCGGGAGGAAGCGGCACACCACGCACCAGCTCCGCGAGGCTTTGCCCTTCGACCAGCTCCATCGTGAAGTACGGCTGTCCGTCGTGCTCGCCGACCTCGTAGACCGGGACCGCGTTGGGGTGACTCAGCTGGGCGGCGGCGCGCGCCTCCTTGCGAAAGCGTTCGATCTCTTGCTCGTCGGCGAACTGTCCGGCGACGATCAACTTCAACGCCACGACGCGATCCAGGGACGGATCGCGCGCCTTCCAGACGACGCCCATCGCGCCGCGGCCGAGCGGCGCGACCAGCTCGTAGCGCCCGAAGTGGCGGGGACCTTCATCGGCTACGGGTACGACCGCCGGAACCGTGCCGGAGATTCCGAGGAGCAGCAGACAGCGCGGACACGACCCACTGGCGCCCGGAGGTTGCGGCGCGCCGCACTCGGCGCAAGTGGACGCGCTCATGTGACGGCCGCCAGCAACTCGCGCAGCTCGGCGTCGATCTCCTCGGCGCTCGAGACAGTGCGCCGGACCTCTTCGCGCAGGAGCTCACCGAACTCCTTGCGCAGCCGATGTGCGGCCGTCTTCACCGCGTGCTCGGTCTTCCCCAGCGCGCGCGCTACCTCGGCGTGCGGCTTGGCCGGCTCCGGCCCGGGGAGCGCGCCCTGAAGCTCACGGAACAGCGCCCCACGACCGTCGGCCTCGTACCGCTGGCGGAGCGTGCCCAGTGAGCGCGCCAGCACGGTGAGCGCCCAGCTCCGCTCGTAGAGTTGCTCGGGTGTCAGCACGGCGGCGGACGTCTCCTGGTAACGCGCCTCCGCGAGCGCGACGTCGATCGGAATGTGCACGGCACGGCCGCCGCGCTTCTGCGCCGCCTTCGCGCCAGCGACGTTCGCGACCAGGTGCTTGAGCGACGCCAGCAGCCAGGCGCGGAATCGGCCCCGGAGCGGATCGACCCCTTTGAAGATGCGGCGGGTCAGCACCTCGCGCGCGAAGAACTCCTGGGTCAGCTCCTCGGCTTCATCCGGGGGAAAGCGGCGGCGCAGGTACGCATAAAGCGGGAACCAGTAGGCCTCGCACAATCGAGAGAGCGCGTCGCGCGCTTCGCTGGAGGAGCCGGCCGCTCGCATGACGGCGCTCCAGTGCGTCGACTCGAACGGCTCCGCGACCATCCGTTACCCATTGAACCACATCCCGCCGGAGGTCGGCGGCCGGGATGACCGGCCCGCGCTACTGGATGTCGAGCGCGGGGCCGTACAGGCTCTCGCGGAACTCGAGGTAGCCGAAAGAGCCGCTGCCCTTGATGTCGAGGACGACCGCGTCGTTCGCGTCCACCATCTGTATCTGCGACGACGTCGAGTACGTGATGATCGTGTTGCCGTTCGAGAGGCGCTGAACGTCGCCGAAGTTCGTGGCGCTGCCGTTGCTGGTGAACTTCTTGATCAGGTGCCCGTCGAGGCCGAATTCGATGGCCTGCGACCTGTTGGAGCCCGCGCCGTTGTTGGCGAACAGGATGATGCTGCTGTCGAGCAGTTGATGGCCGTGCTGGACACCGCCCCACGCCGTGTTCCCGCCCGCCTTCTGCGAGAGCTTCCACTGCAGCGCTCCCGCGCGGCTGATGACGGCCAGCTCCTTCTGCCAGTCGGAATAGGTGTAGTAGTCCTCTTTCTTCGAGTAGCGCACAGCGTTGCCGTGGCAGTTGTTCATGCCGGTGCCGGTGCTGGTCATGTTGGTCGCCTCGAAGACCTCCTTGGTCGTGCCGGCGTTGTTGATCTCGAAGATGCTGTTGCAGTCGGACTCGCCGTAGTCGAGGTACGCCATCGTGTCGCCGGTGACGGCGGTGATGTCATGCGACGCCTTGGTGTTCGAGTACGTCTGGGTCATCAGACCGTCGATCGTCACGCGCCGGAGCGGAGCGCCCGCGAGCGTTTCGTTCACCAGCCAGACGCTCTGGCTGTCGGCCGACATGCGCGCGTGAGAGATGCCGTCCGTCGATTCGCCCGACGCCGCCGTGTACCACCAGACCACCTCCCCGTCGCTGTCGAAGATGAACGGGATGCGTGAGTTGGTGCCGTTCCAGAACGACGTGATGAAGAATCCCTTGGGAACCGCCGCCGCGTTCTTGACGGAGAAGGTGGTGATGACCGCGGCGCTGAGCTTCGCGCCCGTGGTGACGGTCTGGTCGTCGCTCATGTACGTGTTCGTTCCGTTGCTGGCCACGATCCGGAAGTGGTAGGTCTTCGCGGGCTTCATCCCGAGCAGCAACGTCCGGTAGTTCATCGCGGTGAGATCGACTGGCGCGGTCATGCCGTAGGTCGTGTCGAGGCCGAAGTCGATGTGCGCCGAGGTGATGCCCGTCGCCGTGGTGGACCAGGTGACGATGCCGACCGTCGTCGGCGCGGTCGACTTCACCGCGCTGGCGAGCTGCACCATGATCGTGAACAGGCCGCCGCTGCTGCTGCCGCCCGCGCCCGTTCCGGCCGCGCCGCCGGCGCCGCCGCGCGCGCCGCCGCTTCCGTTGCCGGCGGTGCCGGTCGTACCGCCCCGGCCGGCGGTTCCCGTCGTGCCCGCCGATCCACCGCTGCCCGTCGTGCCGCCGCGCCCGGCGGATCCCGTCGTGCCTGCGACGCCCGTCGTGCCTGCGATTCCGGTCGTGCCTGCGATTCCGGTCGTGCCTGCGATGCCGGTGCCCGATCCGGTCGTGCCTGCACTTCCGCTGGTGCCGGCGCTGCCGGTCGTCCCCGCTCCCGTGCCGCCCGCCCCGGTGTCGTCCGTGCTTCCCGACGGTACGCAGCCGCCGAGCACGATCAAACTGAACGTCAGTAACGAAGGACGCAGGCGAATCATGCGCAAGACCTCCAGCAGCGGAGCGTAACCACGGCCTCAATTCGTTAACAACGACGACCGCGCCTTAACGAAAGATCGTTTTTCGGCTCAGAAAAGATTTCGTGAGCCGTTTTTGATCTGCGTCGATCGCTGCGGCGCTGTCGACTGGTAAGCTTTCCTCACGAATGCCTACCGAGGACGACGACAAGGATCTCGAGGCGTACCGCCGGCTCGTCGACCTGTGGTCGCAGGAGAATCCGATCAAGACCACCAAGCTGCAGGTGCTGCTGGCGGTGAACGCGCTGCTCGTGACGGGGATGCAGATCAACGGTGGCATCATTTCCAAGAACTGGCCGTTCTATGTCGCGGGCGCGGTGTTCAGCGCGATCTGGACGTTCTCGATCGGGCGGACGGTGCTGTTCCAGAAGGTGTGGCAGCGGAAGATCGCCGCGCTGCAGGCGAGGCACGCCGGTGATCCGCGATTCGCGATCCTCGACACCGACGCGGACGAGAACGCGATCGGCGGCGTCGCGCGCGCGTTCGGACGCGTCTCCTCGAAGTATTACCTGCTGTGGTCGCCGGCGATCTTCACGGTGACCTGGGTGGTGGCGCTGTTGCTGGTGATGCGGCCCGAGTAGCTCACGGTTCGCGCCAGCGCAGCAGCTGCCCGGGCAGCCAGGCCCACGTGAACGTGTCGTCCGTCCGCAGGATCGCGGCGTAGGTATCCCAGGGCGCCTCGGCGGAATTCTCCAGCTTCGTCACGGTTCGGCCGTCGAGGCTGGTGCGGTAGTTGCGCACCAGGTGGCGAGGTTGCTCGACCCAGCCGATCCACGAGACGCCGCGACGTGCGTCGACCACGTAGCTCGACGAGCCGACGACCTCCTCGGCGATGGGCAGGTAGCGCAGCGGGCCGCCGGACTTCGAGACGATCGCGATCGCATCGGTGAAGTAATCGGGGGTGGTGCAGCGGCGCACGTCGAAGTAGACGTCGCCGCCCAGCAGCATCGGGTGGCCGGGCATGACCAACCCGCTGGCCAGCGTGTCGGGGGCGCCGCCCGCCACCGGGTAGCGCAGCAGGCGGCCGTCGGCGACCAGTTGCTGCTGCCACTGGCCGCCGTCCGTCTGGACTTGCCCCGAAGTGCCACCGTCGATGACATACAGCGACGCGCCGTCGCGGACGAAGCCGCCCACCTTGGAAAGCGGGATATCCAGCGGCGCGGCGGTGCCGCCTTCGACAGCGGTGGTGAACAGCCGGGTGGTGGTCCCGAAGTAGAGGAAGTCGTCGTCGGCGGTCCACGGATTCGTGCTGTCCATGGCGTCGCGCACCGTCGTCGCGGCGCCGGTCCGGCGATCGACGGCAACGGTGAGCTGGCGAAAGGGCGGCGTGCCGCCGAAGCTGGCGCTGGTCGATTGCACGAAGAACGCGCGGCTGTTCGCCAGCAGGTAGGGCGCCACCGATCCGCCGCGCAGGACGGCGGCCTCGCCGACCTTGATCTCGGTGACGTCGCCCGGTCGCCACGACCAGATCCATGCCGTGTTCGTGGACGGCAGCTCGAGCCAGGCGAAGCCGTCGCCATCCGTCCTCAGCGAATACGCGGACGGGATCTGCTTGATGATCTCGGGGACGACCGTCAGCGATTGCAGAGGCCGCGTCGCGCGGCCGCACGCCGAGACGTTCGGAGGCACGTCGACGTCGGCATCGCCGGGATCCGCGTCGGCGGCATCGGCGGCGTCACTGCTGGCATCGGCGGCGTCCGTGGCGTCGGCGGTCGCGTCCGCGGCGTCCGTGGCGTCGGCGGTCGCATCCGCGGTGCCACCGGTGTCAGCGGCATCGGCGGTGTCCGCGGATGGAGCGTCAAAATCGGCGGTGTCAGGCGCGTCCCCTGCGTCCCCCATGACATCGGGCGCCGCGCCGTCATTGCCGGTCCGGCTGCGGGCCGGCGGCCGTTCGCACGCCAGCGCCAACAACATCAGGCCAGCCGCGAGTTGCCGCATCGGTCCCGCCATTGTCGGTCCTCCGCGGACCGGCGGGCAACCCGAGCGCCGTTTACACGCCCCGGCGAGACAACTCAGTGGTCGTGGTCGCCCGGTTTGCCGCGGTGGCCATGGCTGTGGCCGGGCCCGTGCTCGTGACCATGCCCGTGCTCGTGGCCGTGCCCATGCGCGTGGTCGTGCGAGTGGTCGTGCCCGTGCGCGTGGTCGTGGCCATGCGCGTGCTCGTGGTCGTGTCCGTGCGCGTGCTCGTGATCGTGCGCGTGGTCATGACCGTCGCCGTGCTCGTGATCGTGCGCGTGCTCCGCCTCGTCGTCCGCGATCTGCTTCTTCACGCTCTCCATGTCCAGCGCCTTGACCTTCCCGATCAGCTCGTCGAGGGCTTCACCGGGAACCAGGCCCGGCCGCGCGAACACCAGGATCTGATCGCGAAACACCATCAGGGTCGGGATCGACTGGATTCCAAACGTCCCCGCCAGCTCGGGCTGCTCCTCGGTGTTGACCTTGCCGAACACGGCGTCGGCCGCGTGGCGTTCGGAGGCCTTGTCGTAGATGGGTCCGAACGTTCGACACGGGCCGCACCAGGGCGCCCACCAGTCGATGATCAGGATCCCGGGCTTCTCGACGTGTTCCTGGAAGTTCTCACCGGTCAGCGCGACGGTTGCCATTTGGGTCCCTCAGTATGGGCCACGCTACGACGCGGGTCGAGAGCGGGGCGCGGTCAAGGTATTCTCCCGGCGATGGCGCGCGCCATGCGGTACCACGTCCTCAGCAAGATCGCCCACGGCGGAATGGCGGAGATCTTTCTCGCCATGCAGCAGGGCGAGGAGGGGTTCAAGAAACCCGTCGTGCTCAAGCGGATCCTGCCGTCGCTCGCGGCCGATCCGAAGTTCGTGCGCATGTTCGTCGACGAGGCGCACATCGCGTCGACGCTGAACCACAGCAACCTCGTCCAGGTCCTCGATCTGGGCAAGTCGAACAGCCAGTACTTCCTGGTACTGGAGTTCGTCGACGGCTGGAGCCTGGAACAGATCCGGCGGCGCGCGCTGGCAGCCAAGCTGAAGCTGCCGACGCCGCTGGCGCTCACCATCGTCGGCGCGCTCTGTCGCGGCCTGGCCTACGTCCACGCGCGCGAGCGCAACGGCAAGCCGCTGGGCATCGTGCACCGGGACGTGACGCCCCAGAACGTGCTCATCAGTCAGCACGGCGAGGTGAAGCTGGCGGACTTCGGCATCGCCAAGGCTGTCGGCAAAAGCGAAAAATCGGCGACCGGGATCATCAAGGGGAAGTTCGCGTACATGTCGCCCGAGCAATCGCAGGCCCTGCCGCTGGACGGGCGTTCCGATCTGTTCTCGGTGGGCACCGTGCTCTACCTGCTGACCACCGGGCGAAAGCCGTTCGATGGGCCGTCGGACGCGGACGTCATCATGCAGGTGCGGCGCGCGCGGCCCGCCAAGCCGTCGACGCTGGTCCGCGACATGTACCCTGACGTCGAACGGCTGATCACGCGCGCGCTGCGCGCCGATCCCGACAAGCGCTGGCAGACCGCCGATCAGATGGCGGACAAGATCGACGCCATCCTGATCAAGCTCGGTCAGCCGAGCGGGCCGGCGCCGCTGAAGCGCTGGCTCGAGACGCTGAGCGCGCGTGACGGCGACAAGCCCCCCGATCCCACCGCGAGCGATCCCAGCATCGCCGTCAGTCTGGGAAGCCTGGACCTGGAGCTGGAGGAGGTCGCGGCGCCGCCGCCGGCCGCCGAAGACGTCGCCGACACCCGCTACGAGCCGACCGCGAACAACATGCCGACGCGGGCCGCGTCGCCGGCAGCCCTCGGCGGCCGGGCAGCGCGCGCTGCCGCGCGTGCCGAACGCGCCGCCGCGTCGGGCGTCGCCGCGCGCTTCGGGCGCTGGGCGGGCCGGATGGCGATCCGCGCGGCCGTCATCCTGGTGGTGCTGGGCGGCGCGCTCTATTTTGCGCGCCCGCACCTGCCCGGCTGGGCCAAGCAGCCGATCGACAACGCGGTCCGACGGATCAGCGCGCCCCTCGGATCGGGGAAGTGACGACCGCTCAGCGGCACGAGGGCTGAGACAGACCGCTGTTCGGGAGACAGCTGGTGCCGGGTTCGATGCACGCGACGCCGCCGCAGCAGGGACCGTTCCTCCGGCCGCAGGGCTGGCAGAGTCCGCTGGAGCCGGCGCCGATGCTGTCGCAGAACAGGTCGGGGCTCGCGCACGGTTCCAGGCTTGTCGGGCCGCCGTTCCGGCAGCAACGCTGGCCCAGGTTTCCGCAGGCGCACTTCCCGCTGCTGCACTGGCCGTAGGTGGTGGTGGTGCCGGTGCTGACGCAGGTCGCCCCGTCCGCGATGCAGAGATCGTCGAAGCAGCAGCCACCGCCGTTGCACGCGCGGTCCGCGCAGCAGGGCGTCCCTGGGGCTCCGCAGATCGTGCAGACGCCGGGGTTGGTCGACGTGGGCGAGTCCGTCGAGCAGACCGTGCCCGGCCCGCAGCGATCGGCGATGGTCGTGGCCGGGCAGCAGGTCTGGCCGGGGCCGCCGCAAGCGGTGCAGATATTCGTGCGGCACGCGAATCCCGGCGCGCACGAGCTGCCGCAGCAGGTCTGGCCGGCCGCCCCGCAAGCGGGACAGCGTCCGTTCGCGCACACGCCGCCGGCACCGGCGCAGGTCTGACTCTCGGCGACGCACTGGTCGTTGCTGCAGCACGCGGCGCCCGAGCAACGACTGCCGGAGCAGCAGGGCCCGCCGACCTGGCCGCAGGCCACGCAGGTCGCGTTGCTGGTGGACGCACCGGCGCAGATCAGCCCACTCGCGAGGCACACGTCGAGCTGGGGCGGCGGGCCGAAGCAGCAAATCTCGCCGGCGTTCCTGCCGCAGGGGGCGCAGCGGCCCGCTTCGCATCTCGTGTCGGGCGCGGTGCAGACCATCCCGCCGTACAGACTCCTGCAGCACGGCTGTCCGGGGCCTCCGCATGCGTCGGTGCCGCATTTCGCCGCGCTGCAGGTTCCCGGAAGCAGCACGCACGACGCGCCGTCGGCCAGGCAAAGCCCTGACACGCAGCATCCGCCCGCCGCGCAGCTATTGCCCGCGCAGCAGCCCTGCCCCGGGGCTCCGCAGCCGGGGACGGCGGCGCTCGTGCCGCCCGCACCGGCCGGGCCCGCGCCGCCGGTCCCCGCGAGCGCACCGCCGCCCGTTCCGGCGGACGCACCCGCGCCACCGGCACCACCGTTGCCGACGGTGCCCGCGGTCCCGCCGACACCACCGTTGCCGGCGGTGCCCGCGGTCCCGCCGACACCGCCGTTGCCGACGGTGCCCGCGGTTGCGCCGCCGCCGCCGCTGCCGATCGCACCGCTGCTGCCGCCGCGCCCGCCGGCGCCGCCGCTTCCCGCGGCGCCGTCACCGCCGGTGGAGATGCCGCCCGAACCGCCGCCGGCGTCCATGCTCGCCACCGGGTTTCGCTTCCCGCAGCCGCCCAGCGCGATCACGATCAAAATGGGAACCCCCAGAGGGTTCCCAAACCCTCCCGCGATGTTTCGCGGCGAGCGAAGCTCGCCGGCTCCACTCGCGATCGCCAGCGGCAAAATGCGGGAGACGTTGCGCGCGCCCTTCGCGATGACCATCCGTTTCTTAGAAGATGCCGCAAACGGTCCGGAAAGGCTCGGATCAGATTGTCGCCCGCACCGGTCTGTGACATACGGAACGGCATGATCACGATCGGCGACAAGCTTCCCGAAGCGACGCTGATGGAGACGACGGAGTTCGGCGAGGCGTGTCCGCTGTCGCCCAAGCCCGTCAACAGTGTGGAGGCCGCCCGAAACAAGCGCGTCGTCATTTTCGGCCTGCCCGGCGCCTACACGCCGACCTGCTCGGCCAAACACGTCCCCGGCTACGTCGCCAACCTCGACGCGCTGAAGGCGCGCGGGGTCGACGAGATCTGGTGCGTCTCGGTGAACGACGCCTACGTGATGGCCGCCTGGGGGCGCGACCAGGACGCCATCGGCAAGATCCGCATGCTGGGCGACGGTAACGCCGAACTGACGGGGAAGCTCGGCCTCGATCGTGATCTGACGAAGGACGGGATGGGCATCCGCTCGCGCCGCTTCTCCCTGCTCGTCGAGGATGGCGTGGTCAAGCAGGTGAACGTCGAGCAGCCCGGCAAATTCGAGGTCAGCAACGCCGAGACGATGCTGACCCAGCTCCGCTGATGGACACCGAAGGCCGCAGACGTTCCGACAACTTCGAGGACCGGGGGGCCGGCGGCGGCCGTTTTGGGGGCGGCGGGGCGGCGCCGGCGCTGCTGTTCGGGCTGGTGCGCACGCTGGGCGTGAAGGGGACCTTGGTGATCGTCGCGTTGGTCGGCGGCTTCTACCTGTTCGCGCCCGCCAGCCTCAAACAGGCGATCTTCGGCGGGGGCGGCGACCCCGGGGGCTCGGGGAGCGCGGCCAGCACGTGCGCGGCTTCACCGGCGTTCGGTCGCGCCTGCGACTTCTCGCGCGTCGTGCTGGCGTCGACCGAGGACGTATGGTCGGCGGAGTTCAGGAAGGGCGCGCTCCCCGACTACGGGCGCAGCGTCTCGACGTATCGCAACCCGACGCTGGTCGTCTTCTCCCACGGCGTCGAGACCGGGTGTGGCAACGCGACGTCCGCGATCGGTCCGTTCTACTGTCCTTCGGACGGGCGGCTGTACCTCGACCCCAGCTTCTACGACACGATGACCAGGCGCCTGCGGGCGCCGGGTGATTTCGCGCAGGCGTACGTGATCGCGCACGAGGTGGGCCATCACGTTCAGAACCTGTTCGGCGCGCGCGCGCTGCGCCCCGCCGGCGACGATCGAAACCGCACGTCCGTGCGGCTGGAGCTGCAGGCCGACTGCCTCGCCGGCGTCTGGGGGCACACCGCCCGCGCCAAACAGGTTCTGAACGTGA
>Ga0207681_10001292_pt1 | contig 16158 bp, 10 predicted proteins | sample KBSS53metaG_FD_184324 | JGI IMG/M metagenome (GOLD analysis project Ga0207681, IMG submission 184324) | Switchgrass rhizosphere microbial communities from Kellogg Biological Station, Michigan, USA - KBS S5-3 metaG (SPAdes) (version 2) | ecosystem: Host-associated > Plants > Roots > Rhizosphere... | reverse complement strand
CGATCAGGGGCAGCTGTCGACGGCATTCCCCTGAAATATGTTCTCTGTGAGCGTGTTTCCCGCGACCGGGCCCTTGAGCCCGCACGTATTCAACGTGATCGTGTTCTCGCGCAGCTCGTTACCGATAGCTGACCCGGTCGGTGTCACGATGAAATCGATACCTGCCGGATTTGAAAGAATGGTGTTCTCCCTGAGGACGTTGCCGGTCGCACTGACGTTGACGCGAATCGCGGCCACGCCACTGAAGGACAGTATGTTCTCCTTCAGTATCGTGCCCACCGGACCAAACAGCAGAACGCCGACGCGGTTACCGTCGAACGTGTTCTCCTTTACGACGTTCGCGCTCGTGCCGCCCCTCATCATGATCCCGCGCGTACTGTTGTCCTGAAAGTGATTCTCCTTGATCGTGTTCCCGACGCTACCGGTCTGAAGGTCGACGCCGTCGACGTTGTCGACCAGCTGATTTTCGTGGATGACGACTGCCGTGGAGTTGAGGAGCAATACGCCCGTCGTAAAGTTCTTTATCGTCCCACCTGCTATCGACACACGGGCCAGCCCGATCACGCTGATACCGACGCCGCTCCTGGAGCCGGTAATCGTGTGACCGTTCAAATTGATCTTGATCCCATCGGAGCCGACAACCAGGCCATTTCCCGGGCACAGGAGATCATGATCGAGCTTCAGGTTCGCGAAAATTGTCGCTCCACACAGGTCGTCCGCCGTCGCACTCGAGACGCCGACGATGCCGATACCCGCAACCACCACACACCTCTGGACGATCGCAGCGATGCTCATACGCACCTCCATGTCGGCTGACGCGCCTCCCCGCGCGGAACGGAATGGAACGCCCGCCTGCGGTGTAATATCGAGGCCGGTTGATGAGCAGTCTTTGACGCGCCCTGGGAATTCTCTGGGGTTTTGATGACGGGCGCGCGCCCTCGACGAGCCATGACGTTGTCAGTCGGCGCTCGGCTCGGTCCGTATGAAATTCGCTCGCTGATTGGCGTTGGCGGGATGGGCCAGGTCTACGCCGCGCGAGACACTCGTCTCGACCGCGCGGTCGCGGTCAAAGTGCTTCAGGAAGACGCTGCCGATCGGCCGGATCGGCGGCGCCGATTTGACAGCGAAGCGCGCGCCATCTCATCCCTCCATCATGCGCATATCTGCACCCTGTTCGATGTCGGCGAGCAGGACGGCATCGCCTTCTTGGTCATGGAGTACCTGGAAGGTGAAACGCTCGACGATCGACTCACCCGCGGACCGCTGTCGGCAAAAGATGTCCTCGCGTATGCCGTGCAAATCGCTGATGCGCTCGATCACGCCCATCGCCAGGGTTTCGTGCATCGTGACTTGAAGCCGAGCAACGTGATGCTCACGGCGTCGGGGGCGAAGCTGCTCGATTTCGGTCTCGTGCGGCGCGCGGTGGTGGAACCCGTAGCGTCAACGACGTCGACGCTGTCATTCGACCAGCGCACGCTGACCGCGGAAGGCACCTTGCTCGGCACGTTCCAGTACATGTCGCCCGAGCAACTCGAAGGCATGGAAGCCGACGAACGCACCGACATCTTCGCGCTCGGCGCGCTGATGTTCGAGATGGCGACGGGCCGGAAGGCGTTCGAGGGCTCGAACCAGGCGAGCCTGATTGCGTCGATTCTCACGTACCAACCGCCCGCGGTCTCCTCTGCCCGACGCGATGGTGATTTGCCGCCGGGGCTCGATCACGTCATCGAGCGCTGCCTGGCGAAGAGTCCCGTCGATCGCTGGCAAACGGCGCGCGACGTCAAGTTGGAGCTGGAGTGGATTGCCGATGGCCGCTCCCAGGCGATGCGCCTGCCGCCACGGTCGCGCCGGCCCACGCGTGAAGCAATCGCGTGGGCAGTGGCCGGCCTGGCGATCGTCGCTGCTACGATAACCGCGACAAGGCAGAGCGTTCGTGAATCTCCAGTGGCGGCTGTCACTCGCTTTATCGTTGAGCCGCCATCAGGAACCCTCATCGACGCGGCCGAAAACACTACGCGTGTTGCGCTCTCGCCCGACGGCCGACAACTCGCGTTCGTCGCGACGACCAACGGCCGTCGGCAGCTGTGGATCCGTTCGTTGGAATCGCTGGCAGCACAACCGCTGACTGGAACGGACGGTGCCGTTTCGCCATTCTGGTCTCCGGACAGCAGGTTTGTCGGCTTCTATGCAAGCGGGACCGGAGAGATCAAGAAGATCGACGTCTCCGGCGGACTGGCGCGGACGATTTGCGCGGCGCGAATGGAGGGGGTCCCGACCTGGGGCCGCGACGGAACTATCCTCTTCACCCAGTTTCTCGACGGCATCTATCGCGTACCCGGTGAAGGCGGTACGCCGACGCGCGTGACCATGGTCGATAAAGCGCGCCGTGAGCTCAACCACTATTGGCCGAGCTTTCTGCCGGACGGGCGGCGCTTCGTGTACATGGTCACAGCCCTCGACACCAACGGTCTTCGCGCTACACCGAGCGTCTACGTGGCCTCGCTCGATTCGCCCGACGTGACGCTGCTCGCGCAGACGCATTCGAAGATGGTGTATGCACCGCCGGGTCGCCTGCTGTTCGTCGAGCAGGGAGTGTTGCTCGCCCAGCGCTTCGATACCGCCACGCTGAAACTGTCTGGCGAACCAGTGAAGATTGCCGAAGGCCTTGGTTACTACCGGACGATAGGCAATGCCGCCTTTTCGATATCCGAGTCTGGCGTGCTGGCTTATCAGGGCGCGGCAGATGATTCTCAGCTCGTTTGGTACGATCGACGGGGCAACATGACCGAGACGGGCTGGCCGAGACAGAACTACGGCACGGTGCGGATCTCGCCGGATGCACAGAAAGTCGCGGTCGATATCCTCGATCCGCGAATCGGAGCGTCCGACATCTGGATCTACGATCTGTCGCAGGGTGCGCCGGTTCGATTCACTCTCGATCTGGACGATGAGAGCGAGCCGGTATGGTCGCCGGATGGCCGCCGGATCATGTTCCGTATGAACCGTGGCGGGCCGGCCAGCCTTCAGCTGGGATCCGCCGCGCCGAATCTGTACGCAAAGAGCCTTGGGGTCGCCACCGAAGAGGAGTTACTCGTTGCCAATCCCGGGCCGCTCAATCCCGAGGACTGGTCTCTCGACAACCAGTGGATCGCCTACGTCAACAACGCGCGGCAAACCGACCTGTGGATGCGGCCCCTCGCCGGGGATCCCACGCCGCAATCCCTCGTGGCCACGCGATTCAACGAATGGGGCTCACGATTCTCACCGAATTCAACCCGCATGGCCTTCGTCTCCGACGAGTCGGACAGATCCGAGGTGTATGTCACGACGGTCCGAGGATTGGGTGAAAAGACGCGTGTCTCTGTCAGCGGCGGCACGTCGCCACGATGGCGCCGCGACGGCGCGGAGTTGTTCTATGTCTCCACCGACAACCGGTCGATTATGGCTGTCCCCATCCAGTGGAGCCCGGACTTCAAAGCTGGTGTTCCTGCTCGTCTGTTCATGATGAGCGAGGACGTTGCTGGTCGGATCAATCTGCGGGGTGCCGTGTACGACGTGATGCCGAATGGCGACCGATTCCTTGTCCGTGTGCCCGTTGGCGAACCGGAATCGTCCCGCATCATCGTCGTGCAGAACTGGACGGCAGGCTTGAACTAGTCAAGGGCTCTGCCCTCGATATCCGGGCGAAGCCCTCGTCTAGTTACAGCGTCTCTTTGGGCGCTTCGCGCGCAGCGCCCATTGTGCGGTCGTGGCAACTGAGTACAAAATTCGCGCTCGAGGCCGCACAACGTGCTAGCCACCCCGCAAGTTCGAAGTGCGCCACTTTCACCCCCGGTTCTCTAGCTGTCGCTCCACGTGGCTGTCCGCGACGCTGATGACCGCCGAAATCGCAGCACGACCGAGCCGACGCGGATTTCATCGCCGTCTGTCAGCACAACTGGAGCCGACACCAACTCGCCCCTCACATACGTTCCGTTCTTGCTATCGAGATCCTCGAGCGATGCGCTGCTCGCGGAAATGGAGATGCACGCGTGACGGCGCGAGACAGTCGGTGAATCGATCCAGATACCACCGGCATCCGACTCGCGGCCCAAAATGTTCTCTCCGGGTCTGAGTGGCAATCTCTTGCCTTCCTTGATCAGCCAGCAGAAGCTGGCCGGATCGCTTGCCAGATCGCGGACGGAGCTGACAGCCCCATCGACCCGCTGATGCGCAGCGGAATCCTCGACAACCTGACCGGAAAAGGCGTAGCCGAATCGATGGGCGGTCCGAATAAACCGAGGTTGACGCGCACTGTCGCCGAGCGCTTCCCGGATTTCAGCGATCAGGCTCGCCAGATTCGCCTCCGACACGAAGGTCGCCGGCCATAAGTGCTCGTGCAGTTGATTCTTGGACAGGGCCCGCGGCCGCGCGTCGAGCAGAATCCTGAGCAGCTCGAACGCCTTCGGCGACACGTGAATTTCCTCGCGGCCCCGCAGGAGTTGCCGCGTGTCGGGATCGAACGTCACATCACCCAGTCGGAGCCTCACAGTCCTCCCGAGAAAAACCCAGAGAAACCTCACAACTTCCTGAAGGTCTCTGCTGCCCGCGGCTGCATATTAGCGCCATACTTCAGCCCGGCGGGAGTTCTCCGATGGGAGTGCGTGCGCGATGAAACTCACAGAGACTCTCTTTGCCTCCGTTCTGTTCTGCGCTCCGGTGTTCGGGCAGTCGATCGGCGCCAACCTCGCCGGCATCGTCGCCGACGAAACCGGCGCGCGAATCCAGGACGTGACCGTCACGATCACGCACGTCCTCAACGGTCGTGCGATGAGCGTAGAGACGGGCCGGGAGGGCGAGTACCGTGCGGTCGCGTTGTTGCCTGGCGAGTACGAGATCGTCGCCGCGCGAAATGGCTTCTCGCCCGTCACCCGGCACGTGGCGTTGCCGGTTGGCGCCGACGCAACGCTGAACCTCGTGCTGCCGCTCGCGGGCCTCGTCGAGCAGACGATCGTCAATACAACGACACCGCTCGTGGAGGTCGCGCGCTCCCAGCCCTCCTCTGTCGTCACCAGACGAGACATCGACACGTTGCCGGTACTCGATCGAAATTTTCTGGTCCTGGCACAGCTCCTGCCGGGTTCGGGTCCGATCAACAGCACGGTCACCCGGTTGGCTTGGACGAAATTCGGCGGCGTCGCCGATCAGCGGGCGGGCTATACGACGCTCATCGACGGCGGCGAGATCAACGACACGGTCTGGGGTAGTCCAACCATTAATGTGGGTCAGGAGGCCATACAGGAGTTCAAGATATTCCGCCATCAGTTCGACGCCCAGTACGGCCACGCCTTGAACGCCGTGGTGACGGTCGCTACGCGATCTGGCACGAACAGGCTCAGCGGGACCGGCTTCTACTTCGGACGAGACGACGCATTGAACGCACGCTATCCGTTTGCCGCCGAGAACTTGCCGTTCAACAAACAGTGGGTCGGAGGATCGATAGGCGGGCCCCTGATCCACGACCGCAGTCACTTCTTCGTCTCGTACGAGCACGACAGCGTCGATACCGTTCGAGTCCTTGCCCTACCGCCAGGCAACCCGTTCGCGGTGAGCGAGAACGGCGTGTTTCCAGCAGAGTCGAACGACCACGTGGCCAGCGCAAGGCTCGATCATCGATTGGGTGTCGGCCATTTTTTGTCGGCGCGGTACGCGTCAGACAGCCAGAAATCGTTGCGCGCGAGCCCTGGAGGTTCCGACTCCAGTCAGGTGGATATTCTCAACCGGTCACACAGCGTCGTCGTGGAAGAGACGTGGAGCGCGCGTCAGGACATGGCGAACGTCTTCCGCGTCCACCTGCTGCATCACCGACTCGGTACTTTCCCGCGCGACCCCGGCCTCGCCATCCGCCGGCCGTCAGTGACCATGGGGGTGACGAACCCGGACGCCTGGGTCGTGCCGGTCTCGAGGGTGACAGTCTCGAACGCGCTCTATCTCCACAGACCGCGCAGCGACTTCAAGGTAGGCGGTGAGATGACGCTCGGGACGCACGATCAGGACTCGCACGTATACGAAAACGGTTTTTTCGAGTTCACAACCGACACGCTGTTCGATTCCGCGAACCCGGCCACATGGCCGACCGCCTTCACCCAGCAGAAAGCGGTGACGGTCACGTACCGGTCGCAGGAATTTGGCGTGTTCGCGCAGAACGACTGGCGACTCGGTACGCGAATAATGCTCAACACCGGGCTTCGCTACGACATCGATCTGAACTTGCGACTGGACGACTTCTATGGTGCGGTGCTGGACAATCCCGACTTCCGAGGTCTCGACCGCTTCATCAGCCGTGATCGCGGCACCGACACGAACAACTTCCAGCCGCGACTCGGCGCGACGTGGGACAGCCGCGGGGACGGCACGCTGATCGTGCGTGGAGGCTGGGGCGTGTACGTCACACGCAACCGACCATGGATCCAGATTCGCTCGATGAATCAGTTCGCGAGTAGCGCGGTTCGCATCACCAGCCTCACCAGCCCCACGCAACTGCAGTACTTCCCCGATACGCTTGCCGTCCTCGGCGGCCGCACACTGGACGAGTATCTTGCTGCGTTTGGTGGTCGAAACCTTGGCACGGTGATTCCGGACGATTTCGTTCAGCCGTATGCGCTGAACACGACGATTGGCACCGGGTGGCAGGTGAATCCAACAACCACGCTCGACGTCGACTACATCCATTCGTATGCGAACCATCAGACCGGCTCGACCGATGTCAACCTTCCGCCGAGCGGCAGGATCTCTGCCACCAATCCTCGTCTCGCTGCCAACTTCAACCAGGTGATCATGGTGGAGAACTTTACAAAGAGTTGGTACGACGCCGTCGAGACACAGTTGCTGTCGCACATGGGGGCGCGCGGCTCGTTGCGGGTGTCGTACACGCTCTCGCGCAGCTACCTCGATGGCGTCGACTTCTTCACGACATTGCGAGGGACGCAGCGGACTCCACACGAGCGCGGCTACAACCCTTCGGATCAGCGACATAACCTGACCGTCGCCAGCACCGTGACACTGCCGTGGTCCATTCAGGTGAGTGGGATCCTGAAGCTGATTAGCGGATCACCGACCAAAGTGCAGGCCGGGGAAGATCTCGACGGTGATTCCTCACTGACGGGCGACTTACCGGACGGCATTCCCACGACCGTCGGTCGAGAACGCGTCGAAGAGTCGCTGGCTGCAATCAACGCGTTTCGCGGCTCGCGCGGACTGGCGCCAATCGATCGGTCACTCCTCACGCCCGATCCGTACCGGACGCTCGATGTGCGGCTGGCGAAGTCGCTGTCGGTGGGCCGCGATCAGCGGCTCGAACTGCTGATTGAAGGGTTCAACATCACCAACCACGTCAACTTCAGACCCCCGTTCGGCAACCCGCCGGGCGCTGGTGCGCCGATCATCGCCCCTGCATTCCTCGTCCGTACCAACGCGTACGATGCGCGGCAGATTCAGTGGGGAATCCGATTCGCGTTCTAAAGAGACCGCCGCGGCTGATGAGTCGCACTGTTTTGTAGCGGTTCTACTCGCCGAGGAGATCGCTAGTGGAGATGAGGCATTCCGGGAGCAATTGGGGCGTCAGCGACTGCCCGCGTGTGTAGCGCCGGACGCTCGCGTAGGTGCCGTTGTCGGGCGAGGAGTACTGCAACAGGACGTTCTCGTTCAGATCGGCCAGCCAGTACTCGTGAACACCCGATCGCGCATAGACGCGTGCCTTGACTTCGCGGTCGTATTCTATCGACGACTCAGCGACTTCGACGATGAGCAGGATGTCAGCGGGGCCAGGATGGGCAGACGCGTAGAAATCTGCTCGTGGTCGCAGCAGCACGAGATCAGGCTCCGGCTCGCTGTAAAGATCCAACCGAACCGACCCCTGCACCCGGACGATCGCCGAGTCACCCGCCTTCGTCACGAACGCGCGGTTGGCGCGGTCTACGCTCGCGCAGTGACGCGTGCCGATCGGCGTCATCGCGATGATCTCGCCGTCGATGAGCTCGACGTGGTCTTCCCGGCGCAGAATCCCCGCCTGCCCCATCCGCTGGTAGTCGTCGGCGGTGAACCGCCTTCTGCTGACTGCAACTGACATACGATTCGCGCCATCCTAGCACGGGCAAAAGCGAGCGGCGTGCCGTGCGATTTTGGGCGTCAGACAATCATGCAAACTCCAGATGTCGAACTTCGTGCAATGCGAATCGCACGAGAAGTACGCAGAATTTTGCGCGGTCGTTGACAGCGCCCCGATGCGGCCGCGAAGATCCAGACCATGGCCTCCTCATCAAAGCGCCTCGCCATCCTCGTCGGTGGCGGGCCTGCTCCCGGTATCAACGCAGTCATTTCCGCCGCGACGATCCAGGCGCTCAACCAGGGGTTCGACGTCATCGGTGTTCGCGACGGCTTCAAGCGCTTGGTGCGCCGCGATCCAAGCGCGCTGCAGCCGCTGACAATCGACGACGTCTCGCGCGTGCACTTGAGTGGCGGGTCGATCCTGGGGACGTCACGCGAAAACCCGACCAGGTCTCCAGAGGCCACCCGCGCCGTGATCGAGATGCTGCGCGAAGCGTCCGTTACGCATCTTGTGACGATCGGCGGTGATGACACGGCGCTCTCGTCGCGCTACATCAGCGAGCAATCGGCCGGCGCGATTCGCAGCGTGCACGTGCCCAAGACGATCGACAACGATCTGCCGTTGCCACCACATGTGCCCACATTCGGATTCCAGACTGCGCGCCACATCGGCGTCGAGCTCGTCCGCAATCTCATGGAAGATGCCAGGTCGACGCGACGCTGGTACGTCGTGGTGGCCATGGGCCGCAAGGCGGGACATCTTGCGCTCGGCATCGGGAAGGCCGCCGGCGCCACTCTGACCGTCGTCGCCGAGGAATATCCCTCTCGCTACGTCCCTTTCGCGACGATCTGCGACATCGTCGAGGGCGCGATCATCAAGCGTCGCGCGACGGGCCGCCACTTCGGCGTCGCCGTCCTGGCAGAGGGCCTCATCGACAAGCTCGATCCCGCGGAACTCGTCGAGCTGGAAGACATCGAGCGCGACGAGCACGGGCACGTGCGATTCGCGGAAGTCGACCTGGCGCGGAAGGTCAAAGCCGAGTTGCACGGGCGCCTCAGCGAACGCGGTCTTCGCGTGACGATTACCGATAAGAACGTCGGCTACGAGCTTCGCTGCGCGGACCCGATCCCCTTCGACGCCGAGTACTGCCGGGACCTCGGGCATGCCGCGGTGCGGTTCCTGGTTGCCGGCGGTGGCAACGCGATGATCAGCGTGCAGGGTGGCCGGCTCGTTCCCATTCCGTTCGAGGATCTCGTCGAGCCAGCGACGGGCAAAACGAAGGTGCGCCTCGTGAACGTGAACAGCGAAGGCTTCCGGGTTGCCCGCGCGTACATGATCCGTCTCGAGGCCGACGATTTCGCGCACGCGGCCTGGGTCGACCGGCTCGCTGATGCGGCGCACCTGACACCAGGCGCATTCCGTCAGCGCTTCGAGTACCTGGCGACGACCTGAGGGAACCGACGTCCATGCCCATCAAGCGTATCGGGGTCGTCATTGGCGGCGGACCTGCACCCGGGACCAACGGCGTCATCAGTGCTGTCGCGATCGAAGCGATCAAGCTGGGCTGCGTGCCCATCGGCTTCCACGACGGCTTCGACTGGCTCGCCGAGCGATATACCGATGAACAGCACGAGTTGACGATTGACGAAGTCTCGCGTGTTCATCTCGATGGCGGTGTCTTCCTCGGCGCCTCGCGCCGTGACGTGACCCGGGATCCCGAGAGCCTCGAGAACACGGTTGCGGCCCTGGCCAAACTCAAGATCGACGCCCTGGTGTGCATCGGCGGCGACGACATGGTTCGCAGCGCAGTCGCGCTCGAGCGACGTGGTGGGGTGAAAGTCGTACAGGTGCCCAAGAGCATCGACAACGATCTGTGGCTGCCATTGCCGCTCGCAACGCTTGGCTACGAGACCGCGCGCCATGTGGGCGTTGGCATCGTCAAGAGTCTCATGGAGGATGCCAAGACGACCGGCCGCTGGTATCTCGGCGTGACGATGGGACGACCGACTGGGCATTTGACATTGGGCATCGGCAAGGCCGTGAGCGCGACGTGCACCATCATCCCCGAAGAATTTCCGGATACGCCGATTTCGCTCTCCGGCATCGCCGACATCGTCGAGGGGAGCATCATCAAGCGGCGGGCAATGGGTAAGTCCTATGGTGTCGCGCTGCTTTCAGAGGCGCTCGTCGAACGCTTCAGTCCACGTGAAGTGGCGGAACTGCAGGACGTCGATCGCGACGCGCAGGGCAACATTCGAGTGACTGAGATCGATCTCGGACGGAAGGTCAAGAACGAGGTCCAGGTGCGTCTCGAACAGCGCGGCATCAAGGTGACGATCGTAGACAAGACGATCGGATACGAACTGCGATGCGCGCCACCGATCCCTTTCGACGCCGAGTACGCGCGCGATCTTGGCTACGCCGCCGTCACCTATCTGCTCGAGGGTGGATCGGGCGCGCTCGTAACAATCCAGGGCGGTGAGTTCGCGCCGATTCCGTTCACCGACGTGCTCGATGCGAGTGGCGCGGGCAGGCGGCGTCCCGTGGACGTCACGACGGAGAGCTATCACGTCGCGCGCGAGTACATGGTGCGGCTTGGCCCGCGCGACTTCGAGGACGCTGCGTGGGTGGGTGCACTGGCGAAGGCCGCCGGGCTCGACGAAGAATCCTTTCGATCCAGGTTCGGTCGATAATTCACTGTGCCTCGGAGCGAAGGCGGGTCGGTGTGACGCGTTCAGCCGGAGTTTGCGTACTTCTGCAAGACAGCTTGCACGCCGTCGCTGCCGAAACCGGGATACACCAACTTCGCGCCAGCCTGGACGAGCGCCTCGGCGCACGCTGGATAGTCTCCGTGGGGATCGCGGAAATTGAGCGAGCCCCATTGGCATCCTTCGAGCGCCGTACCGCCATACTGGTTACGGAGCTCGAGATCCGCTTCACGAGCGATCAAGAGCCGGACGGTATCGACGTGGCCGCGCAGTGCGGCGTGTCCGACCGGCGTAAAGCCTTCGCCGCCGCGCGCGTTCACATCGAAACCCAGCTTCAACATCAGCTCGAGCGCCGGAATATTGTGTGCGAACGCCGCCGCTGCGAGCAGTCCCCGATCGTCGGCCGTTAGTTCCGTGACCAGGTTCGGCCGTTCGGCCAGCATGTGCAGGGCGTGCACTTCGTCGGCAAGCTCACAGGCGGCGAGGAACTGCTCCTTGACGGGGCTGCGCGCAAGGAGGAAGTCGTAGATCTTGCGGCCGCCATGCCGTGCCGCGACAAGGAGGACAGACGCGGCATCGAGCCTCCACTGATAGATATGACCTGGAGGTACCGGTGCATATCCGGGCCGACCGATGCGCGCCGCCAGACAGCCAGGATCGGCGCTCACGGCCCGTTCGGCCAGGCTCTCATCGCCAAGCGCTGCTGCCATGAAGATGTCGACCTCGGCACCGCGCGAAATGAGATGACGGCACAACTCCGTGTCGCGGACCCGGTATTGCGCCGCCGTCGACTGGTGATCGATGCAGCGAGCATCGATCTCCGCGCCGTGTGCGAGCAGCATGTCGATGATCTGCGGCGTACGCGCCCAATGAAGTGGTCGCTTCCCATCGCCGCCGGGCGCGTGAACGAGTGATGGGTCTTTGGCGATCCACTCCTCCACAGTGTCCGCCATCCCCAGTCCCGCCGCCGCATGAATGTCGACGATCGCGCCATGCTCGATCAACCACCCAGCCTGCGCGGGATCACTGTCGTCCAGTACTCCGAAACCGCCGGCCCACCAATCGGTCTTCACGTTGATGTTGGCGCCGAATTCCAGAAGCGTTTCCACAACCGGCCGATCGTTCTTCGCGACGACGATGGCCTGGGCGCCAAAGCTGAAGAGCGGCCGATCGATCTGAGTACGCAGCGCCGGAGATGTCGCAAGCAACTCTCGAAGTTTCGCCGCGTCCCGCTCGTGCACCGCGTCAACGAAGTCGCCAATCTCAGGTATGGCACCGCGACGGATCAGGTACGCGCGCATCTCTGGCGTGTTGTCATCGAGCACGCCGACGGCGCGACCCCAGAACTGACTGCGCACGTTGATATCCGCGCCGAACTCGAGCAGCACGTCGATCATCGCGCGATCGTGCCGGCAGAAGACGATCGCGGGTGCGGCGGCCTCGAAATCCGGCCGGTCGATTTCGCTGCGCAGTTCAGGATGCGCCTCGAGCAGTCTGCGGACGCGCTCAGCATCTCGTTGATGAACCGCGCGCTTGAATTCTTCCACTCTCCAAATTTATCGCACCAATCGGGCCAAATCGGCGCGGGTACACCGGCGGCCTCGAGCTTCAAGTTCAACCGTGTAAGTCGAACGGCTACCTGGCTGGAGTCAAGGTCGCGCTGACACGGGTCTGCTGATCCGCCACAATACGCACGGTCGATGACCATGCGCTGTGATCGTCGGCTTCGAGGCGGATGGCACGTGAGCCGACAGGGAGTTCAGTAAGGACCAGTGGCGTGATACCAACTGGTTCGCCGTTGATGAACGCACGCGCGCCGACCGGGATAGAGTCGATCATCAGGGCCCCGTAAAACCTGACTGGCGCAGTCTGACGTTCCGCGACCGGCTGCGGCGCCGCAGGTGCATCACTCAGAGGCGATCGCGGTTTGGCCGATACCGGTGCGACCGGTTTCTTCTCGTGGACCGGCGTCACCGGCACAACAGCTGCCGTATCGGTCCCCAGTTCGATAGCTGTGCGGGTTGGAACCGTCGGCGCTGCCGGCAGTGGAGACGCGAGCGGGTTCACAGTGATCCGCCACGGAAAATCGATCAGCACGAGAGCCCCGACGACCAGCACGCTTCCAAACATAGCGCCCGCCCTGAGGCGCCAGGCCGATCTGGAAGCCTTCGAGCGTGCGGCGGGGCGACTCTCGATCTTCTGCCGCGTTCGAGCACTTTCGGATCGAAACACTGATGACGAGGACGAGGAGTGCACGGAAGGGGCGCCGGGCGCCGGTCGGCCCACGCTGCGATCCTCGGATTCGAACTGCAGCAGGGGGTCGATCTCGCACGACGTCAGGGACGTCTGCCGCTGCTCGTCCAAGGGAAACTTTCGCACCGATGGCTGCATCGTGTGGAGAAGGTGCACGAAACCGCACTCGGGATTACTCACTGAGTACGGAGGACGACGCAGACGGGAGCAAAGCCTATTCCACGAAATGTCTTCGACTTCGATTCGTTGTGCTGCGCGGTAGGTGGTGAAGTCCGCCAGGAAGAGGCCTTACTGCCACCTTGGTCTGCCGCGTCCGCGATTTCTCTGCTAACCTACACCCGCCACCCCTATGGACCCTCGGTTTTTGCCTGCCAGAGGGACAAGTCGTTCAGACCGGAACTCCGCATCCCCAGATCTGTCTCCTGAGCAGGAACGCGACTGCCACATCAACCTGCTGCATGCATCAAGGGGGACCGATGAAGCGCATCACCATTCTTCGCAACGTTCTCCGAGCGACCATCGGCGTCATCGCCGCATCTTTGCTCGCCGCTCCGGCCTCGGCGCAACTGACGACGGAGCAAAAGATCCATGACTTTGAAGACCTCGCGGGTCTCTTTGCAAAGCGCTACGCGCCCTACGAGTGGAAGAAGCTGCTATTCGGCTTCGATGCGCTCGAGATTGGGACATGGCTGGACCGCACGGCGCAGTCGGCGGACGACCTCGAGTTCTTCGAGCTTTCACTCGAGTACGTCGCCAGCCTCGATGACACGCATTCCTCGTACGCGATGCCCTCCAGCTTCGTTGCCAGCCTGGGGCTTGCCGTCGACATCTACGACAACAGAGTTCTCGTAGAAGCCATTGACCGCACGCGACTACCCGCCCTTCAGTATCCGTTTCAGATTGGTGATGCGCTGATATCGATCGACGGCAAGGGCGTCGAGGACTGGATTGCGGAGTTCTCGCGGTTTCTCAAGAGAGCGAATCCCCGAAGCACGCGCCGTTCGGTGGCGGATTTTCTGACCTTCCGGCCGCAGTCACGAGTGCCGCGTGTCATCGATCTAGGGGATGCGGCAACCGTGGTCATCGAGCGGGCGGGCGGCTTTCAGGAGACGTACACGATTCCATGGGTCAAGACGGGCGTACCGCTGCGATGGATCGGCCCTGTGCCCAGCCCTTCACGCGCGGCGCGGGACGAGTTCGCGACCAATGAAAGCGTGCCGTCGTATCTCGAGCCATGGCTCGAGCTCACGAATTTCCGTCTTGCCGAGAATGACCCACTGCTCCGCGGTGAAACCGTGTCCCCCGAGGGCGACGTGGTCCCTCGTCGGTATGTGCTTGGTTTAGGGCAGCGCTCTCCTGTCTTCGCTGGCGCGTTGCCCGCCAGCTTCGTGCAACGCCTTGGACGCACGGCCACCGACTTTCATTTCTCAGGTGTCTACCAGGCGGAGGGCATGCGCATCGGGTATCTCCGCATTCCCAATTTTGCGCCCCCCGACATAACCAGTGCGATCGCCGAGTTACGGACCGAAATCTTGTTCTTCGAGCAGAACACCGACGGACTCGTCGTCGACGTGATGCGGAACACCGGCGGCGGCTGTTACATGCTGAACGTCGCCTCCTACCTCATCCCGTACCCGTTCTACTTCTTTGGTGAGGAAATACGCGTCACCATCGCTCGCATCAACAGCATTCAATCCGCTCTGGAAGGAGCGCTGCGGGCAGGTGCTCCCCCATCTCTCATCGCGATCTACACCGAGATGTTGAACCAGCTGCAAGCAGCGTATCGCGAAAACCGCGGTATGACCCCACCCATTCCGGCGTGTAGTCTTCAACTGCACAACAACCAGCCGGCGAGAGACCCACAAGGAAACGTGATCGCCTACACCAAGCCGCTGATCGTCCTCGTCGACGAGTTCACGATTTCTGCTGGTGACATCTTTGCCGCAATGCTCCAGGACAATCAGCGCGGCCCGTTGGTCGGCACGCGCACCAACGGAGCGGGGGGATCGGTCACTGGTTTCGTTGCCGGCACCTATTCAGAAGCGACAACAGGCAACACCAACTCGCTCGTCGCCCGCATTGCGCCTGTCGCGATCACCGGCTACCCGACCGCTCACTACATTGAAAACATCGGGGCTCACGCCGATGTCCGCCTGGACTACATGACGAAAGAGAACCTGGTCACCGGTGGGCGCCCCTTCGTGGACGCCTTTACCAGCATGATCGTCGCGCACATCCGTGGTGGATTGATTGACCCGGAAGGCTCGACTCTGCCCCAGGGGTGGACGAGCACGGACGTGGGAGGTGTCGGTCCTGCGGGCGGTGCCTCGTACGACGGCACGACGTTCACAGTCACGGGGGCAGGCGCGGATGTCTGGGACGCTGCGGATGCGTTTCACTACAACTACCTGAATATTTCTGGTGACGTTGACGTCATCGCGCGGGTCAGAGACTTGGCCGCTTCAGACGCGTGGTCGAAAGCCGGCCTCATGATCCGGGAATCGCTTGCCCCGGACGCCGCCAACTACTTCATCGCGGCCAGCCTGCTCAATGGGCTTTTCTATAAATGGCGACTGCAGGCAGGTGAATCCTCCAACTACACACCGCTCATGTCAGCATCGTCCGGATGGCTGCGAATCCAGCGTGTCGGGGCCAGTATTCGACTGTCGCTCTCGGTGGATGGCAGCGAGTGGATGACCGTCGGCACGGCTCCGTTCCGGCCGGGTGATGCAGTCATTGGGCTGGCAGTCACGAGCCACGACGCGTCACAGATTGCCACCGCAACGTTCGACAACGTCAGCGTCGTCACCCGCTAGGCTCACTGATCTGCCAACGCGGTGAGCCACGAGAAGACATGAGCTTCCAATGTCAACCGCGTTGGCGGCAGCGGCATCATTCCTGCGTTCATCGTATTGCGACGATGGGCGGAGACAATGCCATTCAAAAGTCAGGCGCAACGTCGAAAATTCGCACAACTGCTCGTTGAGGGAAAGATCTCGCCAGACACCTTCGAGGAGTGGAACCGGCTAGAAGCCGACCGCCTTGAAGAGTTGAGCGCCGATAACGCCGCCGACTATTGGCGCGACGATCGGAACCCAGGCGTAGCCCCAG
>Ga0207681_10001288_pt1 | contig 16187 bp, 38 predicted proteins | sample KBSS53metaG_FD_184324 | JGI IMG/M metagenome (GOLD analysis project Ga0207681, IMG submission 184324) | Switchgrass rhizosphere microbial communities from Kellogg Biological Station, Michigan, USA - KBS S5-3 metaG (SPAdes) (version 2) | ecosystem: Host-associated > Plants > Roots > Rhizosphere... | reverse complement strand
TTGAATGAAATTTATTAACTTCAGCTGAAGAAGGTGTCGGCTGAGTCATTTAAGGAACTCTCTGTACTCGTGCATTCCAAGAAACGCCATCATTAATTGCCCATGTAATGTATCCTGCGCTTCTTAGTTCTCTGTTAGCTGAGCCTGAATTCATCCGAATTCCAAACTGTAGTTTATTTAATCCACGTAAATGAACAGTAAGGGGTAGCCTGCCTGCGTTTGAATCTGCATCAAATGTAGTTCCAGTACCTACGATAGGAGAAAAATCAAATCCACTACTTGCGCCTAATGTATTATTTACAGTAAAAGGAAGAGCTAACGTATAAATACCTGAACCTACATCAATGCCGGCGGTTCCATAGCGAAACTCACCCCACATATAGATCTGATCAAAAATCCTATAAAAGAAACCACGATTAAATCCTCCTGTACCTAATACAGGATTACCTGTGGTTCCTTCTAAAATAGGAGTAAAAGTCTGTAATGGATGTGACGTTAAACAAGGTCCAGCATATGCATCAATAGTATCACAATTTACTGCATTCTGTCCCGGGAAATCCTTTATAAAATTTGACCCGGAAGGTGTAATCAATGAGATAGTCATCATGCATCCGATGTAGGATAGATACAGTATCCAGATAATCTATCATTTTGAGCCACAGCGAAGGGAGTATTGTCTCTCCAGAAGTTACCATCATGCTTTCTGAAAACCAGCAAATTTGTACTTGGCTGATAAAGAACTACAAGATTAGAACTCGTTGCAACCGCGTCGTTATCGTGTAAATAAGCCTTACCTACCGCCATGGTGTCATTAATAGTTCCAAACTCAGTAGGCACTGTGGCAGGTACAGCTATTCGATATAAACCAGAACCTGCTGCAAATCCTGCACCACCTGTAAAAATTTGAAAGTAAGCTAGCACCATCCTAGGAAAAAGTCTGATAAATTTACCCGATACACTACCTCCAGATCCTAAAGTAGGATTGGTAGTGTCTGCTGTCCAAGTAGGAGTCCAGGTATGAGTATTAGTATGTCTAAAAAGAGTATCTATTTTGTCACAGTTAACACCATTCTGCACTGCCCATCCATCTGATGGAGGTGTAACAACTGCTTTAATAGACTCATCTGTATCTGGCTTAATTAATCCTAAATTAGTTGTTGTTGTCGTTCCCAAATTGCACCTCCTTTAAATACTCTTCTACTTCTAGAGAAATCTGTTCTTCCCGACATAGAGGACAATATTTATTAGCATCTTTATGATATCCATCTACATGATCTGCTTTCAGGATCGTTATAATAAACGGCTCTTCTTCCATCATAACTTCTTATACAGAAAGTTAATAATAAACCTATCATCAGCAGCCACAGTGATAGGCATTGCATCTCTTACAAATCTAGACGTCTTAGCAGGTGATGTAAAAGCTTCTGTTAGCATTCTAGCATATGAAACTCCACCAAATGTAACACAGTCAATAGCCACAGAGCCAGATGTCGAGCTTGCACTTGCATCATATACAAATCCTTCACCAATAACAGAAAAAGATCCAGGCGTTGAGTTGAGTGCACTTCCAACACTGTGAAAACTGTTATCAACTAAAAAAGGAAGACTAATTCCGTATTCTCCTGTGCCTGCTGCAATTCCAGACCCAAAGAAAGTAACGATAGCACTTCCCATGATAACGCCCATATTATCAATGTATTCACCTAGGACAGATCCACCTGAACCGATATTAGGTTGAGTCCCCTGTGTGATAAAAGTAGGAGTATACGCAGTAACAACTTTGTTAGCTTCATCTTGGATAATAGTATTATTGTCACCTTGTAACTGTGTAAAGTTTACCCAATTCTCAGCAAGTTCAACATCAGTAGGTTTAGCTAGTGCTACATTAGAAGTAAAATTAACTACCATAATAATTGACCTTCTTTATATCCCCAAGGTCGTTCTCGTACGATAAAGACAGAGTAAGTAGGGTATTGAATTTTTCTAATTACTTCAAAGCTTCCATCTGCCGATGTACAAACTACTAAAATAAATTCCATCAGGCTTCCATAATTCCAGTAATTTTAAATTCTGGAATTACTGTAGCAATACTATTCAAATAATATCTTTTAGTATCAAATTGTATATCCTCTAATTGCTTAAGAAATTCTGACGGATAGACTTCCTTTTCTAACTCTTTAACCCAATAATCTCTACTTTGAATATTAACTGTTCTACCGACATCACCTTCAAGAATTTCATCCATTATCCAAATCCTAACTGTCTCTTAGCGTGTTCAAGTTCAGGATCTTCAACAACTTCACCTGTAATAGCTGGCTGCTCGGTAACAACTTCAAGAGTTCTATTAGCTGAAGCTAACTTGATGTCTTGAGCGATGGCCATAATCGTTTCAGGATCTTTAACGTGCTTCTGAATGATCTCAACAATCATCCGCAGAAGTACTTCACTCTGTGGCGCTGTATTGTTAGCAAATTCTCCAGTAACTTCTAAGAAGAACTTAACAGCGTTCCAGTCACCTGAATTAACCTTCTTAGTAAATTCAGCAACCGCTGTAGGTCGAATGTTAATCTTGTTCTGATCTGCTAAAGAGTTAACGAAGTTATTAAAAACAGGATCTTGCAACCAAGCGTAATAAGTAGCTGGGAGAATTCCCAGTTGATCTAATTTTTCAGCAATAGAACGTTCATCAGCAAAGTTCATCACTGTCAAAGCTGCTGCTTGCTGCTGTGGCGTTAATTCTTCTTGAGAATGTTGTCGCCAAGGAATTCCACGATCATCTAAAGCTTTGATAACTGGTTTACGGGTTAAATAGTAATTGACTGATGTGATCCTAAGATTGTCTCTAGTTTTTCTTAAATGCTTGTAAACTTGCTCTACAGTAGGAACTGTGTTTGTAAGAAACCATTGAAGTTCGTAGTAACCAATTAGATCTTTTTCTGCGGCTGTAAGTCCTTCCTTAATAGCGTAGTATTGTTTTCTAGTTACCATCTACCTCCTCCTTAACTCTTTCCCTAAATAGAATTCCTACGTTGTGTAAATCATTAATGATATCATCAGCATCGCTTTTAAATTCTAAATAATTCTCTAGTACTTCTCTAACCTTATCTAAAGTTTTATCATCGTAGTAAACTTCATCCTTAGGCAATTACTCCTCCCTTGAAATACCTGCATTTGCCCAGAACATTACTTCTTCCAACTTAGTAATTGCTGTAGACTTCTCTCGCCCATCAGGAACTTCTGTATTAATAATGTTAGCTAGTGTACTGCACTTTTCTCTAATAAGAGCGCAGTTTTCAGCTTGACGATTATTCAAGCCGTGAGCATTAAATCGCTTATCTAAATCTCTTTGATCCATCAGTCAACAACCTTTACGTTCTTAAGTTTGTCATACATATCGATGTAAGTCTCTGCTTTATCTCCGTTATAAGTCACTTCAAATAAAGAACCTCCCTCACTAACATCTGCTACAATAGCCTTCCAATTTTGCAGAGTTTTACAAAACCAAACTAACTTTAAATTTTCTCCACTACTAATGTAATCTGTAAAGTTGTTGTAAACCAATTCAATTGCTCTACGTTCTTTACTTTCCATTAAAACGTCCAATCTTGATTTATCTGGGTCAAAAGCACTGAACCTCCACGTTCAAAGTAAACTAGTGATCTAGCAAAATAAAGGCTTTGTGACCCAGATCACACCTTCAGAGAGGCCTCCCAGACTGCACCTGAAGCCTCAATAGCCAGGTAAGCGCTTTCCTTTGTCCGTACAGCCACTTTCAAGCCTTTCAGGTCCTAGGTACTAGGTTCCAGGGTTTGAAGGCTTAGAGGTGCTCTGAGGCTGTCACCTTGAAATAATTTCCTACATAAGCTAATCAGCCACAGGCAGGAGGGACGACTGCTGTGTTTATTTTATTAGGGAATCTATTGTTAAATTATTAGGGATTGAAGTTCAGTTTTTCTGAAGTTTTTGAAATTAGATAAAGGATTCCTTTTTAGGGTTTAGGAGTCCCTGATTTTTAAGAATTTTAGACCTGATTTTTGTGATTTTTTATAAGAGATAGGGTCCACTGCTCACAAGTTCGCCTGGAATTTGGACACAAGATATTGAAACGTTTTTAATTACTCACAGTTATTTGAAGTTTAAAGTAACTCGCTGTAATGTAGTAACAATCCAATGAACTGTTGTTAAGCCTTTGGCCTTTATTAATGTAGGTACATTCTGATGTAGGTCTGCTCCTAGGTTGTAATGTCTTATTGTTGTAATGTCTTATTGTCTTAAAGCTCTAATGTTAAAAGAGACATTTAGGTCTTATCGCTTTTACTATGATGTAGTAGGTGGAAAAACTTATGTCGTATTTATAACTGAATCAACGTTTAATTAAGACTACGAATACATATGGTAGACTTGGGAGACAAATCCCTTAAAGCACACAATCTTAAATTAAATAAGTCAAAAAGTGAGGAAATGATGCCCTGCCCCGCCAGGGGCGCCTTGGGCATGATTTGTGAACGTTTCTGTATTTCCCGAGTAAATTATTGACATAAACGGGACGAAGTCCCAATGTCAATTATTTACGAGGTATGCACATTATGTGTGTATCATGTATGCACGTTTTGCCTGATCAGGGGCACATTGACACATGATAGGTGCATATGGTTGAATGATGCATGAATGATGGTGTATGGGTGCATGGCAGGGAGGAAACGGACATAGTGGGTAGCAAAGCGACAATTCCTTACTCTCCAACAAAGTGGGTTAAACCATGACAGACAAATACAAGGATGACATTCTTAAGCTAATTAGTGAAAAAGGACCATTGGGTGTTAATGCTATTCAAAGAGAATTAGGCTATCCTCTTAGTACATTACAGAAATATCTACATAAACAGTCTTATTTCAAAATCAATGATGATAAGAAGTGGGATCTTCCCGAAAACCACGTAGCGGACATCAAGAGCAATACCCTTTCAATCATGACAGATCTGATTGAAACAAACATTAAGCTCATACAGTCTCAAGTGGAAGAAATCCAGCAAAGTTTACATAGCGCTCTTTCTCCTATTAGTACTCTTAAAAGAGGCGTTAGTGCTTTAACCCTCCCTGTGGCGGACAAATCAACTAATATTCCTAATATTCACCCACTATTGTTTGAATCAGACAAAAACATCCAAACTGCGCTGATGGTAATTAAGAAGTATGTCCAGAAAGTTCCTGAAAAGTACCAAGATTTACTAAAAAATGTAGATTTGTACAAATTAGTCATTGAAATGGGCAGTATTTATCTAAATAGTACGTTTAATAGTGAAATTGCTAGCCTTTTATTAGAAAAGACTGATGAATTATCAGATGATATGATTCAAGTTCTTAAAAACTATCAAAAGGAGGCATAAAATGGCATATATTATCGAAACAAATGAAGATGAGACAATTAGTCTTATTTTACCTGATGATACAGTAAAAGAAGCAAGAGATATTGATACTATTTTAGCTTTTATTCGCATACACTACACTGAAGAAACACAGAAAATCATAAAGAATGCTGATAAATCAGGACAAATAAATAGATTGTTCGAATTTTAGACGAATCGGACATAAGTTACATTTGGTCGAGCGGAATAAAACGGGCAAAACAGACATAATGCAATCTCATATAGTGAAAACATATAGAGAACTGATCCAAAAAAGAGTAGGCTAAAAAGAAAAACAAAGAACGCGACCACTTTTCAGGGGAGGACTCTGTCATGACCACGTGTAAATTCTGCACCGGTACTTTAATTGCTGGTATCTGCCAAGAATGCCATTCTAATAACCTCAAAAAGACATTTGCAATTGATTACAAGAATCCAATTCTTTTTGGAACGCTTTGGAATTGCTGTAATGGGAATGAGAAATTCGTAATTGTTTTTGACAATGGCCACAGGGCAGCTGTTTGTGCTTCTTGTGCGAATTGTTACCCAGGTCCTGTCTTTTCTCTTGCTATCTTTTCGCCTAATGTTTTTTACACTCCCGAAAAAGGCGTTTGTGATAATTGTGGTGGACTCACTCTTGATGACGAATGTATCGACGGTAAGGATTGCATTTCAATTGACGTTGCAATTCCCGAAATGTGCTATTGCGAGCACACAAATCATTTCAATGACCACTTAGGCCCGCAAATTAAGCATGAATATGCCAAAGTAAATGCGGGAGAAAAGAAAGCTCTTTATGTTGGCTCAATTTGTGATGACTGCGCCGAGAATTGCATGCAGGGATACCTCATTCCTACAGATAACTGCAACGTGTCACATCGTATTTAATTGATGATTGCTTGAGCGAATCGTCTGCACCCTGTGGCCGGTTCGTTCAGTGAAATTATCAATTGATTGGAGAATTGAAATGGGTATTAATTTGCCTCATGGTGGCTGTAAATGGGAAGGCTGCAATGTTTGTGCTAATATTCGAATTGGATACCACAGAGTTAGTGAGAATTCTGTTACGTCTGCTGTACTTACTAAAGCAGAATTGCAGGAACGAGTAGAAGAAATTCTCTCTGACCCTGATATTGACCACTATTGGACCCGCAATTATTGGACAATGGATATCCTTTTCGATTCTAAGTCTTAATTGATGATACCTCATAGGTGTAATCCGTTTGGCTTGCACCTGTGGCGAGTTTATCAATTAGAAAGGACTCTTGACATGTTGACTTCTGCTATCAAATTCGAAATCCGTAACGTCAAGGCTGGTATTCAGGAGCAATTTCTCATTCCTAACACTGTTTACAGTCAGGAAAAGGTTTTTGGCCACAGGTACACACGGGAAATTGAATTCGTTGAGGTTTTCGATTTCCAATTTGCAAAGGAGATGCGTATTCCTGCTGAAATGATTGACTGGTCCACTGAATTGGAAAACGAATTGTGTGACGTTGACGAAATGACTGGAATGGTGGGAGTGTACGCATGATTATTAGTGGGTTTTTCCGTTGTCTTTGTGAGAAAATACACTCAGTAGGAGGTATTACCCTCACTTCACGTTGTCCTAAATGCAATACTCGTCTCTTTTCTGTGATGTGTTGGCGTAAGGGTGTTTAACTGAACTGGAATGGTGGCGCTGTGAAAACTCGTATTCTTGAAGGGTACAATCTACTTAAGATTTGCCCTGCTTGTGGCAAAGAACTTGAAATACATCCTGTTTCGGGTTGGAAAGCTTGCTTTCTTCATGGTGATTTTATTATCAGTGAGGACAATCTTTCCACTAAATGGATTCTCGGACTTATCACTAATTGATTGATGATTACTCGAATGTGCAATCTGAAAGGCTTGCACATTCTGTGAAATTATCAATTAGGAAGGTGAACTAAAATGGATATTGGTACTCTCGTTTACTACAAGACCTATGACTATACTCCTGATTTGACTATTGGAATTGTTACTGCTATCGACAATTGTACAAAACTAATTACCGTTTTGTGGGCAGATGGTGTTGAGCTGACATACACTGCAATTGCACTAGTCAAAATTTGATGATTACTCGGGTTTGCAATTCGACCGGAATTGTAGGCCCTGTGAAGTTATCAATTAGAGAGGATTGAAACAATGCTTGTTTTCAGTGAATTGAAAAAAGGCGATGTTCTAGTTCATAATTCAGGCAGTATTAAAGGAGTTGTAACAGCACTTGTCAATTTCAATGCAGATGTATATTTGAAGAATGATAAGGGAGAGACTATTTGTATCACTCCTCGGTATTTCTCTTTTTGGACAAAGAGAACAGAAGAAGAATTGAAAGAAGAGAGAGAAAGTAGATTCGTCATCCTTGTCGATGATGACGGATATAAATGGTTTTATGCGCAAGATAGAGATGGTAGTGTTTGGCGCTGGGAACACTACTCTAAATGGCGTACCAGAGAAACACGTAAAGATTGGGTGCCTGTCCCTTGGATTGGTTACTAATGAATCCGTGAAATGAGACAGTTCCTTTCTGTAGTCATTGACTTTGTCATTCCATATTTTGGTCCTACCTACCTGCTAATTGTAGTAGTACTTTCAGTGATAGGAGAATGAAATGGATGAGAAACAAAAAGCTTGGCGTACCATCTAATTGATGCAGTAACGGGAAGTGCAATTCTAAACGGCTTGCGCCTCCTGTGGCTATCTCAATTAGAGAGGATTGAAATGAAGATTGCTATTCGAATTGTAGATGGAGCCACAGGGACAATGAGTTTGTTTGCTGTTGTGAGAAATCATCCAGCAATAATCACTAAGTACTACAACATGGCTAGAGCTACATTTCCGCAATATTCGTCCAATTGGGTTTCTTTAAAGGAATGGAGTCTGAAGTGATAGCGCATTGGAATAGGGATAAAAACAATTATGATTTCAATTTTAGTCCTTCAGAATTAGGGTTTATTCGCTATGCTCTATATAAGGCACGCCTTGCTTCTTGTACAGAAAATGATCTAAAGGCTTATACAAAACTACTAGAAGATATGACGAATCTTAGTGAGCAAAATTCGACCGGAATTGATCTTGGAGAGTAAAATGCTTATATTCGCATTGTGGTGTACACAACAGAAGTTGTTAGACGATTTGTTTAAATCGTTGACTAAGCAGCAGCGCCGTGAATACCTTTATCGACAGAGGTGTTTTTTGAACAACTAAATAGGCAAAAAGAAAGGCCCGGGATTAATTTCCCGGGCCTTTCTTTGCGAAGGACTGCTTTTAAGGTACGTCCTAACCTTTACTTCTTAGTCAATACGTAGTGGAGACCGTTGTCGTCGAATTCCACAACTTCCTGCTTAGTTTCCTTAGACGAGTTACCAGCAGATTCCCAAGCCTTTCGCAAATCATCCGACTTAGGAGCCTTACCTCGCTCATATCCAAAGACAGGCTTGGTAAGAGCAAGAGTAGCCTTGGTAAATCCATCCGCAGTAAGGATGTTGTTTCCATCCTTAAATACTTCAACCTTAACCCGATACTTAGGAGTGGAATTCTCATCCGTTCCAAAAGTACGAGCCTGTTCACGACCAACCGCAGGGAGAGGATTCTCGGTAAGGAAACTGTTAACAGCATCACTTGCTTTCTCATCGGAAGTCAACTTAGCAATAACGCCAAGCTGACTACCAATTTCGTTAGCAATCTTGCGCTTATCCTTAAGCGGGGCTTCCAATTCAGGATTACGATCAGCAGTTGCCGAAAGAGTAATACCCAATTCCCTGGAAGTCAGATCAAGAACAGCCTTTCGAGCCTTCAATGCTTCAGCCTGAAGACTTTCCCAGGCGTCAACAGCCTTCTTAATTTCGGGCTTAACTTCTTCTGCATTCTCAGGAGATGCAAACTTACGTGCCCGATCCAAAACCTTTAGAGCGTTCCACTCAGAATCCTTTTCTGCGAGAACAGCCTTGTTGTATTCGAGAATCTCGTCTACGGTACCAAGATACCGCTTGCAAAAATCTGCAAGAATAGAGTTTTCCGAAAGAACAACGGGAATCCTCTCATCTTCATTAGGCGTATTTTCAACAGCCTTAGAAGCAGTAGCCTTGGTAGCAGCAGTCTTTGCCGGTGCAGTCATTTCTTTTCCTCCATACAGAAGTAATAAAAATGAACGACACAAAGACTGTCTAAAAACCAGCTTTGTAAATTTCCAATTGTCAAATTTACAGCCGACCCTAGACAGTGTTCGCCCGTTCGGTACCCCTCCAGTCTAGTCTCTGAACAGGGAAAACGGAAGTGATTTCGCTAGATGATCTCAGAAAAACTTATGTCGGGTATGTCCGTTTTTACCCATTTATCTTGAGATAATAAACTTGAACGATCGTTTAATTTATTTATAAATGGAAGGGGTCGATTTGCGTATTCTTTTAAATGTGATATACTTGAGTCACTTCCGCAGAGAGGCGAGAGGACCTGAATAAATGACAGAGTTGACTAATTATTATATAAAATATGGAAGAGTACGACTAAGGGCTATCCGTAAGTTAAGAGATAAATATCCAGAAGAGCACAGACAGTTGTATATATCAAAAGTGAATGAGTTGAAAGAACGTTATCCAGAAGCTTCAAAGAAAAAATTAAAAAATATTTTTGGTCTTGCCTATAACACAGCTTCTAATCAACTTGCAAAAATACATGAAAAAGAATATCGCATCCTATATCTTGAATTTAAATCTCAATTAAAGGATTGGCCACAGTGAAACCTCTTGTCTCTTCTGACATTACTAAAGCTAGAATTGCTAAATGGATTGAGCAAGCTAAACCTGTAAGTAAGAATCCCACATGGACAGAACGCCGACAGGCGATTGAGTTTGGAGGACATACATACCTAGTAAGTAATGGTCAGGTATTTCAATGTGCTCACTGTGGGCACTATGATCCCGAATGGTCTAGTACCGAAGTACTTCGGTGGTTTGAAGAGAACTTTGGTATTAAGCCTCATGAAATAGAAATCACCTGCTCTGTGGCGGTAGTCGAGAAATGAGTAAACAGATACAGTTTTGGTTAGGTGTAGTTCTTTTTATTGCTGATGTATTCTTTTTCATTTTTTATGTTGTGCCTAATATGCAGATTGGGACACCATGACTGAAAGAATGTTCCAAGAAAGACAAAAACCTTGGCATATGGATGTAGAACAAGATGCAGAACGAGTGTCTGAAAAGGATCCTGATTTTCAGATTAAAAAATACGAAGATGGTTGGGTTTGGCGTTGTTGGGAATGCGGTGCTTTGGGTACTGGCCTTTATTCTAAAGAAGCTGCTTATGGAGAGTATACTAGACATAAGTGTGATCATGAAGCCTAACTAGAATTGTTGGCCTTGAGGCTATGAAAACTGGTGACGTACAGGTTAAATTGGCTGATGTTATTTTTGAGGCTCGTGCAGGAGGTAAGGAAGTTACATTAAATGTAGGAGTTACTAATCTAGATATTGAGGATATTTATTTTTGCTCTATGTGTGATCAGATTCACATTCAAATTAATCAACAACAATGTATTGTTTATATGAATAGGAGAGATTAATGGCACAAGTAACTTATTGTTTGAATCCTGACTGTGGTCATGGACGTACTCAACACTCTCGAAATGGATGTACTAATTGTTCTTGTAAGGTTAAGTACATGGATAAGGACATGTTTGCGCCAAAGTAACTAGCCACAGGAGGAAAGATGTTTGCACTAGCTGCTGCAATTTTATTTCTGCTCGCGGCTTTTGGTCTTAAATTTGATGCGGTAAATATTGTAGATCTAGGATTAGCTGCTATTGCATTGCATCTTTTGGTAGGCAATTGGCCCTTTGGTTATTTTACACGTAATCCGTAATACTTTCGGTCGAGCGCCAAGCCATGTTGTATAATAGCTACACCATGGTTTGTGAGGGATTGTAGAGAATTGGTGGGAGTCTCTACATTTGAGAGGGTTGGTACAGAGAAACGCGGCAAAACAAATTTTCCGATAATTGTTTGTAAAGACTAATCCATGACGTGCTTCCCAGCATTGAGATTAGTTCTCCGGGGTTTCTTTTACAGGTTCGATTCCTGTGGCTCTCGCTTACAAAAATTAACTAATGAGGTTATTATGCTAAAAAATCCTAAACTTGGAGATTTAGTAGAAACAAGAAATCAAAATAAAATAGGTAGAATTATTGAAATTAATACTTATTGGGGATGGCTATTTGTTAAATTTACAGATGGGCATAGAAAAGAATATACGCTTAATAAAGGAAAATGTCAAGGATTAAGAAAACTGAACAGCGAAGAAATTGCTGATTACTTTCTTAAACTAGAAAGTATGGGACTTACAGACTCTTGGAGTGAGCAATGAGGGAATATCCGGGTGAATTAGTAGGCGGTCCTGATAATGGGAATGTAGTGAGGGCATCACAAGATAAAATTCCTGTTATTAGTACCACGGAAATGTGGTTAGATGGTTTAGGTGAAGAAAAAGCAGTTACCATTATTGAGGTTAAAGGTGTATATAAATGGCAAGCAGATAACTATTTCTTATGGGAAGAAGAAGCTTGCAATCTTTATACCAAAAAGGCAGAAGCTGCATAATTAAATACTGCTACTACTTACAGGAGTGGAAGTAGTAGCACAAGCGGATATGGTGGAATGGCAGACACGGTTGACTTAAAATCAACTGCCGAAGGGCATACGGGTTCGAATCCCGTTATCCGCACAAAATTTCGAGAGGAGCAATTATGCAAACTGATAATAAATCTAAATTGGCAATAAAGAAGGGAGATGCAATTCAAGATACAAGAATAAGTGTATGTACTGATTGTGGATGGGGTATTTTTCCAAGGCATATGTACAAGTGGTCTAATCGAGGATTGATACACGTTGACTGTACTCAAAGGATTACTAAATGAAATTAAAGGTTTTACGTGAGCACTATCAAAGTACGAATAATCAAGTATGGAAACCTAAAAAGTCTTATAAAAATAGAGAGCAAATCAGACAAGAATTAGGTTTTGATCCCCTTAACATTTATTCATGCAGTATTTGTAATAATCTGCATACTTCAACGTATCGAGATACGAACAGAAATTATCTAACATGAGTTTAAGCGATGAACTTAACAGTATTGATAATCAACTAGAGCGTTTTACTACTGAACTTCAACAATCTAATTTTGAAGAAGTTGCGATTCAAGATGAAATTGCTTCTCTGCGTCTTAAATTAGCACGACTCAAAGATTCTCGTTTTGAGATTAACCAAAAAACTAGACAACTACAAAAAGACCGTCAATCAATAGCTCGTAGATTTGAACTGGAACAAGAAGCCGCCCTTATCCAAAAATCTATTGATGAAAAAAGAGCTGAAGCAGAAGAAATTCTTGCTAATGCACCATGGAGGGATGTCGCTTTTGATTGGCAAATTGAAGGTGCGTTAAGACTTCCTGAAAGAGCACTCCTTGCTGATAAACGCGGACTAGGAAAAACTCTTAGTTCTATTATTTGGAGAAAGGTACAGCGTTCTAAGAGAACACTTGTTTGTCTCCGTAAGGAGGTAGCTTCTGATTTTATTAAGGAACTTTATCTACGGGAACCTGGTCTATTTGTTTACCCTCTTATTGGTGCGTCTCCGGAGCAACGAAATATTGCCGCAATGCTCCTACAGAACCAAGAAGAATTTGTTGTGGTTACTAATATTGAATCTTGGCGTCGTAATATTGAAATCACTACAGAAGCTATTCTTAAAATTAAATATGATGCGGTGATTCTTGATGAGGCTCATCACATTAAAAATGCAGGTACAGGAACTGCACAAGGATTCTTTAGGATTGCCGCTAATGTTCCAAAGGTTTTGGAACTTACTGGTACTCCGATTAAGAATCGGCCACAGGAAATGTACTCGCTACTTCATGCCTTGTACCCTCAACTCTTTGAAAGAGAGTCAAAGTTTCTCACCGATTACTGTATTCAGATTGCACAAAACAAGTGGGTATTTAAGCCGCAGGGATTGAAGGATCTAGTAAATAAGATTAGCCCTTTCTATCTTGCTCGCAGTCCCGAAGATATCGGAAGGAAAGTACCTCCTCCTAAGCTTATTGAATATGAGCTTGACTTTGATAGTCATGAAGATCAAAAGAAAGCCTATCAAGATATGACTGAGCGCAGCTTGGCTATTCTTGGTAGTGGTAAAGTAATTCCTATTGTTAGTCAACTTGCTATCATGACTCGTCAAGCTCAAGTTGTTAGCTGGCCTGCTGGTATTAATTTTGAAGTTAGGGATGAATCTGGAGAAGTTATTGAAGTTGTAAAGTTTGATATTCATCAGTCTGTCAAGATGGATTGGGCTGAAGACCTTCTTAAAGAACTTACTGAAGAAGGCGAAAGGACTATTCTGTTCTCTCGTTTTAAACCTGCAATTTATGAGTTGAAAAGAAGACTAGAGTACGCTGGCCTCTCTGTGGCTGTTATCACAGGAGATGAAAAGGCTAAGGGAAATACTGAAACTATCTTTAATGATTTTGATTTGAAAACTGCTCCTGTAAATCCTAGGTATCAAGTTTTGCTTGCTACTTATCAGACTGTAGGTGAAAGTGCAAATCTAAATGCTGCTCGTCATATGATTCTTTATGATCGGTTCTGGAATCCGGGTAATGAAGATCAGGCAATTGGACGAGTTGACAGAATTAATTCAGTTGATCAGGCAACTATTCATATTCCTTTGGTTAAAAATACTATCGATGGATACATGACGGAGTTGATTGAAAATAAGCGTAATATTGTAATGGAATTCAAGGATGCTGCCAGTATGCAAGCAAGTCTTGCCGAACATCTGAGGAAGACAGTATGATTGAAAGACGTATAGTAGCTTTCTTTGTATTTATTTATGCAGCTTCACTACTTATTTTTGGGGTACTATGGTTTATTGGAATTATTAATATCATTCCTACTCTACTCATGCTTATTGGAGCTATTATTATTCTTCCACTTGTATTTAAGTTTTATATACTGGATAAGAAATAAATCCACCTGAGGAAAACGGTTTAAGGAGAAATAATGTTCAAGCGTTTCGCATTACTAGTGGCTGGTGTGCTTAGCCTGACGGCTTGTTCTACTCCAACTAACAACCATCAGGTTTCTATTTCAAAAGTACCAGTAATCAAAACTATCAGTATTGAAAATGGTTGGGAATATGTTTCAGCTGAACAGAATCTGCTAGATCAGCAGCGAGAGAAGTTGCTAGGTCGAGCGAAGGCAGGTTCATTGTTTGGATGTCCAGATAATTACATTTGCCTCTATCATTGGATTGATTATCAGGGAGGCCGCTGGCAAGTACATCCCAATTATACAAATGATAATTGTTGGAATTTGTCAGGTAGTGAATACACTGACGGTTACAATGTCAATAATACATCAGCTAGCCTGGTTGTGAATCGTTATTCTCCAGGGAATCCTACTTGGCTCGGTTTCTATGATTGGGTCAATTGCAATGCTAGTGGTACAGTTTGGGCTTATGATGCAAGCGGAATCGTGTTGCGGAATCATCTAGGTGAAACCAGTCCTGATGCTTATCACAAGTTTACCAGTATCATGACTAGCTATACCAGCTAAATTGAATCCATTTGAAATAGGAGATCCCTTCATCAAATGGAATGAAGAAGTGTCTGCAAGAGAAGACAACGAATTTGAGGAGAACACAATGGCGAATGTTCCTGATATGCATGTTGAAACTTTGGAAACACTTAAGGATTCAGTTGTTAAACTTCTTGTTTCAAAGCATGATTTTGAAGTAGAAGAAGCAGAAGAGTATGTAGAGGATTCTGTTACAAAGAATCCTGACCTATGGCATGACGATGCCGAAGCAGAAGATCTTGCTAAATACCTTGCGACTGAAGACGATGATGACTAAGCTGTAGGTTATAGGGCGAGGTCCTCTTTCGGGGGGACCTCCCAGGCTTTTTCATGCCCAAAATCAGGCTCGCGGGGGAGGTTGATCATGAGACTTGATGAGTTTAGAGAAAAAACAAAAAATTTACCAGATGATGCAGAAATTATAGTTGGATTAGGTGATGGTACATATTGGGAATTAGATTTTAAAGATACGTTTGCTACTATTATGGATATTCCAACAACTATCTGGTTAGATGCAAAAGATGAAATCACACTTGCATTTGAGATGGATACTAGAATAGAAACTCATATTAGGAAGAAAAGCAAAGAATAATGAACGAGAATGTACATTTGTCGTGGCATAGACTTAGAAAAGGTATGTGCTTGACTTGTGGTTATCATTGTATAGACTGTCCTAAAGGTGTAGCTTCTTGTAAATGTACCCCAAAGGCGCCTCATACTTTTGATGAAGACTGTAGAAATAAATACTGTAAAATACATTGGATCTATCTTTTTGAATTGGGTTATATGAGATATCCGGAAGGGTTTAATATTCTAACATCTGAGCAAGGGTGGGTACATCAAATAGTACACTGTGGACCTACAGCTTATCTACCTAAGAAGCCAAAGAAAAATAGATGAAAGCTCCAATTCCATTTAAGTACTATAAGAATCCAGGATTGGGTCTCTGCATAGCATGTGATAAATGGAAGCGACTTAATTATTTTTATCATGAGGAGACTAATTGGGCTTTATGTATAACAGATTATGTTGATTACTGGGTAAATACGGACGCGTTGCAATCTGATTATAATAACTACAATCAAGGAAAGAATTGGTAATGAAATACATTCTTGAATTAGAAATTGATCCGTTTAA
>Ga0207681_10001285_pt1 | contig 16206 bp, 16 predicted proteins | sample KBSS53metaG_FD_184324 | JGI IMG/M metagenome (GOLD analysis project Ga0207681, IMG submission 184324) | Switchgrass rhizosphere microbial communities from Kellogg Biological Station, Michigan, USA - KBS S5-3 metaG (SPAdes) (version 2) | ecosystem: Host-associated > Plants > Roots > Rhizosphere... | reverse complement strand
GACGAGGAACGCCTGCCGCGCGGGGTTGTCGACCGCGTTGACCGCGCCGCGCGCGCAGATCAGCGCGAGCAGCATCCACAGCTCGATCGCACCGCTCGCCGTGAGCGCCAACAGCGCGAGCGCCGGCAGCGCCATCGCCGTCTGCGTGAGCAGCAGCAGGCGCCGCTTGTCGAAGCGGTCGGCGATCAGGCCGCCCCACGCGCCGCCGATCAGCATCGGCGCGAACTGCAGCGCCGCCGCGACGCCGACCGCGACGCCGCTGTGCGTGAGCTGCAGCACGAGCCACATCTCGGCGACCGTCTGCATCCACGTGCCGCTCAGCGAGACGAGCTGGCCGAAGAAGTAGCGACGGTAGTTCGGGACCGCGAAGGAGCGGAGCGCGGGGGTCAGCGCCGTTCGGACTCGAGCAGCCGCTCGAGAATCTGCGTCGCCTCGGTGAGCGTCTCCCGCTCGGTCGGCGTCAGTTCCCGCAGCCGTCGCACGAGGTACTCGTTCTTGCGCGTACGGATGCGCTTGAGCAGCGTCGCTCCCGCGCGCGTGATCGCGACGTGGGAGGAGCGCGCGTCGGCCGGATCGGGTGTGCGCGTCACGAGCCCCAGCTCGTCCAGCTGCGCGACCACGCGCGTCGCGGTCGGCCGCTGGATGCGCTCGCACTCCGCCAGCGCGCTCGGGGTCAGCGGGCCCTCGCGCTCGATCGTCGCGAGTGCCGCCGCGACCGTCGGCGAGATCTCTCCGCCCGTCCCCGACGCTTGCCGCAGCCGTCGCGCCATGCGCGTGATCGCCATGCGCAGCCGCGCGGCGAGCTCGGGGTCGGATGGGGAGGATGGAGGGGAAGCTGATGATTGTGCAGAGATGGTTAGCACAGCTAGTTAGCGTTGCTAACCATCATAGCAGCGGCTCAGCTGCGCTCCAGCTCCAGCGCGCAGGAGTTGATGCAGTACCGCATCCCGCCCTTGTCGCGAGGGCCGTCGTCGAAGACGTGGCCGAGGTGCCCGCCGCAGCTCGAGCACAGCACCTCCGTGCGCTCCATGAGGAGGCTCGTGTCGCGCTCGGTATCGACGCTGTCGTCGTCCATCGGCGCCGTGAAGCTGGGCCAGCCGGTGCCGGACTCGAACTTCGTGGCGGCGTCGAACAGCGGCGCGCCGCAGCCGGCGCAGCGGTAGGTGCCCGGCGCTCTCTCGTCGGCGTACTTGCCGGTGAACGGACGCTCGGTCGCCTTCTCGCGCAGCACCGCGTACTGCTCCGGCGTCAGCTCGCCGCGCCACTCGGCCTCGCTCTTTGTCACCTTCGGCTTGCTCGTCATGTGCATCACCGTCCTTGCAGAAGTGGATGCTGCGAGCGTAGCGACCGGCCACGGCCGGACCCTTACGGCGCGCTTACGCGCTGCTGGATCTGCTCGGCGGGTCGTCCGGCATGCGCGCCGCCGCACGCATGCGCGTGAGCGCTGCGCGCAGGATGCGCGAGACCTGCATCTGCGAGACGCCGATGCGTTCGCCGATCTGCGACTGCGTGAGGTCCTCGACGAACCGCAGCCGCAGGATCTCGCGCTCGCGCGGCGTCACGGTGCGCATCAGTGCCTCGAGCAGCGTACGGTCGGCGGCGCGCGCGAGCTCGGCGTCGTCGGCGCCGAGCAGGTCGACGAGCGTTGCGCCGCCGTCTTCGTCGCTGCGGGCCGGCGCGTCGAGCGACAGCGTGTGCTGGACCCCGGCGACGTCGAGCGCCTCTAGCACGCCCTCGAGCGACAGCCCGGTTGCCTCGGCAAGGTCAGCGGGCGTCGGGGGACGGTCGCCATGGTGGTCGGCGATTGCGCGTCTCACCCGCACGGAGGCTTCCTTGAGGTCGCGCGGGACATGGATCGCCCAGCCGCGGTCGCGGAAGTGACGCTTGAGCTCACCGAGGATCGTCGGCACCGCGAACGTCGTGAAGGCGATCCCTCGAGAGGGGTCGAAGCGGTCGACGGCGTTCACGAGCCCGAGCGACGCGACTTGGAAGAGGTCGTCGAGCGGCTCGCCGCTGTCGCTGTAGCGCAGCGCGAGATGGCGCGCGAGGCCCAGATGGCGCTCGACCATCGCTTCACGCTCCGCCGCCGTGCGCTCGGGCGGGCCGGCTGCGGGTGCTGGCGTGGCGGCGCTCACCCCGGCTTCCGCTTGTCTGACCGCAGAGCCTCGCGGATAGACTGGCGAGCGCGGTTGACCCTGATCGTCCTCGCTGTGAATCACACCCTCGGCCACGATCCCATCTTCCTCCCGGCGTCTCTCGCATGGTGCGCCGGGGGTCTGGGGCGCGGAGCTTGCGCTGACGATCCAGCTCGCCGGCGCGCGTTCGATCGTAGCGTGCTCGGACCCGCTTGCGCGGGGTCGCGGTCCGGAGCCGACGCGTGACGGCGGAGGGCCTGCGCATCCTCGTCGCCGACGAGGATGCGGATGCGCTCGACCGCCTTGCAGCGCTCTTGCACCAGCTCGGCCATACCGTTGCGGCGTACGCGGTCGAGGTCGCCGACGTGGCGGAGAAGGTGGTCGCCGACGATCCGCAGCTGTCGATGGTCGTGCTGCACCGCGACGACGATCACGCGCTGGCGCTGATCGAGGAGATCTGCGCCTATGCCTCCGGGCCAGTGATCGCGCTCACGCTGCGGGACGACCCGCAGTTCGCCGCCCGCGCCGCCGACCGCGGCGTCGACGCGCAGGCGAAGCCGACCAGTCCGGATGCCGTGCAGAGTGCGATCGAGGTTGCGCTGCGCCGCCACGCCGAGATCGAGCGCCTCGAGGCGAAGGTCGATCAGCTCGAGGGCGCGCTCGCGCGGCGGGCACTGATCGAGCGCGCGAAGGGGATGCTGATGGAGCGTCACGGCGTTGACGACCGCACCGCCTTCGAGCGTCTGCGCACCCGCGCCCGCACCGATCGCCGCCGCGTGGTCGACGTTGCCCACGCGGTCGTCGAGGGCGAGCTCGAGCTGCCCTAGGCGCGGATCAGCCGCAGCCGGTGTTGTTGCCGCAGCTCGAGCAGGTGTAGCAGGAGCCGGTGCGCTGCATCATGCCGCCGCACTGGTTGCATGCCGGGCCGAGGTCGAGGCCCGCCATCCGCGCCGGCACGACCGGCGGGGTGTCCGTCAGCGCGGCGGTCGGCGCGACGCTCGCGCCGGCGTCCGGTCTCGAGGCGACAGCGGGCCCGGCCGTGTCGCTGCTGAGCGACGTCGCCGTGTCCTCCGCCAGCTTCTTCGCCCGCACGGCTCTCGTCATGATCCCCAGCTCCTCCTGGATCTCCTCGTCGAGGAAGCGGGAGGCGAGCCAGCGCATGATGTAGTCGGGCAGTGACTTGGCGAACGGGATCTCCGTGTTCATCGTCATGCCCTCGGGCTCGAAGCGCATGTAGCTGAACTTGCGCACGAGCGTCTCGAGCGGCACGCCGTACTGCAGCGCTATCGAGATCGCGGTCGCGAACGAGTTCATCATGCCGCGCAGCGTCGAGCCCTCCTTGCCGATGTCGGTCAGGAAGATCTCGCCGACGGTGCCGTCCTCGTAGAGCCCGGCGGTGATGTAGCCCTCGTGCCCGCCGACGGAGAACTTGTGCGTGAGCGACTGGCGCTCGCGCGGCATCTTTCTGCGCGGCGGCGCGGCCGCCGCCTTCGCGAGCGCCTCGGCGACGGCCTGGTCGATCGCCTCCTGGCTCACGCCGCCCTTCGCCGCGTCCGCGCCCTTCTGCGCGTCGGTGCGCAGCGCCTGCGCCGTCTTGGAGCCGTCGCGGTAGATCGCGAGCGCCTTCACGCCGAGGTGCCATGCCTGCAGGTATGCGTCGGCGATGTCCTCGACCGTCGCGCTCTCCGGCAGGTTGACCGTCTTGGAGATCGCGCCGGAGATGAACGGCTGCACCGCGCCCATCATCTTGATGTGGCCCATGTGCGAGATCGCGCGCTGGCCGACCGCCACGTCGAACACCGGCAGATGCTCCTCCGCCAGGCCTGGCGCGCCGACGATCGTGCCGTGCTCGTTGACGTACGCCTCGATCTGCTCGATCTGCTGGTCGGAATACCCGAGTTCCTGCAGTGCGAGCGGAACCGTGCGGTTGACGATCGTCATCTGCCCGCCGCCGACGAGCTCCTTGAACTTCACGAGCGAGAAGTCGGGCTCGACGCCGGTCGTGTCGCAGTCCATCAGGAAGGAGATCGTGCCGGTCGGCGCGAGCACCGTCGCCTGCGCGTTTCGATACCCGTACTGGTCGCCGAGCGCGACCGCCTCGTCCCACGAGCGGCGCGCCGCGACGAGCAGCTCGTCGTCCTCGCAGGTCGCGTCGGGGATCGCGTACGAGGCGTCGCGGTGCATCCGCATCACGCTGTTGTGCGGCTCGCGGTTCTCCGGGTAGCGCTCGTACGTCCCGACGGCCGCCGCGATCTCGGCCGAGCGGCGGTAAGCGCGACCGGTCATCAGCGCGGTGATCGCCGCCGCCGTGCCGCGACCCGCGTCGGAGTCGTACGGCATCCCGTTGCTCATCAGGAAGGCGCCGAGGTTCGCGTAGCCGAGCCCGAGCTGGCGGAACGCGTTCGCGTTCTTGCCGATCTCGTCCGTCGGGTAGCTGGAGGCGCCGACGACGATCTCCTGCGCGAGGAAGACGATGTCGATCGCCTGCTCGTACGCAGCGACGTCGAACGTGCCGTCGGCGTTGCGGAACTTCATCAGGTTCAGCGACGCGAGGTTGCAGGCCGAGTCGTCGACGTGCATGTACTCCGAGCACGGGTTCGACGCGTTGATGCGCCCGCTGTTCGGGCACGTGTGCCACTGGTTGATCGTCGTGTCGTACTGGACGCCCGGGTCGGCGCAGCGCCACGCGGCTTCCGCGATCTCGTTCATCAGCGACCGCGCGTCGAGCGGATCTCCGACCGGCTCGCCGGTCGAGCGCGCGACCAACCGCCACTCGCCATCGGCCTCGACCGCGCGCATGAACTTGTCGGAGACGCGCACCGAGTTGTTGGCGTTCTGGTACTGGATCGAGAGGAAGCCTTCGCCGTCGATCGACATGTCGAAGCCGGCGTCGCGCAGCGCAGCGGCCTTGTCCTCTTCTCTGGCCTTGCACCAGATGAAGTGCTGGATGTCCGGGTGGTCGACGTCGAGCACGACCATCTTCGCCGCGCGACGCGTCTTGCCGCCGGACTTGATCGTGCCTGCCCACGAGTCGGCTCCGCGCATGAACGAGACGGGGCCCGAGGCCGTGCCGCCCTTCGACAGCGGCTCCATCGAGCCGCGGATGTTCGAGAGGTTGATGCCCGAGCCGGAGCCGCCGCGGAAGATCTTCCCCTCCTTGGTGTTCCAGGCGAGGATCGAGTCCATCGTGTCCTCGACGGAGAGGATGAAGCAGGCGGAGCATTGCGGCTGCTCTTCGAAGCCGACGTTGAACCACACGGGCGAGTTGAACGCCGCGACCTGGTGGAGCAGGATGTGCGTCAGCTCCGCCTCGAACGTGTCGCTGTCGTCCGCGGTGGCGAAGTAGCCGCGCTGGCGGCCCCAATCGGCGATCGTGCCGGCGACGCGGCCGACCATCTGTCTCACGGAGCGCTCGCGCGTCGGCGAGTCGAGCTGCCCCCGGAAGTACTTCTGCGCGACGATGTTCGTCGCGTTCTGCGACCACGAGGTCGGGAACTCGACGCCAGTCTGCTCGAAGGAGACCTTGTCCCCGTGGCCGATCCGCGCATCCCGCAGCTCCCACTCGACCGTGTCGAACGGATGGACGCCGGGCTCCGTGAAGAACCGCTTCAGGCGCAGCGCCTCGCCGGCCTGGGCGTCGATCGTGGTGGGGGTCTGCGAGCTGTCGTTCATGCCTGCCTGCTCCTTCTGCTTCCCGCTATTTCGCGCCTTTTGACGCCCTCCAACGCCCCCAAGACGGGGTCGAACACTGTCTCGTGTGCATCGGACGCCTTTAAATCTCCTGCAAATCGGCGTAATTGCGGCCAAGGTGCGCGTAATGCGCTGCTGCTTCTAGCGTAGTCGCGCGCAGATACCATCGACGACACATGCGCTCGTCCTGCCGCCTCCTCGTCGCGCTGTCGCTCGCCCTCTCCGCCTCGCTGGCGCTCGCGGTCCCGGCACACGCCGACAAGGCCTACGACAAGGTCGCCGATGCCTACGCGCGTGCCGGCGGCCACCTGGACCCATGCGCGTTCACGCAGGCTGAGTTGGAGGCGGCGGTGCGAGGGATCCCGCCGAACATCCGCAACGTGGTGCCGGCGCTGCGCGCCGCAATGGTCGACGGCATCGCCGCGCACGAGCGCGGCGACTGCAGAGGCATCAAGCCGGACGAAGGCACCACCGGCGGCGCCGCGCCGGGCAACGTCCCGACCACCACCACGCCGCCGGTCACCACGCCGCCAGCGACGACGCAGACGGCGCCCGCGGTCCCGCCAGCGACAACGCCGACGACGCCGGCCACCACCGCGCCTGCGCCCGTTGCCCCGCAACCCGCCGCCGCGAGCACATCCCACGAGCGCGATCGCACGCCGCTCGTGATCGCGCTGATCGGGCTCGGCGGGCTCGTGCTGCTCGCGTTGCTGGGATGGGGGCTGGCGCGCCTGCGCGGATGGGACCCCGCGTGGGCGTCACGCATGCGGCACGCATGGGGCGAGGCGGGCTTCCGCACGACGAGCACCTGGTCGGAATTCACCGACTGGCTGCGGCTCGGCCGCTGAGAGGGTTTGGCGGAACCCCCGCGCCCGCCCGGGCGTCTGCTTTACTGCGCCCGCGATGAAGCTCCTCGTCACCGGCGGAGCCGGCTACATCGGTTCGATCGTGGCGCAGCAGTTGCTCGACGCGGGCCACGAGGTCGTCGTGCTCGACAACCTCAGCCGCGGCCACCGCGAGGCTGTGCCGGACAAAGCGCGGCTCGTCGAAGTCGACCTGCTCGATGCCGAGCGCCTCGACGCCGCGGTCGCGGAGGGCTTCGACGGTGCGCTGCACTTCGCCGCGTTCGCGCTCGTCGCCGAGTCCGTCGCGCAGCCCGAGCTGTACTACCGCAACAACGTCGTCGGCTCGCTGAACCTGCTCGACGCGCTCCGCGCCGCCAGCGTGAAGCGGCTCGTCTTCTCCTCGACCTGCGCGGTCTACGGCGAGCCCGAAGTCATCCCGATGAACGAGACGACGCCGGCACGCCCTGTCAACGCCTACGGCGCATCGAAGCTCGCAGTCGACGGGATGATCGCCGACGAGTGCCGCGCGCACGGGCTCGGCGCGATCAGCCTGCGCTACTTCAACGTCGCCGGCGCGAGCGGCTGCCTCGGGGAGGACCACGAGCCCGAGACGCACATCATTCCCAACGTCTTCCGCGCCGCGCAGGGGATCAACCCCGAGGTGCAGATCTTCGGAACGGACTACCCGACGCCCGACGGCACCGCCGTGCGCGACTACATCCACATCGAGGACCTCGCCAGTGCGCACCTGCTCGCATTGGAGGGGGCGCGTCCCGGCGAGCACCGCATCTTCAACCTCGGCAACGGCAACGGCTTTTCGGTGCGCGAGGTGATCGCGGCAGCCCGCGAGGTCACGGGTCTCGAGATCCCCGTGAGAGAGGCGCCACGCCGCCCCGGCGATCCCCCGCAGCTGGTTGCCGCGAGCGAGCGCATCCGCGCCGAGCTCGGCTGGGTGCCGCGCAAGCCGGCGCTCGTCGAGATGGTGGCCGACGCGTGGGCCTTCGCTCGATCGCACCCGCATGGATATGCGGGCGCGCCCACCGCGCGGCAGCGCTGACGCGCCCAAGCGGCGCACGACCCCTTCGATTTCGGCGAGAATCCGGTCCCTTGGGGGAACGACCTGCTCGGGGAGAGGAGCAAGGGTGGCTAGGGCACGATGGACAGCGCTCGTCCTGATTGCGGCGCTCGCGGCGGGTGTCGCCGGATGCGGCAGCAGCGGGACGCAAGGCACGGACGTGAAGAAGATCGCGTTCGTTGCGCCATACAGAGACAACGAACCCGACTGGACGGAACAGGCCGAGGAAGTCGTCTCCGAATGGGTGAGGCAGCGTCGCGTCAGAGTCGACCGCGTCGACGCCTCGCAGACGGACGACATCACCGGCGTGCTCGAACAGGTCTCGCACGAAGACAACCAGCTCGTAATCGCCCACGACAGCCGCTATGCCGACGCCGCCGAAGCGGTCGCCAAGAAGACCGGCGTCCCCGAGCTCGTGTGGGGCGAACGCACCGACCCGCCCAAGGGCCTGATCGGCGAAATCACGGTGCAGGACAAAGAGGGTGGCTACATGGCGGGGGTCGCTGCGGCCGAATCCGCCTATGCGAGAACACTCGGCATCATCGTGATCGCGGACGGCTCCCCCTGGGACACCGCGACGTGGAACAGAATGGCCGGCGGCTTCATAGCCGGGGCCCGCAGCATCGACCCGAGAGAGAGGTTCTTCTACGAGCAGGTCGGCGAAGACGGCAGCGCGACCGTTAGAGAGGTCTACGACACCGCGATCCGCATGCAGAAGCACGGCGCGCAGATGATCTTCGCGCTCGGCGGCCACGCCGCGATTGGGGCGCTGAGAGCCGTCGAGAAGGTCCAAGGCGAGGACCTGTTCGTCGGGGTGATAGGCGACAAGGCCACGTTCAACACCGACAACTGGGTGCTCGTGTGCGTGATGCTCGAAACGAGACCGGCGTTCGAACAGGCACTGCGCGACGTGAGAAACGGCAGGTTCGGCGAGAGGCCATACCCGCTGACGATCAGAAACGGAGGCGTGTGGCTGTTCCAGACCGGCCGCACCCCGGCCAACGCGTACCAAGTGGCGATAGAAGCCGGCAAGAAGATCTCGCGCGGCAGACTGAAGGTTCCGGTCACGCCGACGAGAGACGCCGTCGACGCGCTGCTCGCCGGCGAAACGCCGGAAGGTTGAGCTCGCGCTAGCGCGGTGCCGGCTCGCCGGCGCCGCGCGCGGCGCTGTCGGCGGCGCCGCCCGCGCCGACCGGGGCGCTCACGGCGGCCGCGCCGTCGCGCTCGATCGCGGCCTGCATCTCCGCCTCGACGGCCGGGACCTCTCTGCGACCCTGACGGTCGAGGCCGCTCGCGAGCGGCCCGCGCAACAGCAGCAGGGCGCGCACCCAGCCGGGCACCATTACGTGACGAGCGCGGCGCTCGACGCCCCGTGTGACCGCCTCGGCCACGTCGGAGAGCGGATAGGTCTTCCGCATCGGCCCGCTGATCCGCTTGCGCATCCCACCGATGCCCGGGCGTGCGTCGGCGCCGCGCACCATGTCCGTGTCGATCCAGGAGAAGTAGGCGACGCCGACGTCGACGCCGAGCGGCTTGACCTCCGTGCGCAGGCTGTCGGCGAACGCCTCGACGCCCGCCTTGCTCGCGCAGTAGGCCGACATGAACGGCGCATGCGCGATCGCCGCGACGGAGGCGACCTGCAGCACGTAGCCGCGGCGCTCGATCACGTGCGGGAGGGCGGCGCGCACGGTGCGCCAGCTGCCAAGCAGGTTCACCTCGACGACGCGCTCCCAGGCGGCCGGGTCGATCGTGCGCACGGAGCCGCCGGTCGCGATGCCGGCGTTCGCGATCACGACGTCGATGCCACCGAAGCGCTCGACGGTGCTCTGCACCGCCGCTTCGATCGCGGCAGTGTCGGTGACGTCTGCCTCGAACCAGGCGGCGTCCGGGCCGCAGGCGGCCGCGACCTGCGCGAGCTCGTCGGGCTCGAGGCCGACGAGCGCCACCTTGGCGCCGCTGGCGGCGAGCTGCTTCGCCGCCGCGGCACCGATGCCGCGCGCGGCGCCGGTGATGAAGACGACCTGGCCGGAGATGGGGCGTGTGGTGGAGGGCATGCTTTGACGCTACCCACTGAGCAGGTCTGCGAGTGCCGCCAGCGCCTGCGCGAGCACCGTCGGCGCGTCGGCGCTCGCATCGAGCGTGCGGATGCGCTGCGGCTCGGCGGAAGCCAGCGCGTCGTAGGCGGCGGCGATGCGCGCAAAGAAGTCGTCTGCTTCTTGTTCCAACCGGTCGGGCGCCTCGCCGCGGCCGTCCTGGCGCGTGCGTCCGAGCGCGGGCTCGATCCGCAGCAGCAGCGTGCGGTCCGGACGCACCGCGCCGGTCGCGAACGCGTTGATCGCGCGCACCGCATCGATCCCGAGCGCGCGGCCGGCCCCCTGGTAGGCGAGCGAGGAGTCGACGAAGCGGTCGAGCAGGACCCACCGACCCGCCGCGAGCGCCGGCGCGAGCGCCTCCTCGACCAGCTGCGCGCGGGCCGCGGCGTACAGGAGCGCTTCGGCGCGGGCACCGACGCGCAGCTGCGGGTCCTTCACGAGTGTGCGGATCCGCTCGGCAGCGGCGACGCCGCCGGGCTCGCGCAGCAGCTCGACGTCGATGCCACGGGCAAGGAGCGCGTCGAGCAGCCCGCGCGCGAGCGTCGTCTTGCCGGCTCCGTCGAGCCCCTCGATCGTGATCAGCCGGCCGCGCATGCGCGGCGCCAGCCTACCGACGCCACGCACGGGTACCCTCGTCGCCGATGCCCGACCTGCCCGGCACCGAACACCACCCGCACGCGCGCGCGACGCTCGGCGCGGCGCTGCGCGGGCTGACCGGGTCGGGGGCCGGACCCTCTCACGCCTACCTCTTCCACGGCCCCGCCGGCAGCGGCAAGCGCACCGCCGCGCGCGCGTTTGCGGCGACGCTGCTGAGCGAGGGCGCACCCGATCCGGCCGGTGCGCGCACGCGCGTGCAGCACGGCACGCATCCGGATCTCACGTGGGTCGTCCCGAGCGGCGCGCACGAGATGCTTGTCGGCGACGTCGAGGAGTCGGTCGTGGCGGCCGCCGCGATGACGCCGTTCGAAGCGAGGCGGCGGGTATTCGTGCTCGAGCGTGCCGACACGCTGATCGAGCAGGCGGCGAACAAGCTGCTGAAGACGCTTGAGGAGCCGGCGTCGTTCGTGCACCTGATCCTGCTCACGGACCGTCTCGGTGAGGTGCTGCCGACGATCCGCTCGCGCTGCCAGCTCGTGCGCTTCGACGCCTTGCCCCCGGCCGAGCTGGCCGAGCGGATCGGCCGCCACGGCGTGCCGCCCGAGCAGGCGGCCGCGTGCGCGCGGCTCGCGCTCGGCGACGGTGAGCGCGCGCTCGAGCTGGCGCTCGGTGACGGGCCGGCGCTGCGCGCCGGCGGCGAGGCGTTCGCGCGTGCCGCGCTCGCCGGGCAGGTTGGTTCGCAGGCGCCGTGGCGCGCGCTGTTGGAGCTGCGTGGCAGACGCGGCGAGGTTGCTGTCGCGGAGGTCCGCGCGCGGCTGGACGAGGAGCTGGAGCTCGTCCCCAAGCGAGAGCGCAAGCGCGTCGAGAACGAGTACGAGCAGCGCATCCGGCGCACGAGACGCCGTGTGGAGACGGATGCGCTCGATCTCGGTCTGCAGCTGTCGAGCCTGTGGCTGCGCGACGTCGCGTGCATCGCATGGGGCGCGGAGGATCTCGTGCACCACGTCGATTGCGCCGCCGCGTTGACGGCGGATGCCGCCGGCCGCGATCCGCACACGCTGCGCGCCGGGGTCGAGCTGGTCGAGGACGCCCGCCGCCGGCTGCGCAGCAACGTGACCGAGGAGCTGGCGCTGGAGACGCTCGCCTACCGGCTCGAAGCGCTGCTGGCGTGATGCGCCGGCTGGGTCTGCTGTTCGTCCGCTACGGCATCCCGCTCGCGATGACGGTCGCCGGGATCGTCTGCCTGGTCGTCGGCGGCAACGCGGCCGGCACCGGCGTTGTGCTGATCGGCTCGGCCGGCATCGTGCTGCTGATCAACGTGTTGTTCCGTCTCAGCCTCGTGAGCAACAGAGAGCGAGAGCAGGAGGAGCAGGCGCGCGAGCAGTTCGAGCGAAGCGGCCACTGGCCCGACGAATAGCTGATACAAATCGCCGCAGAGTGTCACAGCGAACGGTCGAGGATGAGGCACTGCTCGATGCCACGCAGGCGTGCGTGCTGGCGGTTGGCGTGCGCCGCACGACGATGACGGACGTCGCACGCCGCGCCGGCGTGAGCCGCATGACGCTCTACCGTCGCTACGCCGACGTGACGTCGCTGATGCAGGCGCTGATGACGCGCGAGTTCACGCAGATCCTCGACGAGGTCGAACGCGCGGGGGTATCGCTGTCGAACGCGCGCGAGCAGGTCGTCGCATCGGCCGTCGAGGGCGTCGATCGGCTCACCCGCCATCCGCTGTTCCTGCGCATCGTCGACGTCGACCCCGAGCTGCTGCTGCCGTACATCACGACCCGTCGTGGCGCGTTCCAGCGCGCCGTCGTCGACGCGATGGAGGCGCGTTTGGTCGAGGGCGTCGCGGACGGATCGGTCGCGGTCGACGATGCGGCGGCGGCAGCACGCACGATCGAGTTGGCATTGCGCGGCTTCGCGTTCCAGACACTCGCGCCCGGTGTGGCGAAGGAGCGCGAGCAGGAGCTCGACGAGTTGCGGCGGATGCTCGACCGCTACCTCGCGCCGCCGAGCGGAAAGGACACGCGCAGATGAGCGCCCCCGCGCCGCGCATGCGCTGGTGGGGCTGGGGCGAGGATGGCCACGATGCGCCGCTGTCACCGACCGCGCACGCGCTGCTGGCACAGCAGATCGGCCCGCTGCCGGACGAGCACCGTCATCCGGTCGCGCTCGAAGCGGTCCGCCTCGCGGAGCCGGCGCTGCCGGCGGCGGCACGCGAGCGGCTCGTCGGGATCGTGGGCGCCGAGCACGTGTGCGATGACCGCCTCGCGCGCGTGAGTCATGCCGCCGGCCGCGGCTACCACGACCTCGTGCGCTTGCGCGCTGGCGACGCGTCCGGTGCGCCCGAGGCGGTCGTCTACCCGGCGGACGCCGAGCAGGTCGCGGCGGTCCTGCGCGCCTGCGCCGAGCTCGGCGTCGCGGTCGTGCCGTGGGGCGGCGGCACGAGCGTCGTGGGCGGCGTCGAGCCGCTGCGGGGGCGCTTCCCCGCTGTCGTCGCGCTCGACCTCGCGCGCATGGACCGGCTGCTCGCCGTCGACCCGATCTCGCTCGTCGTCACGGTTCAGCCTGGTATCACCGGGCCGGCGCTTGAGGAGGCGCTCGCCGCGCATGCGCTGACGCTCGGCCACTTCCCGCAGTCGTTCGAGTTCTCGACCGTCGGCGGCTGGGTCGCGACGCGCTCGGCCGGGCAGGCGTCGACCGGATACGGGCGGATTGACGCGCTTGTCGTGGCGCTGCGGGTCGCGACGCCGAGCGGCGAGGTCGCGGTACGGCCGGTGCCGGCGAGCGCTGCCGGGCCGAGCCTGCGCGAGCTGCTCGTCGGCTCGGAGGGGACGCTCGGCGTGATCGTACAGGTCGTGCTGCGCGTGAGAGCGCGGCCGAGCGTGCGCCGCTATGAGGCGTTCTCACTGCCGCGCCTCGAGTCCGGCGTCGACGCCTTTCGCGCGCTGGTGCAGGACGGCGCCGCGCCCGACGTGATGCGGCTGTCGGACCCGGTCGAGACGCGCGTCTCGCTCGCACTCTCGGGCGGCGGCGCCACGACGCGTGCGCTGGGCGCCTACCTGCGCGCACGTGGCCATGGCGACGGGTGTCTGACGATCGTCGGCTGGGCCGGGACATCGGAGTCGGCGCTGCGCCGGCGCCGCGCCGCCGCGGCGCGCGGGCTGCGCGCACGCGGGGCGGTCGCGCTCGGCACGCCGGTGGGACACGCGTGGGAGCACGGCCGCTTCCATGCGCCCTACCTGCGCGACGAGCTGCTTGCACACGGCGTGATGGTCGAGACGCTCGAGACGGCGACGACGTGGGACCGGCTGCTGGAACTGCACGACGCGGTCGTGGACGCCTTGGATGGCGCGCTGCGCGGGCGTGGCACGCCGCCGGTGGTCATGAGCCACGTCTCGCACGTGTACCGGGCAGGCGCGTCGCTGTACTTCACGTTCGTCGCACGCCAGCAGGCGGGAGCCGAGCTGGAGCAGTGGCACGCCGCGAAGGCGGCCGCCTGCGAGGCGATCCTCGCGCACGGCGGCACGCTCACGCACCACCACGCGGTCGGCCGCGACCACGCGCCGTGGCTGCCGAGCGAGGTGGGAGAACTGGGGATCCAGCTGCTGCGCACCGCGAAGGCGACGCTCGACCCGGCCGGGATCATGAACCCCGGCAAGCTGATCGACCCGGCGCCGCTGCCGGGTGCGCCGAGTTAAGCGTTCGCCGCCGCTGCGAGCGCTTCGTACGCCGCGTCGAGCGCGTCGGCGCGTCGCTGCGGGACGAGCCCGAGGCGCGTGCGGCGGTCGAGCAGGTCCTCCACGGTGAGCGCCAGCTCGTGCGTCGTCGCGAAGCGCAGCTGCGCGGCGAGGTCGTCGCTCGGGCGATCCCAGCCCGCGAGTCGGAGGCGGTGGGTGACGCACGGGCTGGCCGCGGCGGCTGCGATCCGGTCGAGCGCGTCCTGCGCCATGCGGCGCGCGGTCGTGAGCTTGCCGCCGACGACCGTTACGACCCCGTCGTGCTCGACGACCGCGTGCCGGCGCGAGAGGTCCGCGGTCTCGTTCGCGTCTCCGCTCGCCAACAGGGGACGCAGGCCCGCGAAGCGACCGACGACGTCGTCGCTCGTCGGCGTGCGCTCGAGCACGCGGCCAATCGATGTCAGCAGGAAGGTCTCTTCGGCAGCGTCGACCGTCGGTACCTCCGGGATCGGCCCGTCGTAGGGCGCGTCGGTGATCCCGATCATCACAAGCCCGTCCTGACGCGGGACGGCGAACACGAAGCGCGTGCTGGACTCGGGCAGCGGCGCGTTGACTGCCGCGCGCGGCTCGCCGACTGCTACCGCCGGCACGAGCACGTGCGCGCCCTTGCTCGGTTGCAGTCGCACCGCGCCGCCGCTCAGCTCGCCTGCCCACACGCCGGTCGCGTTGATGACATGGCGGGCGCGGACGTCGAAGCTGCCGCCGTCGCCGTGCATGTCGCGCACGCTCGCGCCGTCCGCGCGCAGCCGCTCGGCGGCGACGTACGTGAGGATGCGCGCGCCGTACGCGGCGGCGGTGCGCGCAACGTCGAGCACGAGCCGCGCGTCGTCCTCGATCTGCGCGTCCCAGTGCAGCAGTGCGCCGCGCAGCCCGCGGTCGCTGAGGCCCGGCGCGAGCCGGCGCGCCTCCTCGGCGCTCACGCGGCGCAGCGGCGGCAGGCGCCGGCGGCTCGTGCCGGCGGCGGCGCGCAAGCCATCCCCGAGGCGGATGCCGACCTCCAGCTTCGCGCCAGTCGCACGGTCGACCTGGCCGCCGAGCGGAATCAGGAACGGGAGCGCGCGGATCAGGTGGGGGGCGCTGACGTCCATCAGGATCGCCCGCTCGCGCGCGGACTCCCACGCCACGCCGACGTCGCCATGCGCGAGATAGCGCAGGCCGCCGTGCGCGAGTTTGGAGGACCAGCGGCTCGTGCCCTGCGCGAGGTCGCCCCGCTCGACGAGCGCGACGCTGAGACCGCGCGAGGCGGCGTCGAGCGCACACCAGGTGCCAACGATCCCGCCGCCGACCACAAGCACGTCGACCGTCTCGCCGTCCGCCAGCGCAGCCAGCTCACGTGCGCGCCGCGGCGCGTCGAGCGCGTCCGAGGCGGTCGGCGGGGAGACGGCGCGGTCACGACGAAGTGACACCATGCGTCAAACTGTAACGCGCGGTCTACCGCGGTCGCGCCAGTCGCCTGACGCCGCCGCACGCCGCCCAACGCGCCTCGGCTACCATGTCGCCCGCGCCACCGTAGCTCAGCTGGTAGAGCACTTCACTCGTAATGAAGGGGTCCCCGGTTCGAGTCCGGGCGGTGGCTCTCCATGGTGGACCGCGACATCATCGAAGCCGCAGGCCGTCGGCTCGTCGCAGCGGCCCGCCAGCCGGCCCGTGTGCTGCTGTTCGGCTCACATGCGCGCGGCGACGCCGGGCCGTACAGCGATCTCGACTTCCTCGTGATCGAGCGCGACGTGCCGAATCGCCACGCCGAGATGGTGCGTCTGGGCCGCGAGGTCGCGTCGCTCGGCGTTCCGATCGACGTGCTCGTCGTTAGCGAGGCGTACGCAGACGAGTGGGGCGGCGTGAAGAACACGGTCGTCCACGCGGCGCTGACCGAAGGTCGCGAGTTTGCCGCCGCGTGACGGGCGCGATCTCGCGCGCAGACTGCTCAGGCGCGCCGACGACGACGCGACCTTGGTTCGGCACGTCGTCGGCAATGCGGACATCGCTGACGCGATCGTCGGCTTCCATGCGCAGCAGGCGGTCGAGAAG
>Ga0207681_10001283_pt1 | contig 16214 bp, 9 predicted proteins | sample KBSS53metaG_FD_184324 | JGI IMG/M metagenome (GOLD analysis project Ga0207681, IMG submission 184324) | Switchgrass rhizosphere microbial communities from Kellogg Biological Station, Michigan, USA - KBS S5-3 metaG (SPAdes) (version 2) | ecosystem: Host-associated > Plants > Roots > Rhizosphere >... | reverse complement strand
GCTTCGTCGCGCATCACCATGTCGAGGACAGGCAGCCATTCCGGCGCGGCGAGATAGCGCGAGCGATAGGTGATGCTCGAATCGGCGAGCTCGAGCAGCCAGTCGAGCTCGTGCGCGCGGCCCTCGTCGATCGCCACCTGCAGCGTGCTGCACATCGTCTGAAGGCGCTCGACGCGCCGGCCCATCGAGACGAAGCGCCAGCCGATGCCGCGCGTCATGCCGTCGAGGACGAAGCCCGAGAGCGTCATCATCGACGTGACCGCGCGGTCGAGCCAGACCAGCGTCATCGGCAGCGCCGGCTCGCGCTGCAACGCCGGATCGCCGATCAGGCGGTTGAGCGTGCGCCAATGGTCGATCGACATCCGGTCGCGCAGACTGAAGGCGACGCGCGAGAGGCTGCCGAGCCGCTGCGCGAGCGCGCCCTCGGGATGCGTCGCCGCTCGGCGCAACGCGCGCGCCGCGCTTCGGCTCTTCTCGACGATGCCGAGCTGCTCGGCCAGGGTCCACGCCGGCGGCGTTCCGACCCGGGTCCCTGCGTCCTCGAGCACCTGCGCGATCGCCACGCGCAAGAGGCGCGCGGTGGCGTCGCAGCGCTCGCCGTAGCGGCCGAACCAGAACAGGTTCTCGGCGGCGCGCGAGGCGAGCGTCGCGTCGGCACCGACGAGGTCATCGACCGTCACCGTGTTCGAGAGGAGCGAGAACTCGGCGTTGACGGGCCCGTCGGAGAGCACCCAGGTGTCCTTCGAGCGGCCGCCACGCTGCATCGCGATCACCGGCGAGTCCTCGTCGCCGGCGACGCGCGTCAGTCCGCCCGGCATGACGCGCCAGCCGCTCGGCGTCGCGACCGCGAAGACGCGCAGGCCGACGGTGCGCGCGGCCAGCGCACCGATCGTCGCGCCCTCGAGCACGGGCGCCTGCGACACGTGCACCCACTCCTGCGCGACGAAGTGCTGCGGCCGTTTCAGGATGCGCCGGCGCAGCGTTTCGCGATCATCGGCCGAGAGGCTGCCAACGACGATCGACGGCTCGTTCGGCGAGCGCTCGATCGGCTTGATGATGAGCCGATCCGGGCGCTGCCAGGCGTCCTCGAACGCGGCCGGCTCGCCCAGCCACCAGGTGGCGATCGACGGCAGCTGCAGCGGCTCGCCGAGCAGCTCGCGGCTGAGACGCGGCAGGTAGCCGAGCAGCGCGCCCGACTCGAGCACCCCCGAGCCGAGCGCGTTGGCGAGCAGCACGTTGCCGCGCCGCGCGCAGTCGGTCAGGCCGGCGATGCCGAGGGCGGAGTCGGAGCGCAGCTCGAGCGGATCGCAGTAGTCGTCGTCCTGGCGGCGCACGATCGCATGGACGCGCTGCAGGCCGTCGATCGTCTTGAGCCAGACGCGGTCGTCGCGCACCGTCAGGTCGTTGCCCTCGACGAGGGGAAAGCCGAGGTAGCGGGCGAGCAGCGCGTGCTCGAAGTACGTCTCGTTGTACGGCCCTGGCGTGAGCAGCACGATGCGCGTCGAGCCATCGCCACGCGGCGCCCAGTGGCGCAACGACGAGCGCAAGGCATCAAAGAAGCTGGCCAGGTGCTGCACCGGCAGCTCGCGGAACATCTGCGGAAAGACGCGCGAGACGACGAGGCGGTTCTCGAGCGCGTAGCCGGAGCCCGAAGGCGCTTGGGTGCGGTCGTTGACGACCCACCAGCGACCGTCGGGCGAGCGCGCCAGGTCGGCGGCGTACTGCAGGAGGTGGCGCCCGCCGGCCGGACGCCATCCTTCGGCCGGCGCGAGGAAGCCGCGGTGGCCGAAGATCACCGAAGGCGGGATCGAGCCGCCCTTCATCAGCGTCTGCGCGCCGTAGAGGTCGCCGAGGACGCGATTGAGCAGGTCGGCGCGCTGCTCGATGCCGGCGGCGATCGTCGCCCACTCGTCGGCCGGCAGGACGAGCGGGATCGGATCGACCTCCCACGGCCGGTGCACGCCCTGCGCGTCGGCGTAGACGTTGTAGGTGATGCCGTGCTCGCGGATCTGCCGCTCGGTGAGCGAGAGCGTGTCGCTGACCTCGCGCTCGCTGCGCTCGGCGAGCGCGCGCAGGAACGCGTCCCAGTGCGGGCGCGGTCGGCCCGGCGCGGCGAGGAGCTCGTCGAAGCGCCCCTCGGGCGCCGCGTAGCCGGCGAGGAGTTGATCCAGCATCGTCGCGAAAAAGACGAACGCTACAACGCCGACGGCGGCCGGCGCAGATCGAGGGTGTGCGGAAAGTCGGGGTTGATCGCCTCGGTGGGCAGGATCAGCGTCCCGGGGCTGTGCCCGGTGCGGAAGAACCGCGCCAGGCGGCGCGCCTCGGCCTCGTACGCGTTGATCGGAAAGGTCGTGTAGTTGATGCCGCCGGGATGGGCGACGTGGTACTGGCAGCCGCCGAGCGAGCGGTTCATCCAGGTGTCGACGAGGTCGAAGACGAGCGGCACGTGCGCCGCGATCGTCGGGTGCAGCGACGACGGCGCGGTCCAGGCGCGATAGCGGACGGCGGCGACGTACTCGCCTGGCGTGCCGGTCGGCTGCAGCGGCAGGCGGCGGCCGTTGCAGGCAAGCACGTGGCGATCGCCGACGAGGCCCTTGACGTGCACCTCGATCCGCTCGACGGTCGAATCGACGTAGCGCGCCGTTCCGCCCGGCCCGCTCTCCTCGCCGAGCACGTGCCACGGCTCGAGCGCCATGCGCAGCTCGACGGCGACGCCCGACGCGGTGAAATCGCCGAGCAGCGGAAAGCGGAAGTCGCGGTGCGCCGCGAACCAGCCGAGCTCGAACGGATAGCCGGCGTCGTTGAGCTCGGCGACGACGTCGTCGAGGTCCTTCCAGATGAAGTGCGGCAACATGAAGCGGTCGTGCAGCTCGCTGCCCCAGCGCGCCAGCCGCGCCGGCCGGTACGGCTTCGCCCAGAAGCGCGCGACGAGGGCGCGCATCAGCAGCTGTTGCACCAGGCTCATGCGCGCGTGCGGCGGCATCTCGAAGGCGCGCATCTCGAGCAGGCCGAGGCGGCCGGTCGGGCCGTCGGGCGAATAGAGCTTGTCGATGCAGAACTCGGCCCGGTGGGTGTTGCCCGTGACGTCGATGAGGAGGTTCCTGAGCAGGCGGTCGATCAACCACGGCGGCGTCTTGCCGGCCTCGACCTCGGCGACGCGGGCGAGCTCGGCGAACGCGACCTCGATCTCGTAGACGGAGTCGTTGCGCGCCTCGTCGATGCGCGGCGCCTGGCTTGTCGGGCCGACGAACATGCCCGAGAAGAGGTAGCTGAGCGCCGGATGGTTGTGCCAGTAGCCGATCATGCTGGCGAGCAGGTCGGGCCGGCGCAGGAACGGCGAGTCGCCCGGTGTCGCGCCGCCGAGGACGAAGTGGTTGCCGCCGCCGGTGCCGGTGTGGCGGCCGTCGAGCATGAACTTCTCGGTCGTCAGGCGCGTCTCGCGCGCGGCGGCGTAGAGATGCGTCGTCTGCTCGACGAGCTCGCTCCAGGCCGACGAAGGGTTGACGTTGACCTCGATCACTCCCGGGTCGGGCGTGACGCGAAGCAGCTCGAGGCGGGGATCGCGCGGCGGCTCGTAGCCTTCGAGCGTGACCGGCAGGCGCATCGCCTTGGCAGTTGACTCGACGGCGGCGACGAGCGCGAGGTAGTCCTCGAGCGCAGACGTCGGCGGCATGAAGACGTAGAGCCGGCCGTGGCGCGCCTCGGCGCTGATCGCGGTGCGGACGACGAAGCCGGCGGATTCGTTCACCTGCGGCGCGTCGCGAACCTCGGTCGCCTCTGCCTCGCTGCCGATGTCGTGCGTGCCGCTCGGTGTCTCGTGCTCGGCCGACTTCGCCGCCACCGGCTCGCCCGACACATGCCACGCGGGCTCGTCGCCTCGCGCCGATCCATCGCCGTCGCCGTCGCCGGGAAGGGGCGGCAGCTCGGCGTTGGCGTCGGGCGGATAGACCCAGGGGAAATCGCCCGCGCGCGCCCACGGCAGCGAATCGAGCGGCAGGCGAAAACCGAGCGGCGAGTCGCCCGCGACCAGGAAGCAGTGATCGTTGCGCAGGTACCAGGGCGTCGAACGCCAGCGCTTCGGATGTCTCTCGTCGACGGCGATCGGCAGCGCGTAGCCGACCGGCTCGCCGAGGCCGCGCTCGAAGACGTTGCGCAGGCGATTGCGCTCGGCCTTGTCGGCGAGGCGCGCGTCGGTCGGCTCGACGTTGATCGGCAGCTTGCCTTCGCGCCACAGGTAGTAACCGATGTCCTCGTAGCCGGCGAAGACGTTGCGGCGATCGACCCCGAGGCGAAGCGCGAGGCGGTGCAGGAACTCGCGCGCCTTCGCCGCGGTCGCGCCGTGATCGTCGCGCTCGCTCGCCATCAGCGCCGGGTCGTGCCAGATCGGCACGCCGTCGCGGCGCCAGAAGAGGTTGAGCGACCAGCGCGGCAGCTGCTCGCCAGGGTACCACTTGCCCTGGCCGTAGTGGACGAGCCCGCCGCTGCCGTAGTGGGCACGCAGGCGCTCCATCAGCTCGCCGCTCAGGGCGCGCTTGGTCGGGCCCATCGCCTCGGTGTTCCATTCGCCGCCTTCGCGGTCATCGACCGAGACGAAGGTCGGCTCGCCGCCTTGCGTCAGGCGGACGTCGAGTCGACGCAGGTCGGCGTCGACCGCCTTGCCGAGCTCGTCGATCGCACCCCACTGCAGCTCGCTGTAGGGCAAGGTGACGCGCGGCGCCTCCCAGACGCGACGCACCGACATATGGTGCTCGAAGGTCGTCTCGCACGGGTCGAGCGTGCCGCTGATCGGCGCCGCCGACGACGGCTCGGGCGAGCACGCGAGCGGGATGTGGCCCTCGCCGGCGTACAGGCCCGACGTCGGGTCGAGGCCGATCCAGCCGGCGCCCGGCAGATAGACCTCGCACCAGGCGTGCAGGTCGGTGAAGTCGACCTCGGTGCCGCTCGGGCCGTCGAGCGATTTCACGTCGCTCTTCAGCTGGATCAGGTAGCCCGAGACGAAGCGCGCCGCCAGGCCGAGATGGCGCAGCAGCTGCACCATCAGCCAGGCGCTGTCGCGGCACGAGCCGCTCGCGTTCTGCAGCGTGACCTCGGGCGTCTGCACGCCGTGCTCCATGCGGATCAGGTAGGCGATGTCCTTCTGCAGGCCCTGGTTGAGCTCCATCAGGAAGCTGCTCGTCGGCTTCTCGCTGCGCTCGACGCGATCGAGGTAGGCCTTGAAGAGCGGCGTCGCCGGCGCCTTGCGCAGGTAGGGCGCGAGCTCGACCAGCAGCTCGGGCTCGTAGCTGAAGGGAAACTTCTCCGCGCTCGGCTCGAGGAAGAAATCGAACGGATTGAAGACCGCCATCTCGGCGACGAGGTCGACCTCGACGCGGAACGACGTCGTCGCCTTCGGGAAGACCAGCCGGGCGAGGTAGTTCGCCTGCGGGTCCTGCTGCCAGTTGATGAAGTGCTCGGCCGGCTCGACCTTCATCGAGTAGCTCAGGATGCGCGTTCGCGAGTGCGGCGCCGGACGCAGGCGGACGACCTGCGGGCCGAGGTGGATCGGCCGGTCGTAGCGGTAGTGCGTGATGTGGTTGAGCGCGACGTGGATCGACATTCAGGCTTTCCGAAGGGCAACGCCGATTGTCGGCCGCAACGGATCAGGCCGCGACGGGGACGAGGAAGTCGCGGCTGATCCCGGCACCGAGCGCATTGACGCGTTCGAGGAACTGCGTGAGGTAGGCGTGCAGGCCGGTGGCCAGGATCTCGTCGATCCGGCCGTACTGGAGGTCGGCCTGGAGGCGTCCGGCCATTCGCAGCGTGTCCTTCGACTGCTCGTTGGCGACGCGCTGCAGGTTGAGCAGGACCTCGTGCATGCAGGCGGCGAGCGAGCGCGGCATGTCGGGCCGCAGGATCAGCAGCTCGGCGACGCGCTCGGGGCGGATGACGTTGCGGTAGACCTTGCGATAGACCTCGAACCCCGAGACCGAACGCAGGACCGCCGACCAGTGATAGAAGTCGAACTCGACGTCCTTGCCGCTCTCCTGGCTCTGGCTCTGGCTCTGCGACTGGCTGCCGCCGCCGCTCTGGCTCTGGCTTTGACTCTGGCTTTGCGTCGGACCCAGCGCCATGCCGTAGCGCAAGCGCGCCGCCGCTGCACCCGGACCGAAGCCGATGAGGTCGTTCTCGACCGAGTGGAACTTGACGTCGAGCAGGCGTGCCGTGTTGTCGGCGCGCTCGAGGAAGCTGCCGATGCGCAGGAAGTGGAAGGCCTCGTCCTGGAGCATCGTGCCGACGGTGACGCCGCGCGACAGGTGCGAGCGGAACTTGACCCATTCGAAAGCTTCGCCCGGGCCGCGTTGGAACGCATCGCTCGCGACCATGCGCTGAAACTCGAGCCAGGTCTGGTTCTGCGTCTCCCAGACCTCGGTGGTCAGCGTGCCGCGCACCGCGCGCGCGTTCTCGCGTGCCGCCATCAGGCAGCAGCGGATCGACGAGCCGTTCTTCTCGTCGTTGACCATGTAGTTGATGACGCTCTTCGGCGTCACCGCTTCGTTGCGTTTCGCGAAGTCGCCGCTGATCTCGTTGATGCTCAGCAGGCCGCGCCAGCCGCGCTCGGCTGCGCCTTCCGATTGCGGCAGCAGCGACATCTGGTAGTTGACGTCGAGCATGCGCGCCGTGTTCTCGGCGCGCTCCATGTAGCGGGCCATCCAGAACAGGTGGTCGGCGGTGCGCGACAGCATGGCTTGTTCCCGGTCAGGCCTCGAGGATCCAGGTGTCCTTGGTGCCGCCGCCCTGCGACGAATTCACCACCAGCGAGCCTTCCTTGAGCGCGACGCGAGTCAGGCCGCCCGGCACCATCTGCACCGTCTTCCCGGAGAGCACGAACGGGCGCAGGTCGATGTGGCGCGGTGCGATGCCGCTTTCGACGAAGGTCGGGCAGGTCGAGAGCGCCAGCGTCGGCTGGGCGATGTAGCGGTTCGGATCGGCCTTGAGCGCACCTCGGAACGCCTCGATCTCCGCCGCCGTCGACGCCGGGCCGACGAGCATGCCGTAGCCGCCGGCGCCGTGGACTTCCTTGACGACGAGCTCGCCGAGGTGGTCGAGCACGTAGCCGAGGTCGTCGGGGTCGCGGCACACGTAGGTCGGCACGTTGTTCAGGATCGGCCGCTCGCCGAGGTAGAACTCGATCATCTTCGGCACGAACGGATAGATCGACTTGTCGTCGGCGACGCCGGTGCCGATCGCGTTCGACAACGTCACATTGCCGGCACGGTAGGCGCCGAGCAGGCCCTCGCAGCCGAGCGTGGAGTCGGCGCGGAAGGCGAGCGGATCGAGGAAGTCGTCGTCGACGCGGCGGTAGATGACGTCGACCCGCTTCGGGCCCTGTGTCGTCCGCATGTAGACGAAGTTGTCGCGGACGAAGAGATCCTGCCCCTCGACCAGCTCGATGCCCATCTGCTGCGCGAGGAAGGCGTGCTCGAAGTAGGCGCTGTTGTACATGCCCGGCGTGAGGACGACGACGGTCGGATCGTTCACCGCCGCGGGCGCGACCGAGCGCAGCGTCTCGAGCAGCAGGTCGGGGTAGTGCGCGACCGGCGCGACGCGGTGCCGGTTGAACAGGTCGGGGAAGAGCCGCATCATCATCTTGCGGTTCTCGAGCATGTACGAGACGCCGCTCGGCACGCGCAGGTTGTCCTCGAGCACGTAGTAGTTGCCACTGCCATCGGCGTTGGCGGCGCGGACGATGTCGATGCCGGCGATGTGCGAGTAGATGTTGCCTGCGACCTCGACGCCCTTCATCTCGGCGCGGAACTGGGCGTTGCCGAGCACCTGGTCGGCCGGGACGACGCCGGCCTTGAGGATCTCCTGCTCGTGGTAGACGTCGTGGATGAAGCGATTGAGCGCCGTGACGCGCTGGCGCAGGCCGCGCTCCATCTCGCGCCACTCGTGCGCCGGGATCACGCGCGGAATGAGGTCGAACGGGATCAGCCGCTCGGTCCCGCCGTTCTGCCCGTTCGCGTCCTCCTTGGCACCGTAGACGGCGAAGGTGATGCCGACGCGGCGGAAGATGACCTCGGCCTCCTCGCGCCGCGACTGCATCACCTGCGGCGGCTGCTCGGCGAGCCAGCGGTCGTAGCCGCCGTAATGCTCGCGCACGGCGCCGTCGGCGGCCCGCATCTCGTCGAATCCGGCCTTCATGGCACCGAGGGTAGCAAAGTCCGCGCCACCGATGGGCAGGCGCCCGCTTTCAGTGCGGCGGCGGCGCCATCGAGTGATGCCAGTAGCGCCGCGCGCTCTCGCGCTGGCAGTCGCCTGCCGCGGCGCCGTCGGCGCGCCATTGCCAGGCGCCGCACGCCGGGCTCGCGACGATCGCGATGCCGCGCTCGCGATAGCGGTCGAGCACCTCGTCGGCCGGATGGCCGAAGCGGTTGCGGTAGCCGGCCTGGAACACGGCGATTCGGGGCCGGACGGCGTCGAGGAATGCCGCGGTCGACGAGGTCTTGCTGCCGTGGTGAGGGGCGATCAGGACATCGCTCTGCAGTGCCGCGCCGTGCGCGCCGACCAGCCCCGCCTCCTGGTCGCGCTCGATGTCGCCGGTGAGCAGGACGCTGCGGCCGCCGCCGGCGACGCGGATAACGCACGACATCGCGTTCGGCCGCAGGGCGCGGTCGTAGTCGTCGGCCCCTGGCGCGAGGACGGCCAAATCGACGCCGTCCCAGCGCCAGCGCTGGCCGGCGACGCAGCGGTGCGCGTCGCGCGCGCTCTCGAGCAGCGGATGGCCGTCTTCGAGCGAGCTCGCCAGCGAATCGACGGCGATTGCGCCGAGCAGCGTGCGCGCGCCGCCGACGTGGTCGCTGTCGCGGTGGCTGAGGACGAGCAGGTCGAGGCGACGCTCGCCGCGGCTGCGCAGCAGCGGCATGAGGACGCGCTGGCCGGCGTCGCTTTCGCGCGAGTACTGCGGGCCGCTGTCGAAGAGCAGCGCGTGTTCGCGCGTGCGGACGAGCACGGCCGTGCCCTGGCCGACGTCGGCGGCGACGACGTCGAAGCTGCCCTCGGCCGGGAGCGCCGCCGGCGGCACGAGCAGGGCGAGCGCGAGCGGCACGGCGACGAGCTTGGCGCGCCACGGCAGCGGCAGGACGACGAGCACCGCGGCGACCAGCCCCGCGAGCTGCGCCCACCACGGCGCGACGGCGACCGTCCAGACCGCCCCGGGCAACGCGGCGAGGCGAACCAGCAACGCGTCGAGTCCCTGCACGATCAGGGCGCCGAGCGACCAGAGCGGCGCCAGCGCGATGCCGGCGAGCGAGAGCGGCGTGATCACGAGCGTGACGAGCGGGATCGCGACCAGGTTGGCGACAAAGCCGACCGCCGAGACCTGTTGGAAGAAGACCAGCGTCAGCGGCGTCAGGCCGAGCGTCGCGATCACCTGCGTGCGCAGGCCGCCGCGGATGCTCGTCGCGAATCGATTCGGCCAGCCGCGCCAGCCGGTCGCGTCCTGATCGCCCGCTGCGCGCAGCGTGCCGGTCGCCGGAGACGACGCCATCAGCAGGCCGACGGCCATGAACGAGAGCCAGAAGCCGGGTTGCGTCAACGCCCACGGATCGAAGAGCGTGACCACGAAGGCAGCGCCGAGGAGGACGAGGGCCCACGGCCAGCGCAGTCCGCCCGCCTGCAGCAGCGTCACGGTGGCGAGCATCCAGACCGTTCGCTGCGACGGCACGCCCCAGCCGGCGAAGAAGGCGTACGCGGTGGCGGCGACGAGACCGCCCCATCGCGCCGCGCTCGGCGCCGGCAGCCAGCGCATCGCCCTCGTGCTCCGCCGCCAGGCCACGCCGATCAGGACGCCGGCGAGCCACGCGAACATCGTCACGTGCAGGCCGCTGATCGACATCAGGTGAGCGACGTCGGTGTTGCGGAACAGGTCCCAGTCGTCACGCTCGATCGCGCCCTGGTCGTCGATGGCGAGCGCCGCCAGCACGCCGGCGGCACGGCGGTCGTCGACGTGCGCGTAGATCGAGTCGCGAACGCGCTGACGCAACCGCTCGACCGGATGCCCGGCGCTCGCGTCGAGGAGCGTCGCCGGCGCGTCGCGCACGTAGCCGGTGGCGCGAACGCCCTGCTCGAGCAACGCCAGCTCGTAGTCGAAGCCGTGCAGATTGAGGTTGCCGTGCGGCTGGCGCAGGCGCACGGTGAAGCGCCAGCGCTGGCCGGCGCGTAGCGCGAGGCGCGGCTGCACCAGCGCTGCGTCCTCGTGGAAGCCCGCGTACCAGCCCAGCGCGATGACGCGCGGCACGCCTGCAGGGGCGCCGCCCGGGTCGACCTCGAAGCGAAAGCGCAGCCCGCTCGGCCCCTGTTGCGGCAGGTTGGCGACGACGCCGGTGACGACGACGTCGCGGCCCTCGAGCGCGGGGGGCAGGGTCTCGGCGAGACGCGCCGACGCCTGGATCCCGGTCAGCGCGAAGCCGGTGGCCAGCGCGGCGGCAACGAGCAGCGCGAACGCACGCCGGGAGCGTGCGCTGATCAGCGCGACCGCGACGGCGATGATCGTGACCGCGAGATAGCTTTCGAACCGCCAGAGTTCGCGCTGCTGCAGCTGCACGGCGACGCCGGCGAGCCACGCCAGCGGCAGCGCCACCAGCCGTCCGCCGCTGCCGGGTGCTGCCATCGCGGAAGTGTAGGATTTGCCCTCGATCCCTGCGAAACGCGCCATGTCCTCGATCTACGACCGCCTCACCGACCTCGACATCTCGCTGCCGCCGCTGGCCATTCCGGCCGGCGCCTATGTTCCGTTCGTGCGCACCGGCAAGCTCGTCTTCATCTCGGGCCACATCGCCAAGCGCGACGGCAAGGCCTGGGTCGGACAGCTCGGCCGCGACATGACGACGGCCACCGGCAAGAAGGCCGCGCGCGCGGTCGCCATCGACCTGCTCGGCACGCTGCACGCCGCTGTCGGCGACCTCGACAAGGTCGAGCGGATCGTCCGCATCACCAGCCTCGTCAACAGCGCGCCCGATTTCATCGAGCACCACCTGGTGACCAACGGCTGCTCGGAGCTGTTCGGCGAAGTCTTCGCCGAGAAGGGCGCGCACGCGCGCAGCGCCTACGGCGTCGCCCAGCTGCCGCTCGGCGCCTGCGTCGAGATCGAGCTGATCGCCCAGGCCGCCGAATGACGGCGCCGCGGTCGCGGCCGGCGCGCCGCGGCGGCGCCTCGAACGCGGCGCTGTTCGCCTTCGTCGCCGTCGCCTCGTTCGGCGCCGTCATCGCCGCCCTCTTCTCGCAGCACAGGTACGCGATGGAGCCCTGCCCCTGGTGCGTGCTGCAGCGGCTGATCTTCGTCGCGATCGGCGCCTTCGCTGTGCTCGGCCTGGTCTGGCGTGGAGCGGCCGGAAGCCGCGTCGCCGGAACGTTCGCGCTGCTTCTCGCCGTCGCTGGCGTATCGGCCGCGCTGTGGCAGCAGTTCGTCGCAGCGAAGTCGGCATCGTGCAATCTCACCCTCGCCGACCGCATCATGAGCGCGACCCAGCTCGATCGCTTGTTGCCCGATGTGTTCGAGGCGCGCGCGAGCTGCGCCGATGCCGCCGTCAGCCTGCTCGGCGTTCCTTACGCGATCTGGGCCGCACTCGCCTTCGTCGTCTGCGCGATCGTCCTGCTCGGCATCCTGCGCAGGAGCGCCTGAGGTCGCGAACGAGCTCGCCGTGTCCGTCGACGCCGACGCCGCGCCCGCCGACATCGCCGCGACCGTGGCGTCGCTCTTCCGGCGCGACTCGCGCAAGGTCCTGGCGACGCTGATCCGCCTGCTCGGCGACTTCGACCTCGCCGAAGAAGCGATGCAGGATGCGTTCAGGGCGGCGGTCGAGCAATGGCCGCGCGACGGCATTCCCGCCAACCCGGTGCCGTGGCTCGTCTCGGCGGGCCGCTTCAAGGCGATCGACGGCATCCGCCGGCGCGCCCGCTTCGACGCCATCGACGAAGCGGGCGACGTCGCCACCGCGGTCGAGGCCATCCCCGACAGCGCCGCGCGCTGGGACGAAGGCGAGGAGATCGCCGACGACCCGCTGCGCCTGATCTTCACGTGCTGTCATCCGTCGCTGTCGGCCGATGCGCAGGTCGCCCTGACCCTGCGCGAGATCTCGGGCCTGACCACGGAGGAAATCGCGCGCGCCTTCCTCGCGCCGCCGGCGACGCTCGCCCAGCGCATCGTGCGGGCGAAGGCGAAGATCCGCGCCGCCCGAATTCCCTACAAGGTTCCGGAAGCGCGCGAGCTCGGCGAGCGACTGGCCAGCGTGCTGCGCGTGATCTACCTGGTCTTCAACGAAGGCTATTCGGCCTCCGCCGGAGCGTCGTTGACGCGCGCCGACCTGTCGGCCGAAGCGATCCGCCTCGGCCGTCTCGTCGTCGAGCTGCTTCCCGAGCGCGAGGCGATGGGGTTGCTGGCGCTGATGCTGCTGCAGGAATCGCGTCGTGCCGCGCGCACCGGGCCGAACGGCGAGCTCGTCACCCTCGAGGCGCAGGACCGGACGCTGTGGAACCGGGCGCAGATCGACGAAGGCGTGGCCTGGGTCGAGCGCGCGCTCGCGGCGGAGCCGACGCCGACGAGTCGCGGCGCAGCAGCGCCAGCGCGGCGCGATTCGCCCGCGGTGCGCTTCGGTCCCTACGCGTTGCAGGCGGCGATCGCCGCCGTGCACGCCAGCGCAGCAAGTGCCGAGGCGACCGACTGGGCCGAGATCGTCGGCCTCTACGACGTCCTCGTCCGACTGCAGCCGACTGCCGTCGTCGCGCTCAACCGGGCCGTCGCGGTCGCGATGCGCGACGGCCCCGCAGCGGGCCTGCCGCTGATCGAGACGCTGCTCGCCGACGGCCAGCTGCAGGACTATCACCTCGCCCATGCCGCGCGCGCCGACATCTGCCGCCGCCTCGGCCGCCATGCCGACGCGCGCGCCTCGTATCAGCGAGCACTCTCCCTCGTTCGCCAGGAGCCCGAGCGCGAGTTCCTGGCCGCGCGGCTGCGCGACCTGCCGCCTGATGTCGATCCGGTCCGGCGCCGTTCGACCAGTCCGGTGATTCTTTTCAAGGACGACCGATGAAGTACCTCTGCCTGGTCTATCTCGAACCCGACAAGCTGCACGCCGTTCCCGACAGCGAGTGCCTCGCGGCGAGCGAGCGCCTGCGCGCCGAAGGCCGCGTCGTTGCCGCCGAAGCATTGCATCCGGTCCACACCGCGACGACGCTGCGCCTTCGCGACGGCGCGCTGACGATGACCGACGGCCCGTTTGCGGAAACCAAGGAGCAGCTCGCCGGCTTCTACCTGTTCGACGCGGCCGACCTCGACGAGGCGGTGGCGCTGGCGGCGCGAATCCCGCCGGTGCGCACCGGCAGCATCGAGGTCCGGCCGGTGCGCGATCTCGACCCGACGCCCTGAGATCGGCTGACTCGCGTGCGCCGTCGCTGCGGCGCGCGCCTTCGCCTCAGCCGGCGTCGGCGGCGACGACGCGGGTCGCCTTCGGGATCGCGTCCTGGCGCCGCCCCTTGCGCGCGCGCCGGCCGCTGTAGGGCTCGAGCGCGGCGCCGCGCAGGATCTCGTCGCGTGGCTTGCCGCCGCGGCCGCTTCCTTCGACGCGCAGCGCCGATGCGAACACGGCGACGCTGACGACCGCGTCCTTCTCGTCGAGATCGACCAGCGTCAGGCCGCGGCCGCCGTTGCCTTGCAGCTTGAGCTCGTCGAGCGCGAAGACGAGGAGACGTCCCGTGAGCGTCAGGCAGGCGACGCGCGCCGCGCTGGCGTGAACGACCGCCGGCGGCAGCGGCTTCTCCTCGCCCTCGAGGGCGAGGAACGACTTGCCGCCGCGCTGGCGCGACAGCAGGTCGGAGGCGCGAGCGAGCAGGCCGAAACCGGCGGTGCCGGCGAGCAACAGCACCTCGCTCGCGGCGCCGGCGAAGTAGTGCGCCGGCAGCGTGCCGACCTCGAGGTCGATCAGCGAGGTGATCGGCTGGCCGTCGCCGCGCCCGCTCGGCAGGCTCGCGACGGCGACCGAATAGACGCGCCCGTTGCTGCCGAAGACGAGCAGCGTGTCGACGCTGCGGCAGCCGAAGGTGCCGTAGAGCGCATCGCCGGCCTTGAACGCGAGCTGGCCCGGCTCGACCTCGTGGCCCTTGAGCGCGCGCACCCAGCCTTTCATGCTGACGACGACGGTGACCGGCTCGTCGACGACGCGCACCTCGGCGACCGCGCGCTTGCCGACCTCGATCAGCGTGCGCCGCTCGTCGCCGTGCACCTTCGCGTCGACCTCGACCTCGCGGATCACGGTGCGCTTCAAGGCGGCCGGGCTGGCGAGGATCTCGTTGAGCTTCGCCTCCTCGCCGCGCAGCTCCTTCAGCTCCTGCTCGATCTTGATCGCCTCGAGCCGCGCCAGCTGACGCAAACGGATGTCGAGGATGTCGTCGGCCTGGCGCTCGCTCAGCGCGAAGCGCTCGATGAGCGCCGGCTTCGGCTCGTCGGCGGCGCGGATGATCGCGATCACCTCGTCAATGCGCAGCAGGACGAGCCGGCGCCCCTCGAGGATGTGGATGCGGTCTGCCACCTTGCCGAGGCGATGGCGCGATCGCTTCTCGACCGTCTGCACACGAAAGCGCACCCACTCGCCGAGCAGCTGCACGAGGCTCTTCTGCGTCGGCCGGCCGTCTGCTCCGACCATCGTCAGGTTGATCGGCGTCGAGCTCTCGAGGCTGGTGTGGGCGAGCAGCGCGTTGACGAGGTCGGCCTGTGGCACGGTGCGCGACTTCGGCTCGAAGACGAGACGAACGGCCGCCTCCTTGCTCGACTCGTCGCGCACCGCGTCGAGCACGGCGAGCAGGCTCGCCTTCAGCTGCAGCTGCTCGGCGCCGAGCGTCTTCTTGCCGGCGCGCACCTTCGGGTTGGTGAGCTCCTCGATCTCCTCGAGCACCTTCTGCGCGCTCGTCCCGGGTGGCAGCTCGGTGACGACGAGCTGCCACTGGCCGCGCGCGAGGTCCTCGATCTTCCAGCGCGCGCGCACCTTGAGCGAGCCGCGACCGGTCGAGTAGGCGGCGCGAATGTCCTCGGGCGGGCTGATGATCTGGCCGCCGCCGGGATAGTCGGGGCCGGGCAGCAGCGCGGCGAGGTCGTCGCCGCCGAGCTTGTCGTTCTTCAGCAGCGCGATCGCCGCCGCCGCGACCTCGCGCAGGTTGTGGCTCGGGATCTCGGTCGCCAGGCCGACGGCGATCCCGCTCGCGCCGTTGAGCAGCACGAACGGCAGGCGCGCAGGCAGGAGGCGCGGCTCCTCGGTCGAGCCGTCGTAGTTGGGGACGAAGTCGACCGTGCCCTCGTCGATCTCGTCGAGCAGCAGGCGCGCGATCGGCGCCAGGCGCGCTTCGGTGTAACGCATCGCCGCCGCGCCGTCGCCGTCGCGCGAGCCGAAGTTGCCCTGGCCGTCGATCAGCGGATACCGCAGCGCGAAGTCCTGCGCCATGCGGACGAGCGCGTCGTACGCCGCCTGGTCGCTGTGCGGATGGAAGCGCCCGAGGACATCGCCGACGACGCGCGCGCTCTTGACCGCCTTCGGCCCGGCGCCGGTGCTGAACACGAGGCCCATTCGCGCCATCGCGTACAGGATGCGGCGCTGCACCGGCTTCTGGCCGTCGGCGACGTCGGGAAGGGCGCGCCCCTTGACCACCGAGAGCGCGTATTCGAGATAGGCGCGCTCGGCGTATTCGGCCAGCGCGACGACGCCGTCGGCGGGCGCCGCGGGCAAGGGATCGAAGAGGTCGGGAGTCACCGGGGACAAGAGGCGAAAGGGGCCGCCGGCGTGGCGGCGGCGAAAGAGGGCGGCGGCGAAATTCTCGCCGATGGGCGTTGCCGCCTTCGGGCCACAATCCCGGCGCCACGCCGAGCGCCGCGCTTCGCGGCGGGCGCGCCAGAAGGACTGTCTCCATGAAATGTGCTCTCGTCGGCTCCCGCTACTTCGGCGCCACGGTGTTCGACGCCCTGCGCAGGGAAGCAGGCGTCGAGTTCACGACGATCGTCGTTCCCGCCCTCGACGACCGGCTCGCCCTCGCGGCGCAGACGGCCGGCGTGCCGGTGCACGTGCTCGTCGACAAGAAGATCGTTCCGGGAGATGCGATTCCCGAAGGCACCGACCTCATCGTCGCCGCCCACACGCATGCGCGCGTCAGCAACGAGGCGCTCGCGCGCTCGCGCCTCGGCGGCATCGGCTACC
>Ga0207681_10001282_pt1 | contig 16231 bp, 18 predicted proteins | sample KBSS53metaG_FD_184324 | JGI IMG/M metagenome (GOLD analysis project Ga0207681, IMG submission 184324) | Switchgrass rhizosphere microbial communities from Kellogg Biological Station, Michigan, USA - KBS S5-3 metaG (SPAdes) (version 2) | ecosystem: Host-associated > Plants > Roots > Rhizosphere... | reverse complement strand
TCCGGTGGAAGCCAGCAACGTCAAAAGCCCACTGAGACAGTGTGATCGCCGCTTGCGAGCAGAGTCCGCGGCCACGACATGCCGGGACCATCCAGTACGCCAAACCGGCCCTGCCGTCGTAGAGATTCACACTCTTCAACGACATGCGACCCATCAGCGAATCAGTGGCTTGATCGACCAACGCCCAGTTCAGCTCCGACTCGGCGGCCCACCCGGCTTGCCAGGTGCGGATCCATTCCCGCGCTTCGTCGGCAGAGTCTGCGCGCCGCACATGCCAGCGTTGGATGTCTGGATCTCGGAAAGCGGACACGACTGCTTCGGCATCAGCGAGCGACCACGGTCTGAGCGCAGCAATCCCGCCCACCGGGATCGTCGGGTGAGTCGATCGAGACAACGTACCGGCTGCGATCGCCGGCGGTATCAGACTCGGCACACTCAGCATTATCGCCGTCGATTCATGACCCTGCCCGCGACATCAACAGGTGACGATCAGGCTGAGGCGGGAGGTGCACCGGCTCTGCCGCCGGAAATTTGTCGTGGCCATGAGTTGGTGCGATTCGCTGTGTCTCAAGTTCGTTGCACAGGTGCAGCGTTGGGCGAGTAGTGCATTACTCATGCCAACACCCTTCCCGCGTTCGATACTGACTCTTGCAGCGTTGACGAAAAGGGGGCTTCGTTATGCCGGTACAACAGCACAACCAGCAGCTACATGACACCGCGTACGACGAAACTGGTTACACGCCAGCCGAGTTGGAGTTCATCACACCAAACATCGCCACAGTTCGCCGCTTGCTGTCGGTGCCCGAGTGCGCCGAGATCATCACCGCGATGAACGCCGCGCCGCGCGAAGCAGCAGAGGTCGTCCGCGCCGGCGAATCGATCCTCGACCAATCGTTGCGATTCTGCTTTGACCACCACCTCCCCGACGTCGTCAAAGATCCCATCGCAGAACGCGTGGCCAGCTACTTCCGCGCGCACCGCGACCGATTCGCGTCCGACGCCGACTACCTGTACGGACCGTACTTCATGTCCTACGAGAAGGGCAGCTATTTCCGCGCGCATCGTGACGTCGCCAACCACAAGAACGACCCAGCCCGGCTGGCCGCGCACCGTTGGTCTCTGCTGCTTTATCTCAACGGCCGCGACACCACCAACGGCCTGCCCGTGTTCGACGGGGGCGCCCTCATCGTCTACGAAACCGACCCCACGATCCGTAACCGCAAGGTCGTGATCGTTCCCGAACCCGGCATGCTCGTGCTCTTTCGGTCCGCCCTCATGCACGAGGTCGCGATATTGCACGGCGGCACCCGATACGCCGTCGCCGGCTGGATGGCCACTTCCACAGACCAAGCGATCGGAGCTCACCAATGACCCACCACGCCACCGACAACGAATCAATCCGCTTCACCGTCACCAGCGAGCCCTCCCGCGAGATCAAGACCGCGCTGGCGACATTCTGCCGGCGTAACAACTACCCGCAGCTCTACACCGAACTGCTCGAACCACTCCTCGAGCACGCCAACCTCGTCTTGGCCATCGCGACAACGGAGCGCCCCTGGCCGCCCAAAGGCATCGGATCACAAACCATCGAAGCCATAGGCATCGCCATGATCGGGACCGAAGACCGAGCACACCTCACACCTGTGCTCACTGATCGAAAGCACACCACCAACATCGGCCTGGCCAGCGCCGTCACCAAACACCTGCTAGAAACGCTGCGCGAACGGTCCACCTCAGCCGGATACCTTGTCCGCACATCTGACCGTGCTGTTGAACGCGCGCTCGAGCAGGCCGGCTTCAGCAAGGCGGATCTGCAATCGGCAACGGACTACGCCGAATACGTCGAGTACTCCACGCGGCCCGAACAAGCGCTGCAGACACTAGGTCTGGACCAGGTGCGGCTCGGTGATCTGCTGACGCTGTCCGTGAATGGTGATCAGCTCGACCGTCTGTCCGCCTACCACTTCACACTGGCCGCGGGGGTGAGCGCGTTCCTGGCGGACTCTCTGCGCTATGCGGCGCTGCTGCCCGGCTTGATCGACCTCATCGCATCGCTACCTCCAGGTGGAGTTCCGCCCGGCACCCCGGGGCCCAGGATCGGTCCGCAAACAGAACTCTCGCAGTGACCGATGACCGCGGCGCCGGCGGCGATTGACCTCTACATCCGCACCTACTTCCGCGATCTGCGATGGCTACACCTGTCGCTACTGTCCGTGGCGAGATTCGTCGAGGGATACCGACGCATCATCGTAGTGATGCCCCGATCGAGCGCTGAGCGGTTGCGGTCTGAGCAGATACCCGATCCAGCCCGGACCACCGTCGTTTATTGCGACGACTACGCGGATGACTACATCGGCCAGCAGATCAGCAAGCTACACGCCGACCTCGACACCGATGCCGCCATGATCACGCATCTCGACTCCGACTGCCTCTTCCACAGCCCGTGCAACTTGCCGGCACTCATTGCCAAGGACGGACGTCCCATCATTCGCGTGCTGACCCAATCCCGCAGACCGGCAAGCGACGGATGGCGGAGCTGCATCATCGACCTACACGGCCGCCCGCTGCCATTCGATCCGCTGACGCCCGCCCCCTGGACATACACACGGGATCTCTACGCAAGCCTGCGAGAAACGTGTCACCAGCGCCACCACACGCCACTGAAAGCATGGTGCCTGGCACGACGCTGCGACACCGTCAGTGAATTCAGCCTCCTTGTCGCACAAGCCTGGTTTCATCACCGCGACCAATACCACTGGGTTGCAGCCGATTCCCACTTGAACTGGCCCTGCATGCAGTACTGGAGCCGCAGCCCACGCGCCAACGACGTTCGCGCCGCGCTCGCATACCAGCTCACCCAACCGTGATCATGACAACACCTGCCCCGATGGAACTGTCGGTGATCATCGCCACCCTCAACGAGGGCACCCAACTGCGCGAAACCGTTCACTCCATCTACGCCGGGTCATTGCTGCCAACTCAAACCATCATCATCGACGACGGAGGTACCGACGACAGCTGCGCTACCTTCGCGCAACCCGAGTGGCGTGCAAAAAACCTTGTCGTACAACACATCCGCCGCAGCGGTATCGCAGCAGCCCGCAACACCGGCGCAGCGCTGGCCGCCACCCCCCACCTGGTCTTCCTGGACGCACACTGCCACCTCGAGCGCGACTGCCTCACAACACTGCAGTCCTCCCTATGCGCCGCGCCAGACGCAATCCATGCCCCCGCGATCCGCGACTTTGACGATGAAGCTCTCGGCTGCGGCGCACGTCTGATCAACCCAGAACTACGCATACAGTGGCTCCCGGCCAGCAAGAACCAACACCGCACAGTCCTACCAATCGCGCCCGGCGGCTGCCTCGCCATGACCAAGAGCGTGTTCACCACACTCGGCGGCTTCGGCCAATTCCGCGAACTCGGACTAGAAGACGTCGACTTAAGCCTGCGCGCCTGGCGCGCGGGCGTCGACGTGCTCGCCGTACCGTCGGCCCAACTCGCACACCAATTCCGCCCATATCCGCCCTACCGTCTGAGCTCAGCAAGCCGGGCGTACAACCTTGCCCGAGTAGCGCTCATCCACTTCGACGGCCGCCGACGTGAAGACTGCCTACGCTCCATCATCGGCACGCCGCGGGCAGCCGAGATGTTGGTCGAGGCATTCGCCAGCGACTGGGAGCACCAACGCGGCCAACTGTCTGCGATTAGCTCGCGCCCGATCGAGCCATTCTTCGACCAATTTGGTGACTGGACTTGACCCCGTCGCGGGCGATCAGAAGACGCGCCACCTCCTGGCCAAGGCAAATCCTCACCCGACCCTGGCGACTCTCGATCACGTTCTTCCATGGCGAGCACAGCTCCGACCCATCGACACTCGATCGGAACATGACTACAAGGGATTCGACTCAGCCGGATCTCCGGCTTCACATGGCGGTGCGTCTGAGCGGCGCCTACCTATTGCATCTCGCACTGGATCGCTCGCCCCGGTGGATGCTCGAGCGGCCAGTGCCCGGCGCCTGGCGACCGCCAGCAGCGTCTTGCTTCGCGCCACTCTCACCGGCACGGCGACGACAACCCACACGAACAGCACACCGAACACCGCGAGAGCCAGCCACCGGTGCGGCGACTGACTGACCATCGCCGACAACAGGCCGAACGAGGCGAACAGCAGCCCACCCGATGTCGCCACACCGTTGGCCATCGAGGCCGTCGGCGGCCACCGAGCCCACTGTGCGGCATCGATATCACTGGGCAATTCGCTCTTTCGCAGCGACTCCTGATACGCCGAAATCCGTTCCACCGAACCGAACTCGACGTGGACTCGATGGTCGGCCACCCCGGCGACGACAGCCCCGAGAGCACACGCGACGGCGATCGGCACACTGAATCGCCCCGTATTCTGCGGCCACAGCAGCACGCTCACCCACGCCCCGTAGATCGATGCACAAATCGCGATGACCCCGCCACGTATACGGGCATTGACGGCAGCGACGTCCTCACAGGGCAACATATGTGACGCATCCGGGTCCGCTCGATTCCTTTCACAGAGTCGTGAATGGTGTTCCCCGCCAACAAAATATGTACCGGCACAGTGATCGACCGCAGCAAGAGAGTCGGGGGTAAAGGGTGTTTGGGCACAACACATCGAGTAGGCCACTACGCGCGCTCCCGCTACCTGCCGCGACCAGAATCGAGACCATGAACACCATGGTCAATGGTCAACACGCTGGCGGGATTCGGCCGGACGTGGTCGGTACAACACCGTGGTGGGCGGACGGGCCTGGAATGCGCGAGCGACTCGACGAGCGCGGGTGCAATCATGAGTGAGGCGCGAATCTCATCCGGCTCCCTTGAAGCCGTGCGAGTTCGCGAACTCGATCGTTACGCAGCTTCGCGGCCGCTCGGGCAGCATGCCCTCCAGCGGGCGCGCGCGCACATGCCCAAGGGCGTCCCGATGGCGTGGATGTCGTCGCTGTACGGCCATCCGCCACCGTTCGTGAGGGCAGGCGTTGGCGTACGCTTCACCGACCTCGACGGGTATTCGTATGTCGACTTCAATCTCGCCGACACGAGCATGTTCGCCGGCTACGGTGTGGCACCGATTACCGAAGCCGTCACCAATCGCTTCGCCGGTGGGCCACATTTCTTGCTGCCGACCGTAGATTCCATCACAGTCGCGGAGGAGCTGTGTGCCCGCTGGGCGATGCCCTATTGGCAGTTCACATTGTCGGCCACACAAGCGAATACCGAAGCGATCCGAATTTGCCGCGCGATTACCGGTCGCGATCGCGTGCTGATGTTCGACGGCAAGTATCACGGCCACGCCGATGAATTTCTCGGCGCAGTCGATGAGAGTGGGAACGTCGTACCAGAAGGGCGCGGCATCGTGTCCGACGCGACACGGCACGTAACCATCGTGCCCTACAACGATCTGGGCGCCACTGATCGTCAGCTGCAGCGCGGCGAGTTCGCCTGTGTCGTAGTAGAACCGGCCATCACCAATGCCGGCGTGATCCTGCCGAAGCCAAGTTTTCACGCCGAGCTTCGGCGGCTGGTCAGCGACGTGGGTGCGCTCCTGATCGTCGATGAGACGCACACGTTGGTCTGTGGACCCGGCGGGCTTACTCGGCAGTGGGGCCTGCATCCCGACGTCGTGGTCCTCGGCAAGTCGATTAGCGGTGGACTGCCCCTAGGCGCATATGGCATGACCGAACGGGTTGCCGAGAGCTTGGAGGATCCGAGCGGGGGCTGGGCCGACACGATAGCCACCGGCGGGACACTCTTTGCAAATGCGCTATCGATGGCGGCGGCCAGGGTTGCGCTCCAACAGGTTCTGACGCCGGGAGCCTATCGGCACGCGGCGGCACTGGGCGGTCGGCTCGCCGACGGGATCGAATCGACGGCCACTGAGCTCGGGCTCGACTGGCGTGCCCACCGGCTCTTCAACCGCAGCGGATATACGCATGGACCCGACCTGCCACGGTCCGCGGCCGATGCCCGAAACAATTTCGATGCGTCCTTGTTCAACACACAACGCGTCTATATGGCCAATCGCGGAATTTGGGAGGCGATCGAGTCTGCAGGGCCAGCGGCCGGCATCCGGAGCACAGACGCCGACGTGGACCGGTACGTCAATGTATTACACGACTTCCTGAGCGAGGTCGTGCACTGACCGCAGGCCGCAGCGGTTAGCGGCCATCCACCGTACGATTCGATCGTGACCTGCTCGGCGTGCCAGGCACCGCTAGTGGACGGGGCACGATTCTGCTCGAGCTGCGGAGTCCCCGTGGCCGCGGCTCCGGCGCAACGGCGTCTGGTGACCGTACTGTTCTGTGACGTTGTCGGGTCGACGACGATGGCGGAGCAGCTGGACCCTGAAGTGCTGCGCGCCATCTTCGACGAATTCACCAGCTTGGCACGTGCAGTCATCGAACGCCACGGTGGGATCGTCGCCACATTCGTCGGCGACGGCGCGGTTGGCTTGTTCGGCCTGACCGTGGCCGCCGAGAATGACACGACCCACGCCGCCATGGCGGGCATCGAGCTCCTCGCCCGGCTCCGAAACGCCAAAGAGGCTGCGGCACAGGGCATCACACTGCAGGCACGGGCGGCGATCGAGACCGGTGAAGTGATCGGCGATGTCGGCCTGGCGGCCTCAGGTGCACTCGCGGGTGACGTGCTAAACACCGCCGCGCGGCTACAGGCAATCGCAGAGCCAGGAACCCTCGTCGCCGGTCCGATCGCGCTCAAGATGTTGAGCAACCATGCGCACCTCCGCCCGATGGCTCCGGTCATCCTCAAAGGCAAGGCTGCACCGGTGCAATTCGCCGTCGTGGTGTCTGCCGCAGTTGGACCGCGTAAACTTTCCGAGTCGCCCTTCGTGGGCCGTGAAGCGCATCTGGAGTCTTTCGCTCAGGCGCTGCGATCAGTAGGCGACGGTCGAATGCCAATGTGTTTGACCGTCATTGGTGATCCAGGCATTGGCAAGTCTCGCCTGCTGCATACATTCGTCAGTCGGCTACCCGCCGATGTCGTGGTGCTCCCAGCCGCCGTACGACCGCAGGGTGAGGCAGCCGACCTGCGTCCCATCACCGACTTGATCAGCGCAGCCCTCGGCGACGGGACGACTCGTGAAACCGCTGACCGTCTCGACGAACTCATCGAGCATCGTCCCGACGCTGCCGCATTAGGCGCTGCCCTACGGTCACTCCTTGGCCAAGGCGCCGCGGGCATCGTGGACCATGGTTGGGCATTCCGCCGGTTTCTCGAGGAACTTGCGACGAGCAATTGCGTCGTCCTCATCATTGACGACCTGCATTGGGGCAGTGCCGCGCTCATCGATCTGATCGAGGACACGATGCACAGGACCAGCGGCCCTGTTCTGCTGCTCTGCGCCGCACGCCCAGACCTACTAGTCGCGAGGGAATCGTGGATGGCCGGGGTATTGTCCGCTCACATCATGTCGCTCGGGCCACTTGACGGTACCGAATCCCGCTCCCTCGCAGACACATTGGTCGGGTCTCGGCCAGCCAGATCAGCCCTCGTCGCTGCGGCAGCCGAAGGAAACCCGCTCTTCGTCGAGCAACTCGCAGCCGAGTTGGAGCACATGGGTGACGCGTGGGACCCCACCAGCGTTCCGACCACCATTCGCGCACTCATCGAGGCTCGTCTTGACCGATGTCTCCCGGAAGTCGCCCGCGCATTGAGCGTTGCAGCCATTCAAGGTTCGGTCTTCGACCTCGACATGGTCCAGCACTTGTGGCAGGAGACTGCCAACCTGCGAGAGGTACTGGCAGAAGCAGAGCACGTCCACCTGGCACGCCTTCTGGAACCCAATGTCGGCACCTTCGCACACGCCCTCATCCGAGAGACTGCCTATCACCGCCTACCGAAGGCGAGTCGGGCCGAACTGCACTCCGGACTTGCCGACATGTTGGACGACGACGAACTCGTCGGCACGCATCTCGAACACGCAGCACGCCTACGTGAAGAACTAGGCCACCCCGACCGGGAGACTCAGCATCGCGCCGGCGAGCGACTAGCGCGCGCTGGCAACCAAGCGTTCGCCCGGCTGGACCTGCTCACCACGTCTCGGCTTCTCGGGCGCGCAGAACGGCTGCTCCCGACCGGATCGTCCACACGCCTCGGCATGCTGCCAGACCTTGCCGTGGCCCTCATGGAGAACGGCCAGATCGACCAAGCCCGCAAGTTACTCGCCAGTGCTGCGGTCGACGATGACACCTGCGAGCCGACCATGGAGAACATCCGAATCCGGTTGCAGCAGCTCGCCTTCTTGGTCTACGCCGACGCGTCTGAGGCCGAGATCCGGGCGGGTATCGCCGAGGGACGGTCGCTGCTGGAAACGCTTAGCCACATCGACGATGACATCGGCCTTGCGCAGGGCTGGGTAGTGTTGGAATACCTCCATTGGCTGGTCGGTGAGGTCGCTGCGGTCGAAGAAGCTGCCGGACGATCGGTGATACATGCCCAACGATCTGAACGGCTGCGCGAGCAGGTCCAAGCGGGCGGCGACCAGTCGATAGGTCTCATCCTCGGCCCCTTCTCTGCGCGGGCGATCCGCAAGTGGGCGAAGGGGCGAAGCACGAGCTCCAATCCCGTCGTCGCAGCGGGCGGCTACGCCGGGCTCGCCGTGGCCGCGGCGCTCACTGACGACCTCTCGAGCTACGTTGCGGCAGAGACGCGATGGCGCCACGCAGTCGACTCGAACGGCCTTGAATGGCCCGGCGCCCAGCACGCCGTCATGGCGTTGGCGCCAATTCTGTTAGAGGTGGGCCAACCCGAGCGTGCGGCGGCCCTTGCCCACAGAGGCTTGGAGACCCTCGACCGGCTCGGCGACATATGGATGCTCAACGGTTTGCCCTACGTCCTCTCGGTCGCACTCTGCCGCCAAGGCAGCGTACAGGAAGGTCTCGCACTCGCGATGAAGCAGAACGAGCACTACCTCAGGATGGGCACGATGGACGCCATCTGGCGCAGTCTGGCGCTCTCGACAGCATGTGCAGCACAGGGGCAGACAGGCCAAGCCCTCGTCCATGCCAAGCAGGCCGCGCAGGCCGTTCGCGCTACAGATTCCAATCTGCACCGCTCGCTTGTTCTGGAACACCTCGCGTTGTGCTTTCGTGACGTCGACCCGGCCACGGCAGCCGCAACACTGCACGAGGTCGCCGCACATAATCGCGCCTGGGAAAACGTCCCGGGCAGCCGGCGAGTCGCAGCAACCCTGGCAGAGTGGACGACACTAAGGCCGTAGGTCGCCGAGCCGGTTGCCAAGCCGCGACTACGAGACCCACCCAGCCCGATCCTCTCAGTCCCCCACATTTCCACACGACACCTCAAGCTCTCCAGCACAGTGGTTTCCGCAAAGGATCCGAGGCGAAATGGGCCTCTGCACCGGTGGTTTCGCATATACAGCCGATGCGCCGACGCCCGATCACTTCCAACTCCCGAATCGAGGTGGACTTCCTCGCATTGACGAAGCTGCGCCTCGCCAATGACCCACTCCATGAGCTTGTCGGCAAAGCCGTTGCCGCGGAACATCTCTAGGGTGCTCACATCATCGACGTACATGTAATGACCCCATGCTGTTCACCACAGCTCCCGGAAGCCCACGACTGAAGCCGCCCTTTCCCCAGGACGCTCGAATGCGCCATGAGCCTGTAGCCCATCGGCCGCAACTGGGTGTCAACGAAGTCGGTGACGGCGGCAGTGGTGGTCCAGCGAGGCCTAAGCGGCGGTTCCCTCCTGTGCTGGAGTCCAATGGTCCGCTCACTGACCTCGGCCATACTGGCAAGGCAACCCGCCGCTGACAAGCTGGCCTGCGACAACGTCCTGTTCAAGCCCAAGGGGTTTCACAAACCGGAGCTGCAGGGCAGTGGTGGCAACGACGTAGCAGGACCGGACCTACGCACGGGGTATGACACAACGGCCGCAGAGAAAGTCCGCCCACGGGACCCAGCAACCACACCATCACACCGGGCTACATCAACTCCGACGAAAAGCTGGCTAGCAGACACTGGCGAATACGCTGGACGCATTCACATGATTCCGATGCTTGGCCTCTTTCGCGGTCCGATTCCGGATACGATGAGAACATGGCCGGTCCGCCGCAGCACCCCGGCGCTGAGGTGCCGCCGCAGCCGCAATGGGTCTATCAACCCGCCGCGCGGACCTCCGCCGTCCGCCCCGTCTGGATTATGGCTGCCGGCGTCATCATCGCCGCCGGCGTCATCATCGCCGCCGTCATCATTAGCCGAGGCAACACCACGCAGACGACGCCCACGGCAGCGCCCGCTCAGGGCAACACGTCGCAACCGGCGAACCCTTCGTCGTTGGCGAACGCAGCGGACAGTCCCACGTGCGTCGGCTGGCGCTCAGTTCAGCCTTCGCTCGATTTAATTCCCGGCCTGCCTGACGGGTGGGATTGGGACACGCCAAACATTGACCGTACTATCGCCCAACGAAACGCTGAAATAAACAAAGTCCTTGACATCTTCGAGCCGCTCATCTCAGACCAGCCGGCTGATCTGGCGAAGATCGCCCACACCTTCGTCGATGGACGCCGAAACGAGACCAGACTGCTTGCTGCACACACCTTTCAAGGATCGGACGGCGTCGCCGGCAATGTCGCGTATACACAGCTAAATCAACAGTGCGGAGTTAGTCCGTAGCGGCTTGGAGCGATCCGGCGGTCCGGAGGGCGGCAAGGTGTCTTGGTCGGGGAGTCCTACGCCGTACTCGTCTTCGGCCTGGACTGTGATTTCAACCATCGACAGTGAGTCGATGTCGTGTCGTCGACGAAAGATTTTTCGTGGGTGACTTCAGAAGGCTCGATCCCGGTGACTTGTTCGATGATTTCGAGCCGCGGCACCAGGGCCGAGTCAAAATTAGCGACCTGAGTCCGACACCGGCCACGACGAACGCCAACCCGCGCTTGGTCTCTCGTCTCCGAAATGCGCCGTCGTGCGGTGTTGATCACATTTCGGCGGGCATCGGTGTCCGTTACCGTTGACAGGTGCCCGAGTCGACCCTCGACAGTCATTGCGCGCGATTCTGCGGCCGTCGCCTGCCGATGGTGATCCCGAGTGCGACCGGTGGTTGGCGATCGACGTGAAATTTGACTGGACCTTTCTCGTCGTGTGCCCGGATTGCCATGCGCTACCGGTGATCCCAGATGGTTCGTGACGTAGCCGCACGCAATTTGCTTGTGTACCAACACTTCAGAGAAACCTTGGTGGGCGCTCACGCGCATGGGTGTCAGTTCCGGTCGAAAAGTGAGCAGGTGATTCCGGAACAGGCTGCTCACAATTCAACCGGAGCTGACACATGGGGCCACATTGCGCCTGGTCGGTGTCCTGAACACATCCGAGCGGCAGGAATCACGTCGCGGCGTGGGCGGTGTACCGGGCCGCCGCCACTGCCCCCGGTACCTCGGCTTGGATGGCGTAGTCGTGGTGTCTGACGGTGTGACGATGACCTGATTCCGACAGGGCGGTCGCACCCGACCGCACTCCCAACAGTTGAATTCCCCTCAGGGATTGCCGACGTCTGCATCGGAGGGCATCGCTTTCCCTCACCGCAGCGGTCATCAGCGTAGCTGCGATCCGACTACTGCGGGGGCCAAAAGGGGACAAAGAGTTTGCAAGACAACAGAAACCACTTCTTCCCTACGGGACATTGCTTGGCCACCCGGTATCCGGGCAGGAGGCCTTCATCGTGACCCGCGTCATGCGGCGCCGTCTCGTTGTCGCTGAGAGACGCTGACCCGACCAGCGCGGAGGCAGGCGGCCAGCGTTTCCGATGTTGCGGTTGGCGCAACAGGTTCATCCGGCGCCGTTATCTCCGCGCGCTGAAAGCCTGATCCGCATCACGCCCGACGATCCGCACCCAGGTGTCAACAACTTCCCAAAGTTGACCCCGTAACGACTTCTGAACTTTGACCCCTTGGGGCGACGACGCTGGCTGTTGATGCGGGTTGGCCCGAGTTCGTACTGCGTTGCGATCCGCCGCAGTGGTCGAGTGGCCCAATATTCAGAGCGCAGTTGGTTGCCATGCTTGTTCGGCGACTCGGTGGAAGTTCTGCCATGTGACGGCCTGTATGTCGGCGTCAGTCCAACCCCTGTTGCCGAGGTGTTCCCCCACGGCGAGGAGGGTCTCCGGGGGCATCCATTGGATCGGCCCCCAACGGGTGTAGCTCTCGTCGAACAGGTGTGGGTTGCGGGTGAGTTCGTCGAGGAAGTCGGCATAGTCGAAGGAGAGGATGCATTCGCAGGCAGCGTCGCACCGATCGGCCCGGTCCTTCGACGTCGGCTGCGGACCGTCGGCCCGGGGGTAGTGGTCATCGAGAGGCTCGTCGCGTCGTTTTACTTCGTGTCCGCCCCACACAGCTGATCCAGCTGCGTAGCGGCCACATTGCCCGCCGCACCATCAGAGCCGCGATAAGTGTGTGCGGCGAGTAGTTTTGCTTCGTTGCGTCGGGAGTCGACGAAGGTATGCGCAATCTTGGCTACGTCGGCAGGCTCATCCGAGATGAGGGGTTCGAAGATGTCCATCAGTTTGATTACCGATGCGTTGTGGTCGTTGATGTACTGGTCGATGTTGGGAGTGTCGTAGTCCCAGCCGTCCGGCAATGGCACGATCTCGCTTATTGAAGGGCTCACTGCGCGCCAGCCGGTGCACGTGGAGCTGGTCGCTGCGCTCGCCGTCGAGAGATTCGCCGACTGCGACGCGTTGCTTTGGGTGGGTGCAGCGGTTGGTGTTGATTGGGTGGTGGTGTTGCCGTGGCTGATGATGATCGCGGCGATGATGACTGCGACAGCGATGATGATGCCGGCGGCGATGATCCAGATTGGGCGTACGGCAGGGCGCGGCGCGGGCTGATAGGCCCATTGAGGCTGCGGCGGCACCGGTGCGTTGGGGAGTTGGTGCGGCGGTGCCATGGGCTCGCGCTCGGGTGCGGGCGGACCGTCCATGCTCCGATCGTATCGGGGATCCGGGCCAGATCAATGCGACCGCGAGGGCGCGGATCACTGCAAGGTGTTCGGCCGCCGACACGCCCCCTCAGAACGGGGACGGACCCCCGGCGCCGGCATCCGCACGTCGCTTCGAACCGCAGGACGAAGCGCCGATCCGTCACCGTCAACGAGCCACCGCAGACACGCCGACGACAGCGGACCTCCCCGGGCGGTCAGCATCTGCAGCAACGCATTCTCCACCGCAACAGACTAACTCCGACACGGGTCGCCAACGAGCCGTCAGACTAGACCCGAGGGGACGGCGCGCCAGGCGCGACCGCCCACTTGCCCGCCTCCGGCGGGAATCTCCGTAGCCCCTCACCTGCGAATCGCTGAGCAGCTTCCTGGATTTCGCCCAACTTCTTTTTAAGCCGTCAGCAGCCCCCCAAGCCTGACCGATCAGGACCCGTCGTCGTCAACCCTCGCCGCGGCCGCGTACGCGTGTCTCCGCTGCGCTGCGGCACGCGGGACGGCTCGGTGTCCTTCGACGCCGACCAGCGCGTGATGGTGTTCACTCCGCCGCCAGCGTAGGTCCATACCTTCGGAACACTGACGTCAAACGATTTTGTTATAAGCGCCCCGATATACGCACATACTGCGGCGCCGGAGCGAATGTCATTAGCGGTTGGAAACGGTCTCCCATTGTCATGAATCGAGCTTGGGCGGGGATCTGCGGGCTCGGGTCCCCGCTCCGCCGTCTCAGGTGTCAGCAAAGCCGCCCCCACCCAAACACAAAGGTCACGAACCATCTCTGGTTCGTGACCTTTGTGCCTGGAGTTCGTAGAACCGCTCATCGTGGCAGTACCGGGACATGAACCCTGCGGTCCCCTCGCCTCCGACCTCGTATCCAAACGGGCTAGAGGTCGGCTGCCACTGCTCTACATGCAACCGTGAGCTCAGCCAACACCCTCGGCTGTGCGATGCGGTCCGCCACTGCATATCTTCATGCAACCAGCAGCAAGGCTGTGGCTTCTCAGGTTTCGTGTCCACCGCCGCTGCTTTGACCTGCGTCAATAGCAGCGTTCTCATGCGATGTCCACACCTCGAATTCTCACTTTCGTGTCCACTCCATGCGTAACGAGTCAGGGCATCTCGGGGCGCTCAATCGATGTGACCTCGCCTGTCGGCAGTCGTTTCGTCACGTGACGCACCATCCTCCGCGGCGGAGCGCATCGGCGAAACAAGGCCTTGGACAACTTATTTCACCGATCTGGCTCGTCGGTGGTCCAGTTGAAACGTCTCCTTCGCGATGGGATACCCCGAGTGAGCGAGGTCCTTCGACGTGGTGCTCCCTCCCGCCGACGACATTCGACTACCCGTCGAGCCTGGAGTGAATCCGGGCGCAACAGAGTTCTGCGTTCATCGGGCGGCATCGGCAAGTCCCACCCCTGGGATCGGATTTAGAAATGGGGTACGAGGGCCGGCGTCGAGCGGCCCTCTATGCGAAGCGCCTCGACGGTCGTCACCGAGTGCTTTGGCCATCACGCTGGAGCTACGACTTCGACAACGAACGTGACGCCCAGCGTCACAACGAGCCTGCCCATCCATGGCGGCCTCGACCCCGGGCTGGTCGCTGATGGCCAGCACCGTGTTCAGGGGCTGGTTCGGCGCGTTTACGGGCTTCCGGCAGCCGTCCGCGAAGTAGGCGCCGTGGCGCAGCTTGCGGATCGCCAGATCCACACTGTCGACCCACGGGTCGAATCGGCGGTGCAGGTATCGGGGCGGCGAACGGTGCGCTAGCCGTACCCGGCGCCGGTGAGCCCGCAAGGCAGGCCACGACCGTTACGCCGACTCGCGGACTCTCTCCGCGAGTCTCGAAGCGATCGCCTCGGCTGGATCGGAAACGGTGCCGCCACAGGCATCGACATCGAGGATGATGTTGGATACCGCCTGCAGAACGTGTTGGCAAGGTTGCCGCCCGCCTTCTTGTAAGGCGACCACCGAGTGCGGCTCGGTGCGCACCTCGGCGATGCGGTCAGAGGTGGCTTGCTTGCTGACCTTATCGGTGTTGGTGATGACCTTGCCTTCACAAGCTTTCCATGTCTTGGCCTGGGCGTCGATGAAATCATCTGCCTTGGCCACCGAAGGGAGTTGAGCCACCATCTGCACGACGTTGCTTGAGTTATCCACGCCTACAATCCACCATTCCATCGCGGTGAAACCCGTTGGTACATACTCGATTACGCCAGCGATGTAGTCCAGCCCGTGGCATTCTGGCGGGTCCGTGTCGACCGTGTCGTCGGGTGCGTCCCCTTGATCGAGAACCTTCGCGCCGGTGGTACCCATCGCCGCATCAACTTCGCGGCCGTCGAGCAGTACAGCGGCGGGATCTACTGACAACGTCGCGGCTTGCATGACCGGCGGCCCGGGCGACGCCGCGCGTGTGCAACCGGTCATCCCGAATCCGGTGACCACCAGAACCGCGATCCAGACCGCAGCCAATCGGCCGTGCCCACATCGGCTGCAACCCCCCATCGGCTCACGCTAGCTCGCGCTGCACTGCTCTGCACGCGATATTCACCTCTGATGCAGATCATCCAGGGGAACGTGGTGATAGACAGGTCAGACTTGCCCGGCACACCGCGACGTTGTCCTAGCCAGGGGTGATTGAACTTGTCTCGCGCTCGCCGCCCTTGCGTTTGTCTCACGGCGGCTTGATTTCCTACAGTCCAACTGCCAACACGGCCGTGGCCACTTGGCCTGTCCCTTTTCTCACACATGGATGCAGTAGTCTTAGAAAGCGAACTCGGTTGCGACACAACACATTCTGGATAAAATAACACATCTAGGTTCTCAGTTTGAATGGCCAAATCTCAATCGAGATGGCCACTGCATCCGGCAAGTTAAGTCTCAGTGAAAATGGCCAATTGGCCAGACGCGGCGTGTCGCTGAGGCGAGGAGTTGCGTGGGGGGAATCTGGGTGGCGCTACTCCCCCAGAGCTCGGAGAACTACCGGATGGCTACATCGGACGCATCTACCCCGTTCGAGACCCTGGAGGTTTGTAGGTGGTAAGCGTAGCGGGCTGGATCCGCGTCCTCGATAAGCTCGACCCGTTGGTAACCCAGAGCCGAAGGATTATGGGCGGCGCTTTTCGAGGGGCGCCGGGATACGCGCGGCTATCCCTGTTGGTCCTTTGGTGATCTCCGGCTTTTGATTTGGGCGGGTATGGGTGTTGCGGCGACGGTGGTGAACGGCA
>Ga0207681_10001277_pt1 | contig 16242 bp, 16 predicted proteins | sample KBSS53metaG_FD_184324 | JGI IMG/M metagenome (GOLD analysis project Ga0207681, IMG submission 184324) | Switchgrass rhizosphere microbial communities from Kellogg Biological Station, Michigan, USA - KBS S5-3 metaG (SPAdes) (version 2) | ecosystem: Host-associated > Plants > Roots > Rhizosphere... | reverse complement strand
GGGACGTCCTCCGGGACCAATCTGGGCGCACCAACAGTTCACCCAGCTCCCTCCCCAGATTGCCATCCAGGCTACGATGGAGGGCGCTAAGACCAATACTGTTTACAATCCCGCCGTTCCGTCGCTCCAGAATTCCGGCATCAATCCGGCGACTCCTATCCCGTTCAAGTTTCATCCGGGTTTGCCGGTCCAGAACGTTCTGAAGGATTGGACTTACAACGGAACTATTCCACCCAAGCTGATGCTGGCCCGGTACGGAGAGCCAATCCTGTTCCGCCTCCGCAACAAACTACCCGTTAACCAAAACCAAAATGGCGGATTCGGAATCCACACGATTTCCACCCACGAACACAACGGGCATCACGGCGCGGAGAACGACGGCTTTACCGGCGCCTTCTTCTTCCCGAATCAGTTTTACGATTATCACTACCCAATCGTGCTCGCCGGTCGCAACTCCATTAATACAACAGCGACTGATAATCGCGCCTCGGGTCCGACCGATGCCGGCGGTCTTAACAAGATCCCGGGCGACTGGCACGAGACCATGAGCTCGCACTGGTTCCACGACCACATGTTCGAGCACACCGCGGAGAACACGTACAAGGGCAACGTCGCGATGTCGAACCTCTACTCGGGCCTGGACCGCGGCAACGAGGTGATCAACGACGGCGTCAATCTGCGCCTGCCGAGCGGACGCGCGAAGGACTGGGGCAACCTCGACTACGACGTGAACCTGATGCTCGCCGACAAGGCCTGGGACGCGCAGGGTCAGCTCGACTTCGACCTCGCCGACCGCGACGGCTTCCTCGGCGACCGCATCACGGTCAACCTGGCGTGGAAGCCGTACTTCATCGTCGAGCGGCGCAAGTATCGCTTCCGCATCCTGAACGCCGGGCCGGCGCGTTTCTACAAGCTCGCGCTGTCGGACGGCACATCGTTCTGGCAGATCGGCAACGACGGCAACCTGCTGCCGAACCGGGTGCCGCTCACCCAGACCGACCAGCTCGGGGTGGCGGAGCGCTACGACATCGTGATCGACTTCGCCCAGCCGCAATGGCCGCTGAAGACGTCGGTGTGGCTGGTCAACCTCGCCGAACACGAATCCGGGCGGCTGGTGGCGAAGGACCTGTCGCTGAGCGACGCGCTGTCGGGCAACTCGCCCGATCCGGGCGTCGGCAAGATCCTCGAGTTCAGGATCCTGCGGGCGCCGTCCTACCCGGACAACAGCCAGGTGCCGCAGGTGCTGATCCCGAACCCGGATCTGACCAACGTCAACAACGTGCGCGTGCGCAACTTCGAATTCGGGCGCGGCGCCGACCAGACGATCAACGACCCGCAAACCGCGAGCGAGGGCGAATGGGGCGTCCGGGTGCGCACCAACAGCTCGAGCGGCGACATGCTCGCCGCCGCTTACAGCCGGATCTCGGCGCAGCCCAGCTTCGGCCGCGGCGCGACGCGCGAAGTGTGGAACCTGAAGAACGGCGGCGGCGGCTGGGATCACCCGGTCCATATCCACTTCGAGGAAGGGCAGATCCTGAAGCGCGATGGCAGCCTCGCCAACGTGCCGGCATGGGAGAGGGGTCGCAAGGACGTCTATCGCCTGCACCCCGGCGGCGAGATCCAGATCACGATGCAGTTCCGCGACTGGCAGGGGATGTTCATGCAGCACTGCCACAACACGGTGCACGAGGACCACGCCATGCTGATGCGCTGGGAGATCAACGATGGCGGCCCGCCGTTCCTGCGCCCGCTGCCCACGCCGATCTCGAAGCCGCAGGGCTACGAGTTCCGCGCGCCCGATGAAATCCTGCCGAATGACTGAGAGGCCACTATGAACCTGCATCGAGCCTTGCTAGCAGTCGTGATCGGGGTCGCCGCCGCGCCAGCGTCGGCACAGATGGAGACGATGAGCGTGGAAGCCATGTCCGTCGACAGCGCCCTCAGCCTGGAAGCGGCGCCGAGCGCGGTGATGGCCGGGGAAGCGTCGCTGTTCGACCCGGTCACCAGTCCGCCAGCGTCTCTGGTGGGAATCAAGGGCGTGGTGAGCGGCTCCCCGGAGAGCGTGAGCTTCTCGGGGCAAGCGAAGGTCAGCAGCCGACTCGCGCCGGACCCGGACTTCTTCAAGCCGCGCCTGGTGCTGTCGATCGACCTTTCGGGGGTGGCCGGCATCGGCGCGAGCACCGGCGCGAAGTACGTGATCTCGGGGCCCGAGCTGCTGAACCGCGACGTGGCCCTGTCGCACACGATCGAGATCACCTTCCCGTTCAGGGGCGGCGCATCGCTCGCCACGCCGCGCACCGGAGTCGCCTCGTTCGTGCTCGACTTCGACCCCGACACCGGCGCGGTGACCAAGGCGAGGGGCAACGTTTCGTCGCCGAACTTCCCGCGATGAAAAGCGCCTGCGCGGCGGCGGTCGTGCTGCTGATGTGCGCCACCGCCGCGCTCGCCGGGAAGCGTGGTGCGGACTACTTCCCCAACGTCGAGCTCACCACGCACGAGGGGAAGAAGGTCCGCTTCTACGACGATGTGCTCAAGGGCAGGCAGGTGGCGATCAACGCCATCTTCACCACCTGCAAGGACGTGTGCCCGCTCGAAACCGCCAACATGGTGCAGCTGCAGAAGGTGCTGGGCGAGCGCGCCGGCCGCGACGTCCACCTGTACTCGATCACGGTCGATCCGAAGCGCGATACGCCTGAAGCGCTGAAAGCCTACGCCGAGAAGTTCGGCGCCGACTGGACCTTCCTCACCGGACGGCCCGAGGACATCAAGGCCATCACCCACAAGCTCGCGCTGATCCGCGACGGCGACGATCCGACCAGCCGCGAGAGCCATCACGCGGCGTACCTGATCGTCGGCAGCGCGGCAGACGGGCAATGGACGCGCTTCTCGGCCGTGGACAACCCGCGCTTCCTCGCCGCGAGGATGGGCACCTTCCTCGGCTGGCACACCGAGCGCGGCACAAGCTACGCGGAGGCGAAGCCGATCACGGTGCCGAACGGCCAGCGCCTGTTCGCGAGCAAGTGCAGTGCGTGCCACACCATCGGCAAAGGCGACAAGCTCGGGCCGGACCTGGCCGGCGTGGCTGCACGGCGCGAGCGCCCGTGGATCGCGCGCTACATCCAGCAGCCCGACGAAGTGCTGGCCGGCGGCGACCCCATCGCGAGCGCCCTGTACAACAAATACAAGAAGATCGGCATGCCCAACCTGCGGCTGGGGTCGAGCGACGTCGAAGACCTGGTGAGCTTCCTGGAATCGCACGCGGTCACCGCCGCGGGCAAGAAGCAGCCGCACGCGCACTAAACAGCGCGCCACACCGCGCGGGGCTGTCCATCGCTCTGGCGCTGCGCTAGAGTGGCTGACAACCCGGGAGGACAGGATGCTAGCGCTCCGTCCGCTGACGCAGGCCGTTGCCGTCGCCGTTCTCTGCAGCTCGACGCTGATCCACGCCGACTCCGGCTCCTTCGTGCCGGGAAGCGTCAGGGTCATCACCTACGACGGCGTGTCCGATGACCTGCTCTCCGCCGGTTTGAACCAAGCCGGCCTGGTGAGCGCGGTGGCTCCCGGATTCGCCGACCCGAACAATCCGACGCCGGCCGAGCTGCGCCGCCGGGCGATCTACAACAACTACCGCGCCATCGTCGACACGGTGCCCGCTGGCGGGATGGGCCTGCTCTGGGGTCCGCAGTCGCCGAATGCGCCGAGCATCACGGGCGCCACGCCCGGCCTCATTCCCGGCGTCGAATACAAAGCCTATCTGCGTGTGCCCGGCGCGCATGGCCACGTCAACAACGTCCCGGCCGCGGTGCAGATCCCGGCGCATTTCAATCCCGAGAAGCCGTGCATCGTCGCCGCGGTGCCTTCGGGCTCGCGCAGCCTCTATGGCGGCATCGCCATCGCCGAGTGGGCGCTGTTCAAGGGCTGCGCGGTCGCGCTTCCCGGCAAGGGCACCGACACCGGCTTCCAGCTGCTCGGGCCACAGGCCATCGACTGGGCGGTGGACAACATCGACGGCGTGTATGGCTCGGCGGCCGCGACCGGCGATGGCGCGCAGTTCGCGCTCAAGCCTTCGCCCGCGCTCGACGCCTACGTCGCCGCCAACCCGTATCGCGTGGCCACCAAGCACGCGCACTCGCAGGCCAACCCCGAGGGCCTGTGGGGCCGCTTCGCGCTCGACGGCATCGAGTTCGCGTTCTGGGCGCTGAACGACCATTTCGAGAAGAAGGGCGGCAAACGCTTCGACCGCAAGAACACGCTGGTGATCGCGGCAGGAGCGTCGAACGGCGGCGGCATGGCGCTGCGCGCGCTGGAAGAGGACGGCAACAGCCTGATCGACGGCCTGGTGGTCACCGAGCCGAACATCGGTCCGGAGGACGGCCGCTTCGTGATCCGCTTCGCCGACGACCCGCCGTTCGATCCGGCGGGGCGCAGCCTCTATGACTCGATCACGCTCATGAGCGTGTACGCCGCGTGCGCTGCACATGCCCCCGGCGCTGCGGACACCTTTCAGATTCCCGGTCTCACCGCTCCCCAGGCAGCGGGACTCCTGCGCTGCGCCTCTCTCAAGGAAAAGGGTCTGGTCTCGGGTGCGACCCCCGCTGAGCAGGCCGCGTCCGCGCTGGCGCAGATTCGTGCGCACGGCTACGCCAAGGCGCAGGACTGGGGGATCGCCTCGCACGACACGCTCAATCTGTGGCGCTCGCTGGCGCCAACGTATGCAAACGCGTACGGGCGCTTCGAGATCGAGGGCAACGTCTGCGGCGTGAGCTTCGCCGCCACCGACGCTCTCGGCAGGCCGGCGCCGATGACGCAGGCGAACGCGCGCAAGCTGTTCGCCGACAGCTCGGGCATCCCGGCCACCGGCGGCGTCAACCTGATCGCCGACCGCGCACAGAACAGTCCGATCCTCGAGAACGCCGCCATCTCGCGCTCGACCGGCCGCGCGGACCTCAACATCGACAGCGCGCTCTGCTTCCGCGCGCTGCAGACCGGCGAGGGCCTGGCGAGCGGCCAGGACTGGGTCGACTTCATCCAGGTCAAGGTCGGCACGCAGCAGATCCAGACCAGCGGCAAGCTGCGCGGCAAGCCGGCGATCGTGATCCACGGCCGGCGCGACGCGCTGGTGTTCCCGAACCTGCACTCGCGCGCCTACTACGGGCTCAACCAGGAACGCGAGGGAAAGAACAGCCGCCTGAGCTACATCGAGGTCACGACCGGCCAGCACTTCGACGCGTTCATCTCGTCGCTCTTCGTCAGCGCGACGGGCAGCGCGCAATTCGCGCCGCTGCACTACTACTTCGTGCTCGCCATGGACAGGATGTACGCGCATCTCACCACCGGCGCAGCGCTGCCGCCGTCGCAGGTGGTGCGTCCTGTGCCGCGCGGCGCCTTGCCCTATACCGCGGCGAACGTGCCGTTGCTGCTGCCGGCGCCGTCGAATTCGCCGACCACCGCGAACCGCATCACTTTTGAGCCGGGAGTGCTGACGATCCCGGAGTAGGCGGCTTTGCCGTTGCCGGCTGGCCGGGGCCGAACACGAACTGCCAGTCGGAGTATTTGGTCTTGCCCTCGAAGGCGGCGTCGCGCACCGCGAAGCCGGCGGATTTGAGCGGCGCCGCTTCCGACAGGCTGTAGACGCCGGCGAAGCCGCCGTCGGCCGACTTCACAAACCCCCACTCCTCCTTGCCGGTGATCGGGTCCGGGTACAGCCGGCGCAGGTGGCGCACGGTGCCGGGCTGGCGCGGATCCTTGACCAGGTCGGACAGGTTGCGCGGGTACTGGCGCGTGCCGGACAGGTAGTAGCGCTCGATCGCCTTGCGGTATTCGTTGCCGACGTGCAGCAGCTCGGCTTCCTTCTCGCGCTTCGCGCTCGTTTCCCAGACTTCGCCGGCGAGCGCCAGCCCGCCGGCCATGATGGCGAGCGCGAACAACACCGCCAGGTAAGTGATGCCGCGCTGCGCCCGCACTTTCATTCCTTTCCCTCTCAGCTGCGCGGCACCAACGCGAACGAGCGCAGCGCCGAGCCGGTGCCGCCGCGGATCTTGATCGGCGGCACCACCAGCAGGAACTCGTACTCTCTCGCCTCGGCGATCTCCTCGAGGAAGTAGTTCTCGATGATGTTGATGCCGTTGTCCGGGATCAGGATCATGTGCACCGGAAACACCTCGAACGCCGGCGTCCCCGGAGTACCGGAGATGGGCGGCCGCACCTCGAAGGTCAGCGTGTCGTTGCCGACCACCACCGGCTTCTGCTTGACGAGATACTTCGCGCCCGATACGCCGACGCCGGCCGCGCTGTCGCCCTTGTAGGTGTTCGGATCGCTGGCGAACAGGCTGCCCCAGCCGGTGCGGATCAATACGGTGTCGCCGCGCCGGATGCGCACGCCCTGGTGGCGCGCGGTGTCGGCAAGATGATCGTCGGTGATCGCGAAGCCGGCCGGCAGCGGGTCGCCGTTGTGGTTGACATGGCGCGCCACGTCGAGCAGCACGCCGCGGTTCACCAGCAGCTCCGTGGGATAGTGCGCGACGTCGAGGTGCGCGCCGACGCCGCTGCGTCCGATGCCGCGCGTGTCGGCCGTAGCCGCGGCCGCGTCGACGCCGCCGAATAGCTTGCCGTCGCGGCCGATGTGGCCGATGGCGTCGATGCTCGGCGCGCCGTGCTGGCCGCTCCATTGCTGGATTTCCGAAGTGAAGGACAGCTTGCCGCCGTCGCCGAACGCGCCGCGCGTGCTGGCGTGCGTGGCGTTCAAGGTCATGGTGTACGGCGGGTTGACGCTGGCGATCGGCGAGTTCTCGTCCCAGGTGTGCGACAGGTCGAATATGCGAGCGCGCTGCACGCTGCGGATGAAACCGTCGTTGTCCTCGCCCTGCGCCAGCGCTCCTGCGCCTTTCCCTGTTGCGGCGAGTGCAAGACCTGCGGCTGCGGCCGTCTTGAAGAAATCGCGTCGATCGCTCATGGCCTCTCCTTGGTCACCACGTGGAAAATTCGCTGCCGTCGAGCGCCTTGCCCTGCGCTCCGCTCTTCACGTCCTGGACGCCGCCCTTCTGCGGGTCCTCGGGTGCGACCACGATCCAGGTGGTCGCGCTGTCGGTCACGGGGTCGAGCGGCACCGTGCGCAGGTACTTGTCGGTGGCGAGCGACTGCAGCGACTCCGGGTACTTGCCGCGGTCGGCGTAGTATTTCCCGATCGCGTCGCGCATCTGGTAGAGGTTTTCCTTCAGCACCGCTTCCTTCGACTTGTCGACGCTCGAGAAGTAGCGCGGAACCGCCAGCGTGAGCAGGGTAGCGATGATCGCGAGGACCACCAGCAGCTCGATGAGCGTGAATCCCCTGCGATTCATCTACCAGTCCCGGTACGGCCGCCCGTTGATGCCTTTGCCGGGCGCCATGGTGTAGACGTCGAACACGTCGGCGCCTTCCGCCGGCGCTTCCGGCGGGCTGGCGTAGCTGCGCTTGCCCCACGGCTCGCCGAACGGGTCGGGCGGGATGCGGCGCAGGAAATAGATCTTCTCGCGCTTCGGGCTTCTCGCGTCCTCGACGCCCTCGGCCAGCTCTTCGAGGCGCTTCGGATAGCCCGACTCGCCCACGCGCCGCACGATGCGGCCGTCGTCGGACGCCTGCTTGTAGGCGTCGAGCCCCGCGCGGATCTCGCGCAGCGCGCGGCGCAGGTCCTGCTCCTTCGCGCGCTGCACCACGAGCTCGTTCAGCGGCAGCGCGGCCGAGGCCAGGATCGCGACGATCGCCACCGCGATGACCAGCTCGATGAGCGTGAAGCCCTTCACCTTCATTCGGGTTGCCTGACGCCGCCGAACGGTACCTGCTCGTTGCCGCTCGGGATCCTGGGCTGAACCTGGGGCGCTGCTGGCGTCGACGCGGGCGCTTGCGGCTGCGGGAACGGGATCGGCGGCAACGCCCCGCCCGGCGTGCCGGTCGAGACCTCGGTGCCGGCGGCGAACTCGGTGGCGCGCGCTTCCGGGCGCACCAGCGTGCGCACCAGGCGCGGCGTGATCAGCAGCACGATCTCGGTCTTGACCTTGTTGTCGCGCGTGGACGAGAACAGGCGCCCGAGATACGGCAGGTCGCCCACCCCGGGCACTTTGTCGGCGGTCTTGCGATCCTCGTCGCTGATCAGCCCGGCGAGGATCTGGGTCTCGCCGTCGCGCAGCCGCAGCATGGTGGCGGCGTTGCGCGTGCCGATCTGGTAGGTGAGCGTGTTACTGCCCACGGTGCGGATCTCGCGCGCGATGTTGCTCACTTCGAGCGCCACCTTGATTCCGACCTCGTCTTCCAGGTACACCAGCGGCTCGACCTCGAGCTTGAGGCCGACGTCGAGGTAGTTCACCGACTCCGAAACGAAGCCGCCGGTGGCCGCCGCGGTCGTGGTGATCACCGGCACGCGGTCGCCGATGTGGATGCGCGCCTTTTCCTTGTTCTTCACCCGGATGCGCGGGTTGGCGAGCACGCTGGTGGCGCCGTCCTGCTGGCGCAGCTGGAACAGGAACAGCGGATTGGTGAACGAGAGCTGCACCAGGTCGGAGCTGCGGTTGAGCCATTCGGTCAGCGTAATTGTGCCTGCCGTGCCGGCGGCGCCGACCAGGCTGAGCGCGAGCGAATCGGGGAAGCGGATACCGAGCTCGAGCAGCCGGCTCGAGCCGACCTCGAGCACTTCCACCTCCAGCATCACCTCGGGCTCGGCCAGGTCGTGCGCGGCGATCAGCCGCTCGGCGAGGCGCACCGCGGCGGGGGTGTCCTTCACCACCAGCAGGTTCAGCTTCTCGTCGACGAACAAGTCGCGCGTCTTCACCAGCGCGCGCACCATGTTGGCGGTCTGGCGCACGTCCGCGTTCGCAATATAGAAGCTCTTCACCACCAGCTCCTGGTATTCGCGCTGCTTGGCCGGCGTGTTCGGATAGACCAGCAGCGTGCTGTCGTTGACCACCTTCTGCTCGAGCTGGTTGGTGGCGAGCACCAGGCGGATCAGCTCCTCGGGCTGCGCATTGCGCAGCACGACGGTGGTGCGCGTGTCGGCGCGCACGTCGCGGTCGAGCACGAAACTCACGCCGGTGCTGCGCGAGATGGTGTCGAACACCGCGCGCAGCGGCACGTCGCGCAGCTCGAGCGAGATCGGCGCGCCGGCGAGCTTCAGGCGCGGCGTGATGATCGCCGGCTTGGCGGTGCGCTCGTCGATCAGGCGCTGCAGGCGGCGGGCATCGCGCTGCTGCGGGTTCTCCACCAGCACCGGGCGCAGCTCGTCCTGCGCTTCGAGGTAACGCTCGTCCTTGACCAGCTTCTCCGCGACGGCGACGACCGCGCGGTGGCGCGCGTCGGCCTCGAGCTGCTGCAACCCGGTGCGCGCGCGCACGTTGTCGGCGTCGTACTTCTGCACGCGGCGGTAGAGCACCGCGGCGGCCTCCGGCTGCCCGCTTTGGCGCAGCGTTTCGGCCTGCGCCAGCCATTGCGCGGCCACCAGGTCGCGCACGCGCACGTACTCGGCGCGGTAGTCGAGCCGCTCCGGATTCTCGCGGCTCGCGCGCTCGAGCAGGATGAGCGCCTGCTCGCTGCGCCCGGCGGCGACGTGATCGCGCGACTCCTGGAGCGTCGGATCGAGCGCGGTGGCGCAACCGGCCAGCAGGACGAGCAGGACAATCAAGAAAAGCGTACGCATTTCAGATCCCCTTTCCTTCGACCGGGCGCAGATAAATGGTGAGGCGCACCTGCGCCTCCACCTGCGTGTCGCCCGGCTTCCTGCGTTCGAAGCGCACCGCGTCGAGCGATGCCGTCGGCATGTCCTTGAGCACGCGGCCTACGAACTGCCGCAACTGCACGTAGCTGCCTCGCACCGGCAGCGTCACGCGATAAGCCGCGAGCCCGACGCCTTTCTCCAGGCGGTATTCGCCCTGCGCAAGCTGCAGCTTCGAAGCGCGCGCATGCGCGTACACCGATTCGAGCTCGCCCTGCAGGCCGTCGAAGGTCGGGAAGCGGCGGTAGAAGCGCTCGAGCTCGGCCACACCCTCGGGCGCCGACACCGACTGCGCCGGCTGCTGCACGCGCTGCGTGGCGAGCGCGTTGCGACGCGCGACCTCGCGCTCGGCGGGGGCGAGGCTGCTGAAGTAGAACGGCAGGCAGAAAACCAGGATCCCGACTCCCGTCACGCCCAGCGGGCCAAGCGCATCGAGCAGCCGGCGCAGGCGTCTCACGGCGCGCTCCGGAACGAGGCCTGCAGCGAGAACTGGATCGGGTGCAGCGGATCATCCTCGCGCACCTGGTGGCTCAGCAAGTGGACCTCGGAAAAGCTGCGCGCGGCGCCGACGCGGCGCAGGTATTCGAGCATCTGCGCCTCGCCGCGCGCCTCCGCGGTTACGCGCATCAGGCGCTGCTGCGCGTCGGGCTGCACATGGAGCACCGAGACTTCGCGCATTGCCGAGCGCTCCAGCGAATCGATCAGCTCGGCCCATGGCAGCGCGAGCTGGCGCACGACCGCCTGCGCGCTCTTTACCTGCTCATCAAGGCGCTCGCGCGGTGCAATGCGCGGCGCGGGCGACGTGCGCAGCATGCTGTCAGCCGCTTCGAGCTGCTGCAGCCGCTGCTGCGCGGTCTGGTATCTGGAGGCGAGGAGTCCTGCGCTGCCGAGCGCGATTGCTAGAACCACCATGCCCGCCAGCCGCGGGCGGCGCGGTGCGACGACGAAATCGAGCTCGAGCGGCGCGCGTCTCATGCGGCGAAGGTGTGCTTCAAGACAAGGGTTGGCAGCGGCTCGCCGCCTGCGCGGTTGCGCTCGCGCTCGATCTGGCGCTCCCAGTCGGATTCGGGGCCGTTTTGCACCGAGCCCCAGCCCTTCGGGCCGAGACGCGCGAGACACGAGCGCCCCGGCTCGGTCAGCAGCAGCCACGCGCCCTCGCGCGGGATGCGCTTGCGCGCGGCGTTGTAGGCCGCCATCAGCGCCGGCTGCACCGACGCGAGGCGCGCCTTGCCGCTCTTCTGGAAGCAGGCCTTCAGCCGCTCGAGCAGGCTGGCGTCGATCGCGCAGGCGAGCCGCGGGCCGCCGCCGGCGCGCGAGATGCGCACCTCCCAGCCGCGCGCGCGCTCGCCGTGGATCTTCGCGAACTGGAAGCGGGCAAGCGCAAGCTCCTCTTCCGCCGTGGCATCTTCCTGCTCCGCCACGATGGTGTAGCGCGCGAAGTGGTTGGACAGCACCACCGTCACGTCCAGCCTCCCTTTCGGGACAGCTTTTTCAAAAGCCTCCAGGCCATCGGGCGCGAGCCGCAGCTCGCGCCGCTCACGCCACAAAAGTGACACGGTTGATCTCCTCGAGGGTGGTTTGGCCGGCCTTGACCGAGTCGAGCGCGGCCTGGCGCAGGAAGCGCGTGCCGTTGGATGCAGCCAGGGTTTTCAGGCTGCGCGCGGGGGCGCGGCTTGCGATCAGCTCGCGCAGCTCGTCGTTCAGCACCAGCAGCTCCGCGATCGCCTTGCGCCCGCGGTAGCCCAGGCCGCGGCACTCGCGGCAGCCTTTGCCTTTCAGGAAGTTGTACCCGCGCGAGTCGGTGATGCCCGACTCCTGCAGCAATTCCTGGTCGGGCGCGTACGGCTCGGCGCAATGCGTGCAAGTCAGCCGCACCAGGCGCTGCGCGACGATCGCGTTCAGCGCCGAGACGAAGCTGTGCAGGTCGACGTTCATGTGCATGAAGCGCCCGATGACGTCGAACACGTTGTTCGCGTGCACCGTGGTGAACACCAGGTGGCCGGTGAGCGCCGACTGCACCGCGATGTTGGCGGTCTCGGGGTCGCGGATCTCGCCCACCATGATCTTGTCCGGGTCGTGGCGCAGGATCGAGCGCAGCCCCTTGGCGAAGGTGAGGCCCTTCTTCTCGTTCACCGGGATCTGCAGCACGCCGGCGAGCTGGTACTCGACCGGGTCCTCGATGGTGACGATCTTGTCCTGGCCGGAGTTGATCTCGCTGATCGCGGCGTAGAGCGTGGTGGTCTTGCCGCTGCCGGTGGGCCCGGTGACCAGCAACATGCCGTAGGGCTCGCGCGACAGGCGGCGCAGGACGCGGATATCGCGCTCCTCGAAGCCCAGGCTGCCGAGGGACAGCTGCTGCTGCGTGGTCTCGTAGAGCGACTGCTTGTCCAGAATGCGCAGCACCGCGTCCTCGCCGTGGATGCTCGGCATGATCGAGACGCGGAAGTCGATCGGCTGGCCGCGGTGCAGCGCCTTGAAGCGGCCGTCCTGCGGGATGCGGCGCTCGGTGATGTCGAGCTCGGCCAGCACCTTCACGCGCGCGATCGCCTGCTCCGCCTGCTCCAGGTCCTGGATGGTCTTGGCCTGCGTGAGGATGCCGTCGACGCGAAACTTGATCACCAGGCTGCCGGGCCCGGTTTCCATGTGCACGTCGCTCGCGCCCATCAGCAGGGCATCGCGCAAGGTGGAGCGCACCAGGCGCACGACCTCGCTTTTTTCGTCGGAAATGCCTCTCAACGAAAGATCCTCGGCGACGCCGGTTTCCTCCGCCACGCCGATTTCCGCGCGCACCGCGTCGAGCGCGCGCAGCGTCTCTTCATGGCTCGAGAGGTAGGCCGCGAGGTCGCGGCGGTGCGTGAGGCGCCATTCGAACGGGGCGGGGATGCGCTCCTCGGCCCAGGCCTGGTGCTCGAGCGAGAACGGGTCGTCGGTGACCAGGCGCAGGCTGCCGGCCGCGTCGCGCACCAGCACGCAGTTGTGCTCCGCGGCCTCGGCGTACGGCAGCAGGTCGAAGGCGGGGGAAGTTTCTCTCAGGGTATTCATTCCCAACGCAGTGAGGCCGTGCGCCCCGGCCAGCTGCCGCACGAACTCGTCGGGGTCGAGCGCGAGGCGCTCGTCGAGCACGTCCACCAGGCGGCGGCGGGCCTGCGCCGCCTCGGCGCGCGCGGTGTCGACCAGGGCGAGGTCGATCATGTGACCGCGCCCGCGAGCTCGAAGATGGGCATGTACATGAGCACCACGATCGCGCCGATCACCAGGCCGATCGCCGCCATCAGCAGCGGCTCGACCAGGCGCGTGAGCCAGTCGACCCAGCGCGCCATCTCGTCGTCGTGGAACGCGGCGATGCGCTCCATCATCGCGCCCATGTCGCCGCCATGCTCACCCACCGCGAGGAGGCGCAGTGCTACGGGCGTAGTCAGGCCGTTCGCCTCCATCGATTCGGACACTGGCCGTCCCTCGCGGATCGCGCGCGTCGCAGTCTGGAGGCGGCTGCGCAGCGCGGGGTGTAGGAGCTCGGCGCCGAGCTGCAGCGACGCCACCATGGGCATGCCGCCACGCAGCAGCATGCCGATCGTGCGGTAGAAGCGGGCGAGCTGGTAGAGCCTCATGCGCTCGCCGGCGCCCGGCAGGCGCCATAGCAGGTTTTGAAGCGCGACCCGGGACGCTGGAAGCCGCAGCAGGTAAACCGAAAGCACCAGGACGGCGAACAGCGCGAGCACGATGAACGTCCCGTGATGCTCGACCAGCTGACCCCACGACAGCAGCAGCCGCGAAAGCAGCGGCAGGTCGACCGCGCGGTCCTCGTAGATCAGGCTGAAGCGCGGCACCACGTAGAGCATGAGGAACAGGCTCACCAGCGCGCCGACGCCGACCAGCAGCGCGGGGTAGATCGACGCGTGCACCACGCGGCGCCGGAGCGCTTCGACCTGCGCCTGGTAGGCGACGTAGCGCGCGAGCGCCGGCTGCAGGTCGCTGGTGCGCTCTGCCGCGCGCACCGTCGCGATGTAGAGCGGCGGAAAGATGTCGCCGAGCTTTTCCAGCGCGCTGGAAAACGGCCGGCCCTCGCGCAAGGTGAGCGCGAGGCTGCTCAGGGAATTCCTGGCGGCGGGCGCGCGTTCCTTTTCGCCCAAGGTCTCGATCGCTTCGAGCAGCGGCAGGCCGGCGTCGAGCAGCGAGATCAGCTCCTGGCTGAACAGCACCACCGGGAAGCGCTCGCGGCGGCGCAGCGCGAAGCCCTGCCAGCCGCGCACCTGCAGCACCGTGTAGCCGCGGCCTTCGAGCTGGCGCCGGGCGACGGCTTCGTCCGCGGCCTGCAGCACATGCGATTCCACGCGCCCGTCCGGGGAGATCGCTTTTAGCTGGAACCGCATGCGGCGCCGCCGGCGTCTACCTAGCGGTTGCTGATATCGGCGTTCTCGCCGGTACCGCCCGGTTGTCCGTCCTTGCCCAGGGAAACGATCGACACGCTGCCGTTCTCGGTCAGCCGGTAGACGTACGGGCGGCCCCACGGGTCCGGCGGCACCGCCTTCTTGAGATAGGGCCCGGCCCACTTGGCCTCGTTGTTCGGCCGTTGCAGCAGCGCGTTCAGGCCGAGCTCGCCGGTCGGGTAGCTGCCGGTATCGAGGCGGTACTGGTCGAGCGCCTTCTCGAGCGCGTCGATCTGCGCCTTGGCGGCGTTCACTTCGGACTTGCCGATCTGCGAAAAGTAGCGCGGGCCGACGTAGCCGGCGAGCACGCCAATGATCGCCACCACCACCAGCAATTCCAGGAGCGTGAAGCCGAGCAATCTTCCCCTCATAGCGCGACACGATACTTACGCAAGTCGAACCGCCGCCGAGGGGGGGCGTTAGTCCGTTCGGACGCCCCGCATTTCGCAGGGAAGCAAGCCTCCAAAGGGACCACGCCCGGGCGGCAGTATCCGTGCCGAACCGTAATGCCGCTCCGCAAGAATAGCCGCATGAACTATCTGGATCAGCTCGAAAGCGAGAGCGTTTATATCCTGCGCGAGGCCTTCAACCGCATCGACAAGCTGGCGATGCTGTGGTCGCTCGGCAAGGACTCCAACACCATGGTCTGGCTGGCGAAGAAGGCGTTCTTCGGGCACGTGCCTTTCCCGCTGATCCATGTGGACACCGGCAAGAAGTTTCCCGAGATGTACGCGTTCCGCGAGCGCTACGCGAAGGAGTGGAACCTGAACCTGGTGGTGCGGCCCTGCCCGCCGGTGGAAGAGGTCGACCAGAGCCTGCCGCCCGCGGCGCGCTCGGCGGCGCGCAAGACCCTGGGCCTGAGGAACGTGCTGAAGGAGTTCGGCTTCCAGGGCGTGATCGCCGGCATCCGGCGCGACGAGGAGGCGATCCGCGCCAAGGAGCGCGTGTTCAGCCCGCGCGGCGAGGACGGCACCTGGGACCTGAAGGACCAGCCGCCGGAGTTCTGGAACCAGTTCAATTCCGACGTGCCGCCGGGCACGCACCTGCGCATCCACCCGCTGCTGCACTGGACCGAGATCGACATCTGGCGCTACTGCCAGCGCGAGAAGATCCCGTGCGTCGATCTCTATTTCGCCAAGAACGGCAAGCGTTACCGCTCGCTCGGCGACCAGGACATCACTTCTCCGGTCGCGAGCAATGCCTCGACCATCGAGCAAATCATCACCGAGCTGCAGACCACCAAGGTGTCCGAGCGCTCCGGACGCAAGATGTACCACGAATCCGAAGATGCCTTTGAACGCCTGCGTGCTGATGGGTACATGTAAATGAACAAATTGAAACTGGTCATTGTTGGACACGTGGACCACGGCAAGTCCACTCTCGTGGGCCGCATCCTGCACGAGACCGGCGCGCTGCCGGAAGGGAAAGTCGAAGCCGTCCGAGCGATGTCCGAGAAGCGCGGCATGCCGTTCGAGTGGGCGTTCGTGATCGACTCGATGCAGGCCGAGCGCGACCAGGGCATCACCATCGACACCACGCAGATCCGCTTCAAGACCGCGGCGCGCGACTACCTGCTGATCGACGCCCCGGGGCACAAGCAGTTCCTGAAGAACATGGTGAGCGGCGCCGCCGGCGCCGACGCGGTGGTGCTGGTGGTGGACGCGCACGAAGGCGTGCAGGACCAGACGCGCCGCCACGCCTACCTGCTGCGCCTGCTGGGCATCCGCCGGATCATCGTGGCGGTCAACAAGATGGACCTCGCCGGCTACCGCGAGGATCGCTACCAGGAAGTGCGGAAAGAGGTCGCCGCCTACCTGCGCTCGATCGGCGTCAACGCCGTCGACATCAACTTCCTGCCGATCGCCGCGCGCGAGGGCGCCAACGTGCGCGCACGCAGCGCCGCGATGCCCTGGTACGAGGGCCCGACGCTGCTCGAGGCGCTCGACGCGGTGCCGCAGCCGCTGTCCGTGTCGGACCTGCCGCTGCGCCTGACGGTGCAGGACGTCTACAAGTTCGACGAGCGCCGGATCATTGCCGGCCGCATCGAGAGCGGCCACCTGCACGTCGAACTTGTAGACG
>Ga0207681_10001273_pt1 | contig 16279 bp, 16 predicted proteins | sample KBSS53metaG_FD_184324 | JGI IMG/M metagenome (GOLD analysis project Ga0207681, IMG submission 184324) | Switchgrass rhizosphere microbial communities from Kellogg Biological Station, Michigan, USA - KBS S5-3 metaG (SPAdes) (version 2) | ecosystem: Host-associated > Plants > Roots > Rhizosphere... | reverse complement strand
GAGGCCCTGCGGGCCCCAAACGCCGTTGCACACCTTGCAGCCATCCTCGGTCGTCGGTGGTAGGGCGGGCGCCGCCGCCACCTGCCCCGCCTCCGCCTTCTGCGCGGGCTTGCGCGTGCAACCAGAGCCGAAAACTCCGCCAGCGAACACGACCACCGCCACCGCTGCAAGGCGTCCCCGTGCCATGCCTCTCGTATAGCATCTCGACCGCTTTTTTTTCGAACGGGTGGCGGGTTACCGGGAATATGATCCCAAGGTCCGGATGCGAGTGGTTTCCGCAGCGCCGGTGCGCGCCTTTTTTCGCTTCGCTTGCGTCGCCGCCATGGCGGCTGGCGCGTGCACGGCACCCGACCGCCCTGGCGACAGCGGCGCCGCCGGAAACGGTGGATCAGGCGCCACCGGCGGAACCGGATCGCTCGCGGGCAGCGGCGGCAGCACCGCCGGCAGTGGCGCAGCGGCCGGCACCGGCGGGTCCGTGGCCGGTGCGGGCGGCACGGGCACGACGGGGACCGGGGGCGCGAGCGGCAGCGGAAACACGTCGGGCACTGGCGGCAGCGCGACGGGCGGCGCCGCGGCGGGCTCGGGCGGCACAACCGGGTCGGGCGCTGGCGGCGGCAACGCGGGCAGCGGCGGCGTCACCACCGGCACAGCCGGCACCGGCGGCACGGCGCCGGTGGTCGTCATCCCGGGCGCGGGGAACTGCATTCCGCCCGCCGCCGCCAACCCCGCCGACGCGGCCGCCGCGTACGCGAAGTGGAAGACCGACATCCTCACCAGCGACGGCGCAGGCGGCTTCCTGCGCCCACGCCGCCCGAACTCGTCCGGCGCGGTGGTCAACTCGACGGTCTCGGAAGGCGTCGCGTACGGCATGCTGCTGTCGGTCTACGCCGACGACCAACCGACGTTCGACAAGCTGTGGCAGTACAGCCAGATCCCGTCCCACCTCGACGCCAACGGCCTGATGCACTGGTACATCGGCACCGCCGGTGAGGTGCTGGGCACCGGCGCCGCCAGCGACGCCGACGAGGACATGGCGTACGCGCTGATCGCCGCCGACGCCCGCTGGGGCGGGCGCGGCAGCCTGACGACCAACTACATCGATCTCGCGAAGACGCTGATCGGCAAGATCTGGCAGTACGAGGTCGACCACACCCGCGCCGACGTGCTGAAGCCGGGCGACCAGGGATTCGACGGGTCGGTCATCAACATTTCTTATTTCGCGCCCGCGTACTTCCGCGTGTTCGGCCGCGTCACCGGGCAGACCGCCAACTGGAACAACGCCGCGAAGACCAGCTACGACGTCATCGAGAAGACGCTGAACGCGCAGAACGGCAACATGAACAACGGCCTGGTGCCCGCCTGGTCGACGCCTGCCGGCGTTCCGATGGCGCCGCCCGGCACCGGCATGCCGATCCATCATCAGCTGGATTCCTGCCGGACGCCGTTCCGCATCGCCGTCGACTACTGCTGGAACGCCGAGCCGCGCGCGCTCACGTACCTGCAAAAGATCACCGGCTTCTACGCCAACATCGGCGCGGCGAACATCGTCGACGGCTACGACCTGAACGGCACCGCCCGCCCCCAGAACGTCACATCGGGCGGTCCGCGCGCAGCCTCGTTCAACGGACCGGCGGGCGCGGGCGCGATGGCCACGGGCGCGACCAACGCGACGCTGCGCAACGAGGCCTACGCGGGTGTGGCGACGCTGATGCAGCTGGCCGGAAGCACGTACTATCAGGAGTCGTGGACCGGACTGTCCCTGCAGTTCATGACCGGCCTCATGCCGGTCCCGCGCTAGTCGCTCCGCGCCGCAGGCGCGGTGTGCGACTACTGTTTTTTCCGGTAGCCGCGATCCCGCGCTTCGCGCGGGGGCGGCTAATCGCGCGACGCAACTTTGCGGTCCGTGGCTGCGCCGTCGCGACTCTAGAGACGTAAATCGTGAATCGACGACTGTTCCTGCTGACGGCCGCGCTCGCCGGGTGCGTGGCCCCGCCCGCCCCGCGCACCATCCCGGCGTCCGGCGTGTCCGGCCAGCGGCGCGTGTCGATGACGTCTGCGCGGGTCAAGGGCGAGAACCCGTTCAAGGACGTTTATTTCACGGTCGCGCGGGGATCGTACGCCGAGGTGCAGGCCGAGCAATGGCGCGGGTCCCGTCCCGCCGACGCGGCGGCGATGGACAAGATCGCCCGCCAGCCCGTCGCCTCGTGGATGGGCAACTGGAATCCGAATATCGCGGTCGACGTGGAGACGCGCGTCCTGTTCCCGACCCGCGCCGGCGGCCTGCCGGTGCTGATCCTCTACAACCTCCCCTACCGCGACTGCGGGCTGTATTCGGCCGGCGGCGCCGGCTCGGTCGCGCGTTACCACAAATGGATCGACGGCGTCGCGCGCGGCACCGGATCGCGGCGCGCCGTGTTCGTGCTGGAGCCCGACGGCCTGCCGCAGATGTCCGACTGCCTGAACGCGAAGAAGCGGCAGGAACGGATCGAGATGCTCCGCTACGCCGTCGACACGCTGACCGCCCTGCCCGGCGCCGCCGTCTACATCGACGCCGGCCATTCCAACTGGATGCCCGCCGCCGAGATCGCGCCGCTGCTGGTGGCGGCGGGGATCGAAAAGGCGGACGGGTTCTCGCTGAACGTCTCCAACTACCAGTGGACCAGCGACCTCCTCAAGTACGGCCACGACATCTCGGCGCGCGTCGGCGGCAAGCACTTCATCATCGACACCGGCCGCAACGGCAACGGTCCGCCCACCGGATTCGAAAAGAAGGACGAGCGCAACTGGTGCAACCCCGACGGGCGGGCCCTGGGCACGCCGCCGACCACGAACACGGGCGATCCGCTGTGCGACGCGTTCTTCTGGCTGAAGCCGCCCGGCGAATCGGACGGGACCTGCAACCACGGTCCCGCCGCCGGCGCCTGGTGGCCCGAGAAGGCGCTGGAGATGGCCCGCAACGCGAAGTGGTGAAGTAGCAAATCCAATTCCGCCGCGACTTGACGGGTCCGTCGGCAGACGGCATCTTCCGATCTCAAGGGTGCGGCGCGAGCGCCGCAGGCTATCGGATGGTCGAAGATCCTCCACCGCCCGACCACCGCCGTCCGCACCGACGCTTAGCGGCCGCGCGCGCAAGGGCGAAGCGCCTGCTGTCGCCGATCGACAGGTTCCTGTCGATCGAAGCGTCCAGCGGAATCGTTCTGCTGGTATCCGCGGTGCTCGCGCTCTGCTGGGCTAACTCGCCCTGGCGCGCCGCCTACCAGAATCTGATCAACGCGCCGATCGGGTGGCGCGTCGCCGGATTCGCATTCGAGCGCAGCGTCGAGTTCTTCGTGAACGAGGGGCTCATGGTCGTGTTCTTCTTCGTCGTCGGGCTGGAGATCAAGCGCGAGCTCCATTCCGGCGAGCTGAGCGACCGACGGCGGGCCGCCCTGCCCGCGCTCGCCGCGCTGGGCGGAATGCTGGCCCCGGCCGGGATCTACCTCCTGTTCAACGCGGGCACGCCGGCCGCAGACGGCTGGGGCGTCCCGATGGCGACCGACATCGCGTTCGCGGTCGGCGCTCTGACGCTGCTCGGAAAGCGCGTCCCGCCCGCCTTGCGCATCCTTCTGCTCGCCCTCGCCGTGATCGACGATCTGGGAGCGATCATCGTGATCGCTCTTTTCTATTCGGGCGGGATCAAGATCGCGGCCCTGGGCGTTGCCGGCGCCGGGATCCTGCTGATCTTGCTGATGCAGAAGCTCCGCTTCCGCTCGCCGTGGGCGTACGTCATCCCCGGCATCGTGATCTGGGCGGGCACCCTGGCGAGCGGCGTGCACCCCACCATCGCGGGCGTCGTCATCGGCCTCTGCACGCCGGTCCGGGCGCCGTCGGGCCAGGACGGTCCGTCTCCCGCGGAACGCATCCAGCAAGCGCTCCATCGCTGGGTGGCGTTCGGGATCATGCCCGTCTTCGCGCTGGTCAACGCGGGCGTCAGCGTCGGCGACGCGCGCCTCACCGACGGCGGCGCGACCTTGCTGATCGGCGTGGTCGTCGGTCTCGCGGTCGGGAAACCGATCGGTGTGATGTGCGCATCGTGGATTGCAGTGCGCGCCGGCGTCGCGGCGCTGCCGGCCGGCGTCCGATGGTCGGGCGTGTTCGTGGTCGGCCTGGTCGCCGGCATCGGATTCACGATGGCCCTCTTCATCGCAACGCTGGCGTTTCCGCCCGGGCCGCTGATCGAAGTGGCCAAGCTCGGCATCATGCTGGCGTCGCTCGTCGCCGGCGTGATCGGCCTGGCCGCGGGCCGCTGGCTCCTGCCAGGACGCGCTCAGCCGTAACGCAGGCGATCCAGATCGTCGCCGAGGTCGATCTCCTCGACGACATCGACGACCAGTTCCTTGAAGCTATCGGCCGGCAGGCCCAGGGCAGCGCCCACCGCGCGCAGGTGATCGTCCTCGGCGAAGTCGATCTCACCGTCCGCCGCGTGCACGGCCGCGATCAGCTCCAGCAGGCGCTTCTTCACCGCGGGCGGATCGCCGGCGAACGCCGACGTCGCCGGTCCGCGATCGAACCCCTTCGCGTCGAACTCGTCGATACGGAACGCCAGATCCATCGGCAGGTTGGGCACTTCCAGGATGCCGGCCAGCAACTGCTTGACCGCCTCCTTCTCCTCGCCCTCCAGCCGGTTGTCGGCGTGTGCGGCTTCCATCAACAGGTCGGCGACCAGCGGCAATCGATCCTTCATCGTCATGGCGCTCTCGCGTTCTCCGCCGCGGGGCCGGCCCCTGTCAAGCGGCCCCGCTCCCCGACCCGCCCGCGCGAATTTTTGGCGGCGTAGCTCGGCCGTGCGACAATGTCCGCCCTTTAAGGAGGATTGTGATGCTCAATCGGGTCAAGGCTCTTGGTGTAACGCTGTTGGTTTCTGGGATCATCGGGTGCGGCGGAAGCAGCGGGGGCGGTTCTGTCACCGGTATTCCGGCGAGCACTTCGCTGATGACGCTGACGCCGGCGCAGAAGACGCAGCTCTGCAACGACGTGTCCGCCTATGTTTCAAAAAATATCTCGGACGCCGACGGGTGCAAGCTGTCAGGGCTCCTCACGGTCATACTCGCGGCCGGCCTGGACCCGACTCTCACCGACGCGGATCTGCAGTCGGCCTGCACCCAGGCGGTCACCAGCTGCAACTCGACGCCGTCCACGGGCGAGTGCACGCTCGGCGACACCTCGACCTGCTCCGCGGATGCGACGATCGGTGACCTCAACATGTGCATTTCCGACGACACGGCTCTCCTCAAGAGCGTGATCGCGAAGGTGCCCGCCTGTTCCGGGATCACCAAGGCGTGGCTCGACGCGAACGCGAACCTGCTGGCAACGCCCGCTCCCGCGAGCTGCACCTCGCTCGACGCGAAGTGCCCCGACCTCATGAACTGACCGGGCAGGACATAACGACGAAGCCGGCCGAGCAGGCTGGCGAACGAAGGCGCCTTCACCGTGCGATCCACGATGAACGGCGCCTTTGTCTTTGTTAGAGGGTCAGAGAGTTGACGGCGGTCACACGTTTGACACGCCAATTCCCCTGGCAGGCGTAGCGCTTGTGAATTATCGTTCGTCGCCGCATGGACCACGCTCCGGATAGCAGCCCGGGCATCACGAGAGCCGCGACGGCCGGCGCGTCAGCCGACACGTCTGCGTGGGACAAGTACTACAAGGAGGCGTCGCGCCGCCGCCGCGCCGCCGGCGGCCACCAAGACCTTCGCGTCGTGAAACGCCGCCGCCGTCTCCGCGAGCGCCTGTTCTTCGTCGTCGCCGCGCTGCTGGTCGGCGCGATGACCGCGATCTTCTACCTCGTCCTGAGCTGAGCGCGGAGGGCATCGCCCAGCGCGCGGAAAGCCGCCGCGCGGTGAGACAGGCGATTCTTCTCGTCCAGTGGCAGCTCCGCCATCGTGCGTCCCAGGGCGGGAACCAGGAACAGCGGATCGTAGCCAAATCCCAGATCGCCTCGCGGCTCCCGCAAGATCTCGCCCGCGCAGTCGCCGCTGCGCGCCAGCTCGACGGCGGCGGCGGGATCGACGAAAGCGGCCACGCAGCGAAAGCGCGCCTGCCGCTGGGGCGCCGGAACGTCGCGCAGCGCCTCCAGCAACTTGGCGTTGTTGCGCGCGTCGTCGGAAGGGAGGCCGGCGTAGCGCGCCGAGTAGACGCCCGGCGCACCGGCGAGCGCCGCGACCTCCAGCCCGGAGTCGTCGGCGATGGCGGCCAGCCCGGTCGCCTGCGCGGCCTGCCGCGCCTTGGCGAACGCGTTCTCCTCGAAGGTGACGCCGTCCTCGCGCAGCTCGCAGCCCGGCGCCACTTCGTCGACCGTGACCAGGTCGAAGCCCAACCCCGCGAGCAGCGGGACGATCTCGCGCAGCTTGCCGCGGTTGCGGCTGGCCAGGACCACCTTCACCGGCGCGCCCGTTCCAGCGCGTCGCGCTGGCGGGCGAACAACGTCTGCATACCCTGGGCGGCCAGCGCCACCAGCGCCGCGTACTGCTCGGCGGAGAAGGCGTCCTTCTCGGCGGTCGCCTGAACTTCCACGAACCGGCCGTCGCCCGTCATGACGAAGTTGCAGTCGACCTCCGCCTGCGAATCCTCCACGTACGGCAAGTCGACGCGCGCCTCGCCATCGATGATGCCCGTCGAGATCGCCGCCACCGCGAGACGCATCGGATCGGCTGCGATCTTCCCCGCTTGCGCGAGCCGCCGCGCCGCCAGCGCCAGCGCCACCCACCCGCCCGTGATGGCGGCGGTGCGCGTGCCGCCGTCCGCCTGGATGACGTCGCAGTCGACGGTGATCTGCCGGGGTCCGAGGGCGCGCATGTCGACGGCGGCGCGCAGCGATCGGCCGATCAACCGCTGAATTTCCTGGCCGCGCCCGCCCGCGGCGCGCCCCGAACGCGTGTGCGTCGAACGCGGCAGCATCGCGTACTCGGCGGTCACCCAGCCCTTCCCCTTGCCCTCGAGAAACGGCGGCACCTTCTCCTCGACCGACGCCGTGCAGATGACCTGCGTCTCGCCGAACGCGACCAGCGCGGATCCCTCCGCGTACCGGTTGCAATCAGGGGTGATCAGGATGGTGCGGAGCTCGTCTGGCTTTCGGCCGTCGGGTCGCATGGGCGCCGCTACATTAACAGGCGCGCGAGCGGTGCGTTGGTGCCATTCGCGCACGGAGGCACACATGTCGCTGTCGCACGTGCTGCGTGAGTCATCGCACGTGAAAAGTCTAGGAATATGAAGATTGCACAGGCATGCTTACCTGAGGAATTATTCCCCTCCGCTTGTGAGGCGCGATCCGACATTGAGCAAGATGATTCCTGCGGACGCCCGGGCCGGAACGACGGTCGGCAAGTACAAGCTGCACGAGATCATTGGTCGTGGCGGCATGGGTGTGGTCTATCGCGGCGAGCACGTCTACATCGGCAAGGAAGTTGCCGTGAAGATCCTCCACGATGGTTACGGCGGCCGCGACGAATCGATCAAGCGCTTCCTGCGCGAGGCGCGCGCGGCGAGCCTGATCAACCATCCCAACATCGTCGACGTCACCGACTTCGGTAAGTCGAGCGACGGGACCGTCTTCTTCGTCATGGAATATCTCCAGGGCGAACCGCTGGACGCCGTGCTGTCACGCGACCGCCGCCTCGATCTTTTGCGGGCGATCACCATCGTCAACCAGGCGGCGGGTGCGCTGGGCGCCGCGCATTCGAAGGGCATCGTCCACCGCGATCTCAAGCCCGAGAACATCATGCTCACGCCGCGCGAGGGTCGCCGCGAGCTGATTCGTCAGTTCATCGACGAGCAGGGCATGCACACCGTCAGCGAGCGCGAGAAGGGCTTCGACTTCGTTAAGATCCTTGACTTCGGTGTCGCGAAGGTCCGCGATCCGGAGGCGAGCGAGGGACGCGTCACGCAGCAAGGCGTCGTGTTCGGAACGCCCGAGTACATGGCGCCGGAGACGGCGCGCGTCGGCATCTCCGATCCGCGCACCGACGTCTGGGCGCTGGGCGTGATCTTCTACGAGATGCTGACAGGTATGGTCCCGTTCGCGGGCGACACCGCGGTCGACGTGATGTTGAAGGTCGTGTCCGAACCGGTGATCCCGCCGCGCACGCGCGCGCCCGGCATCGAGATCACCGCCGAGGCCGAACAGCTGATCATGCGGGCGCTGGCGAAGGATCCGCGGCAGCGCCAGCAGTCGATGGAGGAGCTGTACGACGAGCTGCAACGTTGCTACGGCTCGGTCCGGTACCGCCGCTCGCTGGACGTACGCACGGCGGCCGAGGGGCCGATTCCGTTGCAGCGGGTGAAACGTCCCGGCTCGGGGCCGTTCTCGGAGCCGATCGCGCGCGTGACGCCGCCCGAGTTCCGCACCGAGGGTATCGGCCTCGGCAGCGGGCCGATCCTGCTCACGCGCCGCAAGGAACGGCGCAAGACGCTGCCCATGGATCTTCCGACCGGCGTCGAAGCGCCCGCGCAGCCAGCGGCCCCCGAGACGACCGCACAGGAAGGCGGCGAGGACTGGGTCGACATGGACGCCGACGCCCCCGACGGCACCGGCGGCTAGCGCGCTCGCGCGAAGCGCTCGTGTGCGGCTACGTCTTGGCCGTCAACGCGGGATGCACTGCTTGTAAGGAATGCCGCCCGGGGGCGCGGGCACTTCGCGGCACTGTTCTTCTTCCGGGCAATCGGGGTCGGCTTCACAGGCGACGGTCGCCGCCATCCAGCCGCCCGCCGCCACGATCGCCGCCAGACCCACGACGACGGACACGAAGCCCGCGGTGATCATCGGACCGGACGCGGAGTCGTGGCTGCCGCCCTCGAACGCCTCGCCGCCGGACCACATGCCGCTGCCGCCCGCGACCCCCACCGCGCCGACGCTCGCGAGCAAGCGCGGCCCCGAATGCAGCCCGGTGCAGCCCGCGGTGAACAACGCGACGGCGACGGCGAATCGAGGCAATGATCGCGAAACTGTACGCGTGGCTCGATCTTCCATATCCTCGACCGACCCGAGGCTATGCCGTCACGTTCCAGATTTCCACTGATGATCGCCGGCGCGATCGCCGCCTGCGCGACCATCCTGCCCGCGGCGGGATCCGCGCGCGCCGAGGAGAACCTGCTGCGCGGCCCGCACCCGTTTCGCCGCGAGAACCAGGTCTCGGCGCACGTGCTGGTCGCGTCGGGCGGCTACGACACGATGAGCGGTACGAAGCTGGCCTTCGCCTACGACTTCAAGCTGACGGGCGGATGGAACCCGCTGTGGCTCGAGTTCGGCGTCAACGCGCAGCACGGCGCCTGCAATTCACCGCCGAACGTGCCCTGCAACCCCGCCACCGGCGACGTGTTCGAGACCGTGGGCGGCGCGAAGTGGACGTTCGCGACGCCCATCCCGCTGGTGCCGTACGTCAGCGGAAGCGTCGGCCTGGCGTACGCGTTCCCGAACGGCGCCTCGGCGGCGGCCGGCCCGATGCTGCGGGCTGCGGGCGGCGCGAACTACTACTTCTTCGACTGGCTGGGGCTGGGCGGCCAGCTCGGGTATTCGATCGGCAGCCTGAACTACGACAGCACGTTCAAGGGCAGCCACACGTACGCCGTGCTGGACGTCGGCGGCGGCCTCGTCTTCCAATTCTGAGCCGCTAGGTCGTCAGCGATTCGATGTCGTCGACGGACTTGGGCGTCGCGGCGGTCAGGTTGTCGTGGCCGTCGGCGGTCACCAGGATGTCGTCCTCGATGCGCACGCCCAGGCCGCGGTACTCGGGCGGCACCGCCGCGTCTTCCGCGATGTAGAGGCCCGGCTCGATCGTCAGCACCATGCCGGGCACCAGCGGGCGCGACGCGCCGCCCTCGGAGTAGAAGCCGACGTCGTGGACATCCAGCCCCAGCCAGTGGCTGGTGCGGTGCATGTAGAACGTCTTGTACGCGTTCGATTCGATCAGCGCCGCCACGTCGCCGGTCAGCAGCCCCAGCGCCACCATGTGGCGCGTGAGCTGTTCGACGACCTGCTTGTGGATCGCGTCCAGCGTCGCGCCCGGCTTGACCGCCTCGATCGCCGCGATCTGCGTCTCCAGCACCGCCTCGTACAGCCGGCGCTGCGCCGGTGAGAAGCGCGCGCCGATCGGCGACGTGCGCGTGACGTCGGCGGTGTAGCCGTCGATCTCGCACCCGGCGTCGATCAGCAGGAGCTGCCCGCGCACCAGCGGCGCGCGGTTCTCGACGTAGTGGAGGATGGTCGCGTTGGCGCCGCCGCCGACGATGGTCGGGTAGCCGGGCCCGGTGCCGCCGTTCTTGCGAAACGTGTAGTCGACCAGCGCTTCGATCTCGTGCTCGCTGGCAGCGTCCTTCGCGGCCAGCATCGCGGCGATGTGCGCCTCCGCGGTGATCTCGGCGGCGCGGCGCTGGATGGCGATCTCCTGCGCCGACTTGATCAGCCGCATCTCGTGCAGCGTCACGCGCGCGTCGACCAGCCGCACCGGCGCGCGCGTTCCGCGGCGCTCGGCCACGCGCAGCCGCCCGAGCAACCGCGCCACGGCGGCGTCCAGCGTGGGCTCGCGTCCGAACGGAAAGTGGATCTCCTGCGCGCCCGCCAGGACCTCGGCCAGCCGGCTGTCCAGCTCGCCGGCGGCGAAAGCGGCGTCCGCCCCGAAGTCGCGTACCGCGCCCTCGACGCCGGCGCGGCGCCCGGTCCACGTCTCCTCGGCGGGATCGCGCGGGCGCACGAACAGCACGAAACGGGACTTGTCGTGCCCGGGCCGCAACACGACCACCGTCCCGGGTTCCTCGAACCCCGTCAGATAGAGGATGTCGCTGTCCTGGCGGAACTTGTAGTGCGTGTCGCCGTTGCGGAGCTGCTCCGGCGGGGACGCCAGCACCAGCGCCGCGTCGGGCCCGATCCGGCGCATCAGCTCGGCGCGGCGATCGGCGTAAGGGGCCGGCGCGGCGGCGCTGGGAACCGTTGAGACAGGCGCGACGGCCATGGCAACAATTCTAGTCGCTCCGCGCCGCAGGCGCGGTATGCGACTATTGTTTTTTTCAGGTAGCCGCGATCCCGCGCTCCGCGCGGGGGCGGCTAACGTACTGTACCCGGCGATGAGCGATCTCGAGACCGCGGTGGTGAGCAGCCGCGGGGCTTCCCGTATCGGCGGCGGGCACCCCTGGGTGTTCCGCGCGGATGTGGTGCGCGGCCCGAAGCACGACGCGGGCGACGGTGGGCCGGCGCTGGTGCGCGTCCTCGACGGGCGCGGGCGTCCCCTGGGCGTCGCCACCTGGGCGGCGCGGCCGCGACTGGCCCTGCGGATGGTCGCGCGCGCGGGACAGCCGGAGCCGACCGACCTCCTCGCGCTGGTCGAGGAGCGGCTGGACGCGGCGCTCGCGCGCCGCCAGGCGCTGCACCTGGACCGCGACGCCTACCGCGTGGCGCACGCCGAGAGCGACCTGCTGCCCGGACTGGTCGTCGATCGCTACGCCGACGCCGCGGTCGTGCAGACGACCTCGGTGGCGATGAGCGCCGCGCGCGACGAGATCGCCGCCGCCGTACGCCGGCGGCTGGACGCGCGCGTGGTCGTCTGCCGCGACGACGGATCGGCGCGCGACTTCGAGGAGCTGCCGCGTTTCTCGGGCGTCGTCGCCGGCGGCGGCGACACGCGCGTCGTCTACCGGCTGGGAGCGAACCGGCTAGAGACCGATCTCATGCGCGACCACAAGACGGGCGGCTTCCTCGACCAGGCGGACAACCACGCGGCGGTCGCGGCGCTGGCGCCGCCGGGCGCGCGGGCGCTGGACGCGTTCACGCACCACGGCGGCTTCGCCCTGGCGCTGGCCCGCGGCGGCGGCGAGGTGCTGGCCATCGACGAGGACGCGGACGCCGCCGCGCGGGCGGCCGCGAACGCGCGCCGCAACGAGCTCGCCAACCTGCGCGTCGACCGCGGCAACGCGTTCGACCTGCTGCGCGCGTTCGAGGGACGCGGCGAGCGCTTCGACGTCGTCGTGCTGGATCCGCCCGCGCTCGCCAAGCGCGGCGGCCCGCAGGGGCTGACGGCGGCCGCGCGCGCCTACAAGGAGCTGGTGCTGCGCGGCGCGCGCCTCACCCGCGCGGGCGGGCTGCTGGTCGCGTGTTCGTGCTCGGGCCGCGTGACGCGCGCGCACTGGGACGAGATCTGCGCGGACGCCATCGCCGACGCGGGCCGGACGGCGCAGGTGCTGTCACGCGCCGGCGCCGGCCGCGATCACCCGGAGCTGTTCGGCGTCCCCGAGACCGCCCACCTCAAAGTCTGGGCATTCCGCGTCCTGTAGTCCCGAGCGCCGTGGCGTAACGGAGCTGCAGCAGCGCCGCCGCGATGCCCGCCCACGCCGGCAAGAAGAACGCGATCAGCGCGCCGTTCTCCTGGTGGGCGACGATGCCGACCTTCAACGCGCACGCGATCAGAACCGCGCCCACAGCCGCCGCGACCAGCGCGAACGCCTTGCGCGTCGCGCCCGGCCGCCCCATCGCGACGCCGACGCCCAGCACGCAGAGCGCGATCGCCCACGGCGCGCACACCAGGATGTTCTGGTTCCGGTGCGCGACGACGTGGTCCGTGAACACCCACGCATAGACGAGGAAGCACCCGATGAACCCGACAGCCAGGCCCCAGAACGCCGTCAAGATACCCACGGTGATGCGCGCCGCGCGCACGTGCCGCGCCGCTATTCCCAGGCCCACGAACAGCAACCCGAGCAGGACGCCCACGAGGCCGAAGCGCTTGCCGAACGCGGGCGGCTCCGCCAGCGGCGGCGGCCGATCCGCCTGGAACAGCACCGCGTGGTTCGAGACGAGCTGCGCGTCCGCCAGCCCGCGCGCCAGCTCGCCGGGGAGGAACATTTCTGTCCAGCGATCGATCGGCTGATCGACCTTCGGTCCCAGCACCAGGTCCAGCGCCAGGTACAGCCACAGCGGCTGCGCGGTCATGCGCAGCGCATGCTGGCGCAACGTCATGCGCCCGGGCTGGGACGCGGCGGCGCGCAACCGGCCGCCGAGCTGTCGGTCGATCGCGTCGCGGACGCGCGTCGAGCAGTTGTCGAGAAAATAGTCGTACTTGTAGAGGCGGTTTTCGGGGCGCGCGTTCACCTCCAGCGCCGCGCGCAGCTCCGCTTTCTGCGGCGGCGTCAGGATCACCTCCTGCGCCGCGATCGAACGGTTCTCGTGCGTGTACTCGCCGGTCACGCGCGCCAGCGACGACACCGACAGCCAGTAATTGAGGCGCCCGCCCAGGAATTCGAGGATCAGCCGCGGCGAATCGAACTTGAACGTGCCGAAGTTATAGACGCGATCGCTGCCGGCGTCGGCGTCGCGGATCCAGATCGCGTTGTGCCCGAACCGGAAGAACGGGTGATCGCCCGGGCCCATCGTCATCACGAACACCCGCAACGGATCCGGCGGCGGCGCGGGCGGCGCGGCGTCTGCCGGCGCCGTCGGAGGGAGCGGCGCCGGGCTATCCGCCGGCGCGTCAGCCGGCTGCCCGGCCGCACGTGCGACCGGCCCCGTCGCCAGCGCGGCGAGAACCGCCGTGATCGCGCGCACCCACATCGCCTACCAGGCTAGCGCAAGCGGCGCGGAACCGCCGCGACGAAACGGTGTCTGACGAATCGGGCTGATGGTCCGCCTGTTCGCGATCGTCGTTGCGCTTGGCTCCGTCCTCGGGAGCTGTCCTTCGTGCAGCAAGCCGCGCCGGCCCTGGCCGCCGCCGCCCGTCTCGCTGGTCCCCACGCGCTGCAACGAGGAGGGTGAGCCGCGCATCGAGGTCGCGAACCTGCAGCGCCGGAAGACCGGCAAGCCGCCCCCGCTCTGGGAGTACCTGCTGGATCTGCGCGTCCACATCGGCAACAACGAGAAGCGGTGGCTGCTCGTCGACGAGAAATTCTTCCCGGAACACGTCCACGAGGTGGGCCGACTCGAAGGCGACCGTCCCGACTGGCTCACCGGTTGGACCCACGACTCGAGCCCCTGGCCGCGCGCCGATCCACAGGTGGACTGGACGTTCAGCGGTGACGGCCTGGACGTCACCGCCCGATGGCTGCCACGCGGCGGCGATCAGATGGTGACGAACGTCCGCGCCGTCACGACGCAGGACGAACACCGCGTTCCCGTGGTCCTGATGGACATCATCGTCGGCAACATGATGGCGACCGACTGGGTCGCGACGGGCGGAGCCGGCACGCGCCGATCGGTCCGGGAGGAGGACGCGGTTCCCACCTTCACCACCGTCCAGTGCATCGACTGGCTCGAGCTCGACCCCAGCTAGCGGTTCTTGTTGTCTGAATGCAACGCGTGTTGCGGGCGCAGCAACGATCCCCGCGGAATGGCCTAAATAAAGTGAACTAAATAAGGCACTTGCATCTACATGTGGCAGCGTTTTTGTAGGCACGCTTACTGCACATACGAAGGGAATGCGCCGGATCTCGACCCTGTCCCTGTCGTTAGCCACAGCCCTCGCCGGCTCTGCGTGTGAGCAGCTCTCCGATGACAGCCAGGCGGACGACAGCGCGCTTACGTCCGAGAACGGCTTCTCGATGAACGGCTTCACGATGAACGGCTTCACGATGAACGGCCTGTCGATCAACGGCTTCACGATGAACGGCTTCACGACCAACGGCTTCACGACCAACGGCTTCGCGATGAACGGCCTCATGTCGGTGGACGGCGGGCGAAAGCTGCTCGAGTACATCGTCAAGTGCGCGCTGCCCGACAACCACAGCATCACGAAGCAGGATCAATACGGCCACCCGTACACGTTCGAGGGCCACCTCGGCCTCGCGCCCGCGTGGGAGAACGGCGCGTGCGACGGGCCCTGCAAGCGCTGGGTCTCCGCCTGCATGCTGGCGCACGTCAACACCGCCGGCGTGCACATTCCGATCAACGTCGTCGGTCAGAACTCAGGGCTCGGCTGGGGCCAGGAGCCGGACTACCCGAATCAGGAAGGGACGTTCTTCGGCAACATCTTCGAGGCCAACAATGCGGGGCTGCCGGACGCCTACTACTGCAACGGCCCCGGCTTCGACAAGGACGTCGTCGCGGGCCGCATCGGCGCCAACCAGGCGGGCGCGCCCTACCGGAACCTGTTCGCCAGCGGCTACTGCCACCTCAACGGCTGCGTTCCGTCGGACGCGAAGACCAACAACGTCCCCGACGGCTACAAGGCGTGCACGATGGGCGAGGGTCCGATGACGGCGTGGAACGAGACGATCACCGTGTGGCGGCAGAACAAGAGCTACAACGCGGCCGGCGCGCTCGTCGGCGGCAAGACCGCCGATGGGCGGACGATCCGCTACGACTTCGAATCGGACGTCAACGGATGGGGCTCCAGCAACACGCAGCTGGTGTTGAGCTCGTCCAATTCGACCGTGGCGCAGTCGGGCAGCCGGTTCCTGAAGGCCGTCTACAACAGCGGCGCCACCACCGTCCGCGTGTCGAGCCCCGCGAACCTCGCGCTCGCGGCCGGCACGGAGGTGAGCTTCTATCTGTACCTCGCGTCGGACAGCAAGCTGACCTACATCAACCCGTTCGTGAAGAAGACGGGCGGCAACGAGTGGAAGGTGTCCAACCCGGTGTCGTCGGTTCTCAAGGGTTCGTGGAACATCGTCACCATCACGGTGCCGGCCGGTTCCACGGGCAGCCAGGTCGGCGTCGAGTTCAAGACCAGCGGCGCGTTCAACGCCTACGTCGACGCCATCACCTGGTAGCTAGCTAGCGCACGCGGCGCAGGACCGCCGCGAAGAAGCCGTCGGTGTCGTGGCGCTGCGGGTAGAGCTGCAACGTCATGCCGTCGCCCAGCTTCTCGGCGCGCTCGCGGCCCCAGATCTCCTTGACGGGCACCGGGACGAAGTCGTCGCGCTCGGCGAGGAAGCGCTCGACCACGCCCTCGTTCTCGCGCCGGTTGACCGTACACGTTGCGTAGATCAGGCGCCCGCCCACCGCGGTGAGCGGCGCGTAGTTGATCATCAGCGCCACCTGGCGCGCGGGAAAGCCGTCCACCTCGGCGGGCCGCAGCCGCCAGCGCGCCTCGGGATTGCGGCGCAGCGTCCCCAGCCCGGAGCAGGGCGCGTCGACCAGGACGCGATCGTACGTTCCCGTCACGGCCTTCACGACGTCGCCGGTCCCCGCCCCCACCGACTTCGCCTGCACGTTGGTCAGGCCGGCGCGGCGCGCGCGCCGCCGCAGCTCTTCCAGCTTCTTGCCGTCGGTGTCCAGCGCCAGCACGCGACCCTTGTTCGCCAGCGCCGCGCCCAGCGCCAGCGT
>Ga0207681_10001271_pt1 | contig 16284 bp, 16 predicted proteins | sample KBSS53metaG_FD_184324 | JGI IMG/M metagenome (GOLD analysis project Ga0207681, IMG submission 184324) | Switchgrass rhizosphere microbial communities from Kellogg Biological Station, Michigan, USA - KBS S5-3 metaG (SPAdes) (version 2) | ecosystem: Host-associated > Plants > Roots > Rhizosphere... | reverse complement strand
CCGCCCCAGGGCGTCAACACGACGATCCCCTCCGACGCGACCGGCACCGAACGGCAGAAGGTCGAGAGCGTGACCCGCACCGGCGCGTGCCCGGCGTGCCACCAGGTCATCAACCCGTTCGGCTTCATGCAGGAGAACTTCGATCCGCTGGGCCGCTGGCGAACCACGGACAACGGGCTTCCCGTCGACCCGAGCATCTCGGTCGACTTCCTGGACGAAGGGCCGTTCACGGCCGCCACGCCGGTCGACGCGCTGAAGGGCTTCACCAGCTCGCTGCGCTTCAAGCAGTGCTTCGTCCGCCAGATGTTCCGCTTCTACACCGGGCGCGACGAGATCCCCTCCGACGATCCGGTGCTGCGCGAGATGTTCTTCGGGTTCGCCAACAACGACGAGCAAGCGATCGTGAAGCTGCTGCGCGTGCTCGCCACCTCGTCCAGCTTTTCGCAGCGATCGGAGACGCCATGAACCGGAGAATGCTGAAGGAAGGAATCACGCGCCGCGATCTGATCAAGCGCTTCGGGTTCGTGGCGTTTCTGCTCACGCCGGTCGCGCGCGCGATGGGCTACATCGCGGGCGGCACGTTCGTGGGCGCGCCGCGCTTCTTGATGTTCTTCAAGGGCGGGTCGTTCTACCCCGCGTCGACGATGCCGCCGTCGATCACCGATCTGTCCAACACGCCGATCGCGCCGCTGCAGCCGCACAGCAGCGACATCATCCTGTTCAAGAGCATGAGCATCCACGGCGGGTCGCCCAAGACCGACGGGTACAAGGAGGAGCACGCCGCGGGGCTGATCGGCTGCACCACCGGCAACTCATACCACTACTCGAAGAACGATTCGTACTACGCGTACACGGACTTCGAGTCGATCGACATCACGATCGCCAATCACTACAAGGCGACGCCGGCGACGGCGAACCTGCCTTTCGCCAGCCTGCACGTGGGCGCGGGCGCGCACTCGGACGCCGACAGCGTCGGCCTGGGCCAGCGCTACATCTCGTACCGCGCGCGCCAGGCGGGCGACTCGCAGTACGGCAACGCGATCGAGCCGATCCAGGACGCCGGGCAGGTGTACGACATGCTGATGGAGCGGGTGAACCTGCTCTGCTCGGGGTCGAGCAACCAGCCGGCGACCGACAACACGAAGGTGAAGGCGGCGCTGGCGCGCAAGAAGAGCCTGATCGACTTTCGCCTGGCGGACATCGCCGAGGCGAAGCGCGTGCTGGGCATGGACTCAGCGGCGTCGCACCAGCTGGACGGCCTGGTCGACGGCTGGCGCGAGGTCGAGAAGACGAACAACGCCGAGATCGCGATGGTCGATAGCGCCGGCACGGGCGGCGGCGGCGGCGCGACACCGTGTCCGACGGGGGCGCGGCCGACCGGCAACGGCACGAAGAAGCTGAACTGCGACGATCTGTCGCCCGTCCACGATCAGATGATCGGCCTCATCAAGTTGGCGTTCGAATGGGACCTGACCCGCGTCGTCGCCTACACGCTGTCGGGCGCGTCCAGCGGCCAGTCGATGCCCAGCCGCGGCGTCACCAAGGCGCACCACACGCTGGAGCACAGCAACGACGTCAACGGCCTGTTCACCATGGGCACGTTCTACGCCGAGAAGTTCGCGGGGCTGCTGGCGGCCCTCAAGGGCATCAACGACGGCAACGGCCAGACGGCGCTGTACAACAGCGCTGTGGTGTTAGGGATGGAATGCTGGAGCAACAGCTCCAGCGGCCACTACCTGACCGACATCCCGTTCATCCTGGCCGGCCAGGGCGCGGGCAAGTGGCAAACCGGCCGCATCGTCGACGCACAGAAGCGCAACAACAACGACCTGCTGATCTCGGTGCAGAACGCGTGTGGGATCGCGTCGAGCACGTTCGGGCTGGCGAGCCTGTGCAAGGGCCCGATCGTCTGAGGTTCGCTGTCGGCTGACGCAGTATCATCAGGGGGATGGTGGGTGAAGATGAAGCGTTGCTCCGGCAGGAGGTCGTCGAGCTGACCTCCTTCGTCCAGCGCGATCCGGCGTGGGCGGACCTTCGCGCCGCGATTGTCAGCAAGGGCCTCCGCATCGACGACGTGTTCATGGCCGGCTTCTACGAAGACGAAATCGGCAACGAGTATGGTGGGCTGGTGACGACGGCGGGTGAAATGTTCGAGTTCCAGCGCTCGTCGGAGCGCGGGTCACAAGGCTTCGTGAGCTGGGAGCGCGTCGCGGACATCGACACGTTCACGGAATCGTTCCCGGCGGCAGCCACTACGCTGAGAATGGCCACGGGTCGGCGTCAGCAGCCGTGACAGCGGATCTGACATTCGAAGCGCTGCGAGGCACGGACACCTACCAAGGCACGCTCGCGTACTGGCTCGGCCTCCTGGGTTCCAAACCGTGGCCTCCGGCTGCCGACGGTCCCGGCTTACACAACGCACTGTCGTTTCAGTACGACATCGAGGAACAGGCAGGCCACACAGGGAGGCTGTTCCCTGAGGACGTGGACTGGCGCAAATCGTTTCAGCCTATCGCCCCCATCCAGCTGACCAAGGGCTGGTCACCGCTACCCTATGCGATGGAGGTCGTGGGGCCGCCCGACTGGTCTGTCTGCGAATCCGGACCCGCCTCGCGCGCTGCTGGTGTCGCCTGGCTGTCTTCGCGTCTCGAACGAGTAAAGGGGACGCGCCTTCCCAGGACCGCCCCCGCAGACCAGCGACGGTTTCTGCAACTCCTCACGGTGGGCGCGATGAGAGGGCTGGAGCGCGACAAGGGTCTTCTGATCACCGCGTGTCCTGGATGGTCATACGATCACGGCACGACCTTCGACACGGCGACGCAGGGGCACATGCGCCGCGCCCGCTTCGCGGTCACTGATCGCCGCGCGAAAGACGGTGACGCCGGTTAACCCTGGAATCGCATCGGGCGGCCTTCGGCGGTATCGTCGGGCAGACGCCCATGCGCTTCGGCAGGATCACCGTCGCGGGTTTGGTCGCACTGCTTGGATTGCTCGTTGCGACGTCTGCGCGCTCTGGCACTCGCTCCGACGACATCTTCCGTCGGGCCCTCGAGAACCGATCGACAGCTTCCAGTTTCGTCCTGTTCACGCTCGTGTCGACGGACGGACGGACGCGGCGCCAGGTGGCCATCCCTGCGCCCTTTCTTCTGGGCGCCATCCATCGTGAGCACCACATTCCGTCCACGGCGGCTGGACAAGCGGCCGCGTTGAAGATCGCGCTCGAACAACCTGAGCGCACCTTTCAGTTCAAGGACCGTGCTGCGGTCAGGAATGTGCAGCCTCGCTACACGGAGAAGCAGCTGGCGGCGATGCGCGAGCGACTGAAGGACGAATCGCAATGGGGGCTTCGTACGGGGTTCAACGCAGGCTCGGGGCGTCTCGACTCTCTTTACAACCGCCCGAATTTCCGCGAGTACTCTGCCCTGCGCGACGCCATCGCCCACGTCGTGATCGAGCGCGGCCTCCTCGCCGGCCATGGAGATATCGCCGGTTTTCTGACCGTCAAACAATAGCGGTAGACCCGCGCTGCCTCTCGTGCCCGCTGCTGAACGGCAGTATCGTTATCCAGACGCGGAAGCCGTCATGGTGACGAAGGATCAAGCGATGCTGAAAAGTCTCGAGCGAGACCTGCAGGAGCGACTTGACGTGGACCTTCCTGCGGTCGCCGCCGGTAAAGACTCGCTGTATTTCTACAACACGGATAACAACCCCTTTGATTTCGCCCCGTCGCGGCTATCAAAGCGAGGCGAGGAATCGTACCAGCTAGCCCGCGCTGTCTTGAAACTCCGCGGCCAACTCGCCGAGCCATTGTTCTGCGACGCTGAGCTCCTGATCGAAGCGATCAAGCGCCACGCTGACACATCCAACCCGCATCGGATTGGCGCGAAACGACTCGCCGAGAAACTCTTGCAGGACCTCGCCGCGGGTCGTTAGCCGGGCTCTTCATGCCAATCCTTGACCCGACGACCCGATCCAAACGCCTTTATGCGATCGGACTCGCCATTGTTGCAGCTGGCGGCATCGTAGCCGGCTCGATCTGGTGGCCCCGCAATCACCCCAAACCCATGCCCTACATGCTCGACTACGATCGGCTCATTCATCTCGACGCAGAGGATCTCGCCGAGACCGGCATCGCTGAGGCCTACCAGGCGTTGCAGTCCGAGCTTCGCAAGTACGTTCCCGACCCCGCGAAGGTCGAAGAATCAACCGACGACGACGCGCCCCGATACTCCGTCGCGTGTCGGGGGAGGGAGTTCCTGATCTACGGGCCCGGTGACGAGGAGGAGTCCTGGGGCAGAGCGACGTTTGCCTTCTTCACGCTGGTCAACGATCAGCTGGCGCACTCCGAGTACCGCCTGTACGCGATCAACGGCGGGAATGACCTGGGCGGCATGTTCCTCACGAAGGCCCAAGCGCAAGCTGCGCGAGAGGGGCTCCCCAACAAGGGCGACTGGCCGTATCTGCCCGACAACCTGCCTCCGTACTACGGCCAGCCTCACTGAGATGAGGCCGCTCACTTCAACGACGAGGCAGCACCTCGATGCGTTGTTCAGCGTCGATGATCGATCGGCTGCCGAAGCGGCATTGCTCCGGTGGTTGGAGGACTCGGAGCGCCTTCGCTTTGCAGCATTGCGATTGAGTCATGGAGATCTGCGAGCGCTCGCTGAAGCGATCAAGCTCGGGCAGACCGACTGGCGAGATCTGCTCGTCGCCGCTGACTTTGCCGATGACATCCGCGCTCACGAGAAATGGGTGCCTCGACGGCTGACGCCAGATCTCCTGGCTCACTGGCGATCCGGCGGCGATATCGAAGGTGTGCGGTTCAAAGCTGGTAGCCCGGTGCAGGTGCGTCGCGGTTCGCTTCTGGGGGGAATTGGCGTCGTCGAAACGCTCGAACGGCTCGAGCCGGAACCTACGTATACGATCCGATTCGATGCCGGGCGTCAGCTCACCGTCGGGCAGGTCAACTTGCAGGAGGCAGGTTGAATCGTAGACGACGACCACGGGACGAGACGGAAATTCGGGTCACGCCCGTCACGAGCGAGAATTGGGAGACATTCGCGCGCCTCTTCGAGGCGAAGGGCGCTCCCCACTACTGCTGGTGCACGAGCTATCGAGCGCGAAACGCGTCCGAGCTGACGGGCGGACAGAAGAAGGCGTTCATGCGGAGCTCCGTCGACGCCGGTGTGCCGATCGGCGTGATCGCGTGTAAAGGAGATGAACCCATCGGCTGGTGCTCGGTCGCGCCGCGCGAGACGTACGTCCGCCTCGAAAGGTCGAGAGCGATGCCGCGAGCGACGCCTCCTGCCACGTCGACCTGGACGATCGTGTGCTTCTTCGTGGCGCGCCCCTATCGCAATCAGCACGTCGCGCAGACCCTCCTCGAGGGCGCCGTCGCGTATGCGCGCCGACAGGGCGCCGAAGTGGTCGAGGGATATCCGTTCGACACCGGCGGCATCAGCTCGACACATCGCGGACACTCGACGCTGTTCGCGACCGCGCGCTTCCAGATCGACGGCAAGCGCGCGTTCCGGCGGCTGGGGCGAGGCGGCGGCGCGCAATGACGCTGCGAATCTTGGCGATCAAGCGGTCCGAGATCAAGCAACTGTCGCGCGAGCGGTTGCTTCTCCTCGGAGCGCGATGCGCCATGAGAGTCGAGCCGTGGCTACCGCCGGACACCGAGACGATGTGGTCACGCGGACTCGAGCACGTCGTCGCCTCGGCCTTCTCCGAATCGGATCCGGCCGATGCTCCGACGTTACGGCGACGACTGTCGGATCGAGGTGTAATCGCATGCGACAGCATGCGGTTCGTCGACAAGACCTTCGGGGAGTGCATGAGCTACACGACGCAGGCGCTCGCGCGCGCCATTGACGCCACGCTCGATTTCGGAGCGCCGATGAAGAAGGCGATCATCGAGGCCGCGAAGCTTTCAGCCTCCATTGCTGCGGTCCTGGCTCATGCCGGACGCGTCGACGTTCCTCCCGGCGTGGACGCCGTCGATGCTGCATGCGTCGCGATGTGGGACGCGATCCGCGCCGACATTCCCGTCCTCGCAGGCAGGCAAGCAGATTTAAAGAACGCTGAAGACCGTGTACGGGCTCTGCGTGACTGTGCTCCGTTCTGGGTAGGCAGCGCTCCGGGCTGGGCCAGACGACCGGACGCGGTAGACTTGTAAGCAATGGCGCTGTTCAGCGGGCGCGGGTGGGACGAATGGATCGCGGCTTACGCCGAGAGCCATCGTCATCCCGTGAACCGCGTCTGCCACACGGTGGGCATCCCGCTCATCGCGCTGTCCGTCGTGATGGCGCTGGTCGCGATCGCCGTGCCGGCGCTGTGGCCGTTCGTCGGGATCGCCTTCGGCGTCGGCTGGGCGTTCCAGTTCGTCGGGCACGCGTTCGAGCGCAAGCCGCCCGAATTTCTCAAGGACTGGCGCTTCCTGTTCGTTGGCTTGCGCTGGTGGTTCGCGAAGCTGCGCGGCCGCGCCTGACCGTCAGGGCGCGAACAGATCGTCGAGATCGTTCGCGCTCGCGACCGTCGGTAGGATCGGCAGGCCCAGCAACTCCTCGACGGTCTTCAGCAGCGAGCTGTGCGTGTACGGGATCGCCCCGGCGTAGCCCTGCTTGATGCTGGGCCCGACGGCGATGAACGGAAGCGTCGCGCTGTGGCTGCCCTCTTCCCAGGTGATGAAGATGACGCCGCCGTTCGCGTTCACGAAGTCGATGAGGGCCGGCATGTTGGCGGCCAGCCAGTCGTCGCCGGCGCGCGTGCGGTTCGAATCGGGGCAGCCGGCGGCGCCGTGCATGTCGTGGCAGAGATCGGGCGAGATGAAGTTGTAGGCGGCCACGTCGCCGCTCGCCAGGTCGGCGGCCAGGGCCGCCAGGTCGCGGTGGTGCGCCGCGCAGGCCGCGTTGTCCTTCGACGGCGGATTGCCTGAAACATCCTGAAAGAAGACGAAGGGATTGTGGCGCGGCCGATAGAAGCCGGCGCCCTCCAGCGGACAGGCGCCGGTCGCGGCGCTGATTCCTTCCTGATACGACATCCAGTCGAGCCCACCGCCCGCCGCGGCGATCTGCGCGGTCAGGTGATCGCGGCTGGCCGTGCTGTTGTGCGTGGAGGGCCGATCATCGGTGGTGAACGTGTGGTCGGTGAAGGCGTTGGTGCCCGCTTCCATCCAGGCGTAGTGCGGCTCGCTGGGCAACTGGGGCAGCACATCCGTGAATGCCGTCGCGTGCGCGTAGCGGGAAAGCAACGTTCCATTGATGTACGGCGCGTCGTCGACATTGCCGTAGATGCGATCGGCGTCCTGGTTCTCCATCGCGACGACGAACACCGGCTCGACGCCGGCGCCGCCCGGGTCGCTGGGTGCGTTGGGCGCGCTCGGGCCGTTGGGCGCGTTCGGGCCGTTCGGGACGCCTGCGCCCGTCTCGGGCGAGGACGTCGGGCCCGCGTTGCCGCCGCACGCGACGCGCAGCGCCCCGGCGACCACCATCGTCGCGAATGCGCCCCACGCCCCCCGTCGAACCTTCCGCCAGCTGATGGCCGCGCCCCCCTAATCAACCTAAGAGCCGCGCACGAGAGGGGAAGTCGTTACGTTGCTGCGACACAATCCCCGACCCGATCGAAAGTTCATCGCAAGGCAGCGGCCGTCAGGCGCTGTCCTGATCTGACTGCGGTAACGGGAGGCCGTCGGTGCTAACCTCGCCCCCCTGCACGAAGTCACCGGGAATACGACCGGGCTGAAGCCCAGCCAGAAACACGCGCTGGAGCGCGTCTACCGGCGCCGCCTTCGGCCCGGGGAGGTCGCCTCGGCGGAGCTCGCCGCCTACCTGTGCGGCATCTCGCGCGAGATCGAACGCCAGGTCGGGATCCTGGTCGGGCGGCGCGGGGAGATCGAGCACGTGTTCGTGGGCGATGCGTCGCGCATCAACCTGCCCGAGATCGGCCGCATCCGCGCGGGTCGCGGGCGCTTCCGCGGCCTGCGGCTGGTGCACACGCACCTGCGAAACGAGCCGCTCACGCGCGACGACCTGGTCGACCTGGCGCTGCTGCGCCTGGATCTGGTCGCCGCGATCGGCGTGTGGCCCGACGGGAAGCCGGCCGACCTGCACGTCGCGCACCTGCTGCCGCCCGTCGAGGGCGGGCCGCCCTGGCGCCTGTTGCCCAGCGAGCCGTTCTTCCGCAGCACGCTGGATCCGGCGGCGCTGATCGAGGCGCTGGAGGAAGAGTTCGATCGCGTCGCGCCCGCGGTGGTCGCGACCGACAAGCGCGATCGCGCGCTGCTGGTGGTGGTCGACATCCGGCGGCCGTCGCGCACCGGGGCGCCGCGCGGGCCGGTGGCGGGCTCCGAGGCCCGCGTCAACGAATTGAGGGAGCTGTGCCGCACCGCCGGCGTGCGGGTGATGGGCGTCCTCGAGCAGCGGCGGCCCGAGGCCGATCCCAAGACGCTGATCGGGCGCGGCAAGCTGGAGGAAGTGCTGATCCGCGCGATGCAGCTGGACGCCAACGTGCTGATCTTCGATCCCGACCTGACGCCGGTGCAGGCGCACGCGATCGCCGACTTCACCGATCTGAGGGTCATCGATCGGACGATGCTGATCTTGGACATCTTCGCGCAGCGCGCGAAGAGCCGCGACGGCAAGCTGCAGGTCGAGCTGGCGCAGCTGCGCTACCGGCTGCCGCGCCTGCACGAGAAGAACACGATGATGAGCCGCCTGACCGGCGGCATCGGCGGCCGCGGCCCGGGCGAGACGAAGCTGGAAGAGAACCGGCGGCGCGCGCGCGAGCGCATCCATCGCCTGGAGAAGGAGATCGATCGGTTCGGCGAGCAGCGGGCGGGGCGGCGCGCCGAGCGTGTGCGGCGCGGCCTGCCCATCGTCGCCATCGTCGGCTACACGAACGCCGGCAAGTCCACGCTGCTGAACACGCTCACGCGCAGCGACGTGCTGGCGGAGGATCGGCTGTTCGCGACGCTGGATCCGACGACGCGGCGGCTGCGCCTGCCGCGCGAGCGGGAGATCATCATCGCCGACACCGTCGGGTTCATCCGCGATCTGCCGCGCGATCTGGCGCGCGCCTTCCGCGCCACGCTGGAGGAGCTGGACGAGGCCGATCTGCTGCTGCACGTCGTCGACGCCGCCGACCCCGCGAACGAGCAGCAGATCACCGCCGTCGAGGCGATACTGGCGGACCTGGGCCTGGGCGAGAAACGCCGGATCCTGGTGATGAACAAGGTCGACCTTCTTCCAGACGACGAGCGTGCGCGCCTGGCGCGCCCGGGCGGCGAGCTGCCCATCGTCGCGATCTCCGCGCGCGACAGCGCCACAACCGCGCCGTTGCTGGAGGCGGTCGAGGCCGCGCTGGCCAGCGAGGGGTTCGCGGACGTCGCGTCACCCGCGGATCCGGACACCGCGACCCCGCCGTCATGAGCGTGCTCGGGACGATCGCGGCGGTGGTGATCCTGCTGGGGGTGCTGATCCTGGTGCACGAGCTGGGGCACTTCGTGTTCGCGAAGCTGTTCGGCGTGAAGGTGCTGCGCTTCTCGCTGGGGTTCGGCCCGCGCATCATCGGGTTCACCTACGGCGAGACCGAGTACCGGCTGTCGGCGCTGCCGCTGGGTGGCTACGTGCGCCTGCTGGGCGAGGATCCGGGTGAGCCGATCCCGCCCATCGATCGGCCACGCGCGCTCGGCGCGAAGCCCCTATGGCAGCGCTACACGATCGTCGTCGCGGGACCCGTGTTCAACCTGCTGCTGCCGCTGTTCATCTACTTCGTTCACTTCGCCGGCCAGCGGACGTTGCTGCCGCCCACCATCGGGACGGTGGTCCCCGACCTGCCGGCCGCGAACGCGGGTCTGCTGCCGGGTGATCGGGTCGAGAGCGTGGACGGCAAGCGCGTGCACTACTGGGAAGAGCTGGACCACATCGTGTCCGTGTCGGCAGGCAAGACGCTTCGTTTCGCGATCCGCCGGGGGCCCGACGCCGAGGAGCGCGACGTCACCCCCATCGAGATCGAACGCACCGGGCCGCTGGGCCGCAAGGAAAAGATTGGCTGGATCGGGTTTGGCCCGCGCTTCCAGCTGCCGGAGATCGGCGTGGTCGATCCGTCGTCGCCCGCGGCGCAGGCGGGCCTCAAGACGTTCGACTTCATCACCGCGGTCAACGGCGTTCCCGTCGCGACGTGGACGGAGTTTCAGAAGGCGATCGAGCACGCGGGCGCGGCGCCCCTGCGCCTCAACTACGTGCGGGGCGGGTACTCGGCGGTGTCGTTCGCGCACATCGAGATCGAGGAACCCGGCTCCGCGGTCGTCATTCCCGTCGCGGTGTTCGACGCCGCCGGACGGCGCCACTACGAGACCGGCATCCTGTCCGCGGCGCAGTTCGTCTTCTCCGTCGAGCCCGACAGCCCAGCCGACCGGATCGGCCTGCGGCGCGGCGACCAGGTTCTGTCGATTGACGGCGCGCCGCTGGCGCACTGGGACATGTTGCGCGAGCAGCTGGCCAACCATCCCGACAAGGACTTCCGCATCAGCTGGATGGCGTCGGGCGGTGTCCACCACGAGGCGACGTTTCGCCAGCAGATGCGCGTGAAGCTGGATGTGAACAGGCAGGAGGAGAAACGCCCGTGGTTCGGCGCGCTCAACCGCCCGGCCTGGAAGGCCGACGTTCCCGTGCCGATCACCAATCGCTTCGGCTACTCCGTCGGGCACGCGTTCAAGCACACCGCCGACAACATCGCCACCATGGTCTACGGCTTCCGGCAGATCATCAGCGGGAACATTCCGCTGACCGAGCTGGGCAGCCCGATCATGATCGGCTACGCCGCCAGCGTCGCGGCGGAGCAAGGGCTCGACGAGTACCTGTGGCTGATGGCCGTGATCAGCGTGAACCTCGGCCTCTTGAACTTCCTCCCTGTCCCGATCCTCGACGGCGGGTTGCTGGTGTTCTTCACGCTGGAGCTGTTCAAGCGGCGCCCGCCGTCGCCGCGCGCGCGCCAGCTCGCGACGAAGGTCGGCCTGGTCATCGTCGTCGGGCTGACCGTGCTCGCCTTGCGCAACGACGTCGTACGTTTCCTGCTGGGCGATAGATAGATGAGCGACCTGTTCCTGTGTCTCGACACGGCCACGCCGACCGCGCGCGTGGCGGTTCTGGATGGTGGCGGCGCCGTTCGCTTCTCCGCCGAGGCGACCGCCGAGCGGCATTCCAGCCACGTGCTGCCGCTGTGCGCGGAGGCGCTGCGCGCCGTCGGGGCCGCGCCCGCCGATCTGGCGGGCATCGCGTGCGGCGGCGGGCCGGGCAGCTTCACGGGCCTGCGCGTCGGGTTGTCGACGGTGAAGGGGCTGGCGCTGCCGACGGGCGTTCCGCTGTACGTGGTGTCGTCGCTGCACGCGATGGCGCTGGACATTCTCGCCGCGCGCGACGGCACCGCCGTCACAGCGGTGCCTTGTCTGGACGCCGGTAAAGGCGAGGTCTATGTCGGCGGGTACGTCGCCGACGCCGACGCGCTGGTGCGGGAGACCGCCGCCGATTGCCGCATCGCCGCGGGCGCGGTCGCCGACTGGCTCGCGGCGCTGGAAGGGCCGCCGCCCGCCGTCGCAGGGAACGGCGCCGAGCGTCACGCCGTCGCCGATCGCATCGCGGTCGCGGGCCCCAGCGCCGTCTCCATCGGCCGTCTGGCGCTGCTGCAGCACCGGCGCGGCGCCGCCGCGAACCTCGCGACCGCCGTCCCCATCTACGGCCGCCCGCCCGACATCACTGTGAAGAAGAAGCCGGCGCCGCGCTGACGGCGGTCAGTCGATGCACTGGCAGACGGCGTCGGGATACGCGGCGTAGTCGGCACGCGTCTGCGCGAGGTGAAGCGAAACCGCGCCGGTCATCGGGAAGTCGTCACAGGTCTTGTCGTTCCCGTACGGCCCGGCCGCCACGCCCGCCTGAGGCGTCACGCTCGCGGTGTCGAAGTCGACGCGGAAGACGCGCGCGTAGTCGTCGGTCACGAGCTGCGGGAAAGGCGCCGATCCCCCCGACGCGGTCTCGACAGTCACGTTCAGCGCGAGCCCGTCGTAGCGGACACCGCCGCAGTTCGAACCCCCGAAGCTATTCGTGATGCTCCCGGGCGGCGCGACGAGCGTGGAGGTTCCGGCCGGCCAGTCGCGGATGTCGCCGAGCGAGATCGTGAGGTCGAAGGGCGCGTACGGTCCGGCGGCGCAGGTCAGCGTGATCGCTCCCAGGTCCACCTTGTCGGCGCCTCCCGCGCCGAAACGCGACACTCGGCTTTGGGATAATTCGATCGCGCAATCGAATCCCGTCGGCGGGGCGGGCACGAAGCCCGTTGTCTGCTGCGGCGGCAGGTTCAGGTCTCGATACGTCCAGGCCATCATGCTGTCGCTGCGGGCGTGCAGATCAAAGGTCGCGTACGGACACGGTAGCGGATCGCAGCGCCGGGACGACGGGGTCTCGCATCCGGCAGCCAACAGGGCGGCGATAGTGGCCAGGCCGGTTCCGAGCTGCGCCCACCGCGACATTCGTGCCCCGGATCCGCGGCGGATCCTGGTCGACCTCTGCGGTATTACCGATGTTTCGAGCATCACCGCCGCCTGTTCAGCAAGACCAGTGCCGCGAGACCATCGCCCGCGGCTCAGGACTTTTGCCGGGGGTCAGGTCTTGACCGGCATCGGAACGGGCGCGGTGCGCGCGGGCATCGGCGCGTAGTCCGGCGACGAGATCGCCGGCACCAGATCGGCGATGCGTACGGTCTCGCCGGTCGCGAAGCAGCGGTTGGCCGCGACGCCGACCAGGATCGAATACGCGCCCCCGCGTTCATCGGCCGCGCGCCGCAACGGATCGGTGGCCGGCGCCGCCGAGAAAAGATCGGCCAGCATGACGGCGTCGCCGCCGCCGTGGCTTCCTTTTCCGGTGCGCGGCGCGACGTCATAGGCCGGCTTGCGCAGCGGAAATACGCGCGCCGAGACGTCGTAGTCCTTCACCTGGCCGGGGACGTTGGCGCTTCCGAACGGCGCGGAGACCGCCTCCACGACCTTGTGCTCGAGCCGTCCCTTGCTGCCGTTGAAGGTCACCACGTAGCCCTCCCACGCCGCGAACGCGTTCACCGAGTAGCAGAGGATCGCGTCGCTGTCGTAGGTGACGACCACGTTCATGCTGTCCTCGATGTCGATCTCGGGACGAAACACGCAGCGATCGCGGAAGTACCCGTCGTGCTTTTCCTGATCGAGGTACAGCGCCTTCAGCTTGGGGTCTTTCGCCAGGTCCAGCTCGAACGCGCACTTCTTCTTCTCCGGACAGGTCTGGCAGCGCTCGTGCGCGCCGGTCAGTCCCAGCCGCTTCGCCATCGCGGGCGTGTAGAAGCCGCGCCGCCCGGCCGCGCGCACGCTGACCGGCACCGCCGACAGCCACCAGTTCACGAGATCGAAGTGGTGCGTCGCCTTGTGCACCATCAGGCCGCCCGAAAACCGCTTGTGGCCGTGCCAGCGCCGGAAGTAGTCGGCGCCGTGGTGCGTGTCGAGCATCCAGTGGAAGTCGACGGACATCACGTCGCCGATGATCCCGCCCACCAGCAGCTCTTTGATCTGGCCGCGCACCGGCATGTAGCGGTAGTTGAACGCCACGCGGCAGTGCCGCCCGGTCCTGCGGCGCGTCTCCAGGATGCGCCGGCATTTCTCCGCGTCGGTCGTCATCGGCTTCTCGGTGATGACGTCGCAGCCCAGCTCCATCGCGTGGCAGATGTAGTCGGCGTGCGTCGCGTCCACCGACGTGACGATGACGGTGTCGGGCTTCGTCTCCGCGATCATCTTGTCGAACGCCGCGGCCTCGTACGCCGCCGGCTCGGCGCGTCCCGCCTTGCGGGCGTGAGCGCGCGCCAGCTCCAGCCGTCCCGCGTTCGTGTCGCAGACGCCGACCAGCTCGGCTCTGTCCGCGTGTGTCGTCTGGATCGCGTCCAGATACAGATACGCGCGCGAGCCCACGCCCACGATCGCGTAGCGTTTTTTCGCGTCGGTTCGGGGCGCCGCCTGCGCCGGGGTCACCGCCGCCGCGGCGAGCACGGCGCCCGCCGAGGCCTTCGCGAAGTTCCGCCGGGAGAGATCGCTCGTTCGTCTTTCAGCCATGCTTTTGGTACTGTGTCACCGTGAGGGTTAGGGGGCTCGCGCCGCCGGCGCTGCTCGCCTTCGTGCTGGGTGCGCCCGTGCCTGGGACGGAGATCGAGATCGGCGGCGGCGTCGGCGCCTACCACTACACGGGGGGCTGCGAAGGTCCCCACAACGACGCGAACTTCACGGCGATGCAGGTGCGCGCGCGCCACCTGGAGCCGAGCGGGCTGGTCGTCGCCGTCGAAGCGGCGGGCCAGCGCGGGGAGGTCGTGGCGAGCGCTCCGGGCGCCAACGGCACCTCCAACCTCGGCCGTCAGGAGCTGCTGGGCGTGCTGGCCGCGCGCATCGGCTACGAGGGCCGATATGGCGGCATCGAGCTCGGGCCCGCCCTGCTGCGGACCGGCCTCGCAAGCAATAACAACGATCCCGAGAACACCGGCTTCATTTCGGCGAAGGTGTGGCTCGGTCGTTACGGCGCCGCGCACGGGTGGGTCGCGGTGCTGGCCGATCGAGCGCTGCCGACGAACCGGGTCGCCGGGATCGGCCTCGGGCATACCAGCGAGCGCGTGAGGGCGTCGCTGGGGCTCGCGCTGTCCGCCGGCGACGAGGGGACGTACATCGCCGACGCCGATGTTGCGGTGTGGCGGGGGCTGTGGCTGGGGATGGGCGGGCAGTTCGCCGACAGCCCGCACACCTGGGGCGTGCTGGGCCGGGTGGGGTTCTTCTGGGGCCGCGATGGTGGCGACGCGGCCCGCCGGCCCATCGAGGAGCCTCCGCCCGCACCGGAATCGCCCCAGGCGCCGCCGCCGCCCGTCGCCGCCCCCCCGGTCGGCCCGGCCCCCTCCGTCGAGATCCCGGACCAGGCGCCCGAAGTCGACGCGGGCGCTTAGGTTCCGCAGCCCCAGCGCGCGGCGCCGCCCGTCCTCTGCTAGTCTTGCGGGCTCACCTGGAGCCCTGAAAATCATGGACGTTCAACTCTTCGACACCACGCTGCGCGACGGTACACAGAGCGAGGGACTCTCGCTCTCGGTCGAGGACAAGCTGAAGATTTCGCGCCTGCTGGACGGCTTCGGGATTCACTTCATCGAGGGCGGCTACCCCGGGTCGAACCCCAAGGACGTCGAGTTCTTCCAGCGCGCGAAGTCGCTGTCGCTGAAGCACGCCAAGCTGACCGCGTTCGGGATGACCCGCAAGGCGGGCGGCAAGGCGGACGGCGACCCCGTGCTGCGCGCGCTGATCGACGCGCAGACGCCCGCGGTCTGCATCGTGGGCAAGTCGTGGAACCTCCACGTCACCGAGGTGCTGGGCACGACGCTGGAAGAGAACCTGGCGATGATCGGCGACAGCGTCGCGTTGCTGAAGAAGCACGGCAAGGAGGTCGTCTACGACGCCGAGCACTTCTTCGACGGCTTCCGCGCCGACCGCGCCTACGCGCTGGCGGCGATCAAGGCGGCCGCTGACGCGGGCGCCGACTGGATCTGCATGTGCGACACCAACGGCGGCAGCCTGCCGTCGTACATCGCCGAGGTCGTCGGCGCCGTGAAGAAGGCGGTCCCGACGCGCCTCGGGATCCACACGCACAACGACAGCGATCTGGCGGTCGCCAACGCGCTGGCCGGCGTCGACGCCGGCTGCACGCAGGTGCAGGGGACGATCAACGGCTGGGGCGAGCGCTGCGGGAACGCCAACCTGATCTCGATCATCCCGGCGCTGCAATTGAAGATGGGCCGGCGGTGCGTCCCCGACGATCACCTGGCCAAGCTGACCGAGCTGTCGCGCGCGGTCAGCGAGATCGCCAACATCCGCCCGCGCGCGCACGCGCCCTACGTCGGGCGCTCGGCGTTCGCGCACAAGGGCGGCATGCACGTCGCCGCCGTCGAGAAGGTCACGCACAGCTACGAGCACGTCGCGCCGGAACGGGTGGGCAACCGCCGCCACATCGTCGTCTCCGAGCTGGCGGGCCGGGGCAACGTGCGCATGCGGTCCAACGAGCTGGGCGTCGACGTGCAGGGCAACGAACGCGTGCTGCTGGAACGGATCAAGGACCTGGAGAGCCAGGGCTATCAGTTCGAGGCCGCCGAGGGATCGTTCGAGCTGCTGGGCCGGCGCAGCGCGCCCGGCTACCAGCCGCCCTTCGAGATCCTCGACGTCGTCGTGATCTCCGAGCGGCGTCGCGGCAACTC